>Ga0209652_1000605_pt1 | contig 30382 bp, 32 predicted proteins | sample SaaInl74LU_5_DNA_FD_184641 | JGI IMG/M metagenome (GOLD analysis project Ga0209652, IMG submission 184641) | Marine microbial communities from expanding oxygen minimum zones in the Saanich Inlet - ESP_74LU_5_DNA (SPAdes) (version 2) | ecosystem: Environmental > Aquatic > Marine > Intertidal zone... | reverse complement strand
GCCTTTTCGATTGAATAAATTCGTGTGCTTGCTATAACCCGCGCACAGTCCGATTTTGCACCCCTGGAGGAAAGTCGGTTTGACCATTATGGCATGGGTCATGGTGGGAATTTTAACATCAATGGAGACACATTATGTCAGACATTATTTCATTTACCGCAGAAAAGCGGGAACGGGCCGGTAAGGGGGTCGCTCGTGCATTGCGCCGTGAGGGCTTAGTGCCGGCCGTGATTTACGGAGACAATAAAGATCCTGAAGGGATTTCATTGTCGCGTAAAGACTTTACCAAATTATACAATACTGGCCGCTTGATGAGCACGTTGCTTGATATTGAAGTCGATGGCAAGAAAACACGGGTTTTGACACGTGACTTGCAACTGCACCCCGTGCGCGACGATATCATGCACGCCGATTTTCTGCGCCTCAGCAAAGGCACGAAAATTGCCGTTGAAGTTCAAGTTGTGTTCTTAAACGAAGACACATGCCCAGGTCTGAAAACCGGCGGCGTGTTGAACGTTGTGCGCTACAGTGTCGAACTCAACTGCCCTGCCGATTCAATTCCAGACTCGATCGAAGTTGATTTGGCTGAAGTGAACATGGGCGACAGTGTGCATATTTCTGACATCACCCTGCCAGACGGTGTGGTGCCAGTGATTTCTGATCGTGACTTCACCATTGCGACCATCGCCGTACCGGCCGGTGGCGCCAGCGACGATAGCGAGAGCGATGGCGAAGAAGGTGATGAAGAAACATCAGAAGATGCAGCCACGGAAGATGAAGACGGCGGCGACGCGTAAGCCTGCCTTTCTTACATTGACTGCATCTCCCACTTAGGGAACTGACATGCTTTTATTGATAGGCCTTGGCAATCCAGAGCAGAAATACGCTAAAAACCGACACAATATTGGTTTTATGGCGATTGATGCGATTGCTGAGGCCTATTCTTTTGGCAGCTTCAAAAGCAAACATCATGGGCTGGTCGCCGAGGGCCAGATTAACGGCGAAAAGACGCTTTTGCTCAAGCCCACAACCTATATGAATAAAAGCGGCATCAGCGTTGCCGATGCCGTAAATTTTTACAAATTAACCAGTCAGCAAATTGTTGTTTTCTATGATGAGCTGGATTTGCCGAGCGGTAAATTGCGCATGCGCACAGGTGGCGGACTAGCTGGCCATAATGGCTTGCGCTCAATCAAAGGGCATATGGGCGCTGATTTCCGTCGTGCCCGCCTTGGCATTGGTCACCCCGGCGATAAGGCGAAAGTGAGCGGTCATGTTTTGGGCGATTTTTCCAAACAAGACCAACAATGGCTAGAGCCGCTGCTTACCGCTTTGACGCGGCATTTGGATTATCTCGTCAAAGGCGAGGACGCGACCTATCAAACACGGGTCATTGAAGATATGAAAGCCGCTGTGCCTGAGCTTGAAGCGGATGAAACACAAACAAATAAGGACGCAGAATAATGGGTTTTCGTTGTGGCATTGTTGGCCTTCCAAATGTCGGTAAATCGACGCTGTTTAACGCATTGACCAAAACCGCCAGCGCTCAAGCGGCGAATTTTCCGTTTTGCACCATTGAACCAAATATTGGCGATGTCGCCGTGCCCGACGCGCGGCTCGACACTTTGGCGCAAATTGCCAAATCAGCACAATCGATACCGGCACGTTTGAGCTTTGTCGATATTGCCGGTCTGGTGCGCGGCGCCTCTAAGGGCGAAGGGCTGGGCAATCAGTTTCTTGCCAATATTCGCGAAGTCGATGCCATTGCCCATGTCGTGCGTTGTTTTGAAGATGGCGACATCACCCATGTTGAAGGGGTTGTCGATCCGCTGGCCGATTCCGACACAGTAGAAACCGAATTAATGCTGGCCGATTTGGAAAGCCTCGAAAAACGTGAAGTCAATTTGCGCAAAAAACTTGCCGCCAAAGATAAGGCTGCAGCGGCCGAATTGGAGCTGGTCGAGCTGGCTCTGGCGGAATTGCGCGAAGGACGCCCAGCCCGCAAAGCCGATGTGCCAGACGACCAGAAACAAGCGTTTAAGAACCTTCAGCTGATTACCTCCAAACCGGTGATTTATGTCTGTAATGTGGAGGAAAGCGCAGCCGATAGCGGCAATAGCCTATCCGCCAAAATGCAAGAAAAGGCTGCAGCCGAAGGCGCTGAAGCGGTCATCATCTCGGCCCGTATTGAAGAAGAATTGGCGCAGCTTGATGACGATGAACGGCTGGAATATTTGCAAAGTCTGGGGCTTGAAGAACCCGGCCTCAATCGCCTGATCCGGCAGGGTTATGAGCTTTTGGGCCTGATTACTTATTTCACCGCTGGCCCTAAAGAGGCGCGCGCTTGGACCATTCGTAAAGGCATGTCGGCGCCGCAAGCGGCGGGCGTCATTCATACTGATTTTGAGCGCGGTTTCATTAAAGCCGAGACTATCGCCTTTGACGATTACACGGCCCATAATGGCGAAGCTGGTGCCCGCGAAGCCGGACGCTTGCGCCAAGAGGGTAAGGAATATTTGGTCAAGGACGGCGACGTTTTATTATTCCGCTTTAACGTCTAAAAAAAACCCCGCCTTGTTGCCAAAGCGGGGTTTATTTTTGACGGCCCACAGTTTAGTGCTGGTCGGCCCAAATCTTGCGCATTGAGAAATACATCAAGCCAGCAAAAATGGTCAGATAAATCAGCACCATAATGCCGGTGCGCTTGCGCGCTTCGAGCTCTGGCTCAGCCGCCCATGTCAGGAATTGCACAACATCGCTCGACATTTGTTCAACGGTGGCCGGCGTGCCGTCACCATATTCAATAATGTCTTCCAATAAGGGCGATGGCATGGCGATTTTGCCGCCTGGCATATATGGGTTGTAATATAGGCCCGGGCGCATTTCGACACCCTCAGGGGCCTCGCTATAGCCGGTCAGCAGCGCGTGAATATAGTCAGCACCGCCTGAACGGGCTTTGGTAATCAAAGACAGGTCTGGCGGATATGCGCCACCATTGGCGGCACGGCCTGCGTTCTCATTAGGGTAAGGCTCAACAAAGCGGTCTTTTGGCAAAGCCGGACGCTCGAACATATCGCCATAGCTGTCAGGGCCGTCTTCCACTGTATATTCAGCGGCAATAGCTTTGACTTCGGCTTCGCTAAACTCAGGCCCGCCGTCTTGTGACAGATTGCGGAAACTGACTTGCGACAGCCCATGGCAAGAGGCGCAGACCTCTTTATAGACTTGGAAACCACGACGCAGCGCATTGCGATCAAAAGTACCTGTTGGGCCGTTAAAGCTCCAATCCATGGCTTCTGGGTGTTTAGCGTCGCCGGCCGCATGGGCTGGGGACAATAATCCGGCAACCAAAACAGCGCTGGCGGCAAGAGTTTTCAAAGTTAAGTTCTTCATAACGATTTTCCTCTCAAAACCACTATTCGGCCGCTTGCGGTGCTGCCGGCAGCACGGCTTCGGAAATGCTTTCCGGCACTTCTTTAGGTTTCTCGACCAGACCAAGAATAGGCAGGATGAGTAAGAAGTGAGCGAAATAATAGACCGTGCCAACACGCGCCAACACAATGTAGACGCCTTCAGCCGGTTGCGCCCCAAGATAACCCAAAAGCAGGCAGTCGAGGATAAACAACACGTAGAACTGACGGAATAATGGACGGTAACGTGCTGAACGCACTTTTGATGTATCCAGCCAAGGCAGCAAGAACATGACAAAAATCGCGCCAAACATCAGCACCACACCGCCCAGCTTATCTGGCACAGCGCGCAAAATGGCGTAGAACGGCAGCAAATACCATTCCGGCACAATATGCGCTGGTGTCACCAATGGGTTGGCCGGAATATAATTATCGGCATGGCCCAAAACATTTGGTGCAAAGAAGATGAAATAAGAGAACAGAATAAGGAACAAGGTCAGCGCAAAGCCATCTTTCACCGTGTAATACGGGTGGAACGGCACTGTGTCTTGCTTGCCTTTGACTGAAATACCAACCGGATTGTTATTACCAGGCACGTGCAGCGCCCAAATGTGCAGAACAACCACACCGGCAATCAGGAACGGAATCAGATAATGCAGCGAGAAGAAGCGGTTTAGCGTTGGGTTATCGACCGAGAAGCCGCCCCACAACCAAATGGCAATGTTTTCGCCCACCAAGGGAATTGCACCAAATAGATTAGTGATCACAGTGGCGCCCCAGAGGCTCATTTGTCCCCATGGCAATACATAGCCCATAAAGGCGGCGGCCATCATCAGAATGTAAATAATCACACCCAAAATCCACAGCACTTCACGAGGCGCTTTATAGGAACCATAATACATGCCGCGGAACATATGAATATAAACGGCAATGAAGAACATGGAGGCGCCATTGGCGTGGATGTAACGCAGCATCCAGCCATAATTTACGTCGCGCATGATGTGCTCAACCGAATTAAAAGCGAAGTCGACATGCGGTGTGTAATGCATGGCCAAAATAATGCCGGTGATAATCTGGGTGACCAAGCAGAAGCTCAAAATGCCACCAAATGTCCACCAATAGTTCAGGTTTTTCGGGGTTGGATAGTCAACAAAACTATCATGGGCCAAACGCAAAATGGGCAGACGAGAGTCGAGCCATTTAGAAACGCCATTGCTGGGATTATATGTACTTTCACCGCTCATGATTTTTCCTAACCAATTTTAATGCGTGTATCGCCTACGAAATCGTAGGGCGGAATTTCAAGGTTCTTCGGAGCCGGACCCTTGCGGATACGCCCTGAAGTATCATAATGCGAACCATGGCATGGGCAGAACCAGCCATTAAAGTCGCCTGCTTGACCAAGCGGTACGCAACCCAAATGGGTACAAATACCAACCATAATCAACCACTCATCTTTGACAACGCGATCGGCGTCACTTTCAGGATCGGGCAAATCAGCAAATGAAACCTCGCGGGCATCACCTACTTCGGCTTGCGTACGACGGCGAATAAACACCGGCTTACCGCGCCAAGTAACGGTAATGCTCTGGCCGCTCTCAATGGCAGAAAGATCAACTTCAATTGATGACAAAGCTTTCACTGAAGCATCTGGGTTCATCTGATCAATCAATGGCCAAACAATATTCGCCGCGCCGATAGCTGCGAAAGCACCGGTGGCTAAATATAGAAAGTCGCGCCGATTTGGTTCTTCTGTGACTGGAGTGTGTGCGTCAGTCATCTTTATCTCCTTATTGCCCCCTATAGACCTGCTCTTTATAAACAAGCTATGGATGTCTTCAAACTAACTGCTGCGGGGCAATCTCTGAATGTGTCACCATGACGCATATATTAACCGCTGGCAATCGCCAGAGGAACCCTATAAGCCTTTGGTAAGGCTAGGTTATTTTTAAGGTAAGGCAATTGGCTCAATGACGGATAAAAAACCTGACGCGAATCTCTGGGAAGGTCGCAAAAACTCTGCAGCCAATTGGTTTGCCAGCTTACGCGACGAACTGTGCACAAAACTCGAATCACTCGAACCAGAGGGCGCGAAATTCGAGCGCAAACCATGGCGTCGCGGCGACGGTTCGCAAGACCTCGGGGGCGGCGAAATGTCAATGTTGCATGGCACCGCCTTTGAAAAAGCCGGTGTTCATATTTCTGTCGTGCATGGCGAGTTTTCTGAAGACTTCAAATCGCAAGTCGATGGCGCGCAAGAAGACCCAAGGTTTTGGGCGGCTGGCATTTCAGTGATTATTCACCCCAGCAATCCGCACGCCCCAACGGCGCATATGAACACCCGTATGGTGGTGACCACCAAGGGCTGGTTCGGCGGTGGCGGTGACTTAACGCCGATGATTGATGCGGCGCGCACGGCTGAACATGTCGACACGCAAGATTTTCATACCGCTTTCAAATCAGCCTGCGACCGGCATGATGCGAGCTATTACCCACGCTTCAAAGAAGAATGCGACAAATATTTTTACCTGCCGCACCGGCAAGAAACCCGAGGCACGGGCGGGATTTTTTACGACCATTTGAACAGCGGTGATTGGGCGGCTGACTTTGCCTTCACCCAAGATGTTGGCAAAGCATTTGTCGATATCTATCCGCAAATCGCCGCCCGACGTATTGATATGCCATTTGACCAAGCCGACCGCGCCGCGCAATTAAAGCGCCGTGGCCGCTATGTTGAATTTAACCTGCTGTATGATCGCGGCACCATGTTTGGGCTAAAAACCGGCGGCAATGTGGAGAGCATTCTGTCGTCCATGCCACCGATGGTGAGCTGGCCTTAATCAGCCCCGCGCCAGTCGCGCTTTTAATTCAGCCTCGACCTTATCAGCTGAGGGAAAGCCCTGCGCCACCCACCATGCCTCGACCGCCTTGGACATGGCACCCATCTCTGGCCCGGCTTGCATGCCGGCTGCTTTCATCATCGCGCCATTGAGCGGAAATATGGGTTTATCGAAGCTGTCGGCCGCCGCCAACGCCTGTTGCCATAGCGCTGCGTCTTGCTGATGCGGCTCACACAGCGCCAAATGCGCTTGGTCTCGCACGCTGTCGACGCCGTCAAAATAAAGTGCCGCCGTGATATCGTCGCCAATATAGCGGCTTGCCGTCAGCGTCGCTTTCATGCGCGCCATCAACTTGCCCGATAGGCGCAGGTTTTGGCCGATAATGTCTGCCGAAGGCCAGTCCGGTAGTAGCGCCACCAGTCGCAATAATGGGTCATCACTGCGCGCGGTCATGGCCCGCAGGCGCGGTAAATCATAAGCTGTTTCAAGGCCAAAAATCGGCGCCAAAAGCGCACATTGCGCAAGGCTGTCGAGCGCCGCACTGGCCGCTGGCAGGGCCAGAATTTTCAGCATTTCGCTTTGAATACGTTCACCGGAAAGCTGCGCCATATGCGGCCCCGCCGCCTGCACGGCGGCCAAAGCCTCGGCGTCGATTTGGCGCTCATCGGCGAGCTGAAAATGAAAGCGGAAAAACCGCAAAACCCGCAAATAATCCTCAGCAATACGCTGTTGGGCAGCGCCAATAAAACGAATTTGTCGGCTTTCAATATCGCCAAGCCCCAAATTAGTGGGGTCATATATCGTGCCATCGGCGTCACAATAAAGCGCGTTAATCGTCAAATCGCGGCGCGCCGCATCGGCCTGCCAATCTTGCGAAAACGCCACCTTTGCATGGCGCCCATCAGTGCTGATATCGGCCCGCAAAGTGGTAATCTCAAACAAACGGCCAGCCTTGGCGCCGGGCATTAGCGCGGTAATCGTGCCATGGGCCAAACCAGTTGGCAGGGCTTTGATCGCGGCTTTTTCGAGACGCCGCCTCACCTCATCGGGGGTGAGATTGGTAGCAATATCGACTTCCGTATCGGCACTGGCAACGCCCAATAAACTATCGCGCACGCACCCGCCCACGGCGCGCGCCATGCCGCCGTCGGCATTGAGTAGGCTAAGAATTTTTTGTGTGTCAGGCCGCGTCAACCATGCTGGCGCTGGCAATTTTTCATGCCCGTCGGTCATTTGTCGCCTCGCTTATTCAAATCGCCCGGGCACAACCTGACCATTTTCAAGCTGCGGCGGCACATATTGCGCCTCGGGCGCGTCACCCGATGTCAGGCGAATGTAAAACAGGCTGAGCAAAACCAAAATCGCGCCAAGCACGGCGCATAAGGCCCAACGGCGCTGGGTCTCCACTTCAGGCAGCGCCCGCGCCAACCACAAAGACCACAGCCATGCCATGATAAATGGCACAGAAAATAGAAATAGGTTCCAAAGAATAATCCGTATCATGGCTGTAACCTCCGGCTCATGTGCAACAACATGCCAGCTGTGGCACCCCAAATATTATAGCCTTCATATTGTAGCGCATAATAGTGCCTTTGGCGCCCTTCCCACTCAATTTTATGGGCTTGGTAATTATCGGCATTCAAAAGTAAATGGGCCGGCGCTTGAAAAATATCAGCCACTTCATTTTTATCGGCTTGCAAGGCATAGCCCTGACGCACCGTCGCCACCACTGGCAGAATACGAAATCCGGTGCCGGTTTCATATGTATCGAGAAAACCAACGATATTGACGTAATCAGGGTGCAGACCAATTTCTTCATGCGCCTCGCGTAAAGCCGCCGCCACCGGCGTTTCGTCGCCAGCTTCAACCTTGCCGCCGGGAAACGCCACCTGCCCCGAATGTTTATCGAGATGGTCGGCCCGTCGGGTCAAAATAATATGCGGCTCATCGTCATCGCCCTGCAAAATCGCAATCAACACAGCCGCCAGTTTAAGCGGTTTATCGGCCGCATCGCGGGTGTCTCCATGCAGATTCATATCGCCAATTTGACCGCGCTCATGATGTAAAATATTCACCGATGGCAGATGCTTGTCGACCGCTGCCAGAATTTGATCGATCAATCGCAAATTCTGCGCCGTGCTCATTCAGCGTCTCGCACGACATCCGCAGCACTGATGGGGAAAAACACGCCATGGCTCCAAACGCCAAATGCGTCGCCTTCAATTTCCGCCAATTCGACCAATTGATAAAAAACCGACCGGCTGATCAACGCTTCAAGGCGGGCGCGTACGTGAACATAGGGCGACGGCTCTTGCGTTTTGGGGTCAATCTCAAAGCGCAGGCCATGTTCAGGGCCGGCTTCGGTGAAATCGCCAACATTGGTTTCAAAACGCAAAACCTGCTGTTGCCCGGCGCCGCTGACATGCAGCAAAGTGGCGACAAAAGGCGCGTCTTCAATCTCGACGCGGATTTTCTCAACCGGCGTCACCAAATAGTGCTCGCCGTCCTCGTCATGGCGCAAAATAGTCGAGAATAGGCGAACCAATTTTTTGCGGCCAATCGGCGAATTATCATAATACCATTGCCCATCGCGGGCGATGCGCATGCCAATATCACCGCAATAATCGGGTTCCCACAAATGCACAGGCGGCATGCCTTTGTCACCATTTTCAGCTTTTTTGGCCTGCGCAATGACGCTTTGCAGAGGATTTGATGGTGTGTTGTCAGACATTGAGCACTCCCGCTTTAGCGGTAAACTAGCACAAATCCGGTGCAGGGCGAACCATGCCAGCCAATTGCGTCAATAAGCGCGCTTCACCGCGCACCAAAAGCCGATTGGCATCGACCGGCCCCGGCATGGCAATCTCGGCATTAGCAATGGCGAAACCGACGCGCTGATAATATAGCAAATCACCGACCAGAATGACCACCGGAAAACGCCCGCCATCAATCACCGACAGGCTATGTTGCATCAGTGCCAAACCAACGCCCTTGCTTTGCAGCTCAGGGTTAACCGCCAGCGGGCCGAGCAATAAGGCGGGTTGCTGGCCAATGCGCACCGGCCAATAGCTAATGCTGGCTTGCACCCGCCCTTGGTCGCCAAGACAGACAAAGCCATAGGCGGCGATTTGCTGATTAGTCTCACGCAGACGTTCGGCCGTACGGGTTAGGCGCCCGGGGCCAAAACATTGGTCGAGAAGCTGCTCAATGCCAGCTTGATGCTGCGCTTGTGTTGAAATTATTTGGGTCATGATGAACGTCCTGCGATGGGCCCATATCATTATTCTGATCAAATATGGGACGATTAAATGCGTGCGAAAGCAAACCAGCAAAAGCCAGTTTGAAGCCTATCTTCGTCGCAAATAATCTATCACGTCATCATTTCCTTATATGTCAGAGCCATGAGCTAACATTGCCTGAGGCTTTTTGTCTAGCGCTTTGTTATCGCTGCCCAATCAGGCGCCATAGATAAAGCCGATATAGGCAATATAAAGGGCTAGGCAAAGCCCCCCCTCAAGACGGCTCATGGTGCGGTGGGTCGACATGAAATAGACCCCCAAAACCGCCACGCCCATCATCACCCAGACATCGCGATTGGCCAAAACATCGGAAATCGCTAAGGGCGCCAGTAAGGAAGTGCCGCCGAGAATGAGCAAAATATTGGAAATATTACTGCCGATAATATTGCCGACCGCCAATCCAGCTTGCCCGCGTATGCTGGCAACAACCGACACTGCCAATTCCGGCAATGAGGTGCCAACAGCGACAATACTCAGCGCAATGACGGCCTCGGAAATACCAAAACCTCGGGCCAATTGAATGGCGCCAGTGACCATTAAATCAGCCCCCCAGATAAGGCCAATAAGACCGGCAATCATTACCGGCACGGCCAGAAATAAACCGCCAGGCAAAACATTTTCTGTGACATTTTCACTGGCCTCTTTAGCCCCTTGGCTTTCGCTCTGCGCCCCGCGATAGAGGCTGACAATGTAAATTAGCAAAAGCCCTAATAAGCCGGCCCCCATCACGGCGCTTATCATGCCCCAATAGGCCATAGCGACCAGAAGCGCCGACACCGAAAGCATGACCAGGCCGTCGCGCTTCAGCGTCTCACCGGTAACTTGAAATGGGTTGATCAGCGCCATCACGCCGAGCACCAATAAGATATTGGCAATATTACTGCCGATTACATTACCAATGGCAATGTCGGCTTGATCAACCAAAGCGGCTTGAACAGACACGGTAAACTCAGGCGCCGATGTGCCCAATGCGATAATCGTCAGACCAATAATTAAGGGTGGAAGGCGAAAAGCCACGGCAGTGGTGACGGCGCCTCGGATCAAGGCCTCGCCCGACAAAACCAACAAAACAAGTCCACTGAGGAGTAAAGCGACAGATGATTCCATAGACGTGTCTTAGCACAGCTTTCAAAACCGAGTGGTAAAATTTGGTAAATTTTATTTTAGGAAAAATCCGCTTCCACAGAAAAATTTTATGCTCTAGCTTAACTTTACTATTCGCAATCATTTTGAGTGAGGGAGACAAAATGGCTTGGAACTTTGGTGATATACTCGACAGAATTATACCTGTTTTGCCGCAAGGCCATTTGGCCCTAGTGCATGGCGATCGCGAGATCACATGGCAAGAAATGGACGCACGCAGCAATAATTTAGGCCGCAATCTTCTCGCCGGTGGCGCCAAAGCGGGCGATAAAGTTGGATTTTATATGCGCAACCGCCCTGAATATATGGAGCTGCTGGCCGCCTGTTTCCGCGCTCAGCTGACGCATGTGAATGTGAATTACCGCTATGTGGCTGACGAAGTACATTATATTTTCGACAATTCCGACGCCACAATCGTCGTCTATGGTAGCGAATTTCGCGACAATATTGAGCAATTGCGCCCGCGTTTGCCAAAGGTCAAACAATGGGTGGAAGTTGGCGATGAGGCGGATTTGCAAGACGGGATTATCGCTTATGAGGATCTGGTCAATAAAGGCGATGGCAGCAATTTAGAGGTCACTCGCAGTGGTTCGGATTTGCTGTTTCTTTATACGGGCGGCACCACCGGCATGCCAAAGGGCGTGATGTGGGAACATAATGCCCTGCGCGAAACGCAAACCATGGCCCTGCGGGCGCTCGGCGAAGTGCCTGAAACACTCGATGCTTTGGCTGAGAAAATTGCCTCTGAGGGGGTTGGCGACGTCTATATTCCAGCCTGCCCGCTCATGCATGGCACCGGCCTGTTTACCGCCATGGCGGCGATGATGAATGGCGGCACCATTGTGACACTCAAGGCCGCGTCACTGGACTCCGATGAATTATGGCAAACCGTTGAACGCCGCCGCGTATCAAGCATGGCAATTGTCGGCGACGCTTTTGCTAAACCGATGCTGGCGGCACTGGAAGAAAGCCCCGGCAAATATGACTTGTCGAGCGTTGTGGCAATCATTTCATCTGGCGTGATGTGGTCGATGGAAGTCAAACAAGCCATGCTCAATCATCTGCCGCAAGCTCTGTTGACCGATAGTTTTGGTTCGTCAGAGGCGGTCGGCTTTGGCAGCTCCATCACCGCCAAAGACATGCCGGTGAAAACCGCCAAATTCACCACTAATGACTTTTGCAAAGTATTTGACGAAAATGATCAGGAAATTCCGCGTGGCAGCGAAACCCCGGGCTTTATCGCCTTTGGCGGTCCTATTCCTTTAGGTTATTATAAAGACGAGGAAAAAACCGCCAAAACCTTCAAAACGATCAATGGCCAGCGGTTCTCTATTCCTGGCGATTATTGCTTGGTCTCGGAAGACGGCGAACTGACGCTTCTGGGGCGTGGTTCGGTCTGCATTAACTCAGCTGGCGAAAAGATTTACCCTGAAGAAGTTGAAGAAACCTTGAAATTGCACGACAGCGTTGAAGACGCACTGGTGGTTGGGGTGCCCGATGAAAAATGGGGCCAAGCGGTAACCGCCGTTGTGAAAATGCAAGACGATGCCGCCTTTGATGCCGATGGGCTGAGAGCCTTTGTGCGCGAAAAATTGGCTGGCTATAAAACCCCGAAACATATTTTCACCAATGGCCCGCCTTTCCGCGCCCCCAATGGCAAGGCCGATTATAAAAGCGTGACGCAATATGCGGTCGCCGAAGTGGAGAAATTATAATGGCACGCTCAATTGCCGTTTTTGGCGAGATGGGGGCGAAATATGCCTCCATTATTGAACAAAAAGTCGCTGGTTTTGACGGCGACTGGCAGCTTGATATTTGGCCATGTAATGATGATTTGGCAGCCCGCGATGCGATTATTAGCAAATGTGAAGTCGCCGTCATCAGCGCCGATTTTATTCTCACAGCGGGCAATTTTGGCGCCTTAATGGCGGCCCCTAATCTGAAATTAATGATTCAGCCTTGGGTCGGCACAGATTGGATTGACCCCGGGTTTTTGCCGCAGGGTTTACTTGTTTGTAATGCCGGTGGCCATGCCGTGCCGATGGCTGAACATGTGATGGGGGCGATGCTTGAACATGTTCTCGAGCTCCGCGTCCAACATATGGACATGCATAATGGCCAATGGCGGCGCGCCGGTCGTAATGCGGCGCCTGACGCCCGCCATGGCGATTTATCTGGCAAAACCCTAGGCATTTTAGGCTATGGCGAGATTGCCCAAGCGGTGGCCGAGCGGGCAAAAGTTTTCGGCATGAATATTTGCGCTGTCGCCCGCTCTGAACGTGCGCACCTGCCCGAACCGCTTGACTGGATTGGCACGCGTGCTGATTTTGATAAATTGCTGCAGACCAGCGATTTTATTGCCGTCACCTGTGACCTAACCGACGAAACCCGGGGCATGATTGACCAAGCGGCTTTTGATTTGATGAAGCCAAATGCTTATTTGATCAATGTCGCGCGTGGCGAAGTGGTAGATGAAGACGCCCTATTTGCGGCGCTCAAAAACCGCAAAATCGGCGGCGCAGCGCTCGACACTTGGTACCGCTACCCGCAAAATGTCATCACACCGGAAGAAGATCCAGATCGCGGCGGCCCCTATCAGGGGTCGGTGCATGATTTCTTATCGCTCGACAATGTTTTGCTGACACCGCATAGCGCGGCGCATACAAATGGTGCTGATTTGGGGCGCTATGTGTCGATTGCCGACACCATTGAGGCCTATCAATCTGGCCGCGAGATGAAGCGATATGTGGTTACTGGTCTGGGGACTAATCTAGACGGTTTTCAAATGCCGTAACGGCAGCCGCCCGCAAAACCAAGCCAATCAGTGCACAAATATGCGGCCAGATGCCACAAGCGAATTCGCGATATGTTTTGCTGTTTAGCTTGCCCGCGACGTTTGCCATGGTAAACTAAAGGCCGTTTTTACAGGAGCAAATTATGACTGAACTCGACACATTCCGCACGGAAACCCGTGCTTGGTTGGAAGAAAATTGCCCAGAATCAATGCGCACGCCAATGCCGGAGCGCGAAACACCTTGGGGCGGCCGCAACGCTGACTTCCCAAATCCAGACACAAAAGTGTGGCTCGACCGCATGGCATCTCGCGGCTGGACGGCCCCTGAGTGGCCAGCCGAATATGGCGGCGGCGGCTTGTCGAAAGATCAAGCGCGCATTCTGCAGCAAGAAATGTCGCGCATTAACGCCCGCACACCTTTGGCCAGCTTTGGCCTTTGGATGCTTGGCCCTGCGCTGCTGGAATTTGCCAGCGAAGAGCAGAAGAAGAAATATCTCGGCGAGATTGTACGCGGTGAAATTCGCTGGTGTCAGGGCTATTCTGAGCCCGGCGCGGGTTCGGATTTGGCTGGCTTGCAAACCAAAGCCGAAGACAAAGGCGACCATTATTTGGTCAATGGCCAAAAAGTCTGGACATCATACGCCGACCAGTGCGACTGGATTTTCTGCCTCGTGCGCACCGATTCAAGCGTCAAACATGACGGCATTTCGTTTCTGCTGATTGACATGGACACGCCAGGGGTGGAAGCACGGCCGATTAAACTGATTTCCGGCGCCTCGCCGTTCTGCGAAACATTTTTGACCGATGTGGTTGTGCCAAAGGAAAACCTTGTTGGCGAGCTCAACAAAGGTTGGACAATTGCCAAACGCCTGTTGGAACATGAGCGGACAATGATTTCTGCCATGGGCATGGGCGGTGGCGGTGCAGCCTCAATGGGCGGCATGGAAGCCATGGCGAAAGAAAACTTTGGCGAAGATGGCGATAAAATTGCCAATCCAGCAATTCGCGAAGCGGTGACCAATCATAAAATGGATCACCAAGCTTTTGCGCTGACCTTAAAGCGCGCTGCCGATGAAGCCAAAGCCGGACAAGGCATGGGCGCGGCGGCCTCGATGTTCAAATATTACGGCACAGAGCTGAATAAGCGCCGGTTTGAGCTATTGCTTGATGTTATGGGCACGCAAGCCTTGGGCTGGGAAGGCGAAGGCTTTGACGCCCGCGAACTTTCCATCACCCGTTCATGGTTGCGTTCAAAAGGTAACTCAATCGAAGGCGGCACATCTGAAGTGCAGTTGAATGTGATTGCAAAACGCGTGCTCGGTCTGCCCGACGCCTAAACCATTATCCCGAACATTAGGAGAAAACCATGGCTCTCGTGCTAACCGAAGAACAAACTATGCTGCGCGATATGGCGAAGCAATTTTTTACCGAACAAGTGCCGGTCACGAATTTGCGCAAATTGCGCGATGAGGAAAGCGCCGAGGGCTATGATAAAGCGGTCTGGCAACAAATCGTCGAGCTCGGCTTTGCGGGTATTTTAATTCCCGAAGAGCAAGGCGGCACTGGCTTTGGCCCAATCGGCCTTGGCATTGTGATGCAAGAAGCGGGCCGCACATTGGCCGCCACACCACTGTATTCGACAGCAATTTTGGGCGCCGGGTTGATTTTGGCGGCTGGTTCCGACGCGCAAAAAGCAGAGCTTCTGCCGCAAATTGCCAGCGGCGAGCTATTGACGGCTCTCGCCTTAGAAGAGACCGCGCATCACAATCCGAAACAAGTGGCAATGTCAGCCGAACAAAATGGTAATCAGATTATTTTGTCGGGCCAGAAAAACTTCGTCATTGATGGCCATATCGCCGATAAGCTCATCGTTGTCGCCCGCACCAGTGGCGCGGCTGGCGATGCCAATGGCCTGTCCATGTTCTTGGTCGATGCCAAAGCCAAAGGCGTCACCATCACCCGCACCCATATGGTCGATAGTCGCAATGCAGCTATCGTCAGTTTCGACAAAGTGAACGTGCCCGTCAGTGATGCTTTGGGGCCTTTGGGCGCTGCCATGGCCGAATTGGAAAGCGTGTTGGACTTGGGCCGCGCCTGTCTTGCAGCGGAAATGCTTGGTGGCATTGAAGCGGTGTTTGACACCACACTCGCCTATCTCAAAGAGCGCAAGCAATTTGGCGTGATTATTGGCACTTTCCAAGCGCTGAAACACCGCGCAGCCGAAATGTTCTGCGAAGTTGAATTATGCCAATCAGTGGTGCTGGATGCCTTGTCGGCGCTTGATGAGCGCCGCAATGATGTGCCGCGCGCCGTCAGCTTGGCGAAGGCTCGGCTTGGCGATGCGGCGCGGTTGATTTCCAATGAAGGCGTGCAAATGCACGGCGGCATTGGCATGACCGATGCGGTTGATATGGGACTGTATTTGAAACGGGCCCGTGTTCAGTCGCAATTGCTTGGTGATACCAATTTCCATCGCTCGCGCTATGCCGAATTGGGCGGTTATTAATTTTTTTTAATTGCCCGATATTATCCGGCGCTTTTTTGCGTTATAGATATATTTCCTGAGACCCCTTTAAAAGGATTTTAAATGGCCGACGATGCAAAACAACCAGAACGCATTACCGTTTTAGCGAAAGAATTTACGCCTGCCGCCATGGAATTTCATCGGCGCAATATGAGTGCACGGGGCTATCGCATGGAAGGCCAGATCACCGCGCGCCGCTATATGATGATTGATGGCCCTGGTGAACCAGCCGATTTGTTCGATGGACAAGAGTATTATGCGGTAACTTTCGTGCGCAAAGATGCGGACGCCTCGTAAGGCTTAATTGAGTAAACTGCGGCAAAACAGCCAAAATCAATGAAACAATGGTTTTTGGCAGATATTTGCGTTAAAAATGGTCACCTCGGCGGGAGAGATAATGGCTGTTGATTACGAAAAACACTTAGAAAAAGCGCTAGCTTCATTGCATGAAGAAGGCCGCTATCGCGTGTTTACTGATCTGGCGCGCCGGGCTGGCGATTTTCCGCGCGCCATGAACCATTCAACAGAGCCTCCGCGCGAAGTGACGGTTTGGTGTTCCAATGACTATCTCGGCATGGGGCAAAATGAGCGCGTAATGACGGCCATGAAAGACGCCATTGACACAATGGGCACTGGCGCCGGCGGGACACGTAATATTTCTGGCAATCACCACACGATTGTGACACTGGAAAAAGAATTATGCGACCTGCACAATAAACAAGCCGCCTTAGTGTTCACCTCCGGCTATATTTCCAATGAAGCGACTTTGTCGACATTGGCCAAATTGCTACCTGACTGCATTATTTTCTCAGATGAGCTTAACCATGCCTCAATGATTGAGGGCGTGCGCCAAAGCGGCTGCAGCAAACGCATTTGGCGGCATAATGACATTGCGCATTTAGAATCCTTGTTGCGCGAGGCCGACCCTAATCGGGCCAAGTTGATTGCCTTTGAAAGCGTTTACTCAATGGATGGCGACGTCGCGCCGATTGCTGAAATTTGCGCCTTGGCAGAAAAATATAACGCCCTGACCTATCTCGATGAAGTGCACGCGGTTGGCATGTATGGTCAACGCGGCGGCGGTATTGCCGATCGCGAAAACCTGATGCACCGGGTTGATATTATCGAAGGCACATTGGCCAAAGCCTTTGGCGTCATGGGCGGCTATATCACTGGCAACTCAAGCCTGATTGACGCCATACGGTCATTTGCTCCAGGGTTTATTTTCACCACCTCTTTGCCACCCGCCATTGCCGCTGGTGCCATAGAAAGTGTGCGTATTCTGAAACAAGCCAATGATGTGCGGGCCCGCCACCAAGACCGCGCCACGCGTTTGAAAGAAATGCTTACCCAAGAAGACCTGCCGGTTTTATTGAGCGAAACGCATATTGTGCCGATTATGGTTGGCGATCCGGTATTGTGCAAAGCCGCGTCCGATCGACTGCTGAATGAGCATAATATTTATATTCAGCCGATTAACTACCCAACTGTGCCGCGCGGCACTGAACGCTTGCGCATCACCCCAACGCCACTGCATGACGACGTTATGTTAGAGGAATTGGTCAGCGCAGTGAAAGAGGTATGGGACTATCTCGGTATCTCACGCGACGTGCCAATGCCCATGTCATTGTCAGCCGCGCAGTAAACTGTGTCGCTTTAATGTTACCCAATTCTCACCCGCATATTGCTTTTGGTAAAACCGGTCTTTTACTGGTCAATCTTGGCACGCCGGTGACGCCCGACGCCAAGGGACTGCGGCCTTATTTGAAGCAGTTTCTCAGCGACCGACGGGTGATTGAAGCCTCGCCGCTGATTTGGCAGCCGCTATTGCGGGGGATTATTCTGAACACGCGGCCACGTAAATCAGCCAAGGCCTATGCCAAGATTTGGCGCCAAGAAAGCAATGAGAGCCCGTTGCGCTATTACACACGCGTGCAGGCCGAAAAACTGCAAGCCGAACTTGGCGAGAGCGTGGTCGTCGATTACGCCATGCGTTACGGCAAACCGTCTATTGATGAAAAACTGGCCAGTCTAAAAGCTGCTGGCTGCGAACGCATTAGCGTGATGGCGCTGTATCCGCAATATAGCGCCACCACCAGCGCCAGCGTTTATGATGAAGTGTTCCGCAGCCTGTTGAAAATGCGCTGGCAACCGGCCTTGCGCACCGCCGCGCCATGGCACGACCACGCGGCCTATATTGACGCTTTGGCACAAAGCGTGCGGGCGCATCTCGACCAGCTTGATTGGACGCCAGATGTCGTCGTTGCTTCCTTCCATGGCCTGCCGCAAAGCTATTTTGAAAAGGGCGACCCCTATCATTGCCATTGCGCGAAAACCGCCCGCCTGTTGCGCGAAAAATTGGGCATGGATGAAAACCAGTTGAAACTGACGTTCCAATCGCGCTTTGGTCCAACCCAATGGTTGCAACCTTATACCGACAAAACAGTTGTCGAGCTGGCGGAAAACGGCGCCAAAAAAATTGCCGTTGTCACCCCCGGGTTTATTTCCGATTGCGTCGAAACACTGGAAGAAATCGGCATTGAGTTACAAAAAGATTTTCACCAAGCCGGCGGCACGCATTTTACCACCGTGCCATGTTTGAACGACACCCAAGACAGCATTGATTTGCTAGCCCTATTGGCGCGTAAAGACCTTTCTGGCTGGATTGATTAAGCAATAATACACCATCCGTGCGACGCAAGCTCATTGACGCTTGCAGCAGTTTCAGGCAGGCTGTCTGAGTAAGGTAGAATTATGCTCGATTGGCTTTCACTTGTCGGCGGCCCTTTGTCGCTCATCGACGGCGCCGCTATTGTTATTGCGTCATTCTTAACGGTTTGGCGTTCGCGCCGTCGTGGCCGACTGGCCTTGCTTTCAAGTTTCATTGGCCTATTTGCTATAATGGGCGCGACAATCGCTCAAAGCTTCATGAAAAACAAAGACTTAGACGTTGAGCTGATGATTATAGCTATTGCGTCCATGGATTTGGGCCGGATTATTTTATTCAGTCTTTTATCGGCGCTTGCTATCAGTATTTGGCGCGCTATTTTCAACCAAATTGGCCAAAGACGGCTATTTTCTAAGAAGTAAATATTATGCCCCAAGCCATGTTTTCAGGCTCCCTGCGCGCCTATACCGTTGGCCTACTAACCTTAATTTATACAGCCAATTACGTCGATCGGCAGATTGTGGCGATTTTATTGCAACCCATTAAAGAGGAAATGCTGCTGTCAGACACTCAGCTTGGCCTGTTAAGCGGTTTGGCTTTCGCTATTTTTTACGCCACTTTGGGCATTCCCATCGCCTATATGGCTGATCGTTATTCGCGCAAGAAAATTATTATTACCGCACTCACATTGTTCTCCGTCATGACTTATGTCTGCGGTTTGGCGCAAAATTACACGCAATTGCTATTGGCGCGTATCGGCGTCGGCGTCGGCGAAGCGGGCACCAGCCCTCCCTCGCATGCAATGATTTCCGATATGTATGAGCCGAGCGAGCGCGCCGGACCGCTGGCGATTTTTGCCCTTGGTATTAATATTGGCTTGTTTATTGCCTTTCTGGGCGGCGGGTATATCGCCCAGCATTATGGCTGGCGCGCCGCTTTTCAATTGGTCGCCCTGCCGGGCTTAGCGATTGCCGTCTTGGCCATGTTCACCTTGCGCGACCCGCCGCGTGGCATGAGCGATAAAACCTCAGACGCAATGGCCAGTGCCAAAGCCCCGAGCCTGAAAGATGTGTCACTGCATATGTGGCGCACCAAATCAATCCGCCAGCTGACCATTGCCACCACTTTGATTATCACCATTGGCTATGGCGGCATTGCCTGGATACCGTCTTATTTGCACCGTATTCATGGCATGAGCAGCGCCGAAATTGGCTATACGCTGGCCTTTATTATTGGTATTGGCGGTGGGCTTGGTACCGCCCTTGGGGGCGCCTTGGCCGACCGGTTAGGCAAAAAAGACGTGCGTTGGAATGTCTGGATTATCATGCTCACCTCGGTTTGCACCATGCCATTTTCAATCGCCGCCTATCTTACCGATTCTGCCTTTTGGGCGATTATTTTGATGATCCCACCCGTAAGCGTTGGCGCGCTATATTTCGGCCCGTCGCTGGCCATGCTGCATACATTGGTGCGCCCCGATATGCGCTCTAGCGCGTCGGCCATCACTCTTTTTATTAATAATATTATCGGCCTTGGCATCGGCCCGCTGGCCATTGGCCTGCTCAGTGACGCGATGACACCGGTTCATGGTGACAAAGCCCTGCCCTATGCGATGTCACTCATGGCGCTGATTACCTTATGGGCATTTGTCCATTTCTGGTTTGCAGCGCGCAGTTTGACGCAAGATATTGCCGACTCACAACAGACGATGAGTGCTGAGTGAATGCTGAGGCTTAAACGCAAACTGCTGATTTATCTCGCCATTGTCGTCGTGCCCTTGAGCGCCGCCTCGGCGACAGGAGAGCAGAACTATCACGCACAATATAAAGCCTATGTCAGCGGCCTGAAGATTGCCAATATTGACGTGCAATTTAAGCTGCCGGTCGGCGGGTATCATTTATCGGCCAATGCACAAGCGGCCGGTGTCGGGCGGCTGTTCTCGTCTTCCTCTGCCGAAAGCCATAGTTTTGGCCAAATCACCAATGGCCAACTAGAGCCCGTGGGGGTCAGTATTGCGTGGAAGCAAAGTGATGAGATTAGAAAATCTGAAATCAGCTACACCAATGGCGCGCCGTCTGGGTTTTATTCCGACTATGCGTTGCCGCCTGAGCGCCAGCCAAAAACACCTGTGGCCCTAGAAACCGTCGGACGCGGCACAAATGATCCGTTTCTGGCCATGCTCGGGCAAATTAGTGACGATGATTTGAGCAGCGTCTGCCGGCTGCCCAAACGGCTGTTCGATGGGCGCCGATTGGCCAATCTCCGGCCGCAGAAAATGCAACTTATTGCCGCTGATGAGCATGGGCTTGACGTCGCCGGACCGGTGGTCAAATGCGAGACCAAATGGCTGCCAGTGGCCGGCTATTCGGAAAAAAGCATGCAAAACGCCGGTGAATTTGACACCGTCAGCATTTATTTCGCGCGCATTGCTGGAACCGATTATGCAGCCCCTGTGAAAGCCGTTACCAGCACGCGTTACGGCCGTTTTACGGTGATTGCCGATAAGTTTTTCACAAGCTCAGAAACAAAATAGCACGATAAACTGGCCTTTGGCCGACAAAGACCTATTTCTTATCCATCACATATACCAACAAAGGGGTGTTTTGATGATTGGAACAGTAAAATGGTTTAATGCCGCCAATGGTTATGGCTTTATCACGCCGGATGATGGCTCAGATGACTGCTTTGTGCATGTCACGGCCTTGCAAGCGTGCGGGCTGAAGCAATTGGTTGAAGATCAACGTGTGCAATATGACATGCAAGAAGGACGTAATGGCCGTATGGTGGCTTGCGATTTGAGCATTTTGCAAAATGATATGAGCCAAGCGGCGGAATAAGTCTATTAGACTTGCGTTTTAGCTCAAGTTGGGCGAATAATCCGCCATAGAGGATAATATGGCTAAGATTGAGATTTACACAACACAGACGTGCCCATTTTGCACGGCGGCAAAGAATTTATTGCGCGAAAAAAATGTCGCTTTTAGCGAAATTAATGTCGGGGCAGACCGCGCCCTGCGCGACGCCATGAAGGCGCGCGCCAATGGCAAACATACGGTGCCGCAAATCTTTATCAATGACAGGCATATTGGCGGCTGCGACGACTTATATGCGCTTGATGCACAAAATAAGCTCGACGCCCTGCTCGCTTCCTAGACCTTAAAGTCCTGACATCAAACGATGGTAAAACCGAACCGTATCGTTCAGGGTTTTCACGCCAATGCGCTCATTGGTGCCATGGATCGTGCCCAAATCACCGACCGGCAAAGCCATATAGGTAAAGCGATAGTGATTGGACGTCAGATTGCGATAATGGCGCGTATCGGTTGCCGCCACTAATAGACGCGGGGTGATGACAATACGCTGCGGCGCCGCCGTGTCACGAATGGCGCTGGTGATTTTGTCCCAACCATAACCCTCAGTTGGCGATACAGGCGATGGCCCCATGCCGCGCTGTCCCGAAATATCGAAATCGACGCTGACACGTGCATCATCAATCACTTTGATAACCCGCTGGCGCACTGTATCGGGCGTCTCTCCGGGCAGAATGCGAAAATTGACCTTGGCGGTCGCATCAATCGGCAACACATTGGCTTTAATGCCGCCAGCAATCACCGTTGCCGCCGTCGTCGTGCGCATACCGGCTTGCGCCTGTGCATCATTGGCTAAGCTGGCCATAACAACCGGTTTGAACAGCCATAAATTCTTCATCACCATACGATTGACCAAGCCCATTTCATCGGCCACGGATTCAAGGAATTGTTGCGTATGTGAAAAATCACGCGGAAATTGATTGGCTTCAAGGCTGGCAATAGCGGCGGCCAAAATACCAATCGACGATTGTTTCGGGGGCACAGATGAGTGTCCGCCGGCGCCGCGCGCTTTCAATTCCAGCGTCACAATGCCTTTTTCGGCTGGCGCAATAATGGCCAAAGGCACATCGACACCGGGCACCACGCCGCTGGTGACCAGACCACCTTCATCAATCAAAAACTCGGCCTCAACGCCGCGGCTTTCGAGCAATTTTGAGATCTCTAGGGCGCCATCAATGCCGCCTTGCTCTTCATCATGGCCAAAGGCGAAATAAATCGTCCGCTGCGGTTGCACGCCAGCGCGTAACATGTTTTCAGCCGCCTCGAGAATGCCGATAATATTAACTTTATTATCAAGCGTGCCGCGCCCCCAAATATAACCATCGGCGACGACACCGGCGTAAGGCGGTTGTTTCCAATCCGCTTCTGTGCCGGGAATGACCGGCACCACATCAAGATGGCCGAGCAGTAAAACCGGCTTTTCTTGCGGCGCACTGCCCTGCCATGTGTAGAGCAATGAATATTTATTGACCACTTCGCGCTTTAATGAGCGGTGCACCAAGGGGAATTTATCAGCCAAAAATTGGTGAAAAGCGATTAATTGTTTGCTGGAAGTCGGCTTATCACGGCCAAAGGAAATGGTCTTATATTTAACCGCATCGCTCATCAAGCCCGTGACCCGCGCTTCATCGGGAGCGAAATCAAACCCATTGCCTGTCGCATCGCTCGCCGTTGGCGAAAATGTACGAATAAAAATAATGGCGATCAAAACCACCAGAATAGCCAGCAGGCCTTTTACCCATTTAGTTTTCATTGTCTCCCCCTATCCACGCGACATTTCTGTCAATGCGTGTCTCTCTAAACATAATACCACACCTATACTGACCATAAAGGTCAATAAGGAGGTTCCGCCATATGATACCAGCGGCAGCGGCACGCCAACAACCGGCGCAAGCCCCATGACCATGGCCAAATTGACGACAATATAAAATGAAATCGAAACGCCAATACTGGCAGTGACCAGCCGCGCATACTGGCTCTTCATTTGCCGCGCGCTTTGGAAAATCAAAAACAGCATCAACATGAATAGTAGCATCAGAGCCAAACTGCCGAAAAACCCAAGCTCTTCAGCGAAAATCGTAAAAATAAAATCCGTGTGTTTTTCTGGCAGGAAATTCAACCGACTTTGCGTGCCTTCCACCAAGCCTTTGCCCCAAAGCCCGCCTGAGCCAATACCAATTTTTGACTGAATAATATGATAGCCAGCGCCCAATGGGTCACGATTGGGGTCAAGAAACACCAATACGCGCTCTTTTTGGTAGGTCAGCATATTCTGCCAAACCAAAGGAATGGCTGCCAAAACCGCTAGCCCGCCGCCAATAAAATAGCGCCGCCGCACACCGGCCAGAAAAACGACACTGAGGCCAGTAACGGCCAGCATAATCATGGTGCCCAAATCCGGCTGACGGAAAATCAGCAAACATGGCAGGCCAATCATCAATAGCGGAATCAGCAGATTGATCGGTCGAGACACATCGCTGTGGTAAACCGATTGATAAAACCGCGCCAAAGCCAGAATAAGCCCCAGTCGAATGAACTCCGACGGCTGCACACGAGCCACGCCAAAATCCAACCAACGCTGCGCCCCCATAGACTTCACGCCCAAAAACTCGACACCCAAAAGCATCAGGAGAACAACAGCATAAACCGCATAGGACAGTGAGAAGATGGTGCGCACGTCAAGCGCGGCAATCATCAGCATAATCACCAGGCCAAGCATCAAACGCGCCGCATGGCGCCAAGCCCAAGGCGAAAAATCGCCGCCTGCTACTGAATATTGCAGCAATACCCCTGCCATGCCGAGTAGCAAAACACTCAACACTAAGGGCCAATGCACGTTGAAAGAAATCGGCCCTGTGGCCTCACGTCCGCTGCCACTATTGAACAAGCTCATGTAGTCACCTGTTTGGCTTTGCGCTCTGGCGTGCTCAGCAAATGGGCCATAATATCGCGCGCAATCGGCGCTGCGACAGCCGCTCCGCCACCGCCATGCTCAACAACCACGGATATTGCATAGCGCGGGTTTTTATAGGGCGCATAGCCAACGAATAAAGCGTGATCGCGCAAATACCATTCCAAATCCTTATTCGCCACCACACCAGTTTCGCGTTCAGCCATGGTAATACGGCGCACTTGCGATGTGCCGGTTTTTCCGACCATTCGCTGGCCATCGATTAAAAGGCTCGAGCCATAGGCCGTGCCGTCAGCCGTATTGACCGCCTGATACATGCCAGATTGCACGAGCTTCAAGTGGCGAGACGAAAGTTGCAAATCGACTTTGCTTGCCTCATCAGTATTCGCCGCCTCTCCGGCCACCGGTGCCGACACGCGTGGACGCACATAGACACCCTTATTGGCCAGCGCCGCGGTCATCACCACTAATTGCAGCGGCGTGGCCAGCAAAAACCCCTGGCCAATGCCGGTAATCACTGTTTCACCGCCGCGCCAGCCAGCATCAAAATTGGCACGCTTCCAATCGCGCCCCGGGACAATGCCAGTTTTTTCGCCGCTCAAATCAATGCCAGTTGCTTGCCCAAGGCCAAAACGGCGGGCCATTTTTTCGATATTATCGATGCCAGTACGCACAGCAATGTCATAAAAATAAACGTCGCAAGACTGGGCCAATGCCGCTTCCAAGTTAATGTCGCCGTGCCCCTCATCCAGCCAACAGTGATATTGCTCATTGGCATAATCGCGAATGCCCGAACATTTTATTTTCTCATTCGGCGTGATGACGCCAGCCTCCAATGCTGCAAGAGCGACAATCATTTTGAACGTTGAGCCGGGCGCGTAAAGACCGCGCAAAGGCTTGTTCAATAGGGGTTTGCGCTCATGCACCAGCATGGCTTCCCAGCTTTTGGCATCAATGCCACTGGATAATTGATTGGGGTCGTAAGACGGTGTCGATACCATGCATAGAATATCGCCATTATTGACGTCCATCACCACCGCTGAGGCGCTCTGTTTGCCCAATCGCTCAGAGGCGAATTTTTGTAGTTCGACATCAATGGTCAATTGCAAATTCTGCCCGCTCTCCGCCGGACTTTGTGATAATTCACGCACCGGGCGGCCCAATGCATTGACCTCAAACTGGCGCACGCCGGCTAAACCGCGCAACGCCTCCTCATGGCTACGCTCAATACCGGTTTGGCCAACCATATCATTGGCAATATCGCCAAATTGATTAATGTCTTTGGTGGTTTTGGCGGCGACATAACCGATCAAATGGGCCGCTGCCGCGCCATATGTATAAACCCGCTTTTCACCGACAACGGGCTCTACACCCGGCAAAAATGGCAATTGGCTATTCAATTTTGCGAATTGCTCCCAACGCAAATTATCGGCAACAGTGATTGCCTTAAATTTTGGCATGCGTCGAATACGGCTTTTTATTTTGCTCATGCGACCGTCCGACAAACCCAATATGCGCTGCAATTCATTCAGCGTAAGCGCCAGGTCAACCGCGCGCTCGGGCACAATCACAACACTCAAATTGCGGTCATTTTCAGCCAGTGTAATGCCATGGCGATCACTGATTAGGCCGCGCGAGGCGATAACTGGCGAAATATTGACCCGATTGGCATCGGCCAATGTGGCGTAGGTATCGCTTTGGGCTATTTGCAAATATTGCAAACGGCCAATTAAGACACCAAACAAACCGACTTGCGCCGCGCCAATAATCAGACTGCGTCGAGAAAAGGAAAATTCTTCTTCAAATTCTTCCGACATTAATAAGCCCCATGCGGGTGGTCATCCTGGCTCAACCAATCAAACGCCACATTAAACAGCGGAAAAGCCAAGACAGTTAGCAGCGCACCGAGCATGGTGGCGCCAAAACTCGGCGCCACAGACAAACTCAAAACAGCCGCCACATAAAACACCGCGTAAATCAGGAAACATAGAAATCCGAATGTTACCCAGACGGTATTAAAAGCTGCATTATATAAAAGCTGGCGCTGCCCCAAAGCTAGAATAAAGAACACGCAAAACAAAAAGCTCCAAAAGCCAATCGGTGTCTCACTGGTTATGTCCTTGAAAACCCCAAGCAGCAAAATGGCAATCGGCGCCACCGGCCCCTCGCTATAACGCGCCAAAAAAAACATCGGCACAAAAACGAAACCAATATCCATACTGGTCAGCCAATCGCCTCCCAGAGGTACATGCTCAGCGACAATCAGCACAAAAATAGCCAGCAGCGGCACCCATGTTTGCAAAAACCGGCGTGTCGGTTCTGTTGTCGAGACAACCATTAGCGACCTCGCACCGGCGTCGAAACGTCAGGGACACTCTCAGACAAGACCAAGCGTACATGCACAAGCTGATCCAAATCATCGTGTAATTGGACAAATGGTGTGCCCTTCTCATCAAGCGCCAATTTACCGACTGGCAGGCCAATCGGCATTTCCCCACCGTCGCCCGAGGTGATGATGGTTTCAGCATTTTGCATTTCAGCTTTGCGCGGTAAGAAGGTCAACATTGGTTGGCTTTCATTGCGGCCCGACAAGATCGCCCGCACATTGCCCGATAATGTCACCACGGGAATATGACTGTTTAGGTCAGTGGCCAGTAAAACCCGGCTCGAACGCGCGCCAACAGAAATAACGCGGCCCACCAAACCGCGTCCGCCCATCACCGCTTGGCCAAGGGCCACGCCGTCTGCTTGCCCACGATTAACAACCAGCGTTTTGACAAACGGACTGCGCAAATCAGCAACCACGCGCGCGCCTATGACCTTGGCGTCGGTTTCAATGGGCATCGACAGCAGCTGACGATATTGCGACAGCAGAGCACTATCTCGGATGAGGGTTTCGATATTTTCGCGGAGCAATTGATTTTCAACCAACAGGGCAGCGTTTTGTTCGCGCAAATCCATCAATTCGGTCATATTTTCGCCGGCTTCGCGCATTTGTTCGAATGGCCATGCGACCAGTTGAAAGACCGGCATTAAAACGTCGAAGCTTTTTTGCCTCAAATCGACAATAAGCGGATCATTTTTCGGTAAGACAAAAAGCAGTAGAAGAGCTAAAAGAGCGCAAATAAAGGCAATGCCGGTCCCCGTTAAAAGTCGCTTCTCGCCTTTTCGAGCCCCAAAACCTGCCAATTTAGCCTCATCAAATCCAGTGCCCTAATAGGCCGCTGACAATATGTGCTTCATCACTTTAATGTGCTCCAGCGCGCGCCCTGTTCCCAACGCCACGCATGACAGAGCCTCATCAGCAATCGATACTGGCAAACCAGTGGCCTCGCGCAAAATCGCATCCAAATTGTGCAATAAGGCGCCACCGCCGGTCATCACAATGCCTTTATCAACTATATCAGCGGCCAATTCAGGCGGCGTTGCTTCCAAGGCCACTTTCACCGCGTCAATAATTGCGCTAACAGGCTCGGCCAAGGCTTCACAAATTTCGCGTTGCGTGATGGTAACCTCACGCGGCACGCCATTCATTAAATCGCGGCCTTTAATTTTCACTTCCGCGCCTTCTTCACCCGGCGCCATCATGGCTGACCCAACCTCTTTTTTAATCCGCTCAGCTGTCGACTCGCCGAGCAATAAATTATGGTTACGACGGATGTGCGCGATAATCGCTTCATCCATTTTATCGCCACCAACCCGCACTGAACGCGAGTACACAATGCCGCCCAAAGATAGAACCGCAACTTCCGTCGTGCCGCCACCAATATCAACCACCATGGAACCGGTTGGCTCAGTCACCGGCAAACCGGCACCAATCGCCGCCGCCATCGGTTCTTCGATAAGGAATACCCGACGCGCACCGGCGGACATGGCGCTTTCCTGAATGGCACGCCGCTCAACCGCTGTCGCACCAGAAGGCACACAGACAACAATTTGCGGATGGGCGAATGACCGCCGATTATGAACCTTGCGAATAAAATGTTTAATCATTTCTTCAGTCACGTCAAAATCGGCAATCACCCCATCGCGCATAGGGCGAATGGCTTTGATATTACCTGGCGTCCGGCCAAGCATTAATTTTGCTTCTTCGCCGACTGCCAGAACACGCTTGCGCCCTTGGCTTTCAAAAATTGCGACCACAGATGGTTCGTTCAGAACAATGCCGCGACCTTTCACAAAAACCAGTGTGTTTGCCGTGCCCAAATCAATGGCCATATCGGCAGAAAACATTGCAAGCAAACTATTAAGCATTTTTTTCCCTATCTATACCTCAGGCCGACATTGTGCCAGGAGCCTGTTTCTCTCTTTTAACCAATAACTTATTTAAGGCACTAATATAGGCGCGGGCTGATGCCACCATTGTATCCGTGTCAGCACCCCGTCCCGTAACAGTCTTACCGTTTTCTTCCAAGCGCACACTAACTTCAGCCTGCGCATCCGTGCCTTCAGTGACCGCATGCACTTGATAAAGCTGCAACACCGCCTCATGCGGGAACAAAGCTTTAATAGCGTTGAAAATAGCATCAACCGGACCATCGCCCGTGCTTTCCACTTGCGAGGCATGGCCGTCAATGTCCAAGCCCAATTTGGCGGTTTGCGGGCCCTCTGAACCAGCAATTACCGTCAAAAAGCTCAGCTTGATCGTATCAATGCCTTTTGCCACTTCATCATCAACCAAGGCAACAATGTCATCATCAAACACATGTTTTTTGCGATCAGCCAAATCTTTGAAGCGGGTAAAGGCTTCTTGCAATTGATTGTCGCCTAACTCATAGCCCAATGTTTTGATTTTCTCCCGAAACGCATGGCGGCCCGAATGTTTGCCCATAACCAGAGAAGTCTGAGAAATGCCGACACTCTCGGGCGTCATAATTTCATAGGTCTGATTATTCTTCAGCATGCCATCTTGGTGAATACCGCTTTCATGGGCAAAGGCGTTTTGCCCGACAATTGCTTTATTATACTGCACCGGAAAAGCGGTGACAGCCGACACTAATTTCGAGGCACGCGCCAACATGGTGGTCTCAATTCCGGTCCATTGCGGCATTAAATCAGCCCGCACATTCAAGGCCATGACGATTTCTTCCAAAGCCGCATTACCAGCACGCTCGCCAATACCATTAATGGTACACTCAATTTGTCGGGCTCCGGCTTGCACGCCAGCCAAAGAATTGGCCACCGCCAGCCCTAAATCATTATGGCAATGGGTCGAGATAATCGCCTTATCTATATTCGGCACGCGATTGCGTAACATCGTAATGGTCTCAACATATTCCTGCGGCATGGTGTAACCCACTGTGTCGGGAATATTCACCGTCGTGGCCCCGGCTTTAATGGCGGTTTCGACGACAGCGCATAAATAATCGCGGTCGGTGCGGGTTGCATCTTCCGGCGACCATTCAACATTGTCGGTATATTTGCGCGCATGCGAGACGGAAAACGCCACGGCCTCCATCACATCTTCTGGTGACATTTGCAGCTTATGTTTCATATGCACGGGGCTGGTCGAAATAAATGTATGGATACGCGGGTTTTTGGCATGTTTCAGCGCTTCACCGGCCCGATCAATATCCTTGGCACCGGCCCGCGCCAAACCGCACACTTGCGCATTTTTGACCAGTTTGGCCACTTCTGTGACGCTTTCAAAATCGCCATTTGAGGCAATTGGGAAACCGGCTTCGATAATATCGACGCCCATTGTGTCCAATAATTCAGCGACTTGCAGCTTTTCTTCCAAAGTCATGGAAGCGCCCGGCGATTGCTCACCGTCGCGCAATGTGGTGTCAAAAATATAAACTCGATCGTTTTTCGATCCGTTATGTTGTTGTTTCTGTGTCATTTCTCATCCTTCTCGAGGTGTTTTTCAAACGGTCCTTTGCTTTTCCTTAAACCCCCTGAGAACGCGTCGTCGAGACCTGTC
>Ga0209652_1000603_pt1 | contig 30482 bp, 28 predicted proteins | sample SaaInl74LU_5_DNA_FD_184641 | JGI IMG/M metagenome (GOLD analysis project Ga0209652, IMG submission 184641) | Marine microbial communities from expanding oxygen minimum zones in the Saanich Inlet - ESP_74LU_5_DNA (SPAdes) (version 2) | ecosystem: Environmental > Aquatic > Marine > Intertidal zone... | reverse complement strand
CATTTTAATTTTCTGACAGCTTTTTTCCGCCGCCACGTTATACTATGTAGAACCGATGGAGAAAAAAATGCATAGACGCCAAATAATTAAACTGATCGGCGGCGGCACTGTAATTGCCGCTTCGGCAATTAGTGGATTCGCGCTGACGCGCACGCCAAATGTCGCGCTGAAGCCATGGCAGAAAGCCGGAGAATATCAAGATGTAAGACTGTTTGCCTTATCTTATGCGGTGCTAGTGCCCAACCCACACAATCGTCAACCGTGGCTTGCAGAGCTAATTGGGGAAGATGAATTAAATATTTATCGAGATTTATCAAAAAACCTCCCCGCAACCGATCCATTCGAACGTCAACTGACAATCGGCATGGGGTGCTTTCTCGAAGCCATCGACATCGCTGCACGCCAAAAAGGCTTCCAGAGCGACGTTACCCTTTTCCCTCACAAGACAGAAAATCACATTGCGCATATCAAACTCTCGCCGAGAGAAAACATAGAACCTGAAGCAGACTTATTAAATGCGTTCCACGCCCGGCGTTCTTGTAAGGAACCATTTTCGGAAAAACCACTTACTGCCGCCCATGCGGCAGCCTTGCGGCCATTTGGCGAGCTGTTTACCGACGCCAAAAATGTCGAGCAGTTAAAACAATTGAGTTGGAACGCTTTCAAAATTGAGTATGAAACGCGCCATACGCTCAAGGAAAGTATCGACCTTATGCGTTTTGGTAAAAAGCAGATAAACGCAAACCCTGATGGCATTGATATGAGCGGGCCGATGATGGAAGCCTTAATCCTATCCGGTGTCATGACGCCGCAAAGCATGCTCGACCCGAACAGCAGCGCCTATCAGCAAGGTTTAGACATATATGATGCCATGCTCAATAGCACCCCCGCCTATATTTTGCTGAAAACGCTAGGGAATAGTCGAGAGCACCAAATTGAGGCGGGGCGAAACTGGTTGAGACTGAATCTGACAACAACACAATTAGGTGTTTCATTGCACCCAATTAGCCAAGCGCTTCAAGAATATGACGAAATGAAAGAGCTCTATCGAGACGTTCACCAAAACTATGCTGCGCGGGGTGAGACCATACAAATGTTCGGGCGCCTAGGTTATGGTCCGCGCGTTCCTCAATCCCCTCGTTGGCCGATCGAGAAAAAACTTATTTGAGGTAGGCTCTCGCCCACCGAAGACGGGAGTCACAGCTTCGAAGCGTGTCGGGTGCGGCAGCTCTATTGACTTATCACAAGCCTAATTTATGCCGAGCCACGCGAACAAACCGGTGGCGCCCATTAAATAAGCGCCAGGCAATGTCAAAAGCTGGCGATGCCCGCTCATGCCCAAAGCAATAAACAATAGTGCCACCAATAAATTAACCGCAATCAGCGGATAGGCCGCCAAATAAGCGCTCGGCATATGCGCAATATAGAGAAAGGTAAATGAAGCAACAGCTAAAAACAGCGTAAATACATGCCACGAAACCAGCGATAGTGATTTGGTCAAGGGCTCCATGTCGATCTTGTTTATATTACCCATGTAAATTCGCCCGCCGACAAAGCCATGAAACACCATGCCCGCGAAAGATAGAATGGCTGCTATAATTAAAAACCAATAATCCATAATCAGACTCCTTTTCAATGCGCCGCCGCAATTATTTTTTGCTCAGCCCCATTTGTTTGGCAATCATGCGATCAGCGAGGCGTTTTGGCAGGCGCGACAAAAGCCCGTTTTGCATCCATTGCGCATCCAGCGTGTAGCGGGTTTTCGCCGCCTTGCCCTGGAAAACTGCCAGCGCCCGATTGGCAATTACCTCCGGCCCATAGCCAGATTTTTCCATTTGTCCGGTCATTTTCAGCATGGTCTCTAAGGGCTTTTGAAAGGCCGAATTATTCGCCCGCGCCAACAAAGCCTCGGCGTCGAATTTTTCCCAAATCGGCGTTTTAATCGGCCCCGGGGCAATCACCACCACGTCAATGCCAAACAACATAAGCTCCCGCCGCAACGCTTCGGAGAACCCCTCCAGCCCAAATTTGCTCATATTATAGGCGCCCATTAAGGGCATGCCGACAGCGCCTGACACGGAACTAATATTAATAATCTTGCCCGCCTCGCCGCTGCGCGATGGGTCGGCACCGAGCGCATTCATAAACGCTTGCGTGCAATGAAACACACCCATGAGATTGACGTCAAATTGGGTTTGAAACTCTTCCGGCGACAGGTTTTGTATCGCGCCAATAACCGCAATGCCGGCATTATTCACCAGCCCTGCCAATTTTTCGCCCTTCAAATGGCTTTCAACTTGAGTCGCCGCCGCGTCCACCGCCTGACGATCCGTGACGTCAAAAACCAATGGGATGAAATGCTCGCCCAATTCAGCGACCAGACTGTCACCGTCGGCCGCCTTGCGCACAGAGCCAAACACCCGAAACCCATTAGCCACCAAAGTGACTGCAATTTGCCGCCCAATTCCAGACGAGGCACCGGTGATAACAATTGACTTCATGACACACTCCTTTTGTGCCTTTACCCTAGCATAATATTGTCGGTTTTCAGGATTGATTTCAGCGCCGGTTTGAATTTACTCTCTCAAGATTGGGGATTGAATGGGAGAGTGCCGTGGATTTCGGGTTTCGCGTTACCGCTTCGGACAAAACATTTGGCGCCATCATTGATGATATTAATGTCACCGCGCTAGACGATGTGCAGTTTCAACATGTTTATGATTTGTGGCTCGATTACGCTTTGCTTATTTTCCCACAGCAGAATCTGACCCCAGATGAACAGCAAAAATTTGCCAGCCGCTTTGGTGCTTTGGTTGAAGGGCTAGAAGCGGTTGAGATTTCCAATGTATTAGCCGATGGGACGCTCCGAACTGCAGTCGACGATGATATGATGAAAATCATTCGCGGCAATATGGCTTGGCACCAAGATAATACTTACATGCCATTGCAAGCCAAGGGCGCTGTTTTCAGCGCCCAGCAAATTCCGCGCACGGGTGGTGACACAGCTTTTGCTGATATGCGGGCGGCATGGCAAGCCCTGCCCGAAGAACAAAAGCAACGCCTGTCTGGCCTCAGCGCCTATCATTCACTGGCCCATAGCCAAAAACAATTGGGCGAGGAAACCAAAGAGAGCGACAGCGAATATATCGGTTATGGTCTCGACGTTGAGAACATCCCGCTACGCAAGCTGATGAAATTACACCCTGAAACGCAACAACCCAGCCTCGCCGTAGGGCGCCATGCTTTTGGCATTCCTGGCCTCGAAGCCGACGAATCTCAGGCCTTGCTCGACCAGCTTATTAACTTTGCCACAGCCGATGAGGCGCGGGTTTATCAACATCAATGGGGTGTCGGCGATGCGGTGATTTGGGACAATCGCTGCCTCATGCACCGCGCCTGCGATTGGAATTTTAGCGAGCCACGCGTGATGTTCCATTCACGCATTGCCGGCGACCCTCTCACTGAAGCCGCGCTAAATTAACAAGATTGCCGCTCGCCTAATGCTCTAATCTTTCAGGGTAAATTCAATCGGCACTGAAAACGGGCCAGAGACAAAACTGGCGCCAACGCGTTTTACCGGGCCGGTTAAGGCGACAGATTTCAAGCGCGGCAAAAGCTCTTCCCAGAAAATCCGCATTTCCAAACGCGCCAAATGCTGGCCAAGGCAGACATGAGCGCCATAGCCGAGGGCCATATGGCGATTGGGCTTGCGGGTGATGTCAAACTCAAAGGGGTTTTCATAGACATCTTCATCACGATTGGCGCTGGCGAAATTAATCATCATCCAATCGTCTTTCTTAATGTCGACACCACGAATTTGCGTATCGCGGGTTGGCGAACGCATGAAATGTTTGACCGGTGATTCCCAACGAATGCTCTCTTCTACAAAACCCGGAATCAATGACGGATCATCCTGCAATTTTTTCAAAAGCGACGGGTCTTCGCAAAGCGCAATCATGCCGGCCGAGGTTGAATTGGAGGTTGTGTCATGACCCGCCGTCGCGGTGATGGCATAATAGCCAAAGGTTTCGATCTCCCCCAAAGGTGCGCCGTTAATTTGCCCATTGGCAAATAGGCTGGCCAAATCATCTTTCGGGTCTTTGCGGCGCGCTTCGGTGAGGGCTGAAAAATACGCGAAACATTCCATGGAAATTTCGCTAATCGCCTGCTGCTGTTGCTGCGGCGTCTCATAAATTTTGCCCGTGGCATTGGCCTCGGAGTCGGAACTGCCAAACACTTCCTGCGTCAAACGCAGCATCATGTCCTCGGCCTCGTCTTCAACCCCCAGAACATTCATAATCACCCGCAAAGGATAGCGCAGAGCAATATCCGGCGCGAAGTCGCACTTCCCATCGGCCTGTTGCAATCGCGCCATCGTCTGCCCCATTAAATGACGAATACGCGGCTCAAGATTGCGCAGCGACCGTGGGCCAAACCAAGAGGCGGTTAAATCGCGATAGGCCTTATGCTTTTCGCCATCCATTTGCACCAGAGTCAAAAAACGGTGCGGCGAGCCAATTTCCTCAATCGTCAATTGATTGGTCACTTCGTCAACCAACACGGTCGCTTTATCGCCCGCGTGGAATAAGTCATTGTCGCTTTCAATTGCCTGCACATCAGCGAATTTGGAGATAAACCAGAAAGGCTCATGACCTTTCGGAGAGGCTAAAGCGACCGGCGCTGTGGTGCGCAATTCGGTGAAAAGCTGATGAACCCGATCCAGCTCTTTATAGGTCTCCGGCGCCACAAGGGCTTCGGCCAATTCTTGTTTCATATGCATCGGATATCCTCTCCCTAAAGCAAATCCTAAAAAATTTTAACATAAGGCGGGCAATTGGCTAGCAAATTTCATCCGCCCGTGCGTTACCCTTGAACCAATATGATGTTTTCAATAGGCTCAAAGCGGTAAATCTTGTTCTGGAGGACATCATGCAACTCACACAATTTCTGCACGCCGCCGCTGACGCGCGGCCCAATGCCATCGCCACTATTTTTGGTGACCGGCAGTACAGCTGGGCCGTGCATCGCGATCGGGTCAGTCGCTTGGCCGCCGCCATTCGCGCCTTGGGCGGCAAGCCCAATGATCGCGTCGCTATTCTGGCGTTAAATTCCGACCGCTATACTGAATATTACCATGCCTGCTGGTGGGCCGGTGTCGCCGTGGTGCCGATGAATGTGCGCTGGACGGCGGTTGAAAATGCTTATTCATTAAATGACTCAGAAGCGCATATTCTCTTTGTCGACAAAGCCTTTGCGCCGGTTGTCGCGGCCATTCAAAATGATTGTCCGCACCTGAAAACCATCATCTACCTTGATGATGACACGCCCGACAATATGCTGGCCTATGAAGATTTGATCGCCAATCACCAACCCTGCGCCGATGCCGAACGCCAAGGCGAGGATTTGGCGGGGCTTTATTACACGGGTGGCACAACCGGTTTTCCCAAAGGCGTGATGCTGCCGCATCGGGCGCTTTGGTATAATAATCTGGTGGTCGCAAAAATGCTGAGCAGCGAACCCGAGTCGCGCTATTTGCACGCCGCGCCGATGTTTCATTTGGCCGATGGGGCCGCTGGCGGCGGCATGTCAGCCATGGGCGCTTGCCATATCTATGTGCCGATGTTTGATGTTGAAGCGGTGATGACGGCGATTGAAACCCATCAGGTCACCCATGGTCTTTTGGTGCCAACAATGATTGGCATGTTGCTGAACAGCCCAAATTTCGACCCGAAACGTCTCAGCTCATTGCAATATTTGCTCTATGGCGCCTCACCCATGCCGGAAGGCTTGCTGACAACGCTCATCGAACGCATGCCGGATTTGAAAATCGTTCAGGGCTATGGACAAACTGAGCTGGCGCCGATTATTTCAACGCTTCAGCCAGAATTTCATGTGCTGGGTAGCGAGAAATCGAAATTGCGTTCAGCCGGGCGCGCCGCGCCGGGCACGCAGATTAAAATTGTCGATGACCAGGGCAATCGTGTCGCAACCGGCGAGGTTGGCGAAATCGTCGCCCGCAATATGGGTGTCATGCAAGGCTATTGGAAACTCGAAGAACAAACCGCCGCGACCCTAGTCGATGGCTGGGTGCACACGGGCGACGGGGCTTATCTCGATGAAGATGGGTTTATTTTCATCGCTGACCGTATCAAAGATATGATTGTCACGGGCGGCGAGAATGTGTTCTCGGCGGAAGTCGAAAGCGCCATTTCCACCCATGAGGCGGTGGCCGAAGTCGCAGTTATCGGCATTCCCGACGATAAATGGGGCGAGGCCGTGCATGCGATTATTGTGCCCAAAGACGGCGCCGCGCCAAGCCTTGACGAGATTATCGATCATTGCCGCCCGCAAATTGCCAATTATAAATTGCCACGCTCAATTGCTTTGCGCGACACGCCGCTGCCGGTCTCCGGCGCCGGTAAAGTGCTCAAAAGAGATTTGCGTATTCCCTATTGGGGCGATAAAGAAAGACAAGTCAACTAGCCCAAAGCCTTGGCAATGAACGCCAATCGCGTAAGGAAATTGGTATGAGTAAACAACAACCAATCATCATTATTGGTGGCGGCCTAACCGGTGTGACCACGCTTTACGAATTGGTGAGCCGCGACATACCGGCGATTCTCATCGATAGCGAAAGCGCCGTAGCGCAAGGCACTAGCTATGCCAATGGTGGCGTCCTGCACCCGAGCCTGCCAGACCCGTGGAACGCGCCAAATATCGCGCCCGTACTTTTGGCTTCTTTGTTTGATCGCAATGCGCCGATTAAACTTCACTTGGCGCAAGTGCCTGCCTTGCTCGGTTGGGGCCTGCAGTTTTTGCGTAATTCTGTGCTGTCGCGCCATCTTGCCATCACCCAGGCAAATTTTGACTTGGCCAATTACTCAACCCGTCAAACCGATGCTTTGCGGCAATTGCTGGGTCTACAATTTGAAGATGCCGCCCCCGGCACGCTGAAGATTTTCCGCAACCCGCAGGAGCGCGAGGCGGCGCTGCGTCTGGCTGATTTTCTGGCACCGCACGGCCTTAGCCACCAAGTGCTCGACCGCGACGCTTTGCTGAAGCGCGAGCCGTCAGTGGCCAATGCGGCGACACCGATTAGTGGCGCTTTATTATTCCCCGATGACCGCGTCGGCAATGCGCGGCTGTTTTGTGCGCGCCTCGCCGATCATGCCATCGCCCGAGGCGGCGAGATTAGATATGCCACCACCGCACAACAGCTTTTGGTCAAAAATGGTCAGCTGGCGGGCGTCCGCTTGGCCGAAGAAGATTTGTTTGGCCAAGTGGTGATATGTGCCGGCGTTGGCGCGCCAAAATTGGCTGCCCCATTAGGCATCAAATTGCCAATCCGTCCAGCCAAAGGTTATTCGATTACCCTCAAGGCCGATGAGTTAACCGCCTTGCAACCGGTGCACCCTTTGGCCGATGCCAGCCTGCATATTGCCGTCACCCCGCTGGGCCAGCATTTGCGGGTTTTGGGCATGGCTGAATTTATCGGCATGGACCGCCAGCTCGACCCACACCGGCTAACCATGCTGCGGCAATTCTTCGAGCAATTATTGCCTGATGTGGGTGCGCAAGTTGATTGGCAGGGGGCTGAGAACTGGTGCGGTCTGCGGCCAATGTCATCCGATGGCCGACCATTCATTGGCCCTACGCCAATACAAGGTCTGTGGTTAAATTGCGGCCATGGCCATTTGGGCTGGACCAAAGCGGTTGGTTCGGCGCGCTTATTGGCCGACCAGATTGCGGGCCGCAAGCCGGAAATCAATCCCGCGCCCTTTGCCTATGCAAAGCGGCAAAGGCTTAGTATTTTTGCCTAATTTTGACTGGCAGCATCTGCTCTATTGATATCGGCAAGAATAAAACCGCTGCCGCGCCAATAAACATAGCCGGCAGCAAGCGCCATACACGGCACGATCAAAAGCGCATAGCGCAGACTATCAACCCCATAGCTTGCGTTCAAACCATCGCTCAAAAGGCCGACACTGAGCGGGCCTAAACCGAGACCAATCATATTGGCGATAAATAGTGCAATGGCTGCCGATGTGGCGCGCATGGTGACCGGCGTCACTGATTGCAAAAGCGCCAAACTGGGGCCTTGAAAGAAAACGCCCAAAATCGCCGGTATCAAATAGGCCGCCATGGCCATGGTGCCGCTATTGGCCAGCGATAAGAAAACATAGCAAGGCACCAGAACCAAAGCGCCAATGGCCGATAACCAAGCGCCCCAACGAAGGTCGCGGGCTGATAAATGATTGGCCAAAAAACCGCCCACAAGAACCGTCCCAATCGGCCCCAAAAGACCAATCGCCAAGCCCAAAGTCACCCCCACTTGGTCGGCCGCCATGCCATGCGAGCGGGTCAGCAAAGACGGTAACCAAGTGATTGTCGTCGTGCTCAAGCCAACCATCAGCGTCAGCCCGGCCAAAACCCAAACAAAACTTTTTTGCTGCAGCAAAAAGCCCAATGTGGCGCGCAAATCCGGCACCGCTTTCGTGTCATTCTCGACCAAACCATCGACGGCGCCGCGCACAGGTTCGGGCATGGTCAAAAAAAGCACCACGGCCAAAATCACACCCGGCACGCCAATCACAAAAAAACCGGCCCGCCAGCCATAATGGGCGGCGACAAAGCCGCCGACAACAAAACCAGTCAAAATGCCAATATTGGCACCGACAGAAACAATCGCCATTGCCCCCGCACGTTGTTGCTTATTATACAAATCTGACAAAATTGAGGTGGCGGCAGGCGTGGTGCCTGCTTCGCCAATGCCAACACCAACGCGGGCAAGAAACAGCCCAAGAAAACTATTGGCCATGCCGCAGACAGCGGTCATCACGCTAAAAATTGCCAGACAAATGGCAATAATATGTTTGCGCCCATAACGCTCTGCCAGACGGGCAATGGGCACGCCGAGGCTGGCATAAAATACCGCAAATGCCGCGCCAGTTAGCAGCCCCAAGAGCGCATCATTCAGTAATAATTCCTGCTTAATCTGCGGCAATAAAATACCAAGAATAAAACGGTCAAGAACACTGAAGGTATAAACCAGCGTCAGCAGAAGCAGCGTATAGCCGCGCCATTGGGTAACGCCTTGTTGTGCGGTGGAATGCGACATGAAACTCTCTAACTAAGATGACTTATTAGCGTGCGGGTTTTCAGTCCTTGGCCAAAAATTATCGTCGCGATGTTGATAAGGCGCGTTGATGAAATCCATGCTCATTGCCCCCGGCGTGGCGACGTGGCGAATCTCTTTACCGACGGGCTCAAAACTGTTGTAAAAATGATTGGTCGACTTCACAATAATCGTCCGCATAGCATTGAGATCGATACCAATTTCGAAAAATGGCTGGCGGCTAAACACTTGCGTGCGCAGATCATTGACCAGAATATTGACATTATTCTCAATCTGCAGCCAGACCAGATTGCCGAGCGTAAATTCCGCGTCCGAGTCGCCCAAAGCATGGGTCAGCTGATCGGTGATTTTCATCACTTTAGCGTGAATATTGGCCGGTAGGCCCGAACTTGGCCCATGTTTGCCGCCAAGACATATATCCAATTGCGCGCCCTCGCCAACACTCTGGCAGATTTTGACCACGCCCGGATCCCAGAAAATACCCATAGCAACATCACTCATGCCGCGCTCAATAACACTATGCAGCATGAAAGTGGCGTCAGATGGCGCCCCGCCGCCAGCATTATCTGCCGTATCAGCCAATACGAGAGGCAAATTATTGGTTGTCTGCGCATAATCGAGCGCTTCTTCAACCCCACCAAAATCAGTGCGGAAATTTTCTCGCAAATCCCAAATCTGTTTGCCAAATTTCTCAGCGGTCTGCTGTGCTAAATCGGCGTCGCCGTCGCAAATCGCCAACATGCGCGTGCCCATTTCCGGCATGTCGCCCATCGGAAAACCATGCACCAAAGACAAAGACAACACTCCGGGCTTTTGTTCTTCAGCCTTCATCTCAGCAACAAAACTGGCCATTGGCTCCAGCGGCGTCATATATAGACCCATCATTTTGCAATCCCATTGCCGCATTACTGGCTTAATTTCCCCGCGCGCCGCTGCCACGGCCAATGAATAAAGCTCCTCAGCGCGGTCATCAATATCGTCATGCGGGTAATGTTTGAAGAAAATCAACAAATCGGCTTGCTTCATCATTTCCTCGGTCAAATGGCCGTGCAAATCAAATTCAGAGGCAAGAATAACATCTGGCCCGACAATCTCGCGCGTACGCGCTAACAAATCGCCCTCGCAATCATCATAGCCCTCGGCCTGCATGGCGCCATGCATCATATAAAGCACCACATCAACCGGCCCGGCGGCGCGCAAATCATCCAAAATTAAATCGCGAAACTCTTCATAGACATGGCGCACAGTGCGGCCAGCCGGTTGCGCGAAAGTAGCGATCGATGAAATCAATTCATGGCCATCTTCTTGGGCCCGCCTATTCCATATATGCAGTGGCACGTTGAATATCACCGGCGGTTGAGAAAGACCGCCATCGCGGAAAAAATAGGTGTCGGTAAAATCTTGTTTACCGGTTGGCAAAGGCGAAAACACATTCGTCTCCGTACCAAATGACGCCACAAAAATACGCATAAACCTCTCCCCAAGATTTTAGATTGGTGCTAAGGCAATGATAACACTTTTTGAAATCTTTATGTCAATTAAGAACCGATTGGAGCGCCAATTTATGACCGAAACCACAAGCCCTTTATCCGCCATCCCAATGTCACCATTTGGCAAAGCCGGTGACCTGTTATTTCTATCTGGCCAATTGGCTTTTGACACCAATGGTAATCTGCCAGACGGCATTGAGGCGCAAGCCACCCAATGTTTGGCCAATATAGAAGCCTTGCTGAAAGCGCAAAACGCCAGCATGGCAAATATTGTCAAAACCACTGTGTGGATTACCGACAAGGCCAATTTCGCTGGTTATAATAATGCCTATCGCGATTATTTCGGGGCCGGCCCCTATCCAGCGCGCAGCACAGTGGTCTCTGATTTGGTGCTGGAAGGCGCGCTTATCGAGATTGAAGCGATTGTTTATTGCGGCGACTAATTGACTAGCGGCTGAAAATTTTATCCGGATTGAAAATATTATCTGGATCGAAAGCCTGTTTAATTGCCCGCATGGCGCCAATCGCTTCGCCGATCTCTTCAACGAGATAATCCATCTTGCCTTGGCCAATGCCATGTTCACCCGTACATGTGCCGCCCATGGCAATGGCGCGCGACGACAAGCGTTTGGAAAATTCTTGAATCGTCTTGACCATCTCTGGCTGGTCTGGCGGCACCAGAGGCAAGCAATGAAAATTGCCATCGCCGACATGGCCGACAATCGGTGCCGTCAAACCGGCCGCCTCAATATCGGCCTGCGTGGCTTCCACACATTCGGCCAAGCGCGACAGCGGCACGCAAACATCAGTGGTCAGACCTTGGCTGCCGGGAATGAGCGACAGAGAGGCCCAATAAGCGTCATGGCGCACTTGCCATAATTTATTGCGCTCATCCGTATCGCTTGACCAAATAAACTCTCCTGCCCCCTCGGCTTCAGCAATGGCGGTGAACGCATTTGATTGCTCGTCAACCGATTGTGCCGACCCGTGAAACTCAAGCAGCAGTAACGGCGTTTCAGGAAAATCATAGCCCGAATAACCATTGCAGGCGCGCACTTGCATGGTGTCGAGCAATTCAATGCGGGCCACGGGTATGCCGCTTTGAATGGTCGTCGCCACCGCCCGACAGGCGTCACCAATTGAATTGAAAGAACAAATGCCCCCCGCAATTACTTCTGGAATGCCGTGCAACCGAATGGTCAATTCCGTCATAATGCCCAGCGTGCCTTCTGAGCCAATCATCAACCGCGTGAGGTCATAGCCAGCGGCTGATTTTTTCGCCTGTCCGCCGGTGCGAATAAGCTGTGCATTGGGCAGCACCACTTCCAGCCCCATAACCGCATCACGCATTGTGCCATAGCGCACCGCATTTGTGCCCGAGGCGCGGGTCGCCGCCATGCCGCCCAAAGTGGCGTTAGCGCCCGGGTCAATGGGGAAGAACAAACCGGTGTCGCGCAAATATTCATTTAATTGTTGGCGCGTCACACCCGGCTGCACGCGCACCACCATATCGGTTTGGTTAACCTCGATAATCGCATCCATGCGCGACAGGTCGATACACACACCGCCACGCGGCGCGTTCACCTGCCCCTCTAAAGACGTACCAATACCAAACGGAATGACTGGACATTTATGAGCCGCCAAAATCTCCACCGCCGTCACAACATCGTCGCGCGATTGGGCGAATAACACCGCATCGGGCCATTGTTCTTCAAGGCCTGTGACCGTATTGGCGTGCTGCTGGCGCAAGGCGTCAGCCCGCGTTAGCTGGGCGCCAAACCGCGCCTGCAAGGCAATCACCGCCGCCTCACGATCACCGACTATTTGGCTATTTGCCGTATTCATTTATCACCACTCCCTACAGCCATAGGCCACACAAGCTTTTGCGGTGACACCCTATATGCTATGCGAAAAGCGCGCTATCAAAAATCTATTTAGCCGCGGCGTACAATCCGCACCGCCAAAGATCGGGCCAAAAATAGGTGTTCAGGAAGCGGGCGGAATCTCGCGCGTGTTCAGCCAGCCGCGCACGCTCATGATGAACCAAAATACGCTGGCCCCAGCAAACAACCATAGAGATAAAGCAACATGGACAATCAGGGCTGACAATGTGCCAAACATCATCGCCATAAAACCCCAATGACGGCTTTTATTGCTAACACTGGCAAGCAGCGGTGCAGCAAGAATAGTGCCAAAGACTAAAGACGTAGCCTGAGCAAGAAACACAGTGTCAACCATAGCGGCCTCAATAGAGAAAATTACAAATTATTATGTTGTTAATTTCCGCTATAAGCCCAAAATTCGTCTTTTCAAAGCGAAAAAAATACCGCCGACCAACTATTTTACAAGCTATTGTTCTTGCTACGTTATTTTTGCTTGTCGGCGGCTAAGTTTGGGCTTCAATCCATGCCGTTTCGAGCTCATCAACTTGTTTTTCGACAGCCGCATAATCGGCCAAAATCTTTTGCAGTAAGGGCTCATCTGCCAATGCTTCAGGGGCTGACAGAGCCGCCTCCAAATCTGTCTTTTGCTGCAATAATTTTTCCAATTGCGCTTCTAACTTGGCGGCCTTTTTTGGGTCGCCCTTGGCGGCGGCCGGTGGACTGATTTCGACCGGGTCAGCCTGTTTGGCTTTTTTGTTTTTGCGGGCATCGGCGCGTTCTTGACGGCGTTGCTCCATAATCAAGCCACGATAGGCTTGCAGGTCGCCGTCATAGGCCGAAACGCCGCCGTCTTTGACTAAATATAAACGTTCAGCCACGGCTTCGACCAAATGCGGGTCATGGCTTACCAAAATCACGCAGCCCTCATAGCCATTGAGGGCTTCAATCAGGGCTTGGCGGGCATCAATATCCAAATGGTTGGTGGGCTCATCGAGCAACATAATATGCGGCGCATCATGGCTCATCATACAGAACAATAGGCGGGCTTTCTCACCGCCTGATAGTTTCATGATTTTTGTGTCCGACTTGCCCTTGTCAAAACCAAATTGACCTAGCAGGGCGCGGCATTTGGTTTCGGCAATATCGCCAATGGCGGCGCGCATGGCTTCATAGGGTGTCGAGTGCTCGTCCAACTCATCGGATTGGTGCTGCGCGAAATAGCCAATACGCAATTTGCCGCTGCGGTGCACATCACCGACCATGGCCGAGAGATTGTCGGAAATCAGTTTCACCAGCGTTGACTTACCATTACCATTGGCCCCCAAAAGCGCCACCCGGTCATCGCTGCTCAGCCCCAGATTAATATTGCGCAAAATTGGTTTGCCCGGCTCATAACCAACATCGGCGCCATCAATGGTGATAATCGGCGAGGAGATTTTCTCTGGCTGCGGAAACTTGAAGGAGGTGGCACGCTCGGCGATAAGCGCATCCACCATATCCATACGCTCAATCGCCCGCAGGCGGCTTTGGGCTTGCTTGGCCTTGCTGGCCTTGGCCCCAAACCGGTCGACAAACGCCATCATGCGGTTTTTATGCGCCTGCTGTTTTTCGAATAAGGCTTGGTGGCCAAGGCGTTTTTGCGCATGGGCATTTTCAAATTGGTCATAATTGCCGGTGTAAAGCGTCAGTTTCAGCTGATCCAAATGGGCGATATGGGTTACCACTTTATTGAGGGTTTCGCGATCATGGCTGATGATGATGAAACTATGCTCATAGCTTTTGAGATAATTCTCCAGCCAAACAATCGCCTCAAAATCCAAGTGATTGGTCGGCTCATCAAGCAATAGCATATTGGGTTTGCGAAACAGGGCCGCCGCCAGCGCCACGCGCATTTTCCAACCGCCAGAAAAATCGCTAATCGGCTGGCTTTGTTGTTCTGTGCTAAAGCCCAAGCCGGACAGAATAATCGCTGCCTGCGAGGGCGCCTCATAAGCGTTAATATCGGCCAAGCGCATGTAAATATCTGACATGCGCTCAACATCAATCGGGGTTTCCAATTCGGCCAATAGGCTGGCGCGCTCGGTATCAGCGGCCAGCACCACATCGATCAACGGCGTGTCGTCATCTGGAATATCCTGCCGCACCATGCCCATTTGCGTGTTCGACATCATCGAAATCTCACCACCATCAAGCTCTAGCTCTTTGGCAATCAGCTTAAACAAAGTTGATTTACCGGTTCCATTGGGGCCGACGAGGCCGACATGATGGCCTGATGGAATCGACAAAGACGCCTGCTCAAAAAGCGTGCGTCCGGCGATGCGGTAAGTGATATCTTTAATGTCGAGCATAGGGGAGTAATTCAATCTTTGGGTTGGCGCGAATATGTCGAAACATCGGCCATCTCACAAGCAATTTATTGTTTTTTTCGACCCGTCGTGAATATTTGACAGTTTTCAGCAAAAAAGGCACAGTTTGAAGAGAATATAGGAGGTAAGAGCTGTGGTTTATCACTATCAACCGAAATCAGTCGATTCCATCATTATCCGGGATTTCTCATTCGCCTTCCCTGACACGCTAGATCCGAAATGGATTCCGGGAAAGACCGTGCGCAGTCATATGTTTAATGGCATGTCGTTAACCATGCCCTATTTGGAGCCGTTTCTGGTCAAGACCGGCAAAGAGGCGGCGCGGCATATTGAGTGCGAAGAATTGCGCGAGGACATTCGTGGTTTTTGCGGCCAAGAAAGTCAGCATTATAAATGTCACCGACGGCTCAATGATCTCATCAAGGCCAATGGCTATCCAGAGCTGGCAGCGGTTGAAGAACGGTTTGATAAAACTTGGAAAGATTTAATGAACCTCGACCTTGAGCAGCGGCTTGCCTATTCGGCTGGCTTTGAAAGCATGACCAATGGCTTCACGCGTTGGATGCTGAAAAAACGTCTCACCCTATTCAAAAATGCCGATCCGCATGTCACGTCTTTTTGGCTGATGCATATGATTGAAGAAACAGAACATAAAACTGTCGCCATTGATGCTTATCGGGCCTATTCGGGCCGCTATTGGCCGCGTTTCAAAGGCGTGTTTCATGGTTCATTCCATGTGGTGGGCCATGGGTTAATCGCCATGATGGTGTCCTTGCGCAAAGACGGCAAGCTGAAACACCCGCGCACATGGTTTGAGATTATCCGTGAAATATCCGGCATGGTTTATAATGTTGGGCCCTTTATGCTGCGGGCGCTTTTGCCGGGCCATGATCCACGCGGTGAGACCGATCCGGCCTATATGAAGGAATGGCTGCGCGGCTATGCGCAACTGCCAGACGGAGCGCCCATACCGCTGATTGACACCCGCCATCCGGCAATGCCGGTACCGTTTGAAAAAATTTAATCTGTCTGGGAGGGCATGATGGAAAGATATCAAAAGCTGATGATTGCCAATGGTTTCATGGTGATGTTTGTCGGCATGTTGGCCGGCTTTATGCTGATTTTCAATCTGGTTGGCGGGTTTGAAATCTGGCCCGGCAAGATTATTGAATTTTCAGTCTATGGCACCACTGAAGGCTGGGTGCGGGCCCATAGCGGTGGCATTACCAATGGCATGTTGGTGGTCATTGTCGCGCTGGCCCTGCCAAAATTGGCACTCAGCAAATCAATGAACCGATTTTTTGCTTGGGGGCTGATTTATGTGGCTTGGTCATTCACGATTTTCTATTGGATTGGCAATGCCGCTGGCAATCGGTCGCTGACTTTTGGTGATAGCCAATTAGGACAAAGTGACTGGCTGAGCATTATCGGTTTTCTACCTGGCGTGCCGAGTATTTTCTTGGCTCCGATTATTCTTTATATTGGCGCCCGCGCGGTTATGCGGCAGGCTGATAAGAACGAATAATACCACCGTCCGGGCCGGCGTTAACAACCGCACTCAATATCGCGGCCACTGAGGCGTTGGCGCTTGGTTTTCCAATCGGGCAAAAATTTATCCATCAGCCGATAGAAGCGCGCATTGTGATAGCGCTCAAATAAATGCACGAGTTCATGCACCACGACATATTCCAACATACCGCACGGTTTATGCACTAATTCAGTGTTCAGGCGGATGGTATGGCGCCGAATATTGCAACTGCCCCAACGGCTTTTCATGCGCTGCACATAGAGGCCGTTTGGCGACACCCCCATATGCTCGGCCCATTGCGCCATCATCGGTTGTGCCACTTGGCGCAAATTCTGCCGATACCAGCCCTCCATCAGCGTTTCAATTTGCGCCGCTGTCGCCGTCTTGCGGATATGCGCATGAATCTGGTCGCCTTGTTGGCTGATCAGCTGACGGCCCGTCGTGGGCACTCGTTTGAAGCGATAGGCCTCGCCCCATAAATAATGCAGCTCGCCATATTCAAAGGTTTTGGGCCGCATGAGAGGACGGGCTTTGAGGCGGGTTTGGTGTTTTTCAATCCATGATTTTTTATCGCCAATAAAATTTTCAATGGTTTGCAAGCGCATGCCCAGGGGAGCAGAAATCTGCACCCGCCCATCGGCTGGCGAAAGGCGCATATTGAGGTTTTTAATCGGCTTAAAGGTGATGTCGACCTCAACACCATGAAGAATTTTCTGCTGCACCGCGGCACCACTTTCCTGCAAGCTGTCTTTGTACCGCTATCATAGGCCAATTCGTATATAAAATACTTGCCAAATATCGAGCAGTGACGTGTAAAGAAACCTGAAAAGCTGATGTAGAGGAGAGAAAAATGATTGGACGTTTGAACCATGTCGGTGTCGCCACACCATCTATTGACGACAGTGTGAAACTCTATCGCGATATCTTGGGCGCGACGGATATTGGCGAGAAATTCGCGCTGCCAGAACAGGGCGTTTGGGTTTGTTTTGTAAATTTTGAAAATTCGCAGGTCGAGCTGATTGAGCCCTATGACGAAAACAGCACAATTACCGGGTTTTTGAAGCAGAATCCGGCCGGTGGCCAACATCATATCTGCTATGAGGTCGAGGATATTCATGTGGCGCGCGACGAAATGCTGGCCAAGGGCGTGCGGGTGCTCGGCGAACCACGCATTGGTGCCCATGGCACACTGATTATCTTCCTACACCCGAAAGATATGGGTGGGGTTTTGATTGAGTTGATGGAAACACATAAATAGTGGCGCATGGACATGGGCCGAATTTGACCTATTTCTCTGCCATTCAACGGGTGGAGATAAACGCATGAGCAAGGGTCTGAAAACTGACTATTTAATTATTGGTAGCGGCGTTGTCGGCATGGCTTTTGCCGATACTTTGCTGACGGAAACAGACGCCGATATTATTATCGTCGACCGCTATGCGATGCCCGGCGGCCATTGGAATGTCGCCTATCCATTTGTCACCCTGCACCAACCGTCATCTTTTTTTGGCGTTAGCTCAATGGAATTGGGTCGCGGTACCATTGACCAGATTGGCCTCAATAAAGGGCTCGGCGATTTGGCCAGCGGGGCTGAAGTTTCAGCCTATTTTGATGAGGTGATGCGGCAGCGGTTTTTGGCCAGCGGACGGGTGCGCTATTTTCCAATGTGTGATTACACGGGCAATGGGCAATTCAATCATAAGTTGAGTGGTGAAGAATTTAGCGTCGATTACGCGCATTTGGTCGATGCCACTTTCATGACGATTTCTGTACCCTCAACCCACACGCCGAATTTTGATATTGCCGAGGGCGTGCGCTTTATGCCGATTAATGACTTACCGAAGGTCGCCGCCAGCCCGGCCGGTTATGTGGTGATTGGCGGCGGCAAAACCGCCATTGATGCTTGTTTATGGCTGTTGCAACAAGGGGTTGATGCCGACGCCATTCAATGGATTATCTCGCGCGATGCGTGGCTGCTTGATCGCGCCAATGCGCAACCCAGCGAGGCTTTTGTTGAGACGATTATCAACACCCAAGCTGGCCAGTTCGAAGCCATTGCCGGTGCTCAGTCGATTGACGATATGTTCGACCGGCTTGAAGGGTGCGGTTATTTATTACGCCTCGACCCATCTGTGCGCCCCAGCATGTTTCACGCCGCGACCATTAGCCAAGCCGAATTGGCGCAATTGCGGCGGATTAAAAATATTGTCCGCATGGGCCATGTGCGGGCCATTGAGACAGACCGAATTGTGCTGACGCAGGGCGAGATTGCCACCAGCCCGCAGCATTTGCATATTGATTGTTCGGCCAGTCTAGCGCGGTCTTTTGCGCATAAGGACATAGTGCCAATTTTTCAGGGCAATGTGATTACCCCGCAGCCTATTCGGGCCTATCAACCGGCCTTTAGCGCCTCAATGATTGCCTATGTCGAAGCCAATTATGACAGTGATGAGGAAAAAAACCGGCTTTGCGCCCATGTGCCGCTGCCCAATCAAGATGTCGATTTTATTCCCATGACTTTGGCGATGATGATGAACCAATTTAATTGGTCGCAAGATGCCAATTTGCGGGCATGGATTCGCGATAATCGATTAGATGGGTTTTCCAAATCAATTGCCAATATTGATAAAAATGACTCTGAAAAAATGGACATTATGAAGCGCATACGAGACAATGCGTTTCCTGCGGTGGAAAAATTGCAAAAATTCGCCGCTTCACTGGATAAATAAAGGAGCCTTAGGTGAGCGAATTTCAGACCTATAAAACCGATCTAACAAAAAACCGACTGGTGGCGACCGATGAGGCCGCTGCTTTGGCCAATCTGAAAGATGGCGATATTCTGGTGCGCATTGAACGCTTTGCCTTTACCGCCAATAATGTGACCTATGGCGCCTCGGGCGATAGCATTGGCTATTGGCGTTTCTTTCCGGCGCAAGATAATGACAGTGGCGAATGGGGCTGCTTACCGGTCTGGGGCTTTGCCGAAATTGCCGCCTCAAATGTCGCCGGTCTCGACATTGGCGAACGGCTTTATGGCTATTTTCCACCAGCTGATTTTTTGACCCTGACGCCGAGCAAAATATCGCCACAAAGATTTATGGATGGGGCACCGCATCGGGCCGAGCTGCCGCCGGTCTATAATAATTATTTGCGCCTGTCGGGTGAGCAAAATTATGACCCCAGCATGGACGACCTTCGGGCCCTGCTAAACCCGCTTTATGTTACGTCTTTTTGCCTATGCGACGCCCTGCAAGAGGCCGACTATTATCAGGCTGAGCAAGTGATCATCGTCAGCGCCTCTAGCAAAACCGCAATTGGTCTGGCCCAAGGTCTGGCCGACGCCGACAGCGCGCCGCCCACCATTGGCCTGACGTCGGCCGGCAATCGCGCCTTTGTCGAAAGCCTCGGCTGCTATGATCAAGTCATCAGCTATGATCAGCTTGGGGAAGTCAATGCCAGCAAGCCAAGCGTCATGGTCGATATGTCGGGCAATCGGGTGGTGCTGGGCACGGTGCACGGCGCATTGGGCGATAATATGGTCAATTGTATTAATGTCGGCATGACCCATTGGGAAGACCGCGACACGCCGAAAGATCCGCTGGCGGATCAAATCATTCGCGAACGCAGCGGCTTTTTCTTCGCCCCATCGCATATTCAAAAGCGCATCGGCGACTGGGGGCAAGACGGCTATAATGCGCGCACGGACGCCTTTATGAAGCGCCGCGCCGAGCAGAGCAAAAGCTGGATGCGGGTCGAGCATATTGCCGGCTTCGAACCCTTTACCAATGTTTATAATGATGTTGTCGTCGGGAAAATGAACCCGAATGAAGGCTTAGTCGTTATCGTCTAATTGCGGATTATTCCATGGCAAAAATTCTACTTCTTGGTAGCGGTGAGCTGGGCAAAGAACTGGTCATTGCCTTGCAGCGTTTGGGGCAGGAAATCATCGCCTGTGACAGTTATGAGGCAGCCCCGGCCATGCAAGTGGCGGATGGTTTTGAAGTGTTTAACATGCTCGATGCCGGCGCATTGGATACGGTGATTGAGCGCCATCAACCGGATTATATTGTGCCGGAAATTGAGGCCATTGCGACCTCGCTTTTGGTCGAAAAACAACAACAGGGCTATACGATTGTGCCTTCGGCCAAAGCCGTTGACCTCACCATGAACCGCGACAAAATACGTGATCATGCGGCCCAGCTTGGTCTGCGCACAGCGCGTTTTGCCTATGCTGAGTCGGAGCAAGAATTGCTGGCTAAAGCGGCGGATATTGGCGGCAAAGTGGTGGTTAAACCGGTGATGAGCTCATCCGGTAAGGGCCAAAGCACGGCCAGCAATGAAGCTGAATTGCGCGCCGCTTGGGCCTATGCGCTGGATGGTATGCGCGGCGACCGGCAGCGGGTAATTGTCGAGGAATTCATTGATTTTGATTATGAGATTACGCTTTTGACGATTCGCCAACACAACGGCGACACTTTGTTTTGCCCGCCGATTGGCCATGTGCAGGCGCGCGGCGACTATCAATATAGTTGGCAAAGCACGCAGTCGTCGCAAGCGGTCATTGAGGCTGCGCAAAATATGGCGCGCCAGATTACCGACGCTTTGGGTGGCGCGGGTTTATTTGGTGTCGAATTTTTTATCACCAAAACCGGCGATGCGGTGTTTAGCGAATTGAGCCCACGGCCGCATGATACCGGTCTGGTGACGCTTTATACGCAAGATCTCAGCGAGTTTGACCTGCATGCGCGGGCCTTTTTAGGGCTACCCATTCCGGCCATTCGCCTGCTGCGGCATGGCGCCAGCCAAGTGATTTTGGCGGCAGAAGATGCCAGCGGCCCTTATCATTTTTCCGGCGTCGAAGACGCGCTGGCGGTAGCTGATTGCGATATTCGCTTATTCGGCAAACCAGTGGCGCGGCCCTATCGGCGCCTCGGTGTGGTGCTCGGCCCAGATGTTGAAACCGCGCAAAAATCGGCCGCTTGTATCAGCGTTCATACGCAATAGGCGCTAGGCAAGATTGGCTTGGCTTGCTAGGCTTTGAAAAACACAAGGAGAAGCCATGTCAATTTCAGCCAATCAAAAACCTATTGAAACCGGATTAGGGCCTCGGCCTGAACCATCTGAGATTCTTCAAGGCGTTGATTTATCGGGAAAAAATGCGGTTGTGACCGGCGGTTATTCGGGCATTGGGTTGGAAACCGTGCGCGCATTAGTGGCCGCTGGCGCACATGTGCATGTGCCAGCCCGCGATCGCCAGCGCGCCATTCAAGCGCTTGATGGTGTTTTGCCAGCCGAGCAAATTGGCACGATGGATTTGAGCGATATTGCCTCGGTGAAGAAATTTGCCGAAACCTTCAGCGCGGTGCATGACAATATTGATATTCTGATTGGCAATGCCGGTGTCATGGCGTGCCCTGAACAGCGCACGGCGCAAGGCTGGGAATGGCAAATTGGGGTTAATCATTTTGGCCACTTCGCGCTGATTACCGGCCTGCTGGACGCGCTATCAGCCGGCCATGGCGCCCGCGTGGTGACGCTGTCTTCGATTGGCCACCGCATTGCTGGCATTGATTTTGATGACATGCATTACACGCAGCGGGCTTATGACAAATGGAATGCCTATGGGCAATCAAAAACCGCCAAATCATTGCTCGCGGTGGAATTGCACAATCGCTATGGCGATCGCGGCATTGAGGCTTTCAGCGTGCATCCGGGCGGTATTTTCACGCCGTTACAACGGCACTTGCCAAATGAAGAAATGGTGGCGCTTGGCTGGACCGATGAAGATGGCAAGCCAAGCGAGCTTGCGGCGGCCGGTTTCAAAACCCCATCTTTGGGGGCCGGCACCAGCCTATGGGCGGCCACCAGCCCGAAACTTGCCGGTCTGGGTGGGGTCTATTGTGAAGATTGCAATATCGCCGAAGCCGTGGCTGCGGATTCACCAAACTTTGACGGCGTGCGTCCCTGGGCGGTTGATCCAGAACTGGCGACGCGCCTGTGGGATGTCACGCAGAAAACGCTTGGGGCGATTTAACGCCTAAGAGGCGCCGCCGAGCTCAGACGGATCTGGCCATTTGGTGGCTTGCACGGCGGGGCGCGCTTCAATGACTTGTTTCCACGCGCTCAAAGCCGGCAGATGCGTCAAAATATCGGCCCCCTCTGGGGTCATGGCGGCGCTTTCAATGACGCAATACATGAAAATATCGGCCAGCGACACCTCCGTGCCAGCGAGAAAAGGCGCTTCGAGCAGACGCTGGTCAACCACTTGCATGTGATAGGCAATATTGGGCAAGGCCTCGGCGATTAATTTTTCATCCGGCTGGCGCCCCATGAGCGGCGCGACAAGGCGCGGCAAAACCAGCCGCTCTTCAATGATTGGGAAAACATAATTGCTCATAATGTTAACCCATTGCAGACAACGAGCACCGGCTTCTGGCGCCATTGGCTGCAAGCGGCGTTGATTATATTGGCTGTCAATATAGCTGGTGATGGCCAAGGTTTCATAAAAATGCAAATCGTCAATATAGGCCGCTGGTGTGCGCAAAAACGGGTGATGGGCGGCGCTTTCTTTGGTGCCCGTGCCCGTGGGGTGCAATTGCCAGCTGACGCCAGCCTCTTGCGCCACCGTTGTGCAACAGCGCACAAAGGTTGAAATCTGCGGGCCATATAAAGCCAGTTTCACCGTATCCCCCACGGTTGCCGCTAAGCCAGCACGCGGGCGACGAAACTGGCAATCTCTTGATTGCAAATTTGCGATATGCGCGCATTTGGCATAAAGCCATTAAAGCCGTGCACGGCGCCGGGGAACACATGTAATTCGCACGCATTACCGGCTTTTAATAAGCGTTGCGCGTAATCAATGTCTTCATCAAGAAACAAATCAAGCTCACCGACCGGTAAATAAGTTGGCGGCAAGCCGGATAAATCTTCGGCCCGTGCAGCAGCCGCATAGGCTGGCACATCATCGCCGCCCGGGGTTTTGCCGAGATAAGACGTCCAGCCAAATAAATTGCCTTCGCGCGACCACACGGCGGTATTTTCGTGCGTCGGCGAGGGCTGGGCAATATTGCGGTCATCAATCATCGGATAGAGCAGCACTTGCCCGACCAGTTTTGCCGGCGCTTCATCGCGCACCCGCAAGGCCAGACCGGCCGCCAAACCGCCGCCGGCACTGGCACCGCCAATGGCAATGCGTTGGCTGGCGATATGATAATGGGCGGCATTGTCGATTAAATGCACCAGCCCTTCATAGCAATCATTATGCGGGCCAGGAAAGGCCGTTTCCGGCGACAAACGATAGTCAACCGAAACCGCGACACAGCCCAATTGGCTGGCAAAACGGGCCATTAAAGGGTCGTCTTGTTGAGCCGAGCCGAGGATATAACCGCCGCCATGCATCCAATAAAACAAGGCCATTGGCTTGCTGGCTGGTTGTTTTGGCCGCATCATGCGCATCTCTATTTGATGGCCGTCAGAGCCGGTAAAGCGCACCACCTCTTGCACCACATCATCCGGCAGCGTGAAATCTGCCATCATCATGCCATTGCGGGCGCTGGCGGCGGCCCGAGAGGCAGCCAAGTCAGTGCTCAAATTAGCGCCCAATGGCATGCTCGCCTGCAACATTTTCAACCCATCGTGTAACTCTGGGTCAATCCGACTGAAATCCATTTTAACCCTCGATTTTGAAATATAATCCAGCGTTAGACACCAAACGGGCAATTAATTTTTGGCCCATGGCGGGAGCTGTGGTCAATACGCCGCCAGCCACACCATCGCTGTCTTGCAACAGGCACATAGCGCTTTCGGCAATCATTCGCGAGGTTGAGCCATAGCCTGGATCAAGGTCGCCACCAACGCTGACGCTCAGCGTGTCGCCTGAGGCAGTGGTGCCGTGGAACAAAATATCGTAATTACCGGCCTCACGCGATTCTTTCGACGGGCCTTCACCCGGCTGAGGCACGTCGTCACCTTCCAATGGATTGGTGCTAGCGACAAATTCAGCGACCGCTTTGCCTTCTTCACCGGCGCCGGTGAGCATCATTTCGTCATAGCAAAAATCTTCACCATAAGCGTGGCCCATAAGGGCATTGGAACGGTGCACATTTTTGGTGTTAATGGCGGCCATAATAAATGGCGCAAGCCACTGCCCGAGCACCTCATCTTCGACTGGTTTGCTGTCATCGGGCTGCGCCGGACCTTGGAAACCATTGGCCAAGGAGAACGGATTGGCCAAAACATGGAATAATTCTGGGTTTTTGCCCAAAGCTTCCATGGTGGCGCCGAGAGAGGCAGCGGTGCCACCGGAAAACTCGCCATTCATGGCGCGCACGCGACCGCGCACACGTGGGCAGGTCTCACCAAATTTTTCTTTGGCAGCGTCTTGCAAAAACAGAACGCCCAAATCAAAAGGAATCGAGTCGAAACCGCATGAGTGGACAATCCGTGCGCCCGAAGCCTTGGCCGCCGCATCATGGGCGCCAATCATTTCATGCATCCAGCCCGGTTCGCCAGACAAGTCGACATAGTCTGTCCCCAATTCGGCGCAGGCGGCAACAATATCAGAGCCATATAGCTGGTAAGGGCCGACGGTGGTGCAAATCACACTGGCGCGCGACACCATTTGGCGCACGCTTGCCGGATCAGCGGCGTCGGCAACGACCAGAGGGGTTTGCGGATCAGCACCAATGAGATCACGCACTTCGGCTAATTTTTCGGCGCTGCGGCCAGCCATTGCCCAATTCACACTGCGGCCATATTGGTTTTGCATATATTCCGCCACCAAACGGCCAGTAAACCCGCTGGCGCCATAAACGATAATGTCGAATTCTCTATTTTTACTCATAATTTGCTCCTATTGCATTTGCCAGAGTGTACCCGTGTGAAAGCCTGGCGCAAGCCTAACGATAACGGTCGCGCCATAAAATTGGCCAGAAAGCGGTAAAGCTGATTGCCGCCAGCACAAAATATAAATAGCTCAAACGATAAAAGCCGCCATCCTCGACAATAAAACCGGCCAGAAACGGCCCAAAGGCGGCGCCCAAAAGCCCCGTGCCCGCTGATAGACCAATTAACCGGCCCTCGCCATCGAGCCGGGCGGTAACGCCAGTGCGAAACGGGTCATTAAATTGCTGCGATAATTGCAAAACGCAGAATAAGACGACAAAGAGCAGCGGTGTGCTGACTTGCGGCATGGCAATGGCGGCGCTGACATTAATCAGCGTGGCAATGATAATTGGCCAGAAACTGCCAATTTTTTGGCCAATAAATGCCGCCGTTGAGGCCCCGACGAGACCGATCAGAATACTGCCGGCAAACACTTGGCCAATGGTCGTCAACTCAAGCCCGATGGACACGCCCATGCGCTCGGTAAAAGACCAAAGCGCGGTGCCGGCAATGGAAATCGACATTGAATAGGCGACCACCCGCCAAGCGGTTTTGCGCATTGGCGCCGAAAGCGGCGTTGGCGCCGGGCCACTGGCCGGCAAAAGTAAAAACAATGGTGCCAGCAGCACCGTCATAATGGCCAAAAACCCATAGGCGCCGGTCAGGCCATATTGCAAAATTAAACTCGGCATGACCAAGTAAAGACCCATGGTGCAACTGGAGTCGAAGAGAATAATCAGCGCCGTCAGCCGTTCAGGATTGTGAGCCAGCGGAATAGTGGCGGCCAAAATTGCCACCAATACGCCCGATGACATGCCAGCGACAAACCGCTCGACATAAAACCAGCCTGCCGCCGATGGCGAGGCCGATAAAAACTGCATGAGTGCCAATAAGAGGCTGGCGCCAATAGCCCAATAATGCCGCTGAATGCGATTGATCTTCGGCGATAGGATAATGGCTGTGCCAGCCATGGCGAAAACTTCAAGACTGCCGACCATGCCCGCTTGCGAGGCGGTGAAACCACGATGGTCAATCAGCCCGCCGACAATCAATGGCAGAACCGACAAAGCCTGATAGGAAACCAGCCCCGCAAAGGCGGTGGGGACGATTAATCGACGAATGGTGAGGAGCGCAAAACCCGTCTCTTGCACCGCAGAATCGGTGGTCATGGTATATTCCTATTCAAAATAAGGCGCCCGAGGCGGGTGTGAAAACAAGATAGAAGAAACCGCATAAAAGGCAAAAGTTTTACTTGGCCTGTAGTGTTTTTTTGTTAGGCTCGGTGAAGTTGAGTGCCCGCTTCGAGGGCCTTTTGCCTTGGGAGGGGTTTCAATGAGTTTAACGCAGGAACAACAAAAAACCTATGACACGCGCCATTATGCGCTGGCCATTCTGGTTGTGGTTTACACTTTTAGCTTCATTGACCGACAAATTCTATCGATTCTCATTGAGCCGATTAAGAATGACCTTGGTCTGTCTGACACGCAAATGGGCCTGCTGACCGGATTTGCCTTTGCCGCTTTTTACGCCACTTTGGGCATTCCGATTGCCCGTTTCGCTGACCGCAGCAACCGGCGTAATTTGATTGTCGCATCGCTCGGCGTTTGGAGCCTATTTACCGCCCTGTCTGGCTTGGCGCTAAATTTCTGGCATTTGCTGCTGGCCCGTATTGGTGTCGGTATTGGCGAGGCAGGATGTAGCCCATCGGCCCACTCAATGATTGCCGATTATTATCCGGCCGAACAACGCGCCACCGCCTTGGGGATTTATTCGCTGGGCATTCCCTTGGGCATTATGTTTGGCTTATTTGTCGGCGGCGCCATGGAAGAAGCCTTTGGCTGGCGCTCAGCGCTTTTCGTGGTCGGCGTGCCGGGGATTTTATTGGCCCTGATTGTGCGCTTTACGTTGCACGAACCGGCCCGTGGTTTTGCTGAAAAGCGCACCGATACGGGCACCCAGCCTGGTGTTGTTGAGACTTTGAGTTATCTGTGGCAGAAAAAATCATTCCGCCATTTATCTTTCGCCGCTGGCCTGACGGCTTTTGTCGGCTATGGTTTTGTTACTTGGGCACCAGCTTTTCTGTCGCGCTCATTTGGCATGGGCAGCGCAGACATTGGTCTGTGGTTTGGCCTCATCCTCGGCATTCCTGGGGCTATTGGTATTTTCTTGGGCGGCTATTTGGCCGATAAATTCGGCGCCCGCGACCCGAAATGGTATGTCTGGATTAGCGCCCTTGCCTTGCTGATTTGCATCCCAGCGAATTATTTCGTCTTCACCTCAGAAAGCTCATTCATTGCCCTCGTGGCCATGGTGGTGCCGGTTACTTTGGGTAATTTCTACCAAGCGACAACTTTCTCGCAAACCCAAGGGATTTCTGAATTGCGCATGCGGGCCACAGCGGCCGGTATTTTATTATTCATCATTAATATCATCGGCCTTGGTTTTGGCCCACAAATGGTCGGCATTGTCTCTGACTTGCTGAACCCTGAATATGGTCAAGAGTCGCTGCGCTATGCGCTGCTGATTTGCTCTTTATTTTATATTTGGGCGGCTTTGCATTTTTACTTTGCTGGGCGGCATTTGAAAAATGATCTGGTGACCGAGGGGTAAATTATTTGTCACCATGGGTGATCTAAGTGTTCATGGGCTGCGTATATAGCTCATGAACACTCAGAGCTCCTCCCCAAACCGTCCCAAGATGCGTTTCGGCTCTATGTTCGGCGAAATAGCGCCTTTGGCCGCATTTTTTACAGTCAATCAATTCTATGGACTGTATATGGCGGCCTTTTCGGCGGTCTTGGTGTCAACTCTCCTTATTTTATACATCTGGGCCGCCGAAAGGCGTCTCGCGCGCTTCGTCGTCTTTGCGACCATTGTCTCATCCGTGCTGACTGTGGCAGCGTTTTTGGCTGAGGAAAAAATTTATATTAAAATCCAGCCAAGCCTGTTCAATTTCTGTTTTTCCGCCGTCTTGCTCGGTGGGTTGCTGACCGGCCGTAGCATGATGCGCGAATTCTTCAAAAGCCAGTTCGATCTGCCCGATTGGGTGTGGTTTCAATTAAGCCTGCGCTGGGGCTTGTTTTTTGCCCTTGCCACGGTCGCCAATGAATGGGCGTGGCGCGGCCTCAGCGATGATGACTGGGTGAGTTTCCGCGTGCTGGTCATGGCGCCAGCGACCGGCGTCTTCATGTTGGCGCAATTGCCGATTACCATGCGCGGCATACGCGAGGAAACCGCCGCCATGCGGCACGCCGATTAAGTCGGTATCCTATTTCTCTTGGCGTCGATTTCTATTAAGGTGCAGAGCATTTTATAAAAGGGGTTGGCGATGAGCGACGGGCAGAAAAATTTTCAAGCAGTAATTTGGGATTTCGGCGGGGTGATTACCTCCAGCCCATTTGAGGCATTCAACCGCTATGAAGTGGCTAAAGGACTGCCCGAAAACTTCATTCGCTCGATTAATTCAACCAATCCCGATGATAATGCTTGGGCGCTTTTTGAGCGTAGCGAAATTGACGCAGCACAATTCGACACGGCTTTTTTGCAGGAAGCAGAAGCCCGCGGCCATAACGTGCGTGGGGCTGACGTCTTGGCGCTTTTAGCCGGCGATGTGCGCCCCGAAATGGTCGCCGTGCTCGACCGTTTGAAAGCCGATGGCTATCGCATTGCCTGTATCACCAATAATGTCAAAACCGGCTCTGGCGCGGGCATGGCACGCAATGTTGAAAAGGCGGAAGAAATACAGCAGGTCTTGGCGCGCTTTGAACATGTGATTGAAAGCTCAGTGGTCGGGGTGCGCAAGCCGGATCCAGCGATTTATCTCATGGCCTGCGACAAGCTTGGCGTTGAACCGCGCGATTGTATTTTCTTGGATGATTTGGGGATTAATCTAAAGCCAGCGCGGGCGTTGGGCATGGCGACCATTAAAGTGGCAGCGGCAGCGCCGGCGATTGAAGAACTCGCCAGCCTATTGGGGCATCAGCTGAGCTAACGCTATAGTGCGCGCAGCGCAGGCAATAAAAAAACCCCGACATGGAAAGCCATGCCGGGGTTTTATTTTGAGCTTACGCTATCTTAGTGCGCAAGGGCCCCTGAAGGCGCCTTTGGTGGCGCTTTACGTGGGACGATCATTTCTAGAACAACCGCCAGAGCCGGTAGCGCTGTTACCGCCATAATCATATTCACCATGAACATGAAGGTTAGCAACAGACCCATATCGGCCTGGAACTTGAGGGCTGAGAAGGCCCAAGTCGACACACCGACGGCCAGTGTCAGCGCAGTGAACACCACAGCCATACCGGTTTCGTTCAGTGTCAGCTTAAAGCTTTCTGTCACATCAAGGCCTTCTGACAAGTGGAACTGAATGCGGTTGTAAATGTAGAACGCATAGTCCACACCCAAGCCCACAGCCAACACCATCACTGGCAAGGTGGCAATCGTTAGACCGATTTCCAAGACTTCCATGAACCAATAGCCCATGAAGGTCGCCAATGTCAGCGGCACACAGCACGCAATGGTCGCGCGCCAGTCACGATAGGTCAGAATAACCAAGGCAATGATGGTGAGGTAAACATAAATCATCATCGGCAATTCAGAGACTTCAATCTCTTCATTCACAGCTGCCTGCACACCCATGTTACCTGAGGCCAAACGAATGGACACGGGCACCACTTTGGAGCTTTCAATTTTAATGCCTTGAGCTTTTACTTGAGCCAAAAGATCTTCTGGACTGTCTGTGCCGATTTCATAAGTAATCGACAAAGCTGTGTTCACACCATCATCAATAATGTCTGAACGCACGCCCAAATCAATGTCACCAACTTCACGCAGTGGCGGGTCTGTGACAATGTTCAGATTGGCAATCGGCGACGGGTGTTTGGCGCGGAACTCTTTTACCGCATCAGTTACACCACTAATTGTCGTTGCTTTGGCGTCTTCCAAGAAGATCAGCTGCGTCAGCAAAGTGCACTCTTCATTGAGCAGACCGGTTGATGTGCCAATTGGAGATTGCGACTGCACCAGCGCGTATTTGTTACGCGGCAGCGCCTGCCATTTCAAATTACCCTCGTTAAAGCCTGAGCTTGATTGACGGGTCAAATATGGCAGTGACAACACCAGTGACACGCCCTCAACATTGCGCAGATACCAAGTAAACTCATTGAGATACTTCATATATGAGAAGTTGATACAGGCTTC
>Ga0209652_1000600_pt1 | contig 30553 bp, 32 predicted proteins | sample SaaInl74LU_5_DNA_FD_184641 | JGI IMG/M metagenome (GOLD analysis project Ga0209652, IMG submission 184641) | Marine microbial communities from expanding oxygen minimum zones in the Saanich Inlet - ESP_74LU_5_DNA (SPAdes) (version 2) | ecosystem: Environmental > Aquatic > Marine > Intertidal zone... | reverse complement strand
TGCTTTCTGAGCGAATAAAAGGATAGTTTAAAAACGTTACCGTACAAAAAACGGTTTTATTTGATCTTCAAGACGCTTATTCCATCGCGCCCTTCCGGTAAAATCAAACCGGAGAATTGACTAAATTTTGAAAGACTTAACTTTGCCTGTCTCAGAGGACATGGACTAACGATTATTTAGGGCCATCCCAAAAGGCATAAAAGCTGTTTAAAACATCATGATCTATTTAAAACATTCAGACTCCAGGCACCGATCAATGATGTTCATGGGGTTTTTTATGCTTATTTTTTCTTTAACGGCACAAGAATTTCCAAAACCGCAAATGATGCGCAAATTTAAGGCGGATAGCTTGATCTTAGACACACAAAAAAGCGATGGCTCGTTTAAGTTTAGAGAAAAAAACAGTCAAAAATGGGGTTTGCACCAATGGCTGTATCGCGGACTCATGACCCGAGAGCTGATCCCAACAAAATACGACAGTCTTGATTTTATTCCGTACAACGGGTCTTTTACTGCCGTATATCAGCACGGCAAAGTAGGCATTTATCTCTCTCCTTGGGTGTTTGAAAACGCCGTAGAATCGGTTGCCTGTCAGTATGATGATCATGAAATCAGGCTGATCGAGACCATCCCTTATCTGGCTGTAAAAAAGCAAGATCGCTGGATCTGGGTCGATTGGCAAAGCGGAACAGAATATGCTGATGCTCCTGCAGATACCCCACAAGAGTTATCTCCACCTAATTTCGTATCTTCATCCGGCAAAAATGCACCCTAAATCCTGAACCAATGAAACCTCAAAATTTTAAGAATCATGCAAAATCTGTTCGTGGATTTCACGGCGTATTATTCCTTTTATTGGTCGCCTTATTAGGCGGAAGCGTTAATTTTCTGATTAAAGCAGCGCCAGAGCAAATGTACCTGGCCAGTTTAATGGTGCTTTTGTCTATAGTGTTGATGCTCATGGCGTGGTACGTGAGAATGTTTCCACTCAGAGCGCAAGATCGTGCCATTAGAGCCGAAGAGCGCCTGCGGTATTATTTAATGACCAATAAGACGATGCCTAAAGAGCTGCGCATGTCACAAATTATTGGTCTGCGGTTTGCTAGCGATCAAGAATATTTGGCGCTTTGTGAGCGGGCGATAAAAGAAAACCTTTCGCAAAAAGAAATCAAGATGGCTATCGTCGATTGGCAAGCGGATCACGACCGCGTTTGATCGTGTCCCTACCAAATAAAAAACCCCTTTAGGTCTTGACCTAAAGGGGTTTTTGATATGCGTTGAATAGGTCTATTTCAGATCGAAACGGTCCAATTGCATGACTTTGTCCCATGCGGCAACGAAGTCATGAACAAAATGCTGTTCGGCATCATCACTGGCATAGGCCTCGGCGATTGCACGAAGCTGAGAGTTTGAACCAAAGGCCAAATCTACGCGTGATCCTGTGCGCAAAATGGCACCAGTCGCGCGCTCACGTCCTAAATAGACAGCGCTATCTTGTTTGGAAGGTTCCCATGCTACATCCATCGACAACAAATTCCTGAAGAAGTCATTGGATAATGATCCAGGGTTATCGGTCCATACGCCATGAGCACTGCCATCGGCATTGGTGTTTAATACGCGCATCCCCCCAATTAACACGGTCATTTCTGGAGCGGATAAAGTCAAAAGTTGTGCCCGGTCAAGGAGTAACTCCTCTGCATGACGGTCGTGCATTTTGCCAACAAAGTTTCTGAACGCATCTGCGGTCGGCTCTAAAAAGGCGACTGAAACGATGTCGGTTTGTTCTTGAGTCGCATCGCAACGTCCCGGAGTGAACGGCACCGTTACTGAGTGACCTGCACGCTTAGCGGCCTGTTCTATAGCAGCACATCCCCCAAGCACGATCAAATCCGCCATCGAGACTTTTTTGCCTTGTGAATGAGATTGGTTAAAGTCGCTTTGGACTTTTTCTAAGGCTTTCAACACACCCGGCAAATGATCCGGACGGTTGACGGCCCAAGTGATTTGGGGCACCAAACGAAGACGACCTCCGTTGGCTCCACCACGTTTGTCACTGCCACGGAATGTCGCGGCACTGGCCCAAGCCGTCGACACCAAATCCGACGTCGACAGACCAGAATTCAGTAAAGCTTCTTTTAAGGCGGTAACATCAGCCGCATCGATTGACGCATAATCTGCTGTAGGAATAGGATCTTGCCAAACCAACTCTTCCTGAGGCACTTCTGGGCCTAAATAGCGCGAAAGTGGTCCCATATCTCTGTGGGTTAATTTATACCAAGCACGAGCAAACGCATCAGCAAAAGCCTCTGGGTTTTCGTGAAAGTGTTTCGAGATTCTGAGATATTCTGGGTCTTCTCTTAGCGCGATGTCGGTTGTGGCCATCATCGGGGCATGCGTCTTATTTGGGTCGTGTGCGTCAGGCACAGCATCAGATGCAGCACCGTCTTTTGGCGCCCATTGCTGCGCGCCTGCAGGACTCTTGGTGAGTTCCCATTCGTAACCGAAAAGAGTGTCAAAATAACTGTTATCCCAGGTAATGGGTGTTGGTGTCCAGGCGCCTTCGAGACCACTAGAGATCGTGTCTCCACCTTTTCCACTTTTGAAAGTGCTGAGCCAACCAAAACCCTGGTCTTGAAGACGTCCGCCTTCGGGCTCTACTCCTACATGCGCCGCATCGCCGGCACCATGGGTTTTCCCAAAGGTGTGTCCGCCAGCAATAAGGGCGACGGTTTCTTCGTCGTTCATGGCCATACGGGCAAAGGTTTCACGGATATCCCGAGCCGAAGCAATAGGGTCGGGCTTGCCGTTAGGGCCTTCTGGATTGACATAAATCAATCCCATTTGAACGGCACCAAGTGGATTTGCCAGATCGCGGTCTCCACTGTAGCGCTCGTCACCAAGCCATTCTGTTTCAGGACCCCAATAAATGTCTCCTTCTGGCTCCCAAATATCTTCACGACCTCCAGCAAAGCCAAAGGTGTCAAAACCCATAGATTCTAAAGCACAGTTTCCGGTCAGGATCATGAGATCCGCCCAAGAGATGCTGCGTCCGTATTTCTGTTTGATGGGCCACAATAAGCGGCGTGCTTTATCTAAGTTTCCGTTGTCTGGCCAGCTGTTCAGCGGGGCAAAACGCAGACTCCCTGAGCAAGCACCACCACGGCCATCACCTACACGGTAAGTTCCGGCGCTGTGCCAAGCCATTCGTATAAAGAAAGGTCCATAATGGCCATAGTCTGCAGGCCACCAATCTTGTGAGTCTGTCATCAGATTAAAGAGATCTTGCTTTACCGCATTGAGATCTAATTGTTCAAATGCTTCTTTATAATTAAAGTCACCGCCCAAAGGATTGGTTTGGGGGCTGTTTTGGTTAAGGATTTTGAGGTTTAGGGCATTAGGCCACCAATCTGAGTTAGATAAGGCTCCGGCCGCAGTGTGCCTGTGGGTCGCATTCAAGAAAGGACATTTCCCGGTAGCGTCTCCATTTTGGTTCATTGATTCCATAGTTCTGTTAAATTTTCCTACCAAATTTAAGAACTTAATTGAAGACCCTAATATCTAGGTAGATATTAATCTTCAATGGATCAATAGGCAGAACCTATTAGGCGCGCAAAAGTAAAACTTAAGCAAAAGAAGTATTTATAGACTAAACCAATAGGAGAGCTTAAGGTTTATGGATTGGTAGCGGCGGTAGAAGCTTGTGGTGTCAAAGCCGTCGTTATAGACAATAAACAAATCCGACATGGGCGCAAAACGCCACTGCAGCCTGGAATTAATACCTAAGTTGTCTTGTTGATTGCTGTATTGTATGAAGTTGGACCAGAATAAATTTTTGGTAAAAGTCCATTCGAGTTTTGGCGCCACAAGGATAAGATCGCCCGACGGAAAGGGATCAGGGAGTTCAATCCGGTTGAAATCAATATTCAGGCTTAGGTTGAATTTCGGCTGCACTCGGAAGTTGAATTGGCCTGAAAATCCAGTACGCCGCCCATTATAAAATTCACCAAAATTGATCTTTCCTTCCCAGTTAAAGATTCCTGCAAAATTAGAATTGTATCCGGCCTGATATTCATTATAGCGGTAATCACTGCCCATAGGCAATGGGGTGTCGCTATCACTTCTGGTCGGGTCAAAGTCATCAAATAGATAGACGTAGCGATTAAAGTAATTCAATTCAAAGCGGGACTGGTCTTTGAAATCCAAAATGTACTCCAGCTTAAGGGTTTGGTCGGTTTGCTTATAATTGAGATCTTGGGTATAGTAGAACTCATTGTAGAGTCCGATTTTGTGTGTGTTGATGTTGCCTGTTTTGGGATAAAAGATCCTGGTGACTTTGTCCGCTTTTTTGATGAATCCTTTGCGCGGCACAAAGCCCATATCGGCCACAAATTCTTGATCCACAAATAAGAGGCTACTAAAGGCATTCCAAAAGCGGGTGTTGTAACGCATTAAGAGCTGACTGGACATATTGCCTTGGGCGTCGTTGGGGTTAAAGGATTTGTGCGCGAAAAATGTCCCGGCCCATTTGTTGTCTTTTGATACGAGATTATAATCCAGACCTAAGACACGATTATAGGCCTGATCCGGGTCCAAGAAACCCTCATTGTTCGTGGCCTGTCGATTGATGAAAAACGCACCGATTTGGGATCTGCTGAACACTTTTTTCTGCAACGAAACCATGCTGTTGTTGTTACTCGGGATTTCGTTGGCGCGATCTTCTTGAGTTTGTACGGAGAGGACACCAAGACGCAAAGTGTTGCTCAGTTTGCCGCTCAAGCGGGCGCCGCCAATGATATTGTTTTGAATGGTATTGCCCTCTAGATCTTCTGCAATACCGATGCGCCTCGAGAAAAACGGAGCAGCATCTCGGGCATTGCCAAAACTGCTAAACAAGTCACTGTTGTCTAGAAAAAATTGTCTTTTTTCGGGAAGGGATACCTCAAACCGGGTGATATTATTGATTAAATTGTCTGCTTCAACGTTCGAAAAATCAGGGTTAATGGTTAGGTCCAAGTTCATTTTGTTGCCAATAGGAACCTTGATGTCTGCGCCAAACTTTAGGTCTGAGGTCTGCCGCTGATCATTCTCAAAGTCCTGGGCGCTACTCAGGTTTGTATAGGGAATAACATAATTGGCCGTATTGTTTTTCAGTAACGGCCGATCAAACTCCAATACGCCTAAATACCCAAGATGAGACAGCATTTGGTTTTGATCCACGCGCGACCAAGTGCTGCGCTCATTAGTTTGAAGGTCAAATCGATAGGCTTGAAAATTCCATTGCGTACAACCTTCTGGATATTTGACAGAGACAAATGGAATCGCTATTTCGGCGACATATTGATTGCCCTGGATATGCCCATCGGCATACCACTTAACATCCCAATCGGGGTTAAACGAATTTCGGTCAATGCCGCCACCGGACACCAGTGATTCTCTCTGTGCTCCATAGGGGTTGACCCCAAATTGATAGGCATTGACGCCGTCTTGAAAGGTGTCAAAAAAAAACGAAACATTGTCCGTAGCGCTTCCCTGAAAATCTCTTTTGAGCGAAGCGACCACAAAATCCTTGGCACTGCTTTCGGCCACGATACCGATGTATAAAAAAGTTTTGTTGAATAAAATTTTGATTTCCGTTGGATATTGCGCCATCAACGTATCTGTTGGGAAGTTTTGATGAAAGGCACTGAGAGGTTCTGCTTTAAGCCATGCGGGCTCGTCTAAAACACCATCGATGGTCAAGGACTGTTCTATGTAAGTTGCTTTTGCCTTCGGGGTGTTTTGGGAAAAAGCAGCAAAACAAATAAACAGAAAAAAGCCAAGTGTGATCTTGATTTGGTGCATCGTAGGATGTTTCCCCAAAGAAAAGAAAAATATTCATGAAAAATGAAGCCAAAAAAATAACGATATCATAATCTTTTGATAACATTATCTCGTAACTTGCACATCTCTAATGTCTTATATAAATATTATGAGTTACCGTTCTACATGCCCCGTTACCAGCTTCTTAGATATTGCAGGAGATCGATGGTCCCTACTAATCGTGCGCGAGTTGTTTGTTGGCAGAAAGACCTATAGCGAAATGTTGCACATGCCCGAATCTATTGCCACGAACATCTTGGTTGACCGTTTAAAGAAGCTCCAGGATCACCAGATCATTGGCATGATAAAAATGCCCAATAATAGTAAAACCAAGTACTATTACCTCACCGAAAAAGGGGTTGATATGTATCCAGTATTGGTTGAGATGAGTGTATGGACCAGAAAACACCTGCAGGGTATTGAGGTGCATCCCTTAGGGTTAGCCCAATGGAAGAGTTTTGATGAAATTGGTGTTGAAGGCACTAAAAAGGTGGTCACAACGAGTTATCGTCAATCAAGGTCAGAACTGCTTAAGAGAGAATAAACAGTGCTCTTTTAGTTATCCAAAAATCCCGAAGTTCGGGACTTCCTGATGTGCTATAGTTTGAGTTAATGCACATCTGAACTGTTTTGGGCATGTTGTCTCATTATTTCCTTTACCTTGAAGAAGATTTTGACCCCTATGAAACGTAGAAATTTTATTTCAAAAACCGCATTAACGGGTCTAGGCTTAAGCCAGCTCTCTGGTGTTAGAGCCGCTTCGCTAACCCAAAGCAGAACCTTGCCTTCGGAATTAAAACAAAATATAAATCACAGCGTGTGCCATTGGTGCTTCTCAGGCATCCCTTTGGAAGAGTTTTTGCAAATTTTAGTGCGTTTAGGGATTTCTGCTGTGGATTTAATAGGCCCAGAACAATGGCCTCTGCTCAAAAAGTACAACATCCATTCGTCGATGTGTAGCGGGGCCGAAATTAGCCTAACCCAAGGATGGAATGACCCTCAATATCATGCCCAACTCATAGAAAACTATACCCAAATGATTCCTTTGGTGGCCGAGGCTGGTTACACCAACCTGATCTGTTTTAGCGGCAACCGCAACGGGATGTCGGATGCGGATGGTTTGCGCAATTGTGTCGGCGGACTGAGCCAGGTCATTCCTTTGGCCGAAAAACACGGCGTAGTGCTTCAGATGGAGTTATTTAATCAAATCGACCATACCGATTATATGTGTGATTCGACCCAGTGGGGGATTGCTCTTTGTCAGGCCCTGGGGAGTGAACACTTTAAACTACTTTACGATATCTACCACATGCAGATTCAAGAAGGAGATATCATACGCACCATTCAACAGTCTCACAAGTACTTCGGCCATTACCATACGGCAGGTGTTCCGGGGCGCAACGAAATCGATGAGACTCAAGAATTGTATTATCCAGCAATCATGCGCGCCATTGTTGCTGTTGGATTTAAGGGTTATGTCGCCCAGGAATTTGTGCCAAAATCAGCCGACCCTATTGCTTCGCTGATCAAAGCATTCGAAATCTGTGATGTATAAAATGATCTAGACTTTATAAAGCTTGCCTTTGAGCCAAAAGGATAGCCGCACCAGAATAATGAGCGCGGGCACCTCAATTAGTGGCCCAATCACTCCGGCAAATGCTTGTCCCGAATTGAGTCCAAAGACGGCGATTGCCACAGCGATGGCGAGTTCGAAATTATTGCCGGCGGCAGTAAAGGCAATTGCGGCATTCTTGCTGTAATCTGCGCCTAGGGCTTTGCTAACCAAAAAACCAATCAAAAACATGATCACAAAATAAAGGATAAGGGGGATGGCGATTTGGATCACAGCTCCGGGTATGGCCACGATCATTTCTCCTTTAAGCGAAAACATAAGGACAATTGTGGCCAGTAAAGCGATCAGCGTCAGAGGAGCGATCGACGGCAAAAAACTTTGCTCATACCACATAAGGCCCTTTTTTTTGACTAAAACTTTGCGACTCAAATAACCCAGGGCAAAAGGAATACCCAGATAGATGGCCACGCTTTCGGCAACCGTTTGGATCGAAATAGAGACAATCGCCCCGTCGAATCCAAAATAAGGCGGCAATACCGTAATGAACAGATAAGCATAAAAACTATAGGCAAACACTTGAAAAAGACTGTTGAGGGCGACCAGTCCTGCGCCATATTCACTGCTGCCCTCGGCCAGGTCGTTCCAAACCAAAACCATTGCGATGCAGCGTGCTAGGCCAATAAGAATGAGGCCCACCATGTATTCGGGTTGGTCCTTCAAAAAAATAAGGGCCAAAGCAAACATCAGGACCGGCCCAACAATCCAATTGAGTAATAATGAAATGGACAACACTTTGACATTGGTAAATACTTTGGGCAATAAGGCAAAATCAACTTTGGCCAGCGGGGGGTACATCATGATGATCAATCCAATAGCGATTGGGATGTTGGTGCTGCCACTGCTGAATTGGTTGATAATTGTGCCGCTCGAGGGGAAAAAGTAGCCCACTGCGACCCCTATAGCCATGGCCAAAAAGATCCAAAGGGTCAGGTATTGATTTAAAAAGCTGAGTTTCTTGGGTTGATGGGTCATGTCTGTGGCGTCTTAATTTAAAAAAGTGGTTGGAGAAGGTAGTTTAAGCGGTTTGAATTTGAGCAAATACAAAAAACAATTCGCTGGCAATCTCTAAAGAGCGCTCATTGTATTTGCTAGATTCTTGAGGGGTGTCATCATAGGCCTTGGGGTCGTTGTAGCGCACGGGGATTCTTTGGTCTGCCCCAGCAATAAATGGGCAGTTTTCGTCGGCATGGCTGCAGGTCATAACGGCTGCAAATTGCTGTGCGGGGTTGGCGGGGTCATCAAAAAGTTTTGAAAAGGCCTTTATGGGCGTGCCCTGCGTGCTATAAGCCAGGTGATAGTGTGGGTTGTCTTGGGGGGCGTGGTGGATGTTAAACCCTTGATTTTGTAGTGTTTCAATTGCCCGATGGTTAAATGCGGTGACTTCGACCCCCCCAGAATAGCATTGAACATTAAGGCCAAAGTATGCTGCGGCTGTCTGGCCCCAGACCTGCGCAAATTGGCTGCGGCGCGAGTTGTGGGTACATATGAAATTAAGTGCTGCTTCGCCCTGATGATTTAAAGCCTCTTGCAGATACGCGATCAGGGGCTGTAACACCTCTTTTCGTTCTGGTAAAATAGGGCGTGATCTGGCTTGCTCAATTGTTGCTGCTAGTGGGGCATTAAGGTTTGTTGATGTATGATAAAGGCTCATTATTATGGCTTTTTAAAACGTCAAAAGTAAGGTATTTTTCACCATCGTATGTTGCGATAAGTTTAAGGTTGATGCATCAGCGTGAAGGTTTTTAAAAAGAGTTTACGGGGTGTCAAAAGATTGAAATTCAAAATAAAAGAGGGTGTCAATAGGCACGCTAAAGGCGTGGGCTAGCTTCATCCCCAATTCGAGGCTGGGATTATAACGATAGCTTTCAATAGAGATGATTGTTTGGCGACTCACGCCAACCTTCTGGCACAGCGTCTCTTGTGACCATTGGTTTTGTAGGCGGTATTCTTTGACTCGGTGGCGAAAAATCATATCTCGTGTTTTGTGTTAAAAGCAACGATGGCAAAAGTCATTGGCCCTGCCTTTGGGAAGGCTAAGGTTGGTCCTATACTGCGGTACACCAGTTGGCTGGTGCTGAAAACGGGAGCAGTCCAAAAGGCAACAAATTAGGCACAAACCAATAGGCGGCAGCGTAAAGTTGTTTTTTAGTCGTATTTTTAAACGTCTTGAGCATGAAATAAGTTAAGTTTGCTTTACAAATATAGCTATTTTAGCATGTAAAACAAGCTTAACGTCAGGAAAATGACAAATTGTAAAGTAAACTTTACCAAAATAACTATTTTTGGTGTAAATAAAAGCCGATGAAAAGACGTGAATTTATCCAATACAGCGGTGTGCTCTCTGCGGCAGTACTGATGCCTGTATCTTGTTTGTCTGTGCCCTCGCGGGGTAATTATCCTATGGGGTTACAGCTTTATACGGTGCGCGATGCCATGGAACTTGATCCGATCGGGACGCTGACACGACTCAAGGATATGGGTTACACCCACTTCGAGAGCTATGGATTCGATACCGTAAAGGGTACCTACTATGGCATGAAACCCTCAATATTCAAGGCACAATTGGACGCCCTTGACCTGGCGACCACCAGTGGACATTATGGTTTTGCGGATCAATTTGATTTGACGGCCCAGGCGCTAATGGACTACACTGATCGCTGTATCGAGGGGGCGGCAGCGCTCAACGACCCCTATATCGTTTGGCCTATTTTACGCCCGGCGCAACACACGCTCGAGGGTTATAAGCAATTGGCTGAGAAGCTGAACCTCATTGGAGCGCGCTGCAAAGCCTCAGGCATTGGGTTCGCTTATCACAATTTTGGTTATGATTTTGACTTATATGACGGTATAATGGGTTATGATGTGGTTTTGAATGAAACCCAGGCCGATTTGGTGCAGATGGAAGTAGATTTTTATTGGGTGATGCACGCCGGGGTCCTTACGCCGAAGGAATTGATCGAAAAGGCTCCGGGGCGATTCCCGCTGTGGCACATCAAGGACATGGACAAGATCACGCGCGATTACACCGAGATGGGGAACGGGTCCATTGATTATACAAGCCTATTACCCGATCCAAAGCGCGCTGGTTTGCAGCATTATTATGTCGAACAAGGCGGTAATTTTGCAGTCAATTCGATGCAGAGTGTTGACCAAAGTGCTCAATACGTGCAACGGGAGTTGTTGCATTTGTTGTAACGTAAAAGTTGGCCTGGGGGGCAGACCGGATTTATGACCTATCTGTCACAAAACAAATAATGAGTACATTAACGTGGTGAAAGCATAAAATAACAAACGCAAACCTCAAAGATTTATGGCAATCAATACGGCGGTCAAAAAAATTGGATTATGGTCCAGCACGGCACTCATCACAGGCAATATGATTGGCTCGGGGATTTTTTTGCTTCCGGCCACACTAGCGGCATATGGCGGCATTAGTTTATTTGGTTGGTTCTTTTCGGCTCTTGGTGCTCTGTTTTTTACGCTAATTTTTCGTTGGCTATCCCAACGCATGCCCGATACAATTGGCGGACCCTATGCTTATACCAAAACGGTCTTAGGTGATTTTTGGGGTTTTTTGGTCGGCTGGGGGTACTGGATTTCTATTTGGTGCACCAACGCGGCTATTGCGGTAGCTTTTGTGGGTTATTTGACTGTTTTTGTGCCGGAGGTAGGCCAGCACAAAGCCTTGGCCATTGCCTCGGGGCTCGGGGCGATTTGGTTGTTCAGCTTCATTAATTCGTGGTCTATCATGACCATCGCATGGGTACAAAAAATCACGACAGTGCTCAAGCTTATACCGATATTGGCCATTAGCTTTATTGGGATATGGTACATCGACTGGTCCCTAATTTCTTTTGAGAATATTAGTGGTAAAAGTGATTTTCAAGCTATTTCGGCCACAACAACCTTAACGCTATTTGCCTTCTTGGGCCTAGAATCGGCAACGGTTGCCAGCGCTAAAATTAAAAACGCCAAAAAGACGGTAGGACGTGCCGGCATGATTGCCTTGGGCATTACCACGGTGACTTATATTTTATCCTCAGTAGCCATTTTTGGTATTTTACCTCCAGAGGTCCTGATGGATTCGACAGCCCCTTTTGCTGATGCTGCTTCAAAATTTTGGGGGGTGTCTTCCAAATACATTGTGGCTGGCGGGGCCATCGCGGCTACCCTAGGCGCGCTAAATGGATGGATTTTGATACAAGGCCAAATCCCTATGGCCACGGCCAAAGATCGCCTTTTCCCTCAGTTTTTTGCTCGAGTCAATGGACATGGTGCCCCGATATTGGGCATTGTTGTCTCCAGTCTTTTGGCCTCGACTGTTTTGCTCTTTCGTTTTTCGGAGCGCCTTGTGGATGTGTTCGCTTTTATGATGAATCTGTCAACCCTGTCGGTGTTGACGCCTTACCTGATGTCTATTGTGAGTTTGATTGTGTTACTCAATAATTCGCAAGAGCGCCATCGTTATCCGATGATGGGCGTCGGAGTTTTGTCGATTTTATTTATTTTTTGGATCATTTACGGTTGTGGGATTGAGGTGGTGCGTTACGGCGGCTTATTGATCTTATTGGGCATCACGATTTATTACATTTGGATAAAGAAAAAGCTATGAGTAAATTTTTTGTAGACCCGGATATCCGTAAGGCGGAAACCTTGCCAACGGACTTTTATACCGATACAGCTGTTTTTGAGCAGCTCAAGTCGGCTGTTTTTGAAAAAACGTGGCAATGGATTGGCGATGACCAGACTTTGGTCCCCCTGAGCGAATCCGTGAGCCCAGTGACGCTGCTGGACCCGATGCTTTCTGAGCCGCTTCTGGTGGTCCGTGATAAGGAAGGGAACGTGCAGTGCCTGTCCAATGTATGTACCCACCGAGGCAATATTTTGGCGCATCATCCGTGCAAAGCCAAGCAGCTCGTGTGTGGTTATCATGGTCGGCGATTTGGCCTCGACGGTGCCTTCAAAAGCATGCCCGAATTTGAACAAGCCAAAGATTTTCCGCGGCCCTGCGACGATTTGCACCGTTACGACCTACGCCAATGGACCAAGCATCTTTTTGTGAGCATCGCCCCAGCTTTTGATTTTGAAGGCGTGCTCGCAGTCATCAATGAACGTGTGGGCTTTTTGCCGCTCGATCAGTTTAAATATGATGCAGTGCAAAGCCGCGATTACATTGTCAATAGCCATTGGGCGCTGTATTGCGACAATTATTTGGAGGGCTTCCATATTCCGTTTGTCCATGATGAGCTCAATGCCGCGATTGATTATGATACCTATACCACCATTCTTTATGACCATGCGAGCCTGCAAATTGGCTATGCCAAAGGCGCGAGCGATGCTTTTGATTTGCCCGAAGGCCATGTCGATTATGGGAGCGAAGTATCGGCCTACTACTATTGGGTTTTCCCGAATATGATGTTTAATTTTTATCCGTGGGGTCTATCGATCAATATCGTACGGCCATTGTCTCCAACGCAGTCCAAGGTGTCGTTTGTGACTTATGTTTTTGATGCCAGCAAACGCGAAAAAGGCGCCGGTGCAGCGCTAGACAAAGTCGAACGTGAAGATGAGTTTGTGGTCGAAGCCGTCCAAAAAGGCATCCGATCACGCCATTATACTACAGGTCGTTTTTCGCCCACCCGCGAAAAGGGCGTGCATCATTTCCACCGATTGTTGGCGGAGTTTATGGCAGAGTAGTGCGGTGCGTTTCTGATCATGGTCCGATCAACTACCGGCCAAGAATGTGCCGAATATCCCGACAGCCAGCTCTGCCCAAATCAACAAAAAAATCAAGAGCAATAGCGCTATAAGGCCAATACGCTGCGTTTTTTCGCGGACTTTTTGCCGGACTACTGCTACAGCCATCGTTAGGTTGAACAGTAACCCGGCCATCACCAAAAAGTCACCAAATGACCAATCGACCTGGTCAGTAAATTGCATCGCAACCAAAGGAATTAAGAGCAGAGAAAGCACCATCAGGGTGCGTTGGAAAAGAAGTTTTGATGGCATCATGGGTGTAAGGGTTTTTTTTGGTTGCGTTGGTCTGGTGCGAGATTTGCCTTGTGTCTTCTAAAATTAAGGCTTTTGCGTATCCCACCGATGGCTAAGTGTATTTTTTCTAAAGAGATTCCTGCGACAATTCTTGTATTTTACTGCCCATTAACGTGCTACACGCAACCTATTTTGGATGGAAAAATAGGTTGGAATTTTTAAAAAAATTACTTGCAAGTATCGGCTAAAGAGCTTAGATTTGCACCTTATTTTTAATTATTCTAAATAAGGATAGTGCGGTATTTTTATTTTTTTCTCTTTATTTATTTGGGCTTTGGATCAGGGGTAGGGGCCCAAGTCAGTCTCTCTGTTCAGGATTCGGTTGTGATCAAGTCAGAACAACTCAGGGAGGTGTTGCTCATGGGCAATGCCATCATCGGCAATAAATTCAAGAGCCGCAACAAGACCGGCTCATCAATTTATCTTTCGAAAGGTGAGATACAAAAATATGGATTTACCGATATCAACCGTACGTTGCAATCCATTCCTGGGGTCAACAGTTACGAAGAGGATGGCTTTGGTCTGAGACCTAACATTAGTCTGCGGGGCACGTCTCCAGAGCGCAGCGCCAAGATCAACTTGATGGAGGATGGCGTCCTGATCGCTCCAGCACCCTACAGTGCGCCGGCGGCCTATTACTTTCCAACGATGGCGCGCATGGAAGCCTTAGAAATTGTCAAAGGAAGCAGCCAAATTCAATATGGCCCAAATACTACTGGTGGGGCGATCAATATGATTACTGCAGTAATACCTGATAAATTTTCAGGCAACGTCTCGATGGCCCGGGGGAATTACCATTCGGGTAACCATCAATTGACCTTAGGCGATAGTGGCCAAAACTTTGGCTACCTGGCGAATTACTTAAACTACTATTCTGGAGGATTCAAATATCTTGACGGCGGAGGTGCTACAGGTTTTGATCGTTCTGACTATATGATAAAGTTAAGGGGACAAACCGACTCAGATGCAGCCGTTTATCAGTCGCTTACGGCCAAAATACATTACTTTGAGGAACAAGCCAACGAGACCTATTTAGGCCTCACGGATCATGATTTTGAACGGACACCGTATCGGCGTTATAAGGCCTCGGCAAAAGATGTTATGGATGCCCTACAGCAGCAAATTCAGCTGACCCATGTGGCGCAGTTTTCTCCTACCTTGTCCATTACCACCAATGCCTACCTCAATAAATTGCAACGCAATTGGTATAAATTGGACGATGTGACCTTGGCCGAAAAAGTGGGGATCAGTGCGGTGCTCATGGCACCAGATCAATATCCTTTGGCCTACCAGGCCCTTTTGGGGTCGCAAGACACCGCGCCTGATGTATTGGGGGTTAAGGCTAATAACCGCCGTTACCTTTCGACAGGTATTCAGTCGGTCGCCCGATGGACTTGGGGCCAGAGTTGGCGGCATACGATCGAGTTTGGCGCGCGTTATCACTATGACTACGAGGATCGATTTCAGTGGGTCGACCGCTACGGATTCGAGCAAAATGAATTGGTCAAAACGACTTCGGGAGTCCGCGGATCGGACGCTAACCGGATCAATAAGGCCCGTGCCATTGCGAGTCATATTTTGTACACAGCCAAGGTTGGGCAATGGACCTTTACTCCTGGTGTGCGCATGGAAGATATAACCCTCGAACGTTTGGATTATGGTTCGACTGACCCCCAAAGAGACGGAACCGACCGCCAAACCAAAGCGAATCAATTGCTTGTTTGGATTCCTGGAATGGGGGCGAATTACCGTCTTAATAACATGATTCAGGTCTTTGGAGGCATCCATAAAGGATTCTCTCCTCCGAGCATCACGCCAGGCCAAAAGGCCGAGAAAAGCATAAATTATGAATTGGGGACGCGTTTTGACCACCTGGGTGTCCAGGGCGAAATCGTGGGCTATTATAACGATTATCAAAATCTTTTGGGCAGTGACTTAAGCGCAACTGGGGGCACAGGGAGTTTGGATCAGTTTAATGCGGGTGCCGTTATGGTTAGTGGACTCGAATTTGCAGTGAATTATGATGTGCTGCAAAACAATAAACAGGATTACACCCTTCCAATATCCCTCACCTATACCCTTACCGATACTGAGTTTATGACGAGTTTTGACAGTAGTGAGGCCATTTATGGAGTGGTGAATCAAGGCGATGAAATTCCGTATATTCCGAAAAATCAAGTGGCTCTTGGAGTTGGCGTGGAGCACAATAAATGGGCGCTGAATCTCAATGTCCGACACCGCAGTGGCTTTAGAACGCGTGCTGGCTCTGGAATGATGGACCCAGCCTATAGTGTTACGGCCAATACGCTGGTAGATGCTTCGGCTCATTATTTTGTTTGGCCTGGACTAAAGCTTGCAGCCAATGTCATCAATCTATTCGATGAGGTTTATGCTGCATCACGGACGCCAGCAGGATTGAGACCTGGCCACCCATTTGGCCTGAGTTGTGCCGTCACGTATCTATTTTAAACCCGTTGTTGTACCGAGCCAAAGCCGACGAAAATCGCCCTGCGGGTCATACATATCCGCTTGACGAGCGGTATTGAAGACACGATCACGCGGATCGTTACCCACACCACTGGCATACATCCAATTGCCCCAATTACAATCAACGTCGTAGTCGATAAGATGGGTTTCAAAATAGGCGGCGCCTATGCGCCAATCTTGGCCTAAGGTTTTGGCCCAATAACTTGCGGTATTTTGTCTGCCACGATTACTCATCCAACCAGTTTTGGCCAACTCAATCATATGCGCATTAACAAACGCGTCTTGCGTTTGTCCTTGTTGCCATTTCTGAAACAAATCTGTATCATGACCACGCGCAAAGGACTTGTTCAAGATACCGCCCTGAGCAAAAATTTTATTTTGGTACTTGAGTCCGATATACTTAAAAAAGTCCCGCCAAAGGAGCTCAAAAAACACCCAATACGTACTTTGGTTGGCGACCCGCTCAGTTTCGTACTTTTTAAGTGCAGCATAGATGGTTTTTGGCGACAGACTGCCATTAGCGAGCCAGGGCGAAAATTTGGTGCTGTAATCACTGCCGATCAGGCCATTTCGGGTGTCTTTGTAAGTGGCCACAGCGTCGGTGCCCCAAAAATAATCTTCGAGTCGTTTGAGTGCCTGGCCTTCACCTCCTTTAAAGGGAAAAGCAGTTCTTGAGTCTGTTGAAGTTTTAAGAATGCGTGACGCAAGAGCATCCCACTTAGGGTCAACATAACCGGTATCTTGAAAAGTTTCTAAAGGTCTTTTTTGCGGTACTGCTCGTGATTCGCGGATATTTAACTGGCGTTCAATGTCTTTGCGGAACGCTGTAAAGACTTTGGGTAAGCGCTCTAGTGTATAGGGCAATTGGTCTGGATCAATAAGAAACTGATCATAGGCTTCTACCACGGTAATGTCTGTGCTGATATTCCTCACAACAGAATAAATCCGATTGCGTTCTTCGGAGTGCCAGGCCTTTTGCACATAAAGATGCGTGTCGTTCCTCTTGGCCATAAAGGCCGTTAAGGTCTCTTCGGCAGGGCCTACCAATAAGTGAAAAGGAATATGCAAAGTATGCAGCCGTTCTTGCAACTCCATCAGGGTTTCAACGAGAAATTTTGCCCGGAAGGGGCCCATTTTCAATTGCTGCGTGTTGTTTTTTTGGCCGTTTTGTGGATCAAAACAATATACAGCCTCCACCCGCTGGCTTTGCGCACAAGCCTCACGCAACAAAGGGTGATCGGCAACTCTGAGGTTATCGGTAAACCAGACTAAGGCGTTCATTGGGATGATTTATTTCTGCGACATTTTTCGGAACAATAGACCACGCTCTCCCAATTCTTTTCCCATTTTTTGCGCCAAGAAAATGGCCGTTGGCAAACGGGACAAGTCTTTTGGGCTAAAAAGGGCTTTTGGTGCATGGCTTCTATTGTTTGAGGCGGATTGTTCTCGTTCACTAAATAGAAATTAAACGCGATCTACAACAACTTTGTAAGTTGGGTCTTCCAAAACATTGACATCAATAATTTGCTCGGCATTTGCCAGCAATTGTTTGCAGTCTGAACTTAAGTGCTTAAGATGGACAGACTTTCCGGCCTTGAGGTAGCGCTCGGTAATTTTGTTCAAGGCTTCGATGGCAGACATGTCGACCACACGGCTTTCGGCAAAATCAATAATGACCTCCTTGGGGTCGTTGCCGACGTCAAATTTCTCATTAAATGCAGTGACGGAGCCAAAAAATAGTGGGCCGTATATTTCGTAATGTTTCACGCCATCGTCATCGGTGTATTTGCGGGCTCGGATGCGTTTGGCATTGTCCCAAGCAAAAACCAATGCGGCAATAACAACACCAATAATGACCGCCAAGGCCAAGTTGTGCAGCAGAACAGTAACCAAGGTCACCATGACCATCACAAAGATGTCTGATTTGGGCATTTTGTTAAACGTTCTTAGGCTCGCCCATTCGAAGGTGCCTATCGAAACCATGATCATAAGACCTGTCAGCGCTGCCATGGGCACTTTTTCAATCAATCCAGAGCCGAACATCACAAAAACCAATAACATAATCGAAGCGACAATACCAGATAAACGGGCCCGTGCTCCGTTGGAGATATTGATCAAACTCTGGCCGATCATGGCACAACCACCCATTCCTGAAAACAAACCAGACAACATATTGGCCAGACCTTGGGCAATGGCTTCTTTATTGCCACGACCACGGGTTTCGGTTATTTCATCAATAATGTTCAGGGTCAAAAGGCTCTCGATCAAACCGACCCCAGCAACGATTGCGGCGTAAGGGAATATCAGAGCAAGTGTCGCGAAGGTAAAGGGAACACTCGGAATGTGAAACGGCGGAAATCCACCAGCGATCGAGGCCATGTCGCCCACGGTTTTGGTGTCGATGTCAAAAAAGGTCACTAACCCAAAAACGACTAAAATGGCGGCAAGTGAGGCCGGAATTATTTTTGTCAATTTGGGCAGCCCATAGATGATGACCATGGTCAAGAGGACCAATCCAAGGATGATGTATAGCGGGGCTCCAGTAAGCCAATTTCCGGATTCATCCTGAAATTGGACCAGTTGTGACATAAAAATAATGATGGCTAGTCCGTTGACAAAGCCGAAAATAACGGGATGCGGAACCAAACGAATTAATTTACCAAGCTTGAGCAAACCCGCAGCCAGCTGAATGAGTCCAGCCAAAATAACGGCGGCAAAAATGTATTCTACGCCATGCGATTTGGCTAAGACCACAAGTACGACCGCGACGGCACCAGTGGCACCTGAAATCATTCCTGGACGCCCTCCGAGGATCGAAGTCACCAGACCCATCATAAAGGCAGCATATAAACCAGTCAAGGGCGATACTCCGGCAATAAGAGCAAAGGCGACAGCCTCAGGCACTAAGGCCAGTGCCACAGTAATTCCGGACAAGACTTCGGTCTTGTAATCTACTTTGTGTGTGAAATCGAAAAGGTTTAGGTAATTTTTCATCAAGATGTTTCGTCTGTGCAGGATTTATGCCCTTGGTTAAGAAGCGGCAAAGATACACCCCTTTTGCAGGACAGAAAAACAAACTTTGATGGCGGTATTTATAACGCACTGACGCGATGGGTTATTCTACTTTTTCCATGGCCTGATAAATCCTCAGGATAGCCAATCCAAAAAGCACGCTCGAGAGAATCAGTAATATATTGACCAGGCCCGATGTGGCAAAAGACAGGCGAATCAGGATGGTACAAATGACAAAACCCGTATTGCGAATGAGCTGGCTGTAGCGCTCGGTATATTGGAAGGATAGTAAAAGAATAAAAACATCAGCTAATATCAAAATAGTGAAAAACTCATTATAAAACACGGCGTTGATATCAGGGAAGATTGCGCCTTGTGTTGCTGCTGTAGAAAACAGCATCTGGGCCCAGTCAAAAAAAGCATACAAGGAGGTGCATAGCAATACCGGAAGTAAAATTAAGCTGACCGCTCGTTTAGAACTGACAAATCTTTTGAGGCGTTGGTCAAAAGGACGCTTGTCTATTTTTTGTTGATGACGGTTAAAGAGAAAGATCAAGAAATAAAGGATCAGTACGCCGCTGAGGTCATAGATAAGTTCTCTGTTGGCGGGATAATCAAACCAGTTGACGTCTAGTTCTATTTTGGGGATATCGCCAAAAATACGGCGGATGATGATCAATGAAATGATCTCAAACTGTTTCGAAACTGCGGTGGTGAATGAGCGCGGCAAGTAAACAATCAGCAGGTAAATTTCATAAACTAAAATGATCGAAAACGGCGTGTAAATGGCCGAAATGGGGTCCTCTAAAAGCTGGGCGGTAAATGGAATGTCAAAGAGGTCAATCTTTTTGGCATAAATGAGCGCCAGGTGGACAATAAATCCGAAAAGTGAGAGCCATAAGGTGATCCGTTCTATTTTTTTCTGATTGGCATCAGAAAAAATTCGCTCGAATGCGCGATCGATTAAAGGAAATCCTAGGTGCATGATTTTGTAAATTTAGAATAGATTAAGGCGTTGCTTAGGGTAAAGATTTTGCTGTTTCTCCGACCTACGATACGATTAAAATTAGAGATTAATATACGGAATTTTCTCTAGTTTTATGATTCAAAATTTATGGCCTGTTGGAGACCTTTTTTGGAATAAGTTGTAGTTTTGAAAAAAAAATTGAAAATCATGCGCACTCCTGCTTTATGGCTTACGGCCTTTTACTTTTTAAGTTTTCCACTTATGGCACAGAAATACGAAACCCAACAGTTTAAGGTGCTCAATGATTCGGAAGAATTTGAGCTGAGATATTATCCACCAGTAATGAAAATTCAGTCAGCCAATGATTTTGGATCCCTGTTTAATTATATTTCCGGAAGTAATACCAGCAGCACCAAAATCGCCATGACCACACCAGTTTATATGGGTGATGCTAAAGGGAATGAGGTCATGGAATTTGTCTTGCCAGCATCTTTTGATCAAACCAATACCCCGGGCGCTGCATCAGAAGGTGTACGGGTATTTCAATCGAACCCAGGCTATTTTATTGCGGTCTCTTTTGGGGGGTATGCGACCTCGAGGAGTCAAAAAAAGATTGCCGAACAACTTCGGGACATTGCCAAACAAAAAAACTTCACGATCATCAGTGCGCCTATTCTTCTGGTATATAATGCCCCTTTTCAAGTGTTCGGCCGAAAGAATGAAGTACTTTTTGAAATTGCTCACCAACCATAATTTTTAAAGGGACTACGTATTCAGGATAAAAAATCATCTTGCAAGACAAGACGGCTCTTAAATTAACGGGATCATTATATATGGGAAGTAAAATATAGCCGTTACTTTGCGCTCATGATGCTTTTATCTTTACGTTGGTTCTCGGGGATATCCCATGTTATTTATGGAGTCCTTGCTTTGGTGATGCCCTTTTACATTGAGGAGTTCGTCCGCTATGGCTTTGGGGACTACAGGGTGTTGATCAGTCTGAGCCAGATCATTGGTGGTTTGGGTTTGTTGGCTGGCTTCTATAGTCGTAAACTAACCCTGGTCAGCGCTGGATTATTGAGTATAATGATGCTTAGCGCTGTTCTTACCCGTGTCGTTATTCAGGACGAATTCATAAAGACGGCTCCGGCAATTGCCTATTTCTTGATTAATTCCTTTATTTTTATCAAAAGCCTAAAACAAATAAAATGAAAAATATCAAATACGTCCTTATGATTTTTGTACCATCATTGGTGCTTAATGTCTGGTTATTTAGATTCAATAAAGCCACTATTTATCGTGGTGGAGACGCCACTAATATGATTGAAGAATTTGCTGCTTACGGGCTGAGCGAATCGATGGTTTACATCGTTGGCGGTTTAAAAGTATTGGCTGCTTTAGGATTATTGTTGGGCTTTGTTTATCGCAAGTCGATTGCGCCTTCAGCCTTACTGATGAGCGTCCTTATGGTTGGTGCTATTGCCATGCATTTTACTGTTGGTGATGCGCCCATAAAGTATCTGCCAGCAGGCCTTATGCTTCTATCTAGTCTCGGGATTTTATATGCGGACAAGAAAATGGCCTAATTAACTCAGGCCTTAGATTCTAGTTTTCCGGCAATAAACCCGGTAGTCCATGCTGCTTGAAAATTGAAGCCTCCGGTAACGCCGTCAATATCCAAAACTTCGCCGGCAAAATAGAGCCCAGGCCGACGTTTGCTCTCTAAGGTATGGGCATCAACATCGGACAAACTCACCCCGCCACAGGTCACAAATTCTTCTTTAAAGGTTGTTTTGCCGCGCAGATCGTAGCGGTCGTAGAGCAGTGCATTGAGCAACTGATTACGGTGCTTTTTAGAAAATTCATTCCAGCGCTTATCACTCGGGATTTCTAGCTTTTCCAACAAATACAACCACAATCGTTTCGGAACCTCAGGCATGCGAAAAGTCGAAAGTTGCGCCATGGGTTTTTGATTGATTTGGTCTTGAAACAAGTCCCGTACCTGATCTTCGGTATGCTCCCCTAGCCACGACACGACAAATGATGTTGCGTACTGCCGCTCTGCCAATAGTCGCGCGCTAAATGCAGATAGCTTCAATATGACAGGGCCACTCATCCCCCAGTGGGTAATCAACAAGGGCCCGGTAGTGGTTAATTTTTCTCCTTCAATACGCACTTTGGCATGGGGTGCGACGGTGCCCATTAAAGCCGTTATGGGATGTTTAGGGAGGTTGAAAGTAAACAGACTTGGAACGGGTTTTTCTATGCTGTGCCCGAGCGCTTTGAGCCAATCCAAACCTTCTTCTTTGGGGGACCCCCCGGTGGCAACGATGACTTTGTCAAAAAAGAGGGTCTCACCATTGATAACCAGGTCAAATCCAGAATCTCTTGGGATCAATTGGGTAATCGAAGATTGAGTTTTGAGGACCCCTCCGAGTTGTTCATATGCGGTTGTAAGGACATCGATGATGCTTTGGGAATTATCGCTTGTGGGGAACATGCGATTGTCCTTCTCGGTTTTCAGAGCCACTCCTCGTTGGGTAAACCAATCTATAGTGTCTTTGACCTCGAATTGATGAAACGATTTTTTGAGGAATTTCTCCCCACGAGGATAGTTTTTGATGAGTGCATCCTTATCGAAGCAAGCGTGGGTGACATTACAACGTCCGCCACCGCTCACGCGGACCTTGGACAGTACTTTGCTGGATTTTTCAAACAAAGTAACCCCCGCATTTGGATGATGCTCTTTGGCCGATAGGGCTGCAAAAAAACCAGCAGCGCCCCCGCCAATAACGGCAATTTTCATGTCATTCGCCTTTAGTGTGTGCCAAAGATACCGCTTTAAAGGCATACCCAAAGCCAATAACACTGGGCGCAAAGAACCTCCTGTGGTTTAACTGATGTCACGGGATAATAGTCAAAAATAGGCAAACGGATTTTTATTTGGGATTATCCCATAATTTGACGAAATTGTACCAAATACAAACCGTCATGGGAATCGCCAGCCTTCTTCGGATTAACGAAATGCTTACCACTGGTACGGTTGCGCTTGACACGATCAGATGCTTCAATCATGAGTACTGCGGCTTATTCGGTTTGAAATAGATTACCCCGCTGTCCGTTCTGAGTGCAGACGAGAACATGAATTAATTTCAGCTTCCTATATAATTCAAATTGAAAAAAATACACACTGATGGCCTCATTTGTATTGCATTATGGTACACATTTTCTTGTCCCCATTGGGATTGCCTATTGGTTTTATAAACCTCAGTTTTGGCGTGTGTTATTTATTTTTTTGGGCGCCATGCTGATTGATCTTGATCACTTGTTGGCCACGCCTATTTTTGCCCCTGAGCGTTGTAGTATATTTTTTCACCCGTTGCATAGCGCTTTGGCCATAGTGGTTTATGTCTTGTTGCTATTTTTTAGGCCATCACGGCTTATTGGGATGGCCTTATGCTTGCACATTATTGCCGACAGTTTAGACTGCTTGTTATGAACAGGATGGACCTGGAACCCATCAGCGGCATCTGTTCTGGCTTCATTGCTTGTTGGCTTAATTTAATCAAATGTGAAAACCTAAATCAGAACCACAATATTCTTTATTGTAATGCAACAAAATGGGCGATGCTTTTGCATCGCCCATTTTGTTTGTAAGGCTATTAGTGAGAAAGGGCCTGATTAGTCTTGTGCGGGCACAGCAAATATCAGGTTCTCGAAAATGACCGATGCGTTCCATCCATTCGGATTGTACTCTGACATTTTTGTTGTGCTGACAATCTCTTCAGGCAATGTCACGCCCACACGAAACTTCATTAAACTAGCTAAAGTATCAAACATATCCCATGTGACAACTGGGCTCCAGTCTTTTGAGAGCGGGGCAATTCTGCGGCCGACACCCCAATTGATCATACCCATATCGGCCATATTGGCATCAAAGTAATCGTGCCATAGGGTTTGATTTTCGGTAATGAACCCATTTAGGTTTTTTGGTGTGGCAAAGTTGAATTGAATATAAGCCCCAAGACCGCGACCAATCCCCGCTTCTTCTGCAAACACGTGGCGACCATCCTTCACCCAAGTAAATTTTTCGCTCAGCGATTCAACCATTTCTTGTTCTTTTTTGGTCAAAACATTAGGCGCATTATTCCACCACGCAGCTTTATCGCTAAGGAGTGCATCTACATTTTGACTTCCTTGAATAAACAAGTAATTATAAATTTCTTCGTCGTCAACGCCATCTAATCGATAGGTTTTGAGAAAACCCCAGAAGGAGATATCTCCTTTGTCTACAGCGTCTTGGGCGACTTTTTGCATGTAGATTTTTTGTACTTGTTCAAAGGCGGCTAAATCACCTTCGACGCGCACCAGGTGCAATGAAAACATTGGATTGTCTTGGCTAAAACCAGTGATACTGGCAGCAAGAAATAGGAAAAGAAATATTTTTTTCATGGTTTTTGATTTATGTTTATGGTCTAAAAATAATATTTTTAATGGCGAGACGCAAGTAATATAATATAAAATTGACCATTTTGCATTATTGCATGGTTTTACAGTATTTATATTGAATTTTATCTTTCTTGTTTAAGATTTCAGTCAAAGTGAGTGTCAGTCGAGCCAACCACAGCGGATATTTTACCACGTCTGCCGCGCACTCGTCCTGGAGGCTATGTCATTAACCAATTAATTGATATCTTTAACTGAAACACAATTTAGCGCCATGGAAAAAAAAAATTTCTTTAGATACTTGTTCGATTTTATTGTCATTGTTCTGGGTATCTCAGTATCCTTTTGGTTCAATCAGGTCTCCATAAAAAGCAATGACGAAAAGGACCGCATGAGGGTCCTTAGTAATATTGAAATGGAGGTTGTGGAATTGAAGAATTATTGCAATGATCGACTCACTACATGGAATCAAGACATTAAAATATATGACGAATTTCTCAGCGACGAATTGAATATTGAAGCGTTGAGCAGCATAACAACGAGCAAAAGCCGAATTGAGTATAATCTGATTTATTACCGTGATTTTGAACCCCCAATGAACCGTTATAATTCGTTGATCAATTCTGGTGACATCAGGTACATTAAGTCAGAGAAGATAAAAGAATTATTGACCCGGTTACATACATTTAACCTGTCCAATATCAAGACCACCGTAGCCTACGAAAAGGCTTTAAAGGAGCAATTGATTGCCCTGATGACCTCTGCCCATTCGGAGGTGTTTATCGCCGGAAATAATAATTATAAGGGTTTAGAAAGCTATGCGGACTTATTGTTTCAAGCCATTGACGATAACCCTAGGCTAAAGGCCAATTTATTAGTTCAAATGAAATATTTCAAAACCAGGGTTTATCTTCTTAATCAGTATATCTATGTTCTAGAGGAGCTAGAAACAGAACTGGCGTTGGTCAAAAGTCCCGCTTAAAAAAGGAGACTAGAGATTGTCTGGCTGATAGACATCTATTACCATGTCTTCGTCTGATTTGCTCAACTGATCCATCATCGACTGCAGGTCGAAATAATCTTGTTCTTGCAAAATGCGCCCATCTTTCATGGTCACCATTGTGGTACCGGAAAGATCCATATAATTGCCAGAAGCTGGGATGCCAAAAAACGCGCCGGTATGCTTGCCTTTGAAATGCCAGTGTTTTACGATACGATCACCTTGTCCAAAGGCATCGAGAATTTCGAATTCAATTTCAGAAAAACCGACCAGATAGTTCTTGTAGAATGCCTGAATAGCTTCTATCCCAACGACATCTCCATTTGCCGTAACCACGGTTATGTTCGGATCGAAATACGTTTCACTCAAAACAGTAGAATCACCCGCAATATACCTGTTCCATACATCGGTATACATAGCGAGATCTTTTTCAAGTTTTGTTTTGGCATCGACGACTTCTTTTTCGACTTTTTGGTCAGATCCACAGCTCAACAAAACGAGCCCTAAACAGAATAGCAGAATGTTTTTCATTTGAATGGAGTTTTTGGTAGCATTTATCATCATTTCTTTACTTTTCAACTGCAAGATAATTTTTTTTATTTTATTTCTTAATGGCCTTAAAAACTTATCTTTAAAAAGAGATTAACTTCCTCCATAAATAGAAGCTTATGAATAGACTTTCTCTTTCTATCTTAATTTTAATGACCTTGAGCATGAATGCACAACAATATAAGTTGCCCTTCAGTGAAATAGACCATTACCCAGAAACCTACACCGAAGCCAACATTATGTTGCGCATGATTCAAGGATTGGGCTACCGCTATTATTGGGCGACAGAGTCGCTCAATGAAATTGACTTGGCCTATCGCCCGAGTGCAGATGGTCGTTCTACCTTTGAAACCTTAGAACATATCTATGGATTGTCTTTGGTCATAGCGGCCACCTTTGAAGGCTGGGAATATGACTATACCAAAGAGACGTACCCATTCGCTGAACTACGCGAACAAACACTCAATAACTTTGAGATCGCGACCAAGGTGCTGCAACAGACCGATAGTGTCGCGCAATTCGATATCAATGTGGTTCGCGCAGGCAATAAGATGTCTTTCCCATTTTGGAACATGATCAATGGCCCAATTGCCGATGCCATTTGGCACAGCGGCCAAATTGTACTCAATCGGCGCGCCAGTGGTAACCCGATCAATGCTAAAGTCAATGTTTTTATGGGGAAGAATAGCCACTAATAAAACATCAAGAGGTTGCGGGGAGCGGATACAAAATTGGCCCACAATCGCCAAACGCCCGAACGCCATTAAAAAATTCAAACCATGAGTCAAGAGCATATGAAAGAACCGGCCACTGCCCTTCAAGCCAATATGGAGCAAAACGAAAAATCGGTATCACAGGCCATTCATTACCGACGATCTGTTCGGGTTTATGACCCTGAGCAACCCATCGATTCATCTGTGGTCAAAAAATGCATCGAACAGGCTGCCTTGGCGCCTAACAGCAGTAATATGCAACTCTGGGAATTTTATCATATCACCGATCCCGAAGTGATTGCCCAAATGGCGCCACTGTGTTTCAATCAAAACGCGGCACGAACGGCTCAGGAGTTGGTGGTTTTTATCACGCGAAAAGACCTGTGGCGCCAAAGAGCTAGGGCCAACCGCAACATGATTGATTCGATGTACCCCGCCAAACCGAAGGCCGAGCAAAGTAGGCGTGAAAAAGCGATCCGTATGTATTACGGTAAGCTAATGCCTCATATTTACTTTGACTTTTTTGGTTTTTATGGGTATGTCAAGTACCTGATGGTCTTGGTTGCTGGATTGTTCAAACCTATTTATCGCGAGGTGCGGGCCAAAGACATGCGTGTGGTGGTACACAAAACCTGTGCTTTGGCGGCCCAAAACTTTATGTTGAGCATGGCTGCGCAGGGTTACGACACCTGTCCTATGGAGGGTTCAGACACCTGGCGGGTCAAGAGACTATTAAAGCTTCCTCGAGGGGCAGAAATCAATATGATCGTGAGCTGTGGCATCCGCAAGCCAGAAGGCGTTTATGGCGAGCGATTTCGGGTGGCGTTTGATCAGGTGTACAAACGCATTTGAGCGTCTGGGTCAAAGGCTTATTGAGGCACAAAGTAAAGGGCGACTTCTACCACAAGGGCATCGTCTATATCTTTGAGTAAAAAGGAGGGCAAGGGCATAGCAAATAAGGTAGGCTTTACCGTTAGCGTGCCCGTAATGACAATGACAGAGGTTGTTGCGTCTATACTTAAAGTACACGAGAGCGGCAGGGTAACCCCGCGAAACTGTAAATTCCCATCAAACATAATATTGGCGCCGTCACGCACTGATTCGGTGGCCAAAAAGCGTACGTTAGGGTGATCAAATACTTCCAAAAGCTCTAGAGCGTGGGCATCTCTGTTTTCGTTGCCACTATCAAAATCGGCTACTTTTGCCGAAACAGCAATGGTGGTTACGTTATCATTTTCAGTCTTGAGCAAGCCCACTACCTTTTGATTGGTTCCCGACCATTTGTGTAGTAAATGAGTTCCGGTATACGTGATCTGGGATTGATCTGTATCTAAGGTCCATGTGCGCTTTAGTTGCGCGGGGGCTTGGGCTTGAACAGAAACAAAGCTGCCAATGAGCAGCAAACAAATAAAGCGCAAATTTTTCATAAAGGTCAAAAGGTTAAAATAAGTGCTGCCGTCGCAAAACTGGCAAAGGCTGTGTAAGCGGCAAGGCGATGGGTGACCTTATCTTTTTCGGCAAAATAATTGGTCGCGACCATGGCGGATAAATGAATGGTAGCAAGCCATTTGTGTGCTCGTGCCGATGAGAGCCCTTTGCTGGTGTTATTGGTTAGGGGTGGTGGGGCAAACAGCGACAACGCTGCGCCAGAAAAATAACTGAAATTGACAATTCCGGCCATAGTCTCGTGTGTTGACTTTAGTCCGGTATCGCCATTGTATAATTTACCCCCGATGATGCCTTGAGCAATCATCGATCCCAAGGTGATATAACCCAAAACTTGGTGGGTCACCAACATGGTGCGCCTTATTTTTATTTCTTTATTGCGCTGTAGAGGGTTAAGTGGGGCAAGATTTGCTTGACGCAAGAGGCCCTTTTCACCCCACAACATACGCTGGGTAAAAAGCATTTTTTCAGGCAAAAGGGGCAACTCCTCCTGGGCTTCGAGTTGTCCAAAGACATCATCCATGTCTTGGGCATAGTGGTCTTGGCCAATAAAGAGAAACAAGAAAATAATCAAAAAACGCAGGGTTGTTTTCATCAATTGGGCTTATACTTAGGACTTGGTTATGATCAATGTGTCACCGGTCAAATCGGTGGGGTAGCTTTTAAGACTGCCAGAAGTGGCGCCCGAATCACATGAGGCCACATTGGTGCCATCGGTGTTAAAGCTATTGCCATGGTCGCCACAGGTCCAATTGCCTCCGGAATAACTCCATAAGTTTTTGGTCCCCTGGTGTGGGCAACAATTGGTGTATGCGGCAATTTCGGTTGCGGATAAACGCAGTAGCAGGACCCCGGCAGTCACAATATTGGTATAGTCTCCAGGACTGCCTAGATCAGAAAAATTGGCATTGGCAAGGTCTACAGTAACGATATTGCCATTGATGGTATAACCAGAATCGCCTCCAGGGCCGTCATTGTTTGTTGGTCCAGAATTGGAATCATCGGTTGAGCAGGCGGCTAAAAAAGAAACCCCAAAAAAGGCAAAGGCTACCGATGGGCATACATTGGTCAAAAAGTGTCGGCGAGAATGTTTCATGATTGTAAGGATCTGTTTAAGTCTTCAAGTTACGAATTATCGAACGCAATACGACAGAACTCTTTGTCTTATTCACAAAGAGGAGGTAAGTCGATCTTATGCCTGGGGGGTCTCAATGTTTCGCGCATCGAATTCCTTATTTTACATCAATTTAAGGATCCTAAAGATAAACAGATCCGCCACTTCTACCAAGATGAGGATGATGATGATCCACTCGAGTTTACTGCTCTCTCTGTGTTCCATGATGTCCTTAAAAAGCTCAAGATCCTCTTTGATGATGGCAGTGCGCTCATAGATATATCGGTAGCGGTCTTTGAGGTCAAAGGTCTGTTTCAGCGCGATATGCAGTCGATTCATGGATTCGTTCTCCCAGGTGATGTCTGGGGAATCAAAAATATAGAGGTTTTCGGAAATTTGGTTTTTGATGTTCAGGACCTTGCCAATAAATCGTTTTAATTTTTTACCAGAAATATTGAATTTGCCGTTCAATTCTAGAGACTTGGTATAGCCATTGGTTTCGGTCAACAATAGGTCAGTTATTTCTAAATATTTATCTAAAGCAACCGACTGTGATGTATTCATCATGACGAGTCGAATCGCTTCGTGATTAAAATCAGGCAAAGTAACCTGGTCAAAGGAGACCTCTTGAATTCCTTCTTTGATGAAAACTTTGATTGTTTCGCTGAGCTCCTGTTCTTCCCAAGAGGGTGCTGATGGGACGAGCGTTTTTACGATGGTATTGATCTCCCCAGAGGTGTGGTTGAAGAAAGCCACGATGCCATATTGAAAAACATAAACAAACTTTTCTGGCCCATTGGCCAAAAACAACTCGTCCGAATCCGCAAATAGAATAGGCAATGACAAGGACTCTTTACATCGTCTGATGTTTAGGCTGGGGGCAATTTGATGGGCAATGACGGTATACATAGGTGGCTAGATGATGCTGGATGAGGCTTTAGACCAAGACCGCGCCATTTGATTTTTTGACGAGGTCTTTAATCCTATTCATTGTGTAAGACAGACGCTAATTTTGATTGCAAAAAAAACACTACCAAATACGCACACGCTGCTCGGGTGCCAACCACATTTTGTCCCCTTGCTCAATGCCAAAAGCAGTATAGAAGGCATCAATGTTTTTGAGGGGCTGCAAGGCGCGCTGCATGCCTGGTGAATGCGGGTCTGTTTTGATTTGCGTTCTCAAAGCGTCTTCGCGAATTAAAGTGCGCCAAACGGTTACCCATGACATAAAGAAACGTTGTTCGGCAGTAAAGCCATCAATATCTTCAGGCCTGCC
>Ga0209652_1000599_pt1 | contig 30556 bp, 23 predicted proteins | sample SaaInl74LU_5_DNA_FD_184641 | JGI IMG/M metagenome (GOLD analysis project Ga0209652, IMG submission 184641) | Marine microbial communities from expanding oxygen minimum zones in the Saanich Inlet - ESP_74LU_5_DNA (SPAdes) (version 2) | ecosystem: Environmental > Aquatic > Marine > Intertidal zone... | reverse complement strand
TAAAAGAAGCCATCTGCCAAGTGTAAACAAGGTTCGCAGCCGCTTTGTGCTCTGGCGACAACAAGAATTGATTGCCGCTCAGCGGTAGCAACCACCTCTTCGAGTACTTTTTGTGCTACTGCGGGCATGGCGACCGAGACTGAAAATAGGGTGGCGAGCAAGGTCTTCTGAGTGTTTATTTTTTTCATGGTCATTCTCTTTTTCTCAATAGCGAGCTAGTTAAAAGGAGAGTGGAGCAGGTGACCAAATTAAAACGAAGGCAACACGAGTACGTGTCACCTGTGCGACAGTCGCTGAAAAAAAGTTGAGGTGTCGGTATTAGTCGTCGACGCGTAGTGAGGGGGTGCTTTGTCGAAGCTTAATAGCCGATAAAATGTCGCTGTGTTTAGCCGCAGTTAGGGGATACCGCGCGCTAACTAATACTGTAGCGGTAAACAAGATGAACATTAGAGGGCCTGATAAAACAGCTAGTTTAAAAACGGCTTCGCTCGACACGGTCGCGGGTGTCGCGCCTGCTGGAAACTGAATAATGTCCAAGCCCACGCCACCAAAAAAAGCGCCGAGTCCGAAGCTTGCCTTGGTTGAAAATGCTCTAGCAGCGAAGAACAATCCTTCCTCGCGGCGGTGAGAGTGGAGTTCATGTTCATCGATAACATCCGACAGCATGGAGTCAATCAAAATTACATAGGCGATGAAAAAGATATGTGAAAGTCCGTTGACTGAGAACACAAAGCCAAATTTAAGCCCGACGCTCATGTGCTCCAACAAACCACCGAAGTAGAGTATTTGGGGCGAGAAGGCAAACGCACCACCGAGGATTGCACATATTGCCAACGCATTTCGTTTATCAACCCGACGGGATAATGACTGTGCAACCCAAGACGCAAAAAATATACCCACAATAAGCGAGCCAGCGAGGCCCGCAAGTTGCTCGGGCTTGAATTCAAACACGTAGGTTGCGACGTGAACCAGAAGGGTTTGTACGATGCCGGCTAGCGTTGCGAAAATAATGCCCGAGAAGAATAGGACGCGAAATGACGGTAGTTTCAAGGTTCGAAAGACATCGATAAATGCAAACCATGCGCTGCGCTGACCCACGTCTTTCTGTGTTGCAGGAACAGCAGGAATTGCATGGCGTGTACCGAATACTGACAACAACATTGATGAGGTGCCTAGTAGGGCGCAAAACCAGCCAAAATTGGGATAACTGTTTCTGTTAAGCATGCCATTAGCAAATGCCTCTGTTGGCGGGAAGAACACGGCAAAGCCGATAACGCTGGTCAGTAAAACTCCCGCATAAGTGAAGAAAACGCGGTAGCCAATGAGCGATGTTCGCCCGTGGTAGTCCCTGACTAATTCAGCTCCTAGCGACAAGTGCGGCACAAAGAACAAGGTAAGCATTAATCGTACGGTGATGGCGCCTATTAACATCCATGCAAAAAGTTGGCTTTGGTCAAGTCCTTCGGGGGGGCTAAAAAGCGCCACCATGGCAAGGCCAAACGGAAGTGCGCCCGCGAGCATAAATGGGTGTCGCCGTCCCCAGCGGGATCGGAAGCGATCAGACAGCTGACCCACCATAGGGTCGGTGATGGCGTCTACGAGCAGCGCGAGAAGTGCTGCTGCACCAGCCAAGCTGCCGCTTAAGCCGAGTACTTGGTTGTAGTAGAAAAATAGAAACGTGCTAAACGCTGCTTGCTTCACGCCATCTGATAGCTGACCGACGCCGTAGCTTAATTTGGTGAGCAAATTCAAAGTACGTTCCTTTTCATGCTGATTGTTTTAAACCACACGTCACTGCAAAGTCGCCCATGTTTAAAGTCGGTTACGGACGTACTCGGTCACCATTTGTGCCTCTTTCGGGTTAAATCCCCCCACGCTAACAAGTCCCTCGAGTAATGCTTCGAAGCGGTCCGCGCCCACGTCACCTAATACCGCGAAGGGGCCTCGGTCTAGTGTTGTCCCAACTATCCAAGCCTTGTCAATGTCAGTCGGTTCGAGCACCTCTGCTGCGGCCACTTTCACCGCACTGGCAATCCAGATCGTCATAAGCGGTTCATAGAGCGCCTCAATGGCGTCTTCTTCTACTAAAAAACTAGGGCTCTCGAAAAGAGGGTTCGGGTAGTCGTAAAATCCTTTGCCTGCCGATATCCCGCTGTGATTTGCCGCAATCATCGGGTCGAGCACTGCAAGAACCTGTTCGACAAGTGCGTTGTCGGTAGTATCTTTATCTCTATTCTCCCAGCCACTGCGAATCAAGCCGAGACCAATAATATCCATGATACCCATGGGGCCCATGGGCGCCGATCTAAAGGTCATCCATGCGCGATCAATTTGTGGTGCTGTTGCGAAACCTTGCGCAACAAGCGCCATGGCCATGCCAAGAAAGGGGCCTAAGATCGCATTGAGCACGTAGCCTGGATATTCTTTTTTCAATACAAGCGGCGTGGCACCGAGGCTTCGTATGTAGCTTTCAAGTGTCTCCAGGGTTTCATTGCTCGTGTGGCCGCTGCCAACGAGGTCGACGAGTGGTGAGCCCATATAAGAATGCATGGCTGCAAATCGATCGCCACGACTTAGTCCTCTCTCAATATGCGAGCCGAGCAAAAAAGACGAGTTCGTTGTCAAAATAGTATGAGCAGGACACAACGCATCGAGCAGTTCATGGATTTCGCACTTGAGTGTGAGGTCCTCGAAAACCGATTCACTGACGAGGTCTGCTTCGTGGGTTGCGAGGGCTAAATCTGACGTAAAAACGATGCGTGATAGATGGTCGCTTGCCGCGTCACTGGAACAAAAGCCGATTGATAAAAAGTAATCAAAATAGCCCGCGCAAAGATCGTGCGCTCGCTGTAGCGCTTGGTTGTCACTGTCATAGAGTGTGACCTGATAGCCTGAACAGGCCGCTTTAACAGCGTTAAAACAACCCATGTTGCCGGCGCCAACGAAACAAACTGAGTGAATCTTAGCGTGCATTATGGGCTGTCTTCGGCGGTCTATTGGATCGCGTTGCCATTACTTGATGGCTCTTGGTAAGCGATCAGGAATGATTAGATTGGTGCTGCATTTGGCGGTCATCGCTGGCAGGTAGGTGAGGACGGGTAAATCCGCAAGCGCATTAACAATGTGGCACTGAGTGGGATTTTGCTCCCACGTCAAATGATGCCAATTGATCTCGCCGCGACCGACCTGTACCTCAGTAAGATTGGTCTCTGAAGGGAACGTTGTCGGTTCCATAACGCTGTGACCAAAGCCACTGATGCCGGGAAAGTAACGCCACCCCATCGGATTGTCTTTGCCGCGTGTAGCCTGCTCGTAAGCGGTTATTTCTTCTGCACTTGGATCGCGTAACCCATCGATGCTCATATCCACAATCCTGTGACCAAAGTGGTGCGCGTGGGTTGTCCATTGCCCTTCGGTGATGGTGTGATCTTCTATCTCTGCGTAGATCTTTGGTATGCCTTGCAGCTCGCGGCCGGTGAGAATAGGATCTGCCAAATTCTCCCACATCACGAGCGTATAGCTGCCCTCTAATGTTTCTTTCTCGCCCTTGAATACAGCTGCAGCACTGACGCCGATCAGGTTGTAGCCATGACCTGCAAGCCAGTCGACTTCACGATTACGGGCATAAGTAATGGTAACGATAGGATTCTCAGCGACTTCATAAGGTTCAGGCAGGTAGGCTGCTAGTCTTTCTCGATCGGTGACGAAGGGCACGATCATGAGTGTGACATCTCTGTACCAGCCGCTGGATTGAGGCGATGTTGGGCGAGGGCCAAAGTGGGCAGGCATCATATAGCTGCCACGAGGATCAAATTTAAACATGTATAGCGGCCCTGTTGTTATTGGTTAATCACGGTCCTACCGTGACTAATAGTGTGTTAACCAAGTGCGCGAGTCCAGTGTGCTAATCGCTAAAGCAAGACGCACCAATGTCGATCAACATAGTCTAACAGTGAGCGCGAAGACGAACTTGTCACCTTGGTGACAAGCTAATCGAAGGGTTTAATCTGCATCTCTAATCCTTCAAGGTTGCGAATGAGGAGCGCGTCACCTTTCTGTTCGATAAGCCCCTCTTTTTCCCACTCACGAAAGATTTTATTAACCCGTTGGCGAGAGCCTACAGCCAGTTGTGCAAAATCATTCTGACTGAGTTTCGAAGCAAGCAAAACGCCGTCTGCCACCCGGTTTCCCTGCTCACGCGCTAGCTCTACGATACGTCCAGCAACACGGGCGCTCAGCGGATAAAAAGCCATGCCAGTCAGCAATACGTAAAGACCACGACTCTCTTCGACGTTATGGCGCATGAGATTGCGGTAAAGTAGGGGCCATCTCTCTGCAAGTGACAGCATATGTTGGCGACTGATCACGACTAATGATGTCGCTGTCAGCGTTTTCGCTTCGATAACCCGTCCACCGTCAGTAACCAAGCAAGGTGCGCCTAGCCAGGCACCCACATCGCAATCATTAATGGCAAATTCATGTCCCATTGTGCTTGAAATGGCGGTTCGTACGCGCCCTGACAATACGCCGTAGACCGATGACGTTTGCTCTGCGAGTGTCCAAACGTAGTGATTAGCCGGTAGCTCAGTGACTTTCGACGCACTAACAAGCTCGTCGAGTAGGTGCTCAGGGATATCGGTAAACCAGTTCGATTGCTGAATAAATGATCGAATAGCTAGCGTGTTTTCCATGTGAACCCCTTTTCTCGCTTCACAATTGCCCAAAGTCAACTGCCGCCGCTATTGGTCGTGGTGCGAGTAGTTGTTGTACGCGCAATTGTAGGGCTTATTGGTTATATTTCACGAGGCTTAAAACTGTCGATCGCGTTCATATGTCAGATGGACGCATAGTCCTCACAGTCTCACGTTGGGCGTGGGTAGTGAGTCCCTAGGAGGTGGATGTGCATGACGAACGCTAATTTTTTCACGTCCCTTGCTCTTCGAGCACCCGAAGAGTCAACGACCCTTTTAACAACCGTGGACGGCGCTCAATACAACTATGGGGATCTTGAACGACAGTCTGCAAAAGCTGCTAATGCATTACGTGAGCTTGGTTTACAGCCGGGCGATCGCGTCAGCGTTCAGATAGAGAAGTCAGTCGCTAATCTTTGGCTTTACATGGGTGTGCTGCGCGCGGGACTTGTCTTTCATCCGCTGAACACAGGCTACGCGCTTGAAGAAATGCGCTTTTTTTTGGGCGACGCTGAGCCAGGCTTGCTCGTATGCGACCCCGCTAAATCCGACGCCTATAAGGCGGTATGCGAAGAGCTGGGTATAGCGTTCTTGTTAACCCTTGATGCAGACGGGCATGGATCTCTGGCAGACGTGTGGCGGAACGCCTCCAGCGAGTGTGAGACGGAGCCGAGGGAGGGCGATGACCTCGCCGTGCTTCTTTATTCATCGGGTACGACCGGTCGACCCAAAGGTATTATGCTGAGTCATGAGAATTTGCGGAGTAATGCGGACGTCTTGGTCGACTACTGGCAAATTCAGGAAACCGATGTTCTGTTGCACGCACTGCCGATTTATCATGTCCACGGTCTCTTTGTTGGCGTGCACTGCGTTTTGATGAGTGGTGCTTCAATGCACTGGTTACCAGCGTTTGAAGCGAAGCAGGTGCGTTCGCGCTTGCCCCTGTGCACTATCATGATGGGTGTTCCCACCTATTACACTCGCCTCTTAGCGGATCCTGATTTTGGTGGTACAGATTGCCGTACTATGCGGCTCTTTATCTCGGGCAGTGCCCCACTGCTTGAAGAAACATTCAATACCTTTGCAGAGCGAACGGGCCATACGATTTTAGAACGCTACGGTATGAGCGAGACCGGTATGAACGCGTCGAACCCGCTTGACGGAGAGCGGCGTGCAGGTACCGTCGGTTTTCCGTTGCCAGGCACTCAGATCCGCATTTGCGATGACGCACATAGACCGCTCGATACCGGTGAAGTGGGTGAGCTTGAAGTGCGCGGGCCCAACGTATTCAAAGGGTACTGGCGTATGCCGAGGAAGACTGCGGAAGACTTTACCGCTGATGGCTGGTTTGTAACAGGCGACCAAGGGCGTATAGACGAGCGCGGCTATGTCAGTATTGTAGGTCGATCAAAAGATATGGTTATTACCGGTGGTTTAAACGTCTACCCCAAAGAAATAGAAATCGTGATCAACGGTATCGAAGGCGTCGTCGAGTCGGCTGTCTTTGGCGTGCCGCATCCCGACTTTGGTGAAGCGGTGGTGGCGACTGTGGTTGTTCGGCCTAATAGCGACATTACGTCGGCTGCTATCGACGACGTCCTGCGTCCCAAAATTGCTAAATTCAAGTTGCCGAAGCGGGTTCAAATCGCTGATCAGCTGCCGAGAAATGCGATGGGTAAGGTGCAGAAGAATGTGCTCAGACAGGAGTGGGATGATCCGTTTTAGTCATCCACTCAGTGCCACCCAAGCCAATAGAGATATTTATTAATCCTGCAAATCACAGCCGAACTGACCAGTCAGTTTATGGAAGCGGCTGCCCCGACGCGCGATTGATTGCTGCGCTTTAGTTCTGTGCAGATCCAGTTGCCTGTTTCGATCATGGACGGTAGATCAATGTGGGTATCGATGCCCATGCCGTTGAGCATAAATAAGACGTCTTCGGTTGCCACGTTGCCCGACGCTCCGCGAGCATAGGGGCAGCCGCCAAGCCCGGCAACGGATGTGTCGACAATCGCAATGCCGTAGTCTAGCCCTGCGCTAATATTGGCCAGTGCCTGCCCATAGGTATCATGACAGTGCAGGGCTAGCTGTCTTGCTGTTAGTGTTGGGACGAGCGAATCTAGAAGCTTGCGCATGCTACCAACGGTGCCCGTGCCAATCGTGTCTCCGAGAGAGACTTCAAAGCAGCCCATTTCCAACAAGGATGCGCTGACCGCTAACACCTGGTTGGGGGCGACGTTACCTTCATAGGGACAGCCGAGAACGCATGATACGTAGCCGCGCACGGGAATATTTTCTTCTGCGGCCCTTTGCATAACGGGCTTAAAACGTGAAAGACTTTCAGCGATCGAGCAGTTAATATTTTTTTGTGAAAACCCTTCACTCGCTGCTGCAAATACAGCGACTTCCTTAACGCCCGAGACGATTGCGGCTTCGAGGCCTTGCAGGTTAGGTGTCAGTGCCGAGTAGGTAACGCCATCTTGTCGCGCCAGACCTTTGAACACTTCATCAGATGCGCTCATTTGTGGCACCCACTTTGGTGATACAAAGCTGCCTGCTTCTATATGTGAAACGCCGGCTTTAGCCAGTCGTTCGATGAGTTCAATCCGCGTTGCGACGCTAATAGGCTTGGCCTCATTTTGGAGGCCATCTCTTGGGCCGACCTCGACAATACGGACCGCTGTTGGAATTGTCATGGCTTAAGCCGTTTCTTGAAACAGTTCTCGGCCGATGAGCATTCGACGAATCTCAGAGGTGCCGGCGCCTATCTCGTAGAGTTTGGCATCTCTGAGTAGCCGACCTGTAGGGTATTCGTTGACGTAACCGTTACCGCCTAACAATTGAATCGCATCGAGTGCGCATTTGGTGGCCATTTCAGCCGTGTAGAGAATAACAGCGGCAGCATCTTTGCGGCTATCTTCGCCGCGATCGAGAGCACGCCCTACTGCGTAGAGGAACGAGCGACTGGCAGCTGTCAGCGTGTACATATCGGCCACCTTGCCTTGAATGAGCTGGAACTCGCCAATGGCTTTACCAAATTGCTTTCGATCATGTACGTACGGGACGACAACATCGAGGCAGGCTTGCATGATGCCGACGGGGCCGCCCGACAATACCGCACGTTCATAATCTAACCCTGACATGAGTACGGCGACACCACGATTGACCTCGCCGAGTACATTTTCCTCAGGGACCTCACAGTTGTCGAAAACGAGCTCGCAGGTGTTTGAGCCCCGCATACCTAACTTGTCTAATTTTTGCGCGCGGGAAAATCCAGGAAAATCACGCTCGACGATAAACGCGGTAATACCTTTGCTGCCTGCGTCAGGCTCTGTCTTGGCATAAATTACAAACACATTGGCATCGGGGCCATTGGTGATCCACATCTTATTGCCATTGAGAATGTATTTGTCGCCTTTCTTCTCCGCACGCAGACGCATGCTCACTACGTCGGAGCCTGCTCCCGGTTCGGACATGGCTAGCGCCCCCACATGCTCGCCGCTGCACAGTTTGGGTAAATAGCGAGACTTTTGCGCTTCGCTGCCGTTTTTTTGAAGCTGGTTCAAACAGAGATTGGAGTGGGCACCATAGGACAAACCGACAGATGCGCTGGCTCTGGAAATTTCCTCCATCGCAATGCAGTGGGCTAAGTAGCCCATATTGGTGCCGCCATACTCTTCCGACACCGTCATTCCTAGAAGGCCTAGATCGCCGAATTTTCGCCACATATCCATCGGGAATTCATTATCCGCATCGATGGCTGCTGCGCGAGGGGCGAGCTCATTGCTGCATAGTTGATAAACCGAGTCGCGCAGCATGCCGAGGTCTTCGCCAAGCCCGTGATTGAGGGTTGGGTAGTGAGTAGTCATGGGTATCTCCGATGCGTAAACGATTGTTGCGCGCTGAACGGATTTGAGCGACGCGGGCGCTTTAGCGTGGTCTGCTATCGATGCGTGCTTAAAAAAAATCATCGAATTTGTTACCATCGTAACTCGCGCTGCCATCAACGGCAATAACGTCTACACACGTTGATTAAACTATCCACACAAGGTACCTCCATGCTAACCGCAGACACCCCGGATTATTCTCCGCTCTGGCAGCCCAGCCTCGAACAGTGTCAGCAAACGCAGATGCACCAATTCACGCGCACGATTGCCGAGCAACAGGGATGTGAACTTGCAGACTATGCGGCCTTGCACAAATGGTCGGTAGAGAATCCTGAACTGTTTTGGTCCGCGCTCTGGGATTTTTGCGACGTAGTAGCTGATACGAAAGGACACACCACGTGCCGTGATATCTCAACCTTTGAGAAAGCCGCCTGGTTCCCTGAGGCACGACTGAATTTCTCCGATAATTTGCTGCGTTTTAACGATGATCGAATAGCGCTTGTTGGCCTTACGGAGGCGGGGCAACGCCGAACATTGAGTTATCGCGAACTGCATGCTCGGGTCGATGCCTTGAGTGCAGCTTTGGTGGATCTTGGTGTTCACGTGGGTGATCGAGTAGCAGGCTTTATGCCGAATATCATCGAAACTGTAGTCGCCATGCTTGCGGCATCACGTCTTGGTGCGGTGTGGACTTCTTGCTCTCCAGACTTCGGTTTCAACGGCGCGTGTGATCGTTTCGGGCAGGTTGAACCAAAAGTATTATTCAGCGCTGATGGCTACTACTACAACGGCAAAGTGATCGATTGTGTGGCCAAGGCGCAGCAGCTTAGCGATGAAATTTCCAGCATCGAGCACCTCATTGTGGTGCCATTTACCCGAGACACCTTGGCGCTCGAAGCGAGTGATGCTACCTGCTGCCACAGCTATCAGGATTTAATGACTCAGTATGAAGGTCAAGCAGCTGACTCGGTACCGCTTCCTTTCGATCATCCGCTCTACATCATGTATTCCTCTGGCACGACAGGGAAGCCAAAATGTATTGTCCACGGCGCGGGTGGAACCTTGTTACAGCATCGAAAAGAGCAGGTGCTGCACACTGACTTACGCCGGGAGGATGTATTTTTTTACTTCACCACCTGTGGCTGGATGATGTGGAATTGGTTGGTGTCAGGCTTGGCCTCCGGTTGTGCGGTAGTGCTCTATGATGGCTCGCCCTTCGCAAAGGATGGTGACGTACTTCTTGACGCTTTAGAAGAAGAAAACATCTCGGTATTCGGCGTTGGCGCTAAGTATATCGACGCACTCGAGAAGGCGGGTAAAAAGCCGTCCGATACCCATAGGTTGGACTCTTTACGCACCCTGTTATCGACGGGTTCACCGCTCAGTCGGCATAGCTTCCAGTGGGTATATGAGGTCTTTAAAAGCGATTTGTGCCTTTCTTCGATCAGCGGTGGAACCGATATTATCTCGTGCTTCGTTTTGGGCAATCCCATACTGCCGGTTTACGCCGGCGAAATTCAATGCATTGGACTGGGCATGGATGTCGCTTTTTGGGACGATGACGGTCAGCCACTCATCGCTAAAAAAGGTGAGTTAGTTTGCACCACGCCTTTTCCTTGTGCCCCCATAGGCTTCTGGAATGACTCTACCGGTGAGCGCTATCACAGCGCTTACTTTGATCGGTATCCCAATGTCTGGGCCCACGGTGATTACGGTGAAGTCACCGAGCGAGGCTCTGTGATAATTCATGGTCGAAGTGACGCGGTGCTTAATCCGGGTGGCGTGCGAATTGGAACGGCCGAGATTTACCGGCAGGTTGAGACACTGCCTGAAATTACTGACAGCGTGGTTGTCGGACAGCAGTGGGGTGACGATGAACGTGTGATCCTATTTGTGGTGGTGCGCGACGACAGCGTGTTAGACGCGGATCTTGAGAATCGCGTTCGTAGTACTATCCGAAGTAATACAACGCCTCGACATGTGCCCGCGGTCATTGTTCCGGTGGGTGACATACCACGAACAATGAGCGGTAAGGTGAGTGAACTCGCTGTAAAAAAAGTCATTCACGGCCTTCCGGTAGAAAATACCGATGCGCTGGCGAACCCAGAGGCGTTGGATAACTTCAAAAATTTACAAGCGCTTGCGCCGGCCTAAGTACAGCCGCGTATTAGCACTGAGTCTGCCGCGACGTAATCGGCATTCGACGTCCCTGAAAGCGGCACCCCTCTTGGGGTACACGCTCACGAAAGGTGTTTACTCGCCCGACATTTTCTACGACATTGGGCGCAATGCAATTTTGGAGACAGACAGTGACGAACGCTCGCGATAACTTTCCCAGTCCGGAGTCGATTGATGCCTATTGGATGCCCTTTACGGCTAATCGATTCTTTAAGGAGAATCCGCGTGTAATCACGGGTGCAGACGGGGCATATTATATCGATGCCGATGGGCGCCGTATTTTCGATGGTCTATCAGGGCTCTGGACGTGCGGCGCCGGCCACAACCGCCCAGAGATTGCTGAGGCGGTCTACAAGCAATTGAGTACGCTCGACTACGCGCCTGCATTTCAGCATGGACATCCTAAGGCATTTGAGTTGGCCGAGCGGATTGCCCATTTGATGCCTGACGGCCTTAATCATGTGTTCTTTACCGGCTCCGGATCAGAAAGCGCCGACACATCACTAAAAATTGCGCGGGCCTACTGGCGGAAAAAAGGCATGCCCACTAAGACTAAACTTATAGGGCGGGCCAAGGGCTATCACGGTGTGAATTTTGGTGGCATTAGCGTGGGTGGCATCGGCCCTAATCGCGCTATGTTTGGCAGTGGTCTTGATGCGGATCATCTCGCGCACACGCTGACTAAAGACAATGCTTTCACGCGCGGAATGCCTCAGACAGGCGCCGAGAAAGCAGACGAATTACTCGAGCTCATTGCACTGCACGACGCAAGCAACATAGCAGCAGTGATTGTTGAGCCGATGGCTGGATCGGCAGGCGTCATACCGCCACCGGTGGGCTATTTGCAGCGTTTGCGGGATATTTGCGATGCGCATAGCATTCTGTTGATTTTCGATGAGGTGATTACTGCGTTTGGTCGCGTTGGCTCGACGACGGGCGCAGAGGAGTTCGGTGTCGTACCGGATATCTTGAATGTAGCTAAGCAGATCACCAATGGCGCTGTCCCTTTAGGTGCCGTGGTGTGCAAAAGCGATATCTATAATGCGTTTATGGATACAGACAGCCCCGAGTACCTGCTCGAACTTCCCCACGGTTATACGTATTCGGGTCATCCGGTCGCCTGTTCGGCGGCCCTCGCCACTCTCGATCTATTAGAGGCGGAGCAACTAATACCCAGAGCAAAAAGTATGGCCCCCGTTTTCGAAGAGCTGCTGCACTCGCTTAAGGGCAGTCCCCATTTGGTCGATATTCGAAATTATGGACTAGCCGGAGCGCTACAAATTGACTCGCTCCCGGGCGAACCTTTAAAGCGACCTCATGACATCGCCTGGAAGTGCTGGGAGAAGGGCGTTTACGTGCGCTACGGGGGTGACACTATTCAATTGGGTTTGCCGTTTATTGTTGAGCGGGCGCAAATTGATCATTTGGTCAACGTGCTGGGTGAGGCCTTGTGCGAAGTCAGTTGAATGGCGTGTCGAATTAAGCTGGTTTACACGTATTCCGTAGAGCGCCCATACGTTAGTCGTGCCCAAATGTTACGTGCCCAAATGTTAGTAGCGCCCATGTGCTAGTAGCGCCCAAGTGTTAGTAGTGGCCATGTGTTAGAGCACCCATGGGTTAGCTTGATGGTCCAGGCGCTCAGCGTGGGTTCCATGATTACCCGCGGTCACGCCCTAATCCCAGTCGACGATTCTTCATTGCAACGTGATAGTCTTCAAACGCTGTATTGTTTGCTACATTAATTGCGCGATACGCTGGAAGACGATCCTAGGAAATTCTAAAGCACGTTGAGCAGATAGTGCGCAATGACTAGAGGTGTCACTGACCGGGAGAGCTAATTGAGCAAATTATCGTTGTTGGACGCTGGCTTCTTGGCAGCAGAAAGGCGAAGCACGCCGATGCACATAGGTAGCTTGAATTTATTTGAACTACCCAAAGGTGTTCGTCGAGATAACTTCATGCAGTCATTGCTGGGTAGCTTGCAATCAACGACCGAATTACAGCGCCCTTTTTGTGACCGACTGAGCACCGGTATGCTAGGAAGCTTGGCGGGAGCAGAGTGGGTGCCCGAGGAGGCGCTCGATCTCGACTACCATATTCGCCACTCCGCGTTGCCAGCCCCCGGACGTTATCGCGAATTATTCGGCTTAGTTTCACGGTTGCATGGAACGTTACTTGATCGCTCGAGGCCGCTTTGGGAGTTACATCTCATTGAAGGGGTAAACAAGCGAGAGTTCGCGTTGTACACCAAATACCACCATGCCTGTATCGACGGCGTGCGGGGTATGCAGCTTACCCAGAGTATGTTCAGCACTGACCCTACAGAGATTCTTACGGACTCGCCCTTGAGCCTTGCCTCTCGAGAGCGATACTTAAAGCTGTTATCAGAGCGTGGATTAAAGCGCGTGCTCGAGCCTGACTTCAGTCCGCGTGTTGCCGACCGCTTAAAAGCTCAGTGGGATCTTGTAGGCGATGTGTACGGCAAGACCCGGAAGCAGCTAGCTGCAGTGCGCAAGTTGGGCGTGCGTGACACGCTCATGCCGTGGTCAGTTACCCCGCGATCGGCACTGAACACCCGCGTAGACGGTGCGCGACGATTTGTGGCGCAATCATTTCCATTGAATCGCTTTAAAGGTATCGCGGAGCGGTTCGAATGCACACTCAATGACGTGGTTTTGGGGGTCTGTTCCGGGGCGCTTCGAACTTACTTACAAAACCATGCGGACTTACCAAAGAAGCCGTTGCGTGCGCTGGTTCCGGTTTCCTTACGCCGACCGGGTGACACCGAGTCATCCAACGCTATTGGCGGTATTTTGGCCAATCTTGCGACTAACGAGCGTGATCCGGCAAGACGACTAGAGCTTATTCGACAATCTATGGTTGATGGTAAAGCCATGTACGAGGGTATGAGCCCTGCAGAAGCCGGTGCGTTGTTTGCTTTAATGCAGTCACAAGTGTTTCTGATCAGTGCACTGCAGTTGTCAGATAAGCTGCCAGCAATTAACACCACCATATCCAATGTTCCGGGCCCTCGGGAGCCGCTCTATTGGAATGGCGCGCCGATGAAAGGTATTTATCCGGCCTCCATCGTGCTCGATGGCTTTGCCTTGAATATTACTTTGGTCAGTTACAATCAGTTTTTAGATTTCGGTATTGTCGCTTGTCGACGCAGTATGCCGCAGGTACAGCGGCTTATAGACTATATCGAGCAGTCGCTGACAGAGCTCGAAGAAGTGGCGGGATTGAAGTCGGCCAAGCGCGCATCCTCTCGAAGTAAGCGTTAGGCCGTGCAACCACTGTCTATTGTTTACCAAGACGACGTCTTAGTTGCTATGAACAAGCCATCGGGCTTGCTTGTTCATCGAAGTCCGATTGATCGTTGCGAGACCGAATTTGCAGTGCAGCGTTTACGGGACCAAATCGGCTGCCACGTTTATCCTGTTCATCGCCTCGATAAGCCCACGTCCGGACTCTTGTTATTCGCGCTCAACTCTGACGTGGCCAGAACCCTTGCTGAGCAATTTGAGTCACGTCGGCTTCATAAGGAATATTGGGCTGTGGTGAGGGGACATGTGACCGCCGCACAGCGGATAGATCACCCCCTTAACGATGAAGTCGATCACCGAGGGCAGCGCTTTTCTGCAGGAGACGGCGCGAGTCGCGAGGCTTTTACCGATGTAACGCCACTGCGGACCTGGACATTGCCCATGCCAGTAGATCGTTACCCGGAAGCACGGTATTCCTTGGTATCACTGGTACCGCATACTGGGCGTTATCGGCAGCTGCGGCGCCATATGAAGCATATTTCACACCCAATAGTGGGCGATAGCAGCTATGGGAAGGGCAGCCATAATCGGTTTTTTCGTGACCACTTTGCCAGCCACCGATTATTATTGGCAGCTGTTTCAATGACGTTTTTACATCCTATCACCAACGTCGAGATGACACTCTCGGCTCCCTTGCTTGACGACTACGCGTCCGTGCTGGAGCAATTGGCTCATTGCGCCGATGACAGCGTTGAGTTCAGCGCCGAGTAAAAAACTCTGTGACAGGCAGGCCTTGTACTCGGCCATTAAAATTGTACTCGGCCATTAAAATTGCAGTCGGCCAAAAAAAAGCCCCTAACGACTGCTAGGGGCTTTGCGGGTATTGCCAGCGCTCAGTGATTAAGCAACGTCGTCAATAATTGTTGCTGCGATGCGCTTGCCATCGTCAGATAGCTTTTGGAATTCGATGATCTGATCGAAGTTCATGTAGCGATAGATTTCATCGGACATCGCATCAAGTTTCTCCGCATATTGGAGGTACTCTTCGGGGGTTGGCAACCTACCAATAATGGCGCCAACTGCGGCCAGTTCTGCCGAGGTAAGGTAAACGTTAGCACCATCACCGAGTCGGTTCGGGAAGTTGCGCGTTGACGTCGAGAGTACGGTCGCGCCGGCTGCTACTCGTGCTTGGTTACCCATGCACAGTGAGCAGCCAGGCATTTCTGTGCGTGCACCCGCCTTGCCGAAAATAGAGAAATAACCTTCCTCCATAAGCGTGTGCTCATCCATCCGTGTGGGTGGCACGATCCACATGCGCGTGGCTAGATTGCCTTTGTGCTGTTCGAGTAACTTTCCGGCCGCTCTGAAATGGCCGATATTGGTCATGCAACTGCCAATGAAAACCTCATCGACTTTGTCGCCAGCGACTTGAGAGAGCAATCTTGCATCGTCGGGGTCGTTGGGGGCGCACACCACGGGCTCTTTGAGTTCATTTAGGTCGATCTCAATGACTGCACGGTACTCGGCATCTGCATCAGCCGAGAGTACGCTCGGGTTGGCCAACCATTCTTCCATTTTCCGCGCCCGACGCTCGAGGGTACGCGGATCACCGTAGCCTTCGGCAATCATAGAGCGCAGTAGCACAACATTTGAGCGGAGATATTCAGCAATGGTGTCTTCGTCAAGTTTGATGGTGCAGCCTGCTGCCGAGCGCTCAGCCGATGCATCGGAGAGTTCAAAGGCCTGCTCAACAGTCAAACCTTTGAGGCCTTCAATTTCAAGAATACGCCCTGAGAAGATGTTCTTTTTGCCCTTCTTCTCGACGGTGAGCAGTCCTTCTTGTATGGCAGCGTAGGGAATGGCGTGAACGAGATCGCGCAGTGTGATGCCGGGCTGCATTTCGCCTTTAAAACGCACCAATACGGATTCAGGCATGTCGAGGGGCATAACGCCTGTCGCTGCAGCAAATGCCACCAATCCAGAACCCGCTGGGAAAGAAATGCCCATTGGGAATCGCGTGTGTGAATCACCACCAGTGCCGACGGTGTCGGGGAGTAGCATACGGTTGAGCCAGCTATGGATAATGCCATCACCCGGTCTGAGTGATACACCGCCGCGGGTCATGATGAAGTCGGGCAGAGAGTGCTGTGTATCAATATCAACGGGCTTTGGATACGCCGCTGTGTGACAGAATGACTGCATAGTGAGATCGGCCGAGAATCCGAGGCAGGCCAAATCTTTGAGTTCGTCACGCGTCATGGGGCCTGTTGTGTCCTGTGAGCCAACCGTTGTCATCCGTGGCTCGCAGTAGGTACCCGGTCGGATACCATCGACCCCACAGGCGCGCCCGACCATTTTTTGGGCCAAGGTATAGCCTTTGCCCGTATCAGCAGGGGTTTCTGGTGTGCGGAACGTGTTGCTTTCACCCAAGCCAAGAGATTCCCGCGCTTTAGTGGTAAGTCCGCGACCGATGATTAGATTGATACGACCGCCGGCGCGAACCTCGTCTAGCAGAACGTCAGACCGTAATTCGAACTCCGATATTACGTCGCCAGCTTCATTAAGAATCTTGCCCTCATAGGGGCGAATGTCGATCACATCGCCCATGCTGAGATTGTCCACAGGTGCTTCAAATACCAGTGCGCCCGCGTCTTCCATGGTGTTGAAGAAAATAGGTGCTACCTTGTTACCAATACACACACCGCCAGAGCGCTTGTTGGGTACGCCGGGCATATCATCCCCAAAGAACCACAGTACGGAGTTTGTTGCAGATTTACGCGAAGATCCTGTGCCGACAACATCGCCGACAAAAGCAACGGGCAGGCCCTTAGCTTGAATATCTGCTACTTGCTTCATGGGGCCAACTACGCCGTGCTCGTCGGGTTCTAGACCATCGCGAGTCATTTTGTACATTGCTAGGGCATGAAGCGGAATGTCCGGACGTGACCACGCATCAGGTGCGGGGGAGAGGTCATCGGTATTTGTTTCACCGGTGACTTTAAAGACCACCATTTTAAGCGATTCAGCGACAGCATCCTGGCTTGTGAACCATTCAGCGTCGGCCCAGCTTTGCATGACGGACTGCGCGTTGGCATTACCATTTCGCGCCAGTGCTTCTACATCGTGAAAGGCATCAAACATGAGGAGGGTGTGCTTGAGTTCCTCGGCGGCAAGCGCTCCCAGCGCGTCATCGGTGAGCAAACTGACGAGGGTCTCGATATTGTAGCCACCGTGCATATTTCCGAGTAACTTGAGCGCATGAGCCGAATCGATTAACGCGCATTGTGTTTCGTTCTTGGCAATTGCAGACAAGAAGCCGGCTTTAACATAGGCGGCTTCGTCCACGCCAGGTGGCACGCGGTTACTGATGAGGTCAAGTAAGGTCGCTTCTTCGCCCGCTGGCGGCGCCTTTAATAACTCGACCAAACCTGCAACCTGCTCTGCGTTTAGCGGCTTTGGCGGGATGTTCTGTTGGGCGCGTTCGGCGACGTGTTTGCGATAGGCTTCGAGCACAATAACACTCCTTTCGTGTTAGCTATGAATTAGGGGAGGACGACACGGTTAAACCCATCTTGCGGTCTTTTGGGCCCGCTAGGGGGGGTTACTCGCAATGTGTCTTTACCTCTTACAAAGAATTCTGCGGCGCGCAGTATAACTTGCGTCCGACTTCGGTAACATCCATTGAGGGTGATTTAGTGCATTCAGCGCATGCATACCCTAAAATTTACCCATGTCGAACGCTAAAGCCCCCCAAACCGCCGCCGTTACGCGCCCCCGAGTGCGGACGCCCTGTATAGGCGTTTGCTCTACGGGTATCGGCGATAGTGTTTGCAGGGGCTGTAAGCGCTTTAGCCACGAAGTGATTCATTGGAATGGCTACAGTGAGGCCCAGAAGCAAATTGTCGATAAACGCCTCGCAGATTTTTTGAGCACGTGCATGCGCAATCGATTTGTTGTCACTGATGACGGCTTGCTGGAATGGCAGCTGCAGGTACAGCAAGTGCGCTTTAATCCTGAACACGACGCGTATGTACGTTTGTTCACCTTATTAAAAGCTGGCGCGAGTCAGATTAAAGATCCAGAGAAATACGGCTTCTCGGTCCATATAGCTTGGCGCGGGTATGATCTATTGGCATTGAGAGAGCAAGTCGACCGAGAGTTTTGGGAGTTATCCGAGGCTCACTTTGAGCGGTATCTTGCAACCCCTGATTTATTTGCTGAGTGAGTGTATTTGTGAGCAAGACTGTAGATTTGACATCGGTGCTAAGTTTTCTGCCCTGCCGCACACCTGACGGCTGGGTGAAAGCAGCGATCGCCGACCAGCGAACCATGCTCATTGATCATGCCAACTGTGAAAAGAAAGCGGCAGCTACGGCACTTAGTCTGATGCACCGCTACACCGATAATTTCACTTTACTGAATAAAATGTCGCGATTAGCTCGGGAAGAGCTGCGTCATTTTGAGCAAGTACTCAAAATTATGGCTCAGCGGGGTGTGGCCTATGAGCCGATTTCTGCTTCGCGCTATGCGGCGGGCCTGCGCGACGAGGTCCGCAAACAGGAACCAGGCAAGCTCATGGATACTTTGTTGGTGGGTGCGCTAATTGAGGCGCGTTCCTGCGAGCGGTTTGCCGCATTGATACCCCACCTTGATGACGCACTGGCCGATTTCTATACGTCGCTATTAAAAAGCGAAGCGCGTCATTTTCATGATTACTTAAAGCTCGCCGAACAGACGGGATCCAGTGAAGAAGTGGCTGGGCGTTTGAGTAGCTTGAAAGCGCGGGAAAAGGAGCTTGTGCAGTCGGTAGATGGCGAGTTCCGTTTTCACAGCGGGCCACCAGCGACACCCTCTGTGTCAGCGGCGCCAGCTACGTCATATATCGCCATCTAAGTTATTTAGGGCCGCTTGAATTAGCCAGAGTGCAGCGGCTGTGGTCCTCGAGACAAGCCTTTAAGACGTGATTAAAAGGCGAATTGCTCTAACTGTACGTCACCCTCTGACATCCGCACACACCAGCCGTGGGTGTCGCTCCAGTCGCCGAGCACTACGCGCTCGCCGTTGGCTTGTGTATGTCGGGCAGGGCGATGTGTGTGGCCATGAATAAGCAGCGTAGCGCCGTGATCGCGCATCGTCGCCTCGACCGTTTGCGCGTTGACGTCCATAATGTCCTCAGCTTTATTGCTTGCTGCGTCAATGCTCATTGCACGTAATTGCTGTGCTAGTAGCTTCCGCTCAGCCAAAGGTTTGCCCAGCATTTCTCGCTGCCAGTCTGGGTGATGAGCCATTGCTCGGAACTTTTGGTAGTCCGTATCGTCCGTGCACAGTGTATCGCCGTGCATCACAAGCGCTCTCGTCCCGCCGGCATCAATGACTGAAGCATCGCCTAGGAGTCTGGCTCCAATACTGCCGGTGAAATCCGTGCCCAATAAAAAGTCGCGGTTGCCTCGCAGGATGGATAGGGAGGTGCCACTGGCGACTACTCGGTTTAAGAGCTGTTTTAGCCGCGCTACATAAGGCGCATCATCGTCGTCGCCAACCCATGCCTCGAAGAAATCGCCGAGAATCAATAAATGCGCAACACGATGTGGCTGATCAAAAATCTCGCGAGTGAGGAAGTCCGCAAACCCCGCTTCAATGGCAGGTGTAGTCTCGCTGAGATGGAGATCGCTTATGGCAAGGGTAGTTCCCAAAAGTATTAGTCTTCGAGGACAGAGACAGACTCGATAACGACAGATTCTAGGGGGACATCTTGATGGCCCGCGCTGTTACCTGTCGCAACGGATCGGATTTTATCCAGGACGGCTTCGCCCTCGACCACCTTACCGAATACACAGTAACCCCAGCCCTGCATATTTTTGCCGGTGTGGTTCAGGAAGTCGTTATCTTTAACGTTGATAAAAAACTGAGCAGTAGCGCTGTTGGGATCCATGGTACGCGCCATTGCTATGGTGCCGAAGTCGTTGGCTAAGCCATTATCAGCTTCGTTTTCAACAGGCTCCGCGGTGGGCTTCTGCTGCATATTGGTTTCAAAACCGCCGCCTTGCACCATGAAGTTGTTGATTACACGGTGGAATATGGTGCCGTTGTAGAACCCATCGTTGGCGTAGTTAACAAAGTTAGCGACAGTTTTCGGCGCTTTTTCTTGGTCAAGTTCGAGTGTCATGGAGCCGAAAGTGGTGTTCATTTGGACACGGACTGTGGACATGCGTTGATCCTGTTGTTGGTGTTTGGGAGGGTGCGAATGCTACCTGTTTTGGAGGGCGTATGAAACTGGCTAGCAATATTCTGTAAGGGATTCACACAGATTGTACTTTGTTATCTGACATCACCGGCCCGTGCTTGATATATTAGCGGCCTTGTTTCCGAGGACACCCTAAATGTCAGCCACACCCCGCAGTAATTTTTTGCGCACACAAATTCAGGCCGATCTTGATTCAGGCAAGGTAAGTGCGGTTGTCACTCGCTTTCCGCCCGAGCCCAATGGCTATTTGCACATAGGGCATGCCAAGTCCATCACCGTTAATTTTGGCCTCGCGGAACAATTCGGCGGTCGATGTCACTTACGTTTTGATGATACAAACCCTGAAAAAGAGAGTCAGGAATACATCGACTCGATTCAAGAAGATGTGCAGTGGCTCGGCTATAGCTGGAGTGGGGAGGTTCGTTATGCGTCGAGCTATTTTCAGCAGTTCTATGAGTGGGCATTGCACTTAATTGATAGCGGTTTCGCCTATGTTTGTGATTTAAGCGCCGATGAAGCGCGCGAGTATCGTGGCAGCCTCACGGAGCCAGGTAAAAACAGTCCGTATCGCGAGCGCTCGAGCGCAGAAAACCGCGATTTATTTGTGCGGATGCGCGCGGGTGAATTTGCCGATGGTCAGCGTGTTTTGCGCGCTAAAATCGATATGGCCTCACCCAATATCAATTTACGCGACCCAATCCTCTACCGTATTCGGCGCGCCCATCATCACCAGACGGGAGATGCCTGGCCTATTTATCCAACGTATGATTTCGCGCATGGCCAAGAAGATGCGATTGAAGGAATTACTCACTCTATTTGTACGCTGGAGTTCGAGGATCACCGCCCACTTTACGAATGGTTTATCGACAACTTGCCTGTACCCAGTGTGCCTCGGCAGATCGAATTCGCTCGCCTGAATACCAGTTATACGGTGACCAGCAAGCGCAAGCTAAAGCAGCTCGTGGATTCGGACACCGTGAACGGCTGGGATGACCCTCGTATGCCAACAATCGCAGGTTTGCGCCGCCGAGGGTATCCCGCGGCAGCACTGCGTCACTTTTGCGAGGAAGTGGGTACGTCACGATCAGACAGTACTGTTGATGTCGCTATGTTGGAAAGTGCAGTACGCCAGCAGCTCAATAACGAAGCGCCGCGAGCTCTGTGCGTCTTGCGGCCATTAAAAGTCGTGATAAGCAACGGTAGCGAGCAGGAATTGCTCTCGATGCCCAATCATCCCAATGATGAGACATTGGGTACTCGTCTGGTGCCTTTCGGTTCTGAGATATTTATTGATCAGGATGATTTTCGGGAAGAAGCCAATAAAAAGTACAAGCGATTAGTGGTTGGCAAGCGTGTGAGACTGCGTGGTGCTTACGTCATCGAAGCTGAGGGCTGCGAGAAGGACGCAGAGGGCAATGTGACCCTGGTTCGTGCTCGTCTAATCGACGGCACGCTCGGAGAGGATCCCGCTGACGGTATAAAGCCAAAAGGGGTCATTCACTGGGTATCGGCCGCAAAAGCGGTAACGGCCACGGTACGAATCTATGATCGCTTGTTCACCGAAGCCAATCCAGGCAAAGCAGACGATGTGTTGTCTGAAGTGAACCCTGATTCTTTAAACGTGGTGAGTAACGCGTTAATTGAGCCCTCAATTGCGTTGGTGGCCCCTGAGACCGTTCTCCAATTTGAGCGAGAGGGCTATTTTGTGGCCGATCGTTACGATCACAGTGAAGCGGCACCGGTGTTCAATATGACTATTGGTTTGCGCGACACTTGGAGTGCTGGCGATGCGTGAGCTAAAGCTAACGAATACGCTCACGGGCGAGCGTGAAATATTTGAGCCGATAGATCCCAAGCGGGTGACCATGTACGTGTGTGGGCCAACAGTCTATAACCTTGCTCATATCGGCAATGCTCGCCCGGTGGTGGTTTTTGACACGCTTTATCGTGTTTTGCGCGAGCTTTATCCGTCGGTCGTCTACGCGCGTAACATTACGGACATTGACGACAAGATCATCAATGCCGCCCGCGAGCGCGGCCAAGCGATCGATGCGGTAAGTACCGAGTTTGCTGATAAGTACCGCGAGGACGTTGCTGCGCTCAACACCTTAGCGCCCGATTTAGAGCCTCATGCAACCGATAATATCCCCGCAATGATCGATCTCACTGAGCGCTTGATTAACGCGGGGAACGCGTACGCGGCGGATGGACACGTGTTGTTTGCGGTGGAGTCGATGCCTGGATACGGTGCACTGTCGGGTCGGAAGCTCGAGGACATGCTCGCGGGGGCTCGCGTCGAGGTGGCGGACTACAAGCGCCACGCGGGTGATTTCGTACTTTGGAAGCCATCTACTGCCGATGAGCCCGGCTGGGACAGTCCATGGGGGCGGGGAAGGCCGGGCTGGCATTTAGAGTGTTCGGCGATGATTCGCGCGCATCTTGGCGATGCGATCGATATTCACGGTGGCGGTCGAGATCTCATATTTCCGCACCACGAGAATGAGCGGGCACAGAGCTGCTGCGCCTACGGCGATGACTTTGTCCGTTACTGGGTACACAACGCCTATGTCGATATGGACGGTGAGAAAATGTCCAAATCGCTGGGTAATGTCCGAACTATTCGCGATTTATTGTCGAGCTATCACGGTGAGGTGCTGCGGTTTGCGCTGCTCTCGGCACATTATCGTTCGCCCCTGAATTTTTCACAGGCATTATTAGATAGCGCAAAGAGTGCGCTCGATGGCTTTTATGCGGCACTTCGCAATAACCAAGACGTAGAGCCTGTGCACATCAATGTTGCCGAATGCACGGCTTTCGACGCCTTGCTTGACGATTTAAATACCCCCGAATCTATAGCTGCACTGCACGCAGCGAGTAAGGCATTGAACAAAGCGAATGATGCCGAGCGCGCCAAGGCGAAAGGCATGCTGCTAGCCTGCGGGGCGGCGCTTGGGGTTCTCCAAGTTGATCCAGAGGCTTGGTTCACAGGCGGTGGCGATAACGATTTAAGCGCAGACGTCATTGAAGAGCTGATTGTCGAACGCGGCGAAGCCAAGGGTAACCGAGACTTTGCTCGTGCGGATCAAATTCGCGACGACTTGATCGCCGCGGGAATAGTGCTCGAAGATGGTCCGGAAGGGACTATTTGGCGTCGGGCCTAGCTGAGGATCGAGTACAAGGCTAGGGTTGCCAATGTGGCAACGACGGGGATGACAACGGTTGTCACGGCAACCTCTTTGTAGCCGCCCTTATGGGTCATCCCAGTGATGCTTAACATGGCGACAACGGCACCGCAGTGGGGTAGGGAGTCAAATCCGCCAGACGCCATAGCGACCAAGCGATGAAGTATTTCAGGTTCAATGCCCATGGCTAAGTACGAGGGCGCCATGGTTTGCATGAAGATCTGTAATCCACCCGACGCTGATCCAGTGATGGCAGAGACAACACTGATTGACGCGAACATCGATAGCAGGGGGGGTAGGGCGGACTCAGTGACAAGTGATGCAAATTGCTGAAACCCCTGGGTCTGAGTGACTACGCCACCGAAGCCAATCACAGCGGCCGTACTGATTAAGGGCATGATTGCCTCGTGTGTACCGTGGCCCCATACCTGTAACGCGGCGACGCGAATTCGCTGAAACATGAGCGTCGCAACCAAGCTGCCAAAGACCAATGCGATTGACGGCCATAGAATAGGTTGGCTGCTCGCAAAGCTCATTAATTCAGTCATCGTCGAAGGAGTGCTCGTGTTCGCGCCTCCACCCACTGCGGCAAATAAACGCGGCGAAACGATGATGAGCAAGACGAGTGCCAGTGGCGTGATTGCCGCCGCCCAGTGGGGATATTCATTATCGCCGGGTTCTCCACTGGCGAGTATGTCGGTGGGGCCCGGGTCGAAATGTTCGCCCCGCGCGGTCGCTTTCGCACGTTCTCGCTCTAGGTACCACATGCCCAGAAAGAGCATCAACGCTCCGCCGAATAACCCTAGCCACGCGCCTGCATAAAGGTCCGTTCCCAGCGCGGCCGCGGGGATTACGTTGTGGATTGAGGGTGTGCCCGGGAGTGCAGTGAGAGTAAACGTACCCGCGCCGAGCGCGATCGCACCAAGAAAAAGTCGCTTGGGCAAATCGGCCTCGGCGAGCAGTTTGAGTCCTAGTGGGTACATAGCAAAAATCACAACAAAGACAACGACACCACCGTAGGTGAGCAGTGCGCTAGAGATCACGATAATCCAAAGAATCCGCTCTTTACCCAACAGAGAAATGAGCCCTTGGGCAATGCTCGCCGCGGCGTGGCTTTCTCCCATTACCCGGCCAAAAACGGCCCCCGTGACGAACAGTAGGAAAAACTTTCCCGCGAACGTAAACGCGCCCAACGGGCCTAAGGCATAGTGCTGAGAGAGCGCCTCGGCCAGGGGAAGCTGGTTAGTCACTATGACCACTAGTGCACAAATTAAAGAGGCAAAAACAACATTGATGCCCCGCAGCGCGAGCCAGATCAACAAAGCAAGGCCTGCGAGTAAGCCGATGTAGGTCATGAGGTAGTCCCGTTTCTTATTATCGATGGATGAACGTTAGAGTCCCTGTGCGAGTGCTTTTTCGCCTGATTCTACCGTTTGCTGAATAAGCGTGTTAATGGTCATCGGCCCTACGCCGCCCGGTACTGGCGTAATCGCCTGCGCGCGTTCATGCAGTGGTCCAAGCTCGATATCGCCGACGCCACCGGGGTGATAGCCCGCGTCAACAACGACCGCACCGTCTTTGATCCATTCAGCTTTAATAAACTCAGGGCGTCCTACTGCACCCACGATCACATCTGCATGGGCAATATGGCTCTTTAGATCTTGCGTGCGAGAGTGGCAGATAGTGACGGTGGCGTTGGCTTGGAGCATCATCATCGCCATGGGCTTACCTAAAATAGGACTTCTTCCAACTACAACAGCATGTTTACCCGCGAGATCAATATCGTAGTGTGCCAAGAGGCGCATGATGCCCTGTGGGGTCGCGCACCCATAAGCAGACTCACCCATACTCATTCGACCAAAGCCGAGGCAGGTAACGCCGTCGACGTCTTTGTCGAGGCTGATCATGTCAAAGGCGGCGCGCTCATCAATATGGGCGGGCACTGGATGCTGGAGCAGAATTCCATGGACGTCGGGATTGTTGTTGAGCTCTTCAATCTGTCGCAGTAAATCATTGGTTTTAATAGTGGCAGGGAGCTCGATTGCCAGCGATTCCATGCCAACACGACGACAGGCATTACCTTTCATTTTGACATAGGTAGCAGAGGCGGGGTCTTCCCCAACGAGAATCGTCGCCAGCACAGGCGTGCGGCCGCCAGAGCGCTCCCGCAATACCTTGACTCGCTCAGCGAGTGAGGTTTCAGTGAGTTGAGCGACGTGTTTGCCATCAAGTATCAGTGCTGTCATGTGCGGTAGATGCTCCGAGAAAAGGTGCTAGTGTTTCAGATTTCGTGGTTTGGTAAAAGTCTACAGATGCTCAATTGACCGATGGCGATCAAAGCAGTAGTATGCGCGCCTCGTGAGTGCACATAGATGCGTTTTACGAGTTCGGGGTGTAGCGCAGTCTGGTAGCGCGCCTGCTTTGGGAGCAGGATGTCGGGGGTTCGAATCCCTCCTCCCCGACCATTTATGGTGGCTGTAGCTCAGTTGGTAGAGCGCAGGATTGTGACTCCTGTGGCCGCGGGTTCGATCCCCGTCAGCCACCCCATTCTCGTTCTGCCACATTCCCCCCGGAAAAACCCGCTGTTACAGCGCTGGGGCGGCACGGAAACCGCTGAAGTGACGGCGCTAACGCTAACGCCCATTGTCGACGAGTATTTCTGCCCAAATTTATCGCAATGAAAAGCTCGTCGTACCGCAACGTTCTCGCACTAAAAAGCGTGTCTTAACGCAAAACGGCAATGCTAATGCGCTACACAATAGCCGCGACCTTGTGGTATCTGCATGGTTAGGCGGCCTCGGAAGCAGTCACCTCTACAAATGGAAGATCGCCGTTGATTTGTTCGAGCAAGTGCGCTCGTTCTTGCCTGAATGTTACTCGATTGGCGGCCCGCACATGGCCATAGCCGCGCAGTAGCTTCGCCGCACCAGCGAGACTCGCGATCAACGCATAATTGTCGTCCGATAGTTTTCGCATGGCTGTGTCCATCATGCGCAAATAGTCGCGTAAATCCTCGTGTTCAAGCTTGCGCTCAGTCGATCGAGCGAACACATCAAGGGGGGTGCCCCGTAGGCGTTTGAGCTTGGCTAGGGCGCTAAATAGCGGCATTAGCCAAGGGCCAAACTCGCGTTTTTGCAAGTGACCCGTGATGGGATCTTTCTGGCTGAGTAAGGGCGGTGCTAAATGGAAGCGAAGGCTCACGTCACCCGAAAACTGTGCCGCCAGCTGCGCCTTAAATTCGGGGCTGCTGTGCAGTCTGGCAACTTCATACTCATCTTTAATAGCCATCAATCGGTAGAGCTGTTCTGCATAAGCGCGAGTGATGGAGCTATCGGTTTCTGGCTGAGGGTCCTGTTTTCTGAGCGCTTCCACGCGTGCCAGGTAACGGGCCGCAAATTTCGCACTGTGATAATCCGTCAATCGCTTTACGCGATCGTGAATAAGCGCGGCGAGGGACATCGGGGCGATGGTTTCGCTGCTCGCTAACTGGTCGAGAATCCGTTTCGGTTGATGTGCAAACTGGCGGCCCAGTAGAAATGCGCGTTTGTTGAAATCGATAGCAACGCCATTAACTTCGATGGCACGTTCCAGCGCTTCGCGCCCAACGGCTACCCAACCTTGCTGCCATGCACAGCCCAATAAAAACAAGTTGGCGCCAATCGTGTCGCCCAAGAGCTGCCGCGCGATGTCCGTCGCGTTGACGAAGGCGAGCTGCTCTGTGCCGACCTCGACGGCAATTTTTTGCTGCATGCTTTGGGCTGGAAACGCGGAATCAGGGTCGAGGATAAATGCAGCGGTGGTTTGCTCGGCGTCGTTAACAATAGCGTGGGTACGTCCGTGCGCCGCCTTTCCCAGGCACTCATAGCTGGCCGACACCACTAGATCGCAGCCAATGAGTAAATCTGCCTCGCCCGCCGGTATGCGGACGGCGAGAATCGATTCTTGGTCCTGCGCGACGCGCACATGGCTTGTGACCGCGCCAAATTTTTGAGCGAGGCCGGTCTGATTCATGGTCGCACAGCCTTTGCCCTCGATGTGTGCCGCCATAGCAACAAGTGATGCTATGGTGAGCACGCCGGTACCCCCAACACCCGCTACCACGGTATTCCAGGGTCTATCCAGAGAGGGGAGTGTGGGTTCAGGCAGCGGGTCAAAGAGTGATGCGGCGGTTTCGCTCGCTGCTTCATCGCGTGCCGCGCTGCGTAATTCCCCGCCGATCACGGAAACAAAGCTCGGACAGAATCCCTCTACGCAGCTAAAATCTTTGTTGCAGCTACTCTGCTCAATTTGGCGCTTTCTACCGAGTGCGGTGTCTTTGGGTATCACCGACAAACAATTGGATTGCACGCTGCAATCGCCGCAGCCTTCGCACACTGCATCGTTTATGAAGACCCGCTTTTTGGGGTCCTCGAGGATGCCTTTCTTCCGGCGGCGGCGTTTTTCTGCAGCACAGGTTTGTTGGTAAACAATAACGGAAGTACCTTTGTAGTCGCGTAGCTCGCGCTGTACAGCGTCTAGTTCGCGACGATCGTGGAGGCTAAATCCGGGAATGGCATCGAAAACGCCCGCAAAGTAGGTCGGTGCGTCAGACACCAGCGCGATGCGGCGCACACCCTCGCCTCGGAGTTGATGCATAAGGTCATCGACTGATAGTTGGCCATCGAGAGGTTGACCGCCCGTCATGGCTACCGCGTCGTTATAAAGAATTTTATAGGTGATGTTGACCTTCGCGGCTATGGCGGCCCGAATGGCGAGAATGCCTGAATGGAAATAGGTGCCGTCACCTAGATTTTGAAACACGTGAGTCGTGCTAGTGAACGGTGATTGACCTATCCATGTCGCGCCCTCGCCACCCATTTGTGTGAACGTTTCGGTGGGACGGTCGGGCATCCAGATAGCCATGTAATGGCAGCCGATTCCGCCGAGTGCGTGGCTGCCGTCGGGTACTTTCGTCGATGTATTGTGAGGGCAGCCCGAGCAAAAATGCGGGGTTCGCTCGATGCTATCAATATGTTGTTTAAGCGATTGCTCTTTTTTCTCAATCCACGAAATGCGTTGATCAAGTGTTGGGCTCGAGTAGAAGCCGCGAATACGCGACGCAATGGCCAGAGCGACCATTGCCGGTGTCAGCTCACCAAGGTTGGGTAGTAAATCATTGCCGTACTCATCGAACTCTCCAATGACTTTTGGTCGCGATCCCACCGGGGAGTTATACAGCTGAGAGGTCAGTTGATCTTCAATGATCGAGCGCTTTTCTTCGACCACCATGATCTCCTGAAGACCCTCCGCGAAGGCGTGGGTAGCGACGGGCTCTAGTGGCCATGGCATTCCGACTTTGAAGACTCTGAGGCCTATATCTGCCGCGGTTTGCTCATTAATGCCCATGTCCTCAAGTGCTTGCATGACATCGAGATATGCTTTGCCGGAGGTAATAATACCCAGCCGTGGTCTGGGGCTATCAAGCACGACGCGGTTTAAATTGTTGACTCGCGCAAATTCCCGCGCTGCATAGATTTTGTATTTGTTTAGTCGACGTTCTTGTTCAAGGGGTTTGTCTGGCCAGCGAGCATGAACGCCATCACTGGGCATAGGAATATTGTCTGGAATGACAATGTTGACGCGGTCGGGGTTGATGTCTGCCGAAATCGCAGAATCCATATTCTCAGTAATGGCTTTGAGGGCCACCCAGCACCCACTAAAGCGAGATAACTCCCAGCCAAAAATACCGAGATCCAGTACTTCTTGAACGTTTGAGGGTGCCAATACTGGGATCGACGCGCCAATAAACATGTGTTCAGACTGGTGCGGTAGCGTCGATGATTTACAGGCATGATCGTCTCCGGCAATGGCAAGTACACCCCCGTAAGCGGCCGTGCCGAAGGCATTCGCGTGCTTGAAAACATCCATGCTGCGATCGACGCCGGGACCCTTGCCGTACCACATACCGAACACGCCATCGTAGCGCGCGCCATCGAATAGCTGTGTCTGCTGGCTGCCCCACACAGCCGTCGCCGCAAGCTCTTCGTTAATGCCTGGCTGGAAGTGAATGTTGTGTTTTTGCAAGTAAGCAGCCGCTTGCCACATGGCTTGATCAACTCCGCCGAGTGGAGAGCCGCGATACCCGGAGACAAAACCTGCAGTGTTGAGCCCGCGCTTCAGGTCTCGCTGATGCTGGAGCATGGGCAGCCTTACCAGCGCTTCAATGCCCGTCATGTAGGCGCGGGTTTTGTCTAGGGCGTATTTGTCACTCAATGTGACATTACGAAGGGTATTGGTGTGATGCTGGCCCATGACGATTCACTCCGAAGGCATGCGCGTTATAGAAGCTTTCATCATGCTCTCGAGAATGAGGATTTTTTATTGATTTTTGGCCCCAAAAAGTGGGTGTTATGATTAAAAAATCCGTTTAAAACTGAAAAAGAGAATAGATATGCCTGTAGAGATCAGCAAGGTGGATAAAAAAATTCTTACGATACTGCAAGAAGATGCGTCTATAAGTACCGCGGCGTTGGCGGAGCGAGTGCACATGTCCCAGTCCCCGTGTTGGCGCCGAGTCAATAGGCTTGAGGAGGAGGGCGTTATTCAGAAGCGAGTTGCGGTGCTGGATCGACAGGCCCTGGGCATGGAGGTGGTGGTATTCGCCACCATCAACCTCACTCAAACAGGACGTCAGAATCTTCTGGCGTTTGAGACTGAAATCGAGCGCTATCCGGAGGTGGTGGAGTGCTACACCATGACGGGCATTTGGGATTATATTTTGAAGATAGTGACGCGGGACATACGTCACTATGAAGATTTTGTTCGCAACACTTTGACAGCAACCGATATGATTCGCGAATTGCATTCACACATGGCGGTTACGGAGATCAAAAACAGTACGGCTCTACCTTTGGACACACAAATGGTGTGAGGGCGAGACTGAGGGCGTGATTGAGATCAAGAGGGATCGTATAAGTTCGAGCCCCGATAGAGGCGGTGTGGGGCGATCCCTGCCCCTGTTCTGGCGTACAAGCAGGGCTTAGAAAAGTTCTTTCGTGAGCGCCTCTGCCAGAGCCAATCATCCTGATGTGGGACCACATTACGCGATGCAAAATGCAATGTAAACCCC
>Ga0209652_1000596_pt1 | contig 30620 bp, 20 predicted proteins | sample SaaInl74LU_5_DNA_FD_184641 | JGI IMG/M metagenome (GOLD analysis project Ga0209652, IMG submission 184641) | Marine microbial communities from expanding oxygen minimum zones in the Saanich Inlet - ESP_74LU_5_DNA (SPAdes) (version 2) | ecosystem: Environmental > Aquatic > Marine > Intertidal zone... | reverse complement strand
GAGCTAGCGAAACCACTAGTGATTAATCCGTCGTCATTAGAAAGGTTCCAAGATATCTCGTATTCATAATAGCCACCTTCTGCAATAAGGGTGTATGGTTCATCGCAAGAAACACCACCATTACAGGCAGGTTCATTTATACTAAAGAAAACAGTTCCTGGAACACCTGTAATAACTCCAGCATCGCTGCCACTAAGGCTCCATGAAACTTCGTTGGGAAAAAGTCCGGGAGTAACATTCAACTCATAACAGCCATTTGGCAAACACAAATCCACAAGATCAATAGCGCCAGTGAGCAAGGTTCCTGTGTATAGCGGAACAGTATTGGCGTCATAGATGGTGTAAGTTGCTCCGTCCCAACCATCACCCCAAGAATCGTATATTTCTAAAGACAACACGTTCTCACTGCACTGCGCTATCACATGTTGCGAACCATAGCACGTAGCGAGTAAAAAAAACAATGCATATAAACAGGGTTCTTTCCACGAGGACATCTCGGAAAAACGGTTTGTCATCAATTGTAGTTAAGGTTACTTTAAAAAGCGTCTTACAAGATACAACTTTTATCATGATCGAGATAAGATGTTATAGCGTAAGATATTGCGGGATACGGGAGACGGGATTCGGGATTCGGGAGCAGGGATTCGGGAGACGAGATTCGGGATTCAGGAGACGGGAGACGGGAGACGGGAGACGGGAGACGGGATTCGGGAGTCGTGTGTTTGGGTGTTTGATGGCTATCATCTAGGGTTTATGATCAATACTTGCCCTAAAAAATTCCTCATTCGTCATTCGTCATTCCAAAATTCTCACCATTTAAGAATTATGATTATTTTAGCACGGATGACCTATTTAGCTCAAAACCTTAAAGCACTTCGAAAGCAAAAGCAGCTCACGCAAGCCCAACTGGCTGAGCGCGTTGGTGTCAATCGTTCGGTGATTGGGGCCTATGAGGAAGGTAGAGCAGAACCAAAATTGGCGACACTCGTTTTGCTCTCTCGTCTTTTTAAGCTTACCATAGATCAATTGGTGCTTGCGCCCATTTCCGCTAAGGGTAAAGAAAATCAAGAGCTACTTCCTCCATCCATTAAGGTCTTGCCCATTACGGTAGATCGAGATACTGATAATGAGCTCATCACTTTGGTGCCCGCGAAAGCTGCAGCAGGTTATCTTGGCGGTTATGGTGATGTGGACTACATTTCACAACTGCCCCGCTTTTCTCTGCCCATCAAGGAACTTCGGCAAGATCAAAGCTACCGTGCGTTTCAAATTGATGGAGACAGCATGTTACCCATTCCTTCAGGAACCTACGTGATATGCTCATTTATGGAAAACTGGAAACTCGCTGGTCAGAATAAAAGCTACGTGGTAGTAACAAAAGATGATGGGATTGTTTTTAAACGCATTCAAAGAAGTCAAGAACAAAGCAGTTTTACGATGGTGTCTAACAATGCCCTTTTCGAACCTTACGAATTGCCTTGGGCTGAAGTGCTTGAAGTTTGGCAAGCCACAGCACTCGTTTCCTTCGATTTCCCCACAGAAACAATGCATGCCTCTGCTTTAGAAGACATCCGACTTAAGTTGGGTGAACTTCAAAAAAGTATCGATAAGAAAGGGTAGGATTCTAGTTCTTCTCGTTCAAAAGACCATTCCACAAGGACACGCGCTGTTCCAAAGCTGCTACAGCTATGGCTTCTGCTTCTTGCCACTTCTCTTCATCATCTCCACAAAGCATGGAAATCATCTTTAAGGATAAAGGACCGTGCTCATCACCGTCAATTTCGATGTGGCGTTTGAGGTAATAGAGGAGTTTGTTTGACGGACCAATGCTTCCTTTGTCTTGACCCTCACGTATGATGGCCTCGAACATATCAGGAATCAAATCTTCTCGTCCGAAAGTAAAGGCCGAAGCAATGAGGTGGGGTTTTCCGCTTTCGATCACCTCAAAGGTGAAGTTGACAAAATCAGCCACATTACTCGGTACTCGTAGTATTTCTAGCGCCTCCTTGACTGAGTTTCCTTCGCGAAGCAAATCAAGAAAAGCGTGGATCTCCGAAGTATCTGCTCCCAATTCTTCCATGGCATCGATGTACATGTCGAAATGGCTCTTAGGAACACCATCTGCGTCCAAATCGCTTTCTTCGCCATGAACAATTTCATTGATGAACCGGGCCAATTCTGGATATTGATTAGGCATCCAAGGAACCGTGGTGCAAGTGAGTTGCGCTTGCAGTGCTTTGAGCAAAGACATGAAATCCCAAACCGCAAAAACATGGTGTTTCATGAAGGCCCGAATGTCTTCCAGCTCCTTCAACTGCTCATACATGGGGTGCGCGCTCAACTGTGTTCTCAATCCCGAAACACGTTCGTTGATTTCATTCACTCCTCTCTCTTCCAAAACGGCTTTTTCCATCTTTATACTCCTTGTGCAATCACCTCCTCAACAGCAGGGATTTTCGATTTCAATAAGTTCTCAATACCACCTTTCAAGGTTTGCATACTGCTCGGGCAACCCGAACAAGCCCCTCGCAATTGTACGTAAACTTTCCCCTCTTTATAAGCAGTGAAATCAATGGCTCCGCCGTCTTGCTCCACTGCTGGACGAACAAATTCATCCAATAAAAAGCGAATTTCATCATCAAACTCAGAAGGAGAAATGTCTTCTTTTTCGATAAAGGCCTTCTGCGCCTCCGTTAGGCCCAAAGCCCCCGCTTCCACCTTTGGCATGTCGGCCTCCAGCCCTTCAGGAACATGATTTACGGCGATTTCGTTTTCCAAAAGCCACTCGCGGATATACTCGCGCAATTGCTGCACAATCATCTCCCAGCCTAGAGAATCATCCTTCGTTACCGCAACATAATTTCCCGAAATAAATACGGCCGTTACAAAAGGAAAGTTGAACAGTTCTTCTGCCAATGGAGCAGCGTCTTTGCACTGTTCTTTAGACGAAAATTCAACTTGGAGTCCGTCAGCAATGAGCCAACGATCTGCAACGAACTTCATAACTGCAGGATTGGGGGTCATCTCTGCATAAACGGCGGTGGGAATGATCTTTCTTGTGCTCATCGAAAAAATTTCTTCAAAGGTAATCAATGGATAACATTTGGAGCCAAGAGATGTTCTTATTGCTACATTTGTTGTCATGAGAACTTGGATTTTTGTTTTAACCCTCTGTTTGCTTTGCTTCGCGAAGATCAATTTCGCTCAAAGCACTTTCCCTGTTAATGGGACCCACGAAAAATCAGTGGTCAGCACGCTCTTTATTAACGGTCAGTTTCATACCAGCCCCACTGAGCTCATTGAAAATGGCCAAATGCTCGTTAGTAAAGGTCAAATCATTGCGATTGGCAGCGAAGTAAAAGCGCCGGCACAATGTGAGATTGTCGATCTCAAAGGTGCGCATGTTTATCCTTCTTTCATTGATTTGGAATCCGACTACGGCATGCCGAAAGTGGAAGGCAGACAATGGTCGCGCGAACCCCATATCGAACGCAGCGAAAAAGGCGCTTTTGGATGGAACGAGGCCATTCGGCCAGAATTTCATGCTGCCCATGTTTTCAAACATCAAAATGAAAAAGCAGAAAGCCTGAAAAAAATGGGTTTCGGTGCGGTGCTTAGTCATCATCACGATGGTATTTCAAGAGGAACATCGGCCTTGATTTGCCTGGGATCAAACGAAAACAGAAACCTGCTTGTGAGCAGAGCGGCCTCGCACTTCTCCTTCAGCAAAGGAAGTAGCAAACAAGATTACCCCAGCTCACTCATGGGAGCCATCGCCCTGCTGCGCCAAACCTTCTATGATTTGGAATGGTACCTTTATGGGAAGAACGCCACTGAGCGCAACCTGAGCCTAGAGGCGCTTGCTGATGGATTAAATCTCCCCTTGATTTTTGAAACGCGAGAGAAACTAGACCTCCTGCGTGCCGATCGTATTGGAGATGAGTTCTCCATGCAATTTGCCTTCGTTGGTAATGGCGACGAATACCAACGCATCAATGAAATTAAAGCAACAGAAGGCATGGTGATTGTTCCCATCAACTTCCCTGCGCCTTACGATGTAAGAGATCCGTACCTCGCTCGAATGATCTCGCTTCAAGAGCTGAAGCATTGGGAACTCGCCCCAAGTAATTTAGCAAGACTCGAAGCAGCTGGAGTTCCGTTTTGCATCACCTCTAAAGACTGTTCTTCGAAAGACTTTTTCAGCAACCTCAGATTGGCGGTTAAAAACGGCTTGAGCGAAGCAGCAGCAATTGATGCCTTAACACTCCAACCTGCAAAATACCTCAAGGTAGATGATTTATTGGGAAGTTTAGATGTAGGAAAAGAAGCCAACTTCAATGTCATGAGCGCTTCTTTATTTGATGATGATAGTGAACTTTTGGAAGTGTGGACCCAAGGAGAGGTGGCGATTTTTGTTGATCGACTTTTGCTTGATGTTCGTGGAGAATACAACCTCAATATTGACGGAAAGATCTACCCACTTTCAGTCAACGGAAAAGTAGGTCAAGTTAGTGGTGAAATTAGCCGAATTCAGGAAGACACGGTGAAAATTAAACTCAACATCGTTCAAGAAGGTCAACAACTCAGCATGAATGCCAAAGGTGATGAACTTGGACTTCCAGGAACATTATTCTTCGGCGGAATTGTGCATGCTGAAAGTCGAATTTGGGACGGTACCTTACAGTATCCTGATGGACAATGGAAAACGTGGATTGCCGTAAAACAGCAAGACCTCGAAAATGATAAAAAAGAAGTCCCAGAAAGCGACGAACAAGCAGTGGAAATGGGTGAAGTGATTTATCCTTTCGTAGCCTACGGTTCGCCAAAAAGACCAGAAGCCAAAACGATTTTAATTAAGAACGCCACCTTGTGGAGCAATGAAGACGAAGGCATTATTGAAGATGCGCAACTTTTGATTCATCAAGGAAAAATCGCCGCTCTCGGAAAGCGCGTAGATCTTGCTGCCGTGTTTGGAAAGAGCATTCCTGAAATCGAAGTGATTGATGCAAAAGGCAAACATGTCACTCCAGGTATTATTGATGAGCATTCCCACATCGCCATTACAAGAGGCGTGAATGAAGGCACACAAGCCAGCAGCGCTGAGGTGAGTATTCAGCACAGTGTGGACTCTGAAGACATCAACATCTATCGCCAGCTCTCTGGAGGGGTCACTTGTTCGCAGCTCCTTCACGGTTCTGCCAATCCTATTGGCGGACAAAGCGCCATCATTAAGTTGAAGTGGGGAGCTAGTCCTGATGAAATGGTACTATGGGACGCCGCACCCTTCATCAAATTTGCTTTGGGTGAAAATGTGAAGCAAAGCAATTGGGGTGATGCCCAAACCGAACGTTTCCCGCAAACCAGAATGGGTGTTGAACAGGTGTTTTACGATGAATTCATCCGCGCTCGTGAATACGAGTTGGCCTGGAAAAATTATAACAACGAGCTGAAATTGCTGAGCAGAAGACAGCTCAAAAAAGAAGGACTTCCCCCAGCTCCTCGAAAAGATCTTGAATTAGATGTTCTGCTTCAAATTCTAAACGGTGAGCGCTTTATCACCTGCCACAGCTACCGTCAAGATGAAATCAACATGTTGATGCACGTTGCAGACAGTTTGGGCTTCACCCTAAACACCTTCACCCACATTCTCGAAGGGTATAAAGTGGCCGACAAAATGAGAGAGCATGGTGCGGGTGGTTCCACCTTTTCCGATTGGTGGGCTTATAAATTTGAAGTGAAAGACGCCATTCCTTACAACGGAGCAATTCTTTGGGAACAAGGGGTAGTGACGGCCTTCAACTCAGATGATGCAGAAATGGCACGCCGACTCAATCAAGAAGCGGCAAAAGCGGTGAAATATGGCGGAGTTCCAGAAGAAGAAGCCTTCAAATTCGTCACCCTAAATCCTGCAAAACTGCTTCATTTGGACCATAGAATGGGTTCGCTTAAAGTGGGGAAAGACGCTGATGTTGTGATCTGGTCTGATCACCCCCTAAGCATCTACGCCAAAGCAGAGAAAACCTTTATCGAAGGGGTATGCTACTGGGATGCTGAAGAAGACATCGCCAAACAGCGTTACATCCAAAGTGAAAAGGCACGCATCATCCAAAAAATGCTCAATAGTCCGGGTGATAATGGCTCGAAAAGAAAACCCAGCAAGCGTGTTCATCAGCACAACCATTGCGATACTATCCTTGAAGAATATTAAGACATGAAGCACTATTCAATCCAACTTCTCATCCTTCTTTTCTGTAGTGGATTTGTTTTCGCTCAAGATCAGGTTAGTCCTGGAGCAAAACACGAAGGTAAAACTTTGCTCCTCGGAGGAACTGCTCACCTCGGAAACGGTGATGTGATTCAAGACGCCGCCATTGGCTATGAAAATGGGGTCATCACCTTTGTTGGTTCCTCGCTCAAAGCAAAAAGCGCCGATTATGATGAGGTGATCGACACCAAAGGCAAGCACATTTACCCGGGTTTTATCACCGCAAACTCCACCCTAGGACTGCAGGAAATTGGCGCTGTGAGGGCTACCCGCGATCAATATGAAATTGGCACTTTTAGACCGAATGTGCGCGCAATTATTGCCTTTAATACGGAGTCCGACATCACGCCAACAGTGCGTTCGAACGGGGTTTTAATTGGGCAAATTACTCCTCGTGGTGGGGTGATTAGTGGCAGTTCGGGCATTGCTCAATTTGACGCTTGGAACTGGGAAGATGCCGCCATGGAAATGACAGACGGTGTGCACATGAATTGGCCTCGAATGCACCACCTGCATACGCAGCAAGGGAAGCCTGTTATTGAATTGCGAAAAACCTACGAGCAGCAGCTGCACGAAATTCAACGCTTCTTTAGAGAAAGTAAAGCTTACTCCAAGGGCAATGGCGCCATAAAAGACCTCAAGTACGAGGCCATGCGCGGTTTGTTCGACGGAGAACTCTGCTTGTATGTGCATGCTAACGATTACAAACAATTGGTTGAAGCCGTTCAACTCAAACGCGATTTCGAGATCCCTCGAATGTGCATCGTTGGTGGCTATGACTCTTGGATGGCGGCAGATTTGCTTCGCGATAACAAGGTAAGCGTGATGCTCTATCGCACACACGAACTGCCTGATTACGATGAAGACGATGTCAACCTTCCCTACAAACTTCCCAAACTTTTGTCGGATGAAGGCGTGCTCTTCTGCCTCCAAAACAGCGGAGATATGGAACAAATGGGAACACGAAACCTCCCCTTCTATGCGGGCACTGCTGTGGCTTACGGACTAACTTACGAGCAAGCGGTGATGAGCATTACCTTGAATGCTGCTAAAATTCTAGGTATCGACGATCGTGTGGGTTCTTTAGAGGTGGGAAAACAGGCCACCATTGTTGTGTCTGATGGAGATGCCCTCGATATGAGAACAAACAACATTGTTTTTGCTTGTATTTCGGGTAGAGTGTTGGACCTCGATAACCGACACAAATTGCTTTACCGCAAGTACCGCAGTAAATATCAATAAGGACAAAACGAACTTTATTCTACAGAAAACGGGGAGCAGCATCAAGCTAACTCCCCGTTCTTTTTGCGATCTATTCGATCAATCAGAGTTTCACCACAAACTCTTTGGGGTACCTCACGGAGTATTTTAATGTGAAGCTCTTTTCCTTATTTGTTTTGATACTGAAATCCCAAGTAACAATACCGCTTTCTTCACTCACAGAACCACCACTGATGGTATCAATTTCAATTTCAATCTCTTCGTTTGAACTTACTGGAACTTGATCTTCAATGCGAATATTGATGTCTGAACGCTTCTTGTTCAACACAATAATCTCCCACTCTCGAGTGTCTTTGGTTTTGCCCGCAATCATTTGGTCTTTTTGGTCCGACTTGATGCTTTTTCTTTTCACGTGGATATTTTTATCAGGACCAAGCGATACGTTCAAAGTGTCTTCTAGGTAAGTCAAGTCCAAGTGCGACTGACCAACATAGGTATCTTCGAAATATACGTTCATGTTGCCCGAAAGCAAGTTCAAGTCTTCCCAACCCGTTAGGCGCGCTGTGAGGTAGGCCGTTGGGTCGATCTTTGGAACACATTGGTAAAGGTAGTCTGCCTCCAAGTCGTAACGACTCACTTGCACGGCATACTTCGCGCCCGTTGAAGGAATGGAGTACTTCGCATCAATTTTAAATTGAGTTTGGGTTGGCGTGTAGGCCACTTGCACGCTGGCAAAAGTAAAGCGCTCTTGAGCAAGGTCTTCTTCTTTCACTCGGTTTCGGCCATTTCCAGAAAACAAACTTCCACCTGTACTCAAGGTATTGCCCGAATAATATGAATCCTGGGTAACCAGCACTTCAGACAATTGAGCCGGCGCCATTTGGATTTCTTCTATTTGAATGGTTTTGCTTTGTATTTCAATCTGATTATTAGTCAGGTAGACATTCATGGTGTTGCTACTCGCGTTAAAAGTGAGTTGCGTGCAGTTTGGGTGAGAATAATGCAATACCCCGTAGCCTGTAGGAATCGTCATCGAGTATTGCCCGTAAGCATTTGTGCTCACCACCGTGTTGGTTCCGCCCAAATTCACCCGAGCCCCTGCCAAGGCATTTCCATTTTGGTCCATCACCACCCCTGTTACCTGTCGAACATTTGGATTCCAAGCTGCATTTTGAAGTCCTGCATTCAATTGATTATTGTTGTACACCGGTTGATGCACTGGCTGTGGGTTTTGGTAGGTAGGAACAACGGTTTGACCCAATTGCCAAGGAGTAAGGTTGGGTTTGTTTTTGTTTTGACGAGGTGTTCCGGTTGAAATCACCAATTCAATGTCGTCCCAATCTTCTCCTGAGGTTTGATAAACAAAAGCGTTATAATCCAGCTGCATGGGTTCGTCAATACTCGCTACTCTTGCGTCGTAGCCAGCATACCAACCGGCATTGGCTACCTGGTACTGAAGTTTAAAGGTAGCTACCTCCGCCTTTTTAGCGCTTACTCGAACAATCATACGGAGCTCTTGCTTGGTTTGAATTGGTGGAATCTGGCTGTACTCCAAATCGATATCAGCGATTTGCGCAGTTAGCTTGGCTACCCGATCTTGTATGGCGAGTCGCTGCTCTCGAATATCGATGTACCGCTGGCGAACAAAATCTGCTGCGGCTTTTAATTTATCCAGATCTACCCCTTCTTCTTTTGTGCCGAAGAGCTGGTTTTGTGCCAACATGTTTTCTTCTCTTGCGTAAATATCAAGCCAACCGTTCTCTCTTGAAATCTCTTCACTCAAAAGTGCACGTTGTTTTTGAAGTTTTTTGCGTTGCTCTTCTCCATTCCACCCGGCAATGGTGTCGGTATGGTACTCGTGGTTCATCGAAAGGATGGTAAATGCCCCATCTCCCGTTACTTTAAGTTGATTGGGGTCGATGCCGGTGTAGAGTCCTTCAAAAATGAGCGCATGGGTTCCCACAGGAATATTGGCTCTAGCAACTCGAGTAATCTGTGCTCCTTGTTGGAAAACGGTTACTTCTTGAATGCTGCTGCTTAATTTGATTTCATTGTCCTTGGCCAAAGTGGTGAGGCTTATCAAGGAGATCAGTACGAATAGAATGCGTTTCATGGCGTGTCTTTTTAATTAGATGCACACCCGTACACGCTTTCATAAAAAAGGTTCAAAAAAAATTTAAATGATTATCCGCTGGCGCACAAGACTCATTTAAGCAGCGAGTGGAAAGGCTTTATTATTCGCTTTGTACCCAGCGATGTTGATGGCTTCGCCTGTTTATACCTTCGCGCTGGTGTTTAGGCCTAAGCTAAGGCCGATCAACTCAGGAGAAACACATCAATAACCTAGTTTTTCTCTGACGCGTTCAATTACACCTCGAGCTACCGCACGGGCCTTGTCTGCACCCAACTGAAGGTGAGCTTCCACCTCTTCAGGATGCGCTATAAAATGATCGAATAAAGCGCGTTCCTTTTCAAAACGAACCATAATTCCATTGAAAAGGTCGTTTTTAGCATGTCCCCAACCGTAGCCTCCAGCTGCAAGTTTTGCTTTCAAATCTGCCGTGGCCGCTACATCCCCAAGCAATTTGAACAGCTCATATACCACTGTTCCCTCGGCTTCTTTTGGATCTTCAAGTGCAGAAGCATCAGTAATTACTTTTTTGTTGATGACCTTCTTCAGCTCTTTCTCCGGGAGGAAAATATCGATGGTATTGCCCTTACTCTTGCTCATTTTCTCTCCATCCGTTCCCATTACATACTTGGTTTCTTCGTTCACCATGTCTTGAGGTAAAACAAAGGTTTCGCCCATTTGGTGGTTGAATCGAGCCGCAACATCACGGGTCATTTCTAAGTGTTGCAACTGATCTTTCCCCACAGGAACGAATTCAGCATCATACAACAAAATGTCAGCCGCCATGAGCATCGGGTAAGTAAATAAGCCCGCGTTCACATCACTCAAACGGTCGGCCTTATCTTTAAAAGAATGCGCCAAAGTGAGGCGTTGATAAGGATAGAAACAACTCAAATACCAAGCTAATTCTGCTGTTTCAGGCACGTCGCTCTGACGATAAAACACGGTTTTCTTGGTATCCAATCCACAAGCCAACCAAGCCGCCGCCGTGCGCAAGGTGTTCTCTCTTAGCTGAGCCCCATCCTTGATTTGGGTGAGTGAATGTAAGTCTGCAATAAACAAATACGACTCGTTTTCAGCAGCTTGTGCCAATTCGATAGCGGGCAAAATGGCCCCAAGAATATTTCCTAAGTGAGGTGTTCCCGTGCTTTGAATTCCAGTGAGTATGCGCGACATGCTTCAAGTTTTGAGAATACAAAGATACTATTTCACGCGAAGCATTGCCTGCTCTATGGGGCTAAATCACTCCGCAATGCAGTATATTTCGGCCATGAAATCGTTGTTTAGAAAGCAAGCTTCATTCATTGCCTTAGTGATTTGCATTTTTGCGCAATTGCACAACGCTTGGCAACACCCCCAAAAAAACCCCATCTCTTGGGATGTTTTTGGCTATTACCTCTACTTACCTGCCTTCTTTTTACACAACGATCTTGCACTTTCCGACACCACCTGGGTTCACGATGCACAAGAAAAATATGGTGCATCAGACACGCTTTACCAACTCAATTGCAAAGACGGTACTTGCGTAATGAAGTACTCTGCAGGCATGGCGGTGCTTTATTCGCCCGCTTTTTTGGTCGGACACCTTATTGCACTGGTTGATGGTTCCCCCTTGGATGGCTTCTCACCTCCTTACCAAAAAGCCCTTTGCTTTTGGTCAATTATTGTGGCCATCATTGGCTTGGTATATTTGCGAAAATCACTGAGGCTTCTGTTTTCAGAGCAAATTACTGCTTTGGTTTTAGTTTTGATTGTACTGGCAAGCAATTACCTCTTTACCGTGATTGTGACCTTGAACATGCCGCACAATTACCTCTTTACCCTATATGCCCTGCTTCTTTATCACACGCTTGTTTTTCATAAAGACGGACTCGCTTGTCATTTTAGGGTTTCGCTCTTGATTGTTGCCTTACTCGCCTTAAGCCGTCCAACTGAAATTATTTCCATCATCATTCCGCTTTTCTGGGGATTCTCTTTCAAAGCAGGTTTCTCGCCAAAGATAAAAGCGCTTGCCCAGAAGAAAAGTGAGTTTTTAAAAGCGGCCATCATCTTCGCCATCATTGGTGGAATTCAACTTGTTTATTGGAAAGTGGCGAGCGGACACTGGATCTTCTACAGCTATAATAATCCTGGAGAGGGCTTGGAGTTTTTTCATCCGCACTTCATCGAACTGCTCTTCAGTTGGCGGAAAGGATGGTTGATTTATACCCCCGTAATGGTATTTGCCATTCTAGGTCTTTTTCTAATGGCGAAAAATCGCTTTTCGGGATCTTGGGCCATTCTTGGGCTTCTTTTACTTCATCTATACATTAGCTCTGCCTGGACCAACTGGTGGTATGCAGAGAGCTTCTCGCAACGGCCTTTGGTTCAAGTTTATCCCATTTGGGCAATTGCGCTAGGTTTTTTCATTCAGGCTTCCTTTATCCCTGAACGCCTCAGCAGTGTAAGGCAAATTCAAGTGAAGCAAGCCTTCTTTTTATTGCTCTTCGCGGGGATCACCGCATTGAACCTTTTCCAACATTGGCAAATGTGCGCCGGCGTGCTTAAGGCAGACCGCATGACCTTCGACTATTACAAGCAGGTGTTTTTGAAAAGCGCCATCCCCAATGGAGCAGAAGCATTTTTGTTGATCGACAGAACACCAATAAATGGTGTTATTCCATGGAATGATCCCGAGACCTATATTTCTCGAAGCTTAAAGAAGTGGGATTTTTCGGGTGAAGTGAATCAGCAACTTCATTTGCATCAACGCTTTGATATCGTAGAGAGCTTTCCCGATGTGGCCAGTTCAGACTTTGGTCCAACTTGGGTGAAAGCCGTATTAACCACACCCAAAGATCCGGCAGAACAAAACTTCCCCAATGTTGTCATGACTTATACCCATGAGGGTGAAGGCTATGCTTATCAAAACACTCCAGCTCAATTTCGTTTTAATGAAGAGCAACAAGTTTGGCAAGCTGAGGTGGATTATTTAGTGCCTGAAATTAGGCGGTATGGCGACGAATTTATTTTCCAACTTTATCGCGAACAGGGAGGAACAGACGGGTATTTGAGTGGGCTTGAAATCTTGGTTTTCGAGCGCTAGTTGTTACTCCCAAATTTCACTAAATCATGCCGTTTGGCCTTCAATTAGTTTTACTTGCACTTAAACCGTTTGTTGGCGCATTAATCATCAACAGATTGGACTTTAAGGTAGGTGAAGATACCGGCACCTTTATGGTTTCTGATGAAGTTGAGATAACGATTTACTGCAGTCTTCAATAAATTCAAGCTACTCTTTTACCCAGGGGAAGACCATCAAGTTTGAGGCATTGCGCAGGTGCAAGAAATACCTTCCTGCAGCTAAGTTTTTACTCGGAATGCTTTGAACACCTTTATGAATGCTTGTTTCCAGGACCTTTTCGCCCAGCATGTTGACCATCATCAAGTCAAATCCTTCTAAACCTTCTAGGATGAAGTAATCTTGACCCGGATTGGGGTAGAGATTGACTCCAAACATTAGAGCTGCATCAATGCTGGTGATGAGGGTTTCAAAACTAAGTTCACAGCCCAAATCATCCGTAATTAGCGCCATGTAGCTGCCTGCCTCAAGATTGTTCAAGGTGAAGCTGTCTTCTCCTGTTGCCCAAAGAATTTCATAAGGAGGAAAACCACCACTTGGTTCAAGTAGAATACTCCCTCCTTGCTCATCGCTTTGTCCTAGTATTTCAGAACTCACACTTAAGACATCGAAAGGGTCCAGTTCAAGCTCAAACACAGCTTCACAAGCCGCTTCATCAGTCACCGAAAAGGAGTATTCACCGGGGATAACTTCATCCGCATCCAAACCGTTCCAATCCACTTCTAAACTTCCAGTTCCACCACTTTGCACGCCCAAAAACAGGGGTTCATAATTGCCATTGCAGTTGGGAACATACACCGGCAAGCTCGCCTCGATCTCAGGTGGGAAAAACAGGTTGAATTCAAAGCTTTGTTCGCAGTTCAAGGAGTCAATAACATCAACCATCAACAGTCCTTCACCAAGGTTGCTGATTGTATTCCCTGCTATCTCCTCGCCTTCAAAGAAAAGCCACTGACCTTCGATCAAGTCAAAAGTAATGCTCCCGTTATTGAGCTCGAAACAAGTGGGTTGGTTGAGTTCTGAACTTGGTGGCGTTGGTTCAAAAAAGTTGACTGCAATGGTGGGCGTTGTAGCTTCAATTCCCAGGGGGGAAATGGTATTGACGAAATACTCTCCCGCCGTTGTAATTGTAATTTCGTTGTTTTCATTACCATTACTCCAAGAAACGAACTCATCAAGAGGATAGCTCAAATTGAGGCTTTCTCCAAGACATAGATTGTAGATTTGCTGACCTGGAATTGGGTTTGGAACATAGTTTTCCCCTTCCACAATCAACAAGGTTTCATTTGCTTCAAGATCAAACAAACGATCAACAACACCAGAAGGCCAACGCACAATAACACTGTCTACTTGAGCAGAAGTTCCTAGCCCAAAAAGGTTGGTATAACTGTTCTGTGCCAAATAATTGTCTCCACAAAAAGTATAGCGTCGCTGCAAGGTTCCATTCGTCCATAAGTCAATCCACGAGCCAATACCAAAACTATTGCTGATTGTTCCCGCGAGGTCAATCTTCAAATAATTGTTATCTCCTCCAGCGTTTTCATAGTACTTGAAGGTGTTTCCTATGTTTGACGTAAGCGCGAAGTCAACGTACCCGTCGTCATTGTGATCTCCAAGGGCGATGCAATGCGAATCAATGTTGATATAATTTTCGAGCGCAGTGTTATCTATCTCAAAATAGTATCCACCCTCCTCACCTTGATTGATAAAAAGATAATCTTGATCTTCGGGCTCAACTGGCCTATATTCAGTAATGTACAAATCTAAATCGCCATCGTTTTCTACATCAATCCAAGCCGCACCCCAGGTCCATTTATTGAGAGCAACTCCAAACTCTTCAGCTACATTTATAAAGGTCATGTCTTCTTGGCCCAAATAAAGAAAATTCGGAACATCTTCATTTAAGCCCGACAATGAATTGGTGAGATACAAATCGAGAATGCCATCTTGGTTAAAATCACCCCAGGAAATCGTCATTGGATCAAAATTGAGCTCTATTCCTACATCATCTGTAATGTCTTCAAAAGTACCATCAGTGTTGTTGAGGTAAAATCGATTTCCAGTTGAACGGTCGTTGATTAAGAAAAGATCTGGATACAAGTCATGGTTCAAATCAATCCATGAAGCTTGAAATGAGAGGTCGTTTTCAGTGACTAAACCTGCCTCAGCTGAAACTTCTGTGAACTGAAAACCACCGTCATTTCTGTAAAACAAATTAGACCGTTGGGGCGATTGTAATCCATCATAAACGGGTAAAAAAACATCTAAATCCCCATCGAGGTCGTAATCTGCCCATGTTGCTCCAGTATATTCTCGCAAATCGTTTTCAATACCCGAATTAAGCAATCGATCTATCAGCTCCCCATCGTCGTTTCGTTCAAGCATGTCCAAATCACCTTCCGCACTCGTGGCGAAAAAATCCAAGTCGCCATCATTATCAATGTCCACCCACATGATCGATTTTGGGAAAATATTTACCGACGAAAGAAAATCTTGTTCAATAAAGCCGGTACCATCAGAAAGACGAACACTAGGAGGTAAATTAGAACGGGTAAACGAGAGGTCGTCCAAACCATCTTGATTAATATCAACCATAGAGGCACCTCCTCCACCAATGTAAAAAGGCGTGTCGATGATAAACTCTAAGCCAAAATCATCGGTTCTATCAATGAATTGCTGGGCATTCGTCTCAAAAAGAAATAATCCAAAAAACAGAAAAAGACATTGCTGTCTCAAATTGCATGAGAACATAAGCACATAAGTTAGGAATAACAAAAATAGCTCATCTTGCTCTAAAATGCTAAATGATTCATTTTCATCACGCTCCGCATTAATTTCTTGTTCTAATTACTCACAGTTTTTATCCACTGTTTGTTGATGTGCACTTGTTCCCCAGCGAGTTCAAGAAAGTAGATTCCTTGCGCCCAGTGGTTTGTTTCAATAAATACCGCTTTATCTAGAATGATTGTTTCAAAAATCATTCTTCCTTGCGCATCCCTCACACGCAGGCGTGCATGAGCAGCATTGTTGATCACAAAACCATTTGTTCCCGGATTGGGATAAAGGTGAATGGCCTCATCGCCTCGCTCGCTTATTTGAGTAATGAGAAATTCCGCACTGCTTTCACAACCATTGGCGTCGGTAACCACTACACTGTAAACACCTTCTTCTAAATCACCTGCACTTGTATCCCCTTCTGTATTGGTCCATTCAAAATCATAAGGCTCAAAACCCCCTTGAACATCTAAAACAATGCTTCCTAATCCATCATCGTTCACTCCAGAAATTGTTCCTGAAACACTCAGCACATCATAAGCTTCAAGCTCAAGACCAAAGGTTGAGGCACAAGCCAAATCATCGATGATGTAATAGTTGTAGGCGCCCGGAGCAACATTATCGGGGTTAAACTCTCCCCAATTCACCGTAAGCTCTCCCGTTCCACCGTTGTGTAGCCCTTCGAACAACAATTCATAGCCCCCTTCGCAATTGGGAATGAATATAGGACCAGTGCTCGTAATTTCTGTGGCTTCTGTGAGTTCAAGGGCCACTGCTTGTAAACAGCCAATACTGTCTACTACTTCATAAACCACTTCACCAGCTGCAAGGTTGCTGATGAGTTCTCCTTCAATCATTTCGTTTTGATATATCAAGCTTTGCCCCTCGAGCAAATTCACTTGAACACTGCCATCAGCACCTCCAAAACATGAGATGTTCTCCACACTAAATTCTGGGACTTCTACCTCATGGAAAGCGACAGAAATAGAATTGCTCGGCAGTTCTTCATTCACGGCATTGGTGAAATTAGCCCAATAAGTGCCTGTTTCAGTGATGCTTATTTGACTTTCAAGCGTGCCATCACTCCAAGAAACAAAATTTGGATGATTAAAGCTCAAGCTAAGGCTATCGCCAACACAAAGATTATAGAAAGCTTCTCCTTCCAGAAATGGTATTTCAAAGGTCTCCCCCTCACTTAGAGTTAAGGTCTGGTTGATGTCTATATCATACCATCTATCAACAACTCCCGAAGGCCATTCTACAATCAAGCTGTCAACAATCTCAGCACTACCAAGCCCGAAAATTTTTGTGTAGCTGTTCTGCCCAAGATAGTTTTCTCCACAGAAAGTGTATTGCGTTTGAGCCTGTCCTTCTGCATAAGCGCTGATCCAAGAACCTACCCCCATGGTGTTGCTCAGTATGCCGCTCAAGTTCACTTTGAGAAAGTTATTATCCCCGCCTTGATTGACGAAATAGCGAAAGGGATCGCCTTGATTTGTGGTAACACAAAAGTCAACGTATCCATCATTGTTTGGATCGCCAGAAGAAATTCCGTGACTATCAACAGGCAGGAAGCCTTCCAATAAAGCGTTGTTCTCAATAAACTGAAATCCAGATTCAGCTCCTTGATTTACAAAAAGGTGGTCGTCTAAATTGGGGTTTAAGGGTTGTGCCTCTGCAACGTACAAATCAAGGTCGCCGTCGTTATCGATGTCCATCCAGTTCGCTCCCCAGGTGAAAGTATTGAGCAATTTCAGGCCGTATGCTTCGGATGCTTCTGTAAAGGTATTATCAGGCCCCCCAACAAAAAGCAAGGTTCCTAAGCTCGCGTTGAAGGTGACATTTGAGTTGGTAATGTAGATATCTAAATAAGCGTCTTGATTAAAATCTGCGCAAGAGATGGTCATGGCATCCATTACCACATCCATCCCCGAACTCTCTGAAATATCCGTAAACGTGCCGTCAGTATTGTTCAAATAGAACTTGTTGGGCATGTTTTTATCGTTAATCACAAAAAGATCAGGATACAAATCATGGTTAATGTCTAGCCATAGCGACTGAAATGAAAGGGCGTACTCCGCTTCCAAGCCGGCAACTGTAGTGACCTCTTCAAACTGAAAATTACCGTTGTTTCGGTAAAGGTGGTTGTTGTCTTCTTGGTTGCTGAAGTTCATCGAACCGTCATAAGCACAGAGATAAAGATCGAGGTCGCCATCAAGATCATAATCTCCCCAAGAAGCTCCATAGCTGTGGTGATTGTCGTTGATGATGCCGGAGTTGTTTATTCGGTTAATGAAGGTAAACGGACCAGTGCGTTCATAAAGATCAATGGCCTCTGTTCTTCTGGTGACAAAGCAATCCAAATCGCCGTCATTATCTATGTCTACCCATTGTATCGCTTTGGGGCTCGATGAGGCACTAACAAAAGAAGCGATACCGCTAAAGCCTGTGGCTGTGCTCGTGAAAAAAGAAGGTAACTGCTGATGGCGGAGGTACGTTAAATCATCTGTTCCATCCAGGTTAAAATCAACCATGCTGCATCCAGCTCCAAAAAGATTGAAGCTTTGCGGCGTATGCGCAACACCTAAATTGATCGACTGTTCCAAAAACTGTTGACCAAGTATTGCTGAGGGCATAAGCAGATACAGCAAGGCAGCCAAAGCCCATAGGCGACTTCGAGATAGCATGATTAATCTAATTAAGGTGATATGAAGATAAGGCGAAATTCAATACACACAGGCTTCTGCCGTGAACTATTCCTGAATGGCAGCCTGAAGCAATAAGGTCATGCTATCGCATTCCGCCCCATATTTTAAATGATGTGGATCGCGAAAAGCGCTTTGAGGAAAAGCCGCATGAAAATCCAAAATGGGCACGGATTGGCCCTTAATTTGGAAGGTGTTTGTCACCAATTGATAATGTTCTTCTGGATCAAAACATTCACTCTCACTGAAAAAATAATGCGCGGTAACAGGAAAGCGCACCATGCTTAATTTACAATTGTGTTTCTCGCACAGCTGGGTGATTTTGTCCATGTAAAATCTACCATAATCGCTTATTTGCGCTTGTAAACAACTGTCTGTAAGGCTTCTTGTTTCATCGCCACTCAATGACTTGATTTTCGCAAAAGCACGTTCTTTTGCCCGTTCTTTGCTCTGCTCAGTGGCGAAATAATAGTCCATCACGTCCTTTTCTCCGTCTTTATATGGAAACAAGGTGTTGAGTAAGCGATGCATACTGAAATCGAGCGGCTTCTCAGTAAATTTTGAGAGCTCACTCTCGTTCACAAAGCGGTTCCAATAGAACTGATAGCGGGTGTGCTCCAGGTTCTCTGCTCTTAAAGTCATGAGATCACAAGGAACAATCACCTGCTCAACCTTGCGTTCTTTTACGTCCAACAAGTGCTGCAGCTTGTAATAAGTCTGATGCAAGCATTCTCCCGAAGTGGACATGTTGTAACACCCCTCCCACAGCTCCGGATTGATGCTCATGGCGTGAGAATTCCCTATAACTAAGACATCCATTTCAGCAGGCAAAGTCTGGAAATAGCGGTCGCTTTTAAGCAAACTGCTTTCACTCATTACCCGAGCATACCAAATGGTTAAGCCTGCATGAATGCTAAGAAAGATAAAGCCCAGTATGAGTAGTTTCTTGCCCATATCTAGAACTGGAAATAGATGAAAGGTGCGGCATTATCGGCAGCAAAAATAACGATACTAAAAAACACGAAAGCATAATACACTGCTCTCAAAGTAAAGGCAGGCCTTGGCCAATTCCAATTGGTCCAAGCGTCTTTCAAGAAAAGTACAGCAATAAAGACCATCGCCAAGATAACATGAAGCTTGCTGATACCGGTTTTAAGCAGGTCGTCGATGAAGACTTGGAGTCCGCCAAAATCAGCAAAAGAAGCGATGATGTCAAAGGCATCATTTACGGTATTTGCTCTAAAGAAGATCCAAGCAAAACAAACCACTAAAAACGTAAACGGTGTTGTTATCCAAGGAGAAATATTTCGTTTTGGAAGCACCTTTTCAGCCACAATAAATCCTCCATGAATGGCACCCCAAATCACAAAGGTCCAATTGGCTCCATGCCACAGCCCACTCACCAAAAAGGTAATAAAGAGGTTGTAGTACCACCTCCATTTCACACCTCTATTCCCACCTAAAGGAATGTAAACATAATCCCTGAACCACTGGGAAAGGGTGATGTGCCAACGGTGCCAAAAATTGCTGATGTTGTGTGCAAAATATGGGGTGTTGAAGTTTTGTCTGAGCTGAACATTAAAGCATTTAGCTATGGCCAAAGCCATATCAACATAACCCGAAAAATCACAATAAATCTGCACGGCAAAAAGAACGCTTGCAAAGGCCAAAATTCCTCCGTGATAGGCATTAGGTTCATTGAAGACGGGATCAACAATAAGGGCCAAACGATCTGCAATCACCACCTTTTTAAACAAGCCCCACAAAAAGAGTTTCCCTGCCGGTATGAGGTAGGCGGTTTTAAATTGAAGCTCATTGCGCAGTTGGTGCATGAGGTCTTTGGCACGTTCTATTGGACCAGCTACCAGTTGCGGGAAGAAGCTCACGAAGAGGGCAAAGCGACCAAAATGCTTCTCCACTTTGGCCCTACCATGATACACGTCGATGCTGTAAGACATGGTTTGGAAGGTGTAAAATGAAATGCCTACCGGGAGGAGCAAGTGAGTGAGGGCCAAGTTGCTTGAAGAAAGGCTGTTGACACTCGAAATGAAAAAGTCGAGGTACTTGAAGACGATGAGCAAAGCGAGGTTAGAAAACATGCTGACTCCCAAAAAGAGCCGTTTTCTTTTCTGGTCTGAGCTGGCCTCCATGCCTCTTGCGCAGAGGTAATCTACGATGGTGGAGCCCAGGATGAGCAAGATATACTCCCATTTCCACGACATGTAAAAGGTATAACTGGCAATGAGGAGCACGAGCCACTTCCATCTGCCGGCAAAGGCAAAAACAAAGAGCACCAATGGAAAGAAAAGTAAAAACTCAAATGAATTGAAGAGCATTCCTAGCTTTGGCTTGAAGGTGATTGGGCTCAAAGATAAGCGCTTGTATTGGATGAAAAAAGCGGACATAAAAAAGCCCCGATTAAATCGAGGCTTCTTGGAATGTGCTTATTTCTTAATCGATGCTGAGCGTTTGCTCTTCATCATCGTTTTCTTCGTCGTCATCGTCATTAACGTTGTCAATGTCTTCAATGTTTACACCGCCATCATCTGGCCTACCGAAATCATCTCCTCTTCCATGCAAGGCATTGATGTCAAGGCTTTCTTCGCCGTCGATGTGCTTCCCTTTCTCAAGAGAAACGCCGTCTTGATCCATTGGTTCGATAGGGTCTAACTTAGAGCAAGATTCCATCACCAAAAGCATCAAAGCTGCAGCGAAAAGGAGCGATATGTGTTTAAACTTCAACATGGTCTTAAAGACAATTACATCAAAATTAGGCATTTAGTTTCAAAAAGTCAAGTGTTTTTGATTAAACACCTTCAAAATCTAAGGGTAAAATAATAGTTACTTCAGTGCCTTTCACCGCTCCGGCCTCATCCCTAAGCTCAAGAGGACCAATTAATTCCACGTTTTTATTGGTCATCTTTTTTATCAGTTCTATGCGTCCGCTGGTGATGGCCATTCCTTTTGAAATGTGGTCTTGATCTTCTGATTTGTTATTTAAACTGGTCTCAATTCCAATACCGTCATCGCTAATTCTCAGGGCTACCCTTTGGTCTTCGCGACGAATATCTACGATAATTCTACCTGGGGCTTCTTTGGGCAAAATGCCATGCCAAATGCTGTTTTCGAGAAAGGGCTGAAGCAGCATTGCGGGCACCATAATGACGGAAGGATCAAGTTCTTCGTCGATGTCGATTTCATAGTCAAACTTCTCTTTGAACCTCATTTTCTCCAAGCCGAGGTACAGTTCTAATCGTTCTATTTCTTCTTGAAGTGTGGTGAGGTTGTTTTGAGAACTATCTAGATTTTTTCTGATGAGCTTCGCGAAGCTGCTCAAGTAGCGGTTGGCACTCAAACGGTCTTGCCTGTTGATGTAATATTGTATGGAGTTTAGGGCATTGAAGATGAAGTGCCTGTTCATGCTCGAATTGAGGGTTTGCTGCTCCAAGGCGAGCATCTTAGAACGGTATTCAAACTTCTCCTTTTCTAATTTATTGAGTAAGGATTTTCTTCGCGAAGCTGAAATAAGATAAGCCACACCTCCAACGAAAATAAGCTCAAGAAGGATGAACCACCAACTGAGCCAAAAAGGAGGAAGAATGGTAAATGCAAAGCGCTTAACTTCACTCGACCTTCCAAAACGATCGATGGCCTTCAATTCAAATACATAGTCTTCAAAATCAAGGTTGCTGTAGGTCACGAAGTCCATTTCTGTGCTTCTTTCCCATTCTTCATCCAAGCCAAGCAAGCGGTATTGATAGGTGAGCTTGTCTGGATCAGACAAAGACAAGCCATCAAAATAAAAACTCAAATGATTGTCTTGATGCGGAAACACCACCTCTTCTGGCCAGGCGCCATAGCTTTGAATTTCTTTCTTGTATTTCTTCCAATCGGGGTCTTCCAAATTCACGCGTACTTCGCTGATTTGAACCAAGGGTTGGCTGAGCGCCCGTTCTGAAGCAAGGGCCTTTAAATCGAGGCGAACGAGTGCTTCACTTGTGCCGAAGTACAATTCATCTTCATTTAAAAAAGCGGAGTTTTGATTGGTTTCGAGCACGCTCAAACCGTCGTGTTTGCCAAAGCTTCTCCACTGCTCATCGCCTTGAAGCAGGGCCTCAATGTTCGACGCAAAAAGGAGTCCGTTATTGGTTCCTAACCACACGCCTTGAGCTTCATCAAATTGAATGAAATTGATGTGGTTGCTCCCAAATCCTCCGGGTATTTGCAAAACGCTGATGGACCCGTTTTCGATGATGCTCAATCCGCTCTCAGTACCAATCCAAGCCCTTCCTTTTTCATCCAAAGCCAAGCAATAAACGCTGTTGTCTGGCAAGCCTTCTTCTTCTCCAAAGTGTTGTAATTCCTCACCGTCCCACACATATACACCGCGATTACTGGCGGTCCAAAGGACCCCGTTCTGATCAAAAGCAATGCTCCTCACTTTCACTTCTGGAATGGCTTCAAATACTTGGATCTCTTCGTTTTCATCCAAAAAACACAAACCTCTAGCGGTACCGATGTACAATTTGCCTTCGCGCTCTTCAAGCGAAAGCACTTGGTTGTGGGGCAAACCATTGGCTGCGGTCCAATAACGGGCTTGATCTGGATTGGTGAAGAGTCCGCCAGAAGAACCGAAAAACACGGACCCGTCTGCTCTCAGAATGCTGCACCAGATACGGGTGTTTCTCAAGGTGCCTGTTCGTGCATCATTCCAATAATTCAACCAACGCCCTTCAGCGCTTTTCATGCTTAAGCCGTTGTCGTAAGTAGAAAACCAGGTGTTGTTGTTTTGGTCTTTGAGGACGTCCATAACGATGTTGCCCGAAATGCCGTCTTCAGCGGTAAAGGTGCTGAAGGCCCTTCCGGTGAATTTCTGAATGCCGGCCCCGTTGGTGCCAATCCAGATGTTGCCTTCGCGGTCTTGAATTACGGCCCGCACATCATTGGTGGCCAAGCCTTCACGGTCGGTATACACCTCTAACAAACCATCGGTATTGACATGAAAGAGTCCGTCTCTGCTCTTGATCCAAGCTCCATCATCGGCCACAAAAACACCTGTAAAATTCAAGCCTTCGCCCAGCAAGGGATTGTCTAAACGTTCCAAAATTAAAGGTACTTTGCCCCGCGCTAAAATGGATTTTTGATCTACCAGCATTAAGCCTTTGCCGATGCTTGTCAAAAGCAGGTTTCCTTCTTTATCGAATTCGGCATCCATCAAACTTCCGCCGAGTTCGCTGCTGGATATGAGCTCACGGAAATCTTCATTTTCCCAGAGGTAAACGCCCGATTTGGCGCAAATCAAAAAGCCTTCACCCAATTTCAAAATGCGCTTGATGTGCAGCCTTTCCTGATTCCACTCGTCAAAAATAATCGAGTAAGTTGCTTGCTCATAGGCCAACAAACCGTGCTCTGTTCCCACAAGCAGCCTGCCCTGATCTTCAAGGATGTGATTCACTTGTACCGATTCAAAGGGCTTGGGGAAGGGCGCTCGTTGAAATTTTTGTCCGTTATAAATGGTGAGTCCGCCAATACTTCCAAACACCAAATCGCGGTTACTCTTTTGCACAATAAAGTTCACCTGGTTGTTGAGCAGGCCGTCTTGTTTGGAGAAGTTTTTGAATTGCTGACCGTCGAAGCGACTCACCCCACCAAGGGTTCCGATCCATAGGTAGCCCATGTGATCTTGCTCGATGTTGCGCACTTGACTTTGTGCAAGGCCTTCCGTTGTTGACCACGATAAGAAGCCAAAATGCTGAGCTTCGGCAACAAGCGCGGCGCACAAAAAGAGGAGAAGAAGACTGATTTTATGACTCACAATTCGGCAATTCGTTCGAGAAAAATAGGCAATTTCCTGCGAGAGATTGGAATTTCTGTGTTGTCGCTCATCACGGCGATGTTTCCATCGGTTCTTTTAAATTCTGTGAGGTGATGGGCAAAGTTGATGATGTGCGAACGGTGAGTTCTAAAGAAAACACGCTCGCTCAATTTGTCTTCAAAGAGCTTGATGTTCTTACTGGAGACGATCTTTTTGTTGTTGATTAAAAACACCGTGGTGTAGTTATCATAAGCCTCCAAATGAATGATATCTTCGCTTTTCACAATGGCCAATCCGTCGCTCGTTGGAATGGCTGTTTTTTCTGAGGTGATGGACGAGAGGAGCTTGTCGATTCTTGCATCGGTAGATTTCGCTCCTTGTTTTAGGGTGATGAACTCCTTCGCTTTGGCCACCGCACCTTGGAGGTCGTCGATGTTGATGGGCTTTTCGAGGTAATCTACTGCTTGAACTTTTAGGGCCTTCATGGCGTGTTCGCCGTGGGCGGTGGTGAAAATCACGGCGAATTTGCGTTGCTTGTAATCTTCAAGAAAGGCAAAACCGTTTTCGCCCGGCATCATGATGTCGAGAAAGACCAAATCCGGACTGTATTCTTCAACAAGTGTTCGGGCCTCTTTTGCGTTGGCGGCGAGGGCGAGAACTTCTACTTCCGGACAAAATTCTTCCACCAGCATTTGAAGGTTTTCTCGGGCTAGGGCTTCATCATCGATAATTAAGGCGCGCATTCTTTCGGGCATACAAGTGTTCAGATTGATGTGCCTTGAAAGTAGGACTTTGCCCGTCAAATTTCAATCGGAATTGGTGACCGGTAGCTTTGATTGAGGGAACGGTGGTTCTTCTTGATTTTGGTACTAGGCTTCTTTTACCCTTTTTAAAAAGTGTTGAAGTCGGGCACGCGCAATAGGAACATGATCGCCATTACTCATCTCCGCGCTTGCCCCATCTTGATTGTCGTAGGCCACCAGGTGGTTTAATTGGATGATGTGCGACTTGTGTATCCGACAAAAATCTTGGTTCCCGAGGAGCTCTTCGAAGGTCTTGAGTGTTTTGGTGTCGATGTAACTCGATCCGTCTTCAAAATGAATGAGTGTGCAGTTCCCTGCGGCTTCTAAGCGCACAATTTCTTTGGTTTTGGCGATTCTAAAGCCTTTTGAATGGAAGAGCGTTAAGCGTTCAGGCGTGCGTGTTTGGTTTTCACTGGCCGCATTGGGCACCCGTTTTACGCCTTCAAAATAGGTGTCAAAAGCCGACTTATCTTGATGGAAAAACTGGGCATATTCAAGGAGTTTTTTTGTGGCCGAAAGCAGGTCGTCAATGTCAATGGGCTTCAGGATGTAGTGCACCGCATTGGTTTGAAATGCCCTGATGGCGTAGTCTTTAAAAGCCGTTACGAAAACGACCTGAAACTTGGGGTTTTCAATGGCTTCGATCAAATCAAAACCTTCTGCTCCAGAGGGCATTCTGATGTCTAGGAAGAGCACATCGGGATTTAAGGCCTCAATTTGTTCCTGTGCTTGTTTTGGTCCATCAGCCAAACCCACCACTTCCAATTCGGGACAAAACTCCTCAATCAGCATGCGGAGGTTTTCCCGAGCGTGGAATTCATCATCAACAATTAAAGCGCGCAGGGCTTGACTCATACTCAAATGTAGCACAGAATTTCGAGTGCGCTGTAACCTCTTGGGAAAAGTTGCCGTAAATGCTGACAGCCAAATCTTACAAAAACGAAATACTTATGCGACTATTCAACTTTTTTAATCGTCCGAAACTTTATCTCACACCAGATCAACAGTTCTTGGAGGTGAGTTACCAGCCGCAGTCTGAAAAGCCTTTGTACGACATTTGTGACGAGTCTGGCCGCATCATCAAAACAGGAAAAATCACCCGAGACAACATGCGTGTGGCGGTAGCTGATTTATTCAGTTCTGGCTACATCTTTTTGATTCTCGATGGCGACGAGATCAGGCAGCAGCGTTTTAAAATTTCGAGATAAGTTGGCCGCAGAAGATTTACTCCTCCCCTGCTGTGCTTTCTAAAAACAGTTCATCGAGCTGTGTTTGGTCAATTGGTGCTGGTGCATCAATCATCACATCTCTACCACTGTTGTTTTTCGGGAAGGCGATGTAATCTCTGATGGAGTCGCTTCCACCAAACAAACTGCACAAACGATCGAAACCAAGCGCGATACCGCCGTGAGGAGGTGCTCCGTATTCGAAAGCGTTCATCAAGAAACCAAATTGAGCTTGTGCTTCTTCCTTGGTAAACCCAAGCAAATCAAACATGCGTTGCTGTATTCCACGATCGTGAATACGAATAGAACCACCACCAATTTCAGTTCCGTTAATCACCATGTCGTAGGCGTTGGCCTTTACTTCACCCGGGTGTGTTTCTAATTGACCCAATTGCTCTGGTTTAGGCGAGGTGAAGGGGTGGTGCATGGCGTGGTAGCGCTCACTTTCTTCGTCCCATTCAAGCAAGGGGAAATCCAAGACCCATAGTGGAGCAAATACTTTTGGATCGCGCAATCCGAGCTGGTCGCCCATGTGCAAACGCAATTCGTTCATTTGCTTGCGCACTTTGGCTGTTTCACCCGAAAGTATCAAAATCAAATCGCCTTTTTCCGCGCCGGCATGTGCAGCCCAAGCGGCAAGGTCTTCTGGGGTGTAAAATTTATCAACGCTCGACTTGAAACTGCCGTCTTCATTGCACTTGCAATAAACCATTCCTTTGGCGCCTACTTGTGGACGCTTCACGAAATCGGTGAGGGCATCGAGTTGTTTTCTGGTGTATTCTGCAGCGCCTTTAGCCACGATACCTACTACTAGTTCAGCATCATCAAAAACTTGAAAGCCTTTATTTTGAGTGAGGGCATTCATGTTAACGAACTCCATTCCAAAGCGGATGTCCGGCTTGTCTGAACCGTATTTTTCCATGGCATCGTCGTAATACATGCGCGGGAAATCTTGAATTTCGTGGTTCAAAACCACTTTAAAGAGGTGACGCACCATGCCTTCGAAGGTGTTGAGGATGTCTTCCTGCTCCACGAAGGCCATTTCGCAATCGATTTGAGTGAACTCTGGCTGACGATCGGCACGGAGGTCTTCGTCTCTAAAGCACTTCACAATTTGGTAGTAGCGGTCGAAGCCCGACACCATCAACAATTGCTTGAAGGTTTGTGGCGATTGGGGAAGGGCGTAAAACTGACCCGGGTTCATTCTACTTGGTACCACAAAATCGCGGGCGCCTTCTGGTGTTGACTTGATGAGGTAAGGCGTTTCTACTTCGATGAAGGAAATGCTATCGAGGTACTTGCGCGTTTCGATGCTCAAGCGGTGACGCAGCATGAGGTTATTCATCACCGGCTTGCGGCGCAAATCCAAGTAGCGGTATTGCATGCGCAGGTCGTCGCCCCCATCGGTTTTGTCTTCGATGGTGAAAGGCGGGGTTTTACTTCCGTTGAGCACTTCGAGTTGGCTCACCAAGATCTCGATATCGCCCGTTGACATGTTGTCGTTTTTACTTGAGCGTTCGATCACTTCCCCTTGGATTTTAATCACAAACTCTCGTCCCAGCTTTCGCGCTTTTGTGCAGAGCTCAGCGTCAGTGTCCATGTTGAAGGCCAATTGGGTAATCCCGTAGCGGTCTCTGAGGTCAACAAAGGTCATTCCTCCAAGGTCTCTTGATTTCTGAACCCATCCGCTAAGTGTAACGGTTTCTCCAATGTTTGAAGCTCTTAAAACTCCACAGTTGTGCGTGCGATGCATGGTGTTTGATTTTGTGCGCACGAAGATACGATTCGTATTTTGAATTAGGAATGTGGGTTTTGGGGAATGTTTTTTCGTGAGGGGAGATGCTTATGGAAAGGTGTTGCGGCCATTTCGGAGCTTATCCAAGCTCATTTTGCCTTGTTTTCTTTCCTTATATCAGCTCAATGATGCTTTCATTAATTTTTTCTGAAACAAGTTTTGGAATATCATGTTGATCAATTTAATGGTCAAATGAGTGCGATAAGGAGGTAAATGACCAATATAATGGTCGGTTTTTTTTTGTGGGTGCTTTGTGACAGGAGATAAGGGTTTGCATGCTGCAATACCATCATTTTGCGGATGCAATCTTGCTATGTCCTGTTTTTGAAAAGCATGGCGAGTAGCAGCATATTGACTCAAAAATGCACCTTGTTGCCCCGTTTTGTGCTCGTGCACTCGGCGTTTTCTCCTGTATGGTCCTCCATCTTTGCTTGCATCAAATCTTTGTAAGCTGCCTTAGAAAAGAAAAACCTTATTGAATCCCCATAGCCAGCAGCAGTGCTACGCTACCGTAGGAAGGGTGCAACACCTGCTCCAAAGAACCGCGGCCTTACCGCGCTTCATTAGAGCTTAATTGTTATGGGCTTTTTATTTTTAAATTTTCGTCTAGTATTAGTTGCTTACATTCTCCCATTCTTAAAGTTGGAAAACCAACAGTATCAATGTTAGCGTTATGAGTTATTATCAGATTTAATGTATCTGGCTTCTGATATAATCTTGCATCATTATTCCAATAAGGAGGGGCGTAATTGAATACCATAGAAGAGCCTTGGTCAAGGTCTCCTAAATTCCATTCTTTCAAATTACCATGAAGTTTGAGTTCTATGTTATCTAAACCTGATTCGTTACTCAACTTCACAAAGACTTTATTTTCAATATGTCCTTGAAGAGGCAGGATAATTAGAACTGATGGAATATTTATTAGGATTAGAAGTCCTATAAATAACATTTTTAAATGAAGGTTCTTTCTGTTGATCAGGATATATGCCAAAAGCAAAATAAGAGCAATTAAAGACAACCAAAAAAATCCGACCATCCAGAAGAAACCGATTATTTCTAAGTCTTCAAAATCCCAAGCACCAATGTATCGACCTCCAGACCAAGTCAGAAATATCGTCCAGCCACCTATGAAAGCAATCAGTCCTATATACCAACTTATCTTTAATAGTATTTTATTTTTTATCTCCATATTCTAATTGCCCATAACGTTCGGCAGCTATACTCTCGCCGCAGTGATAAATATAATTGAGAATGAATTTACGGCGCCGCCCTGAGCTTGTCGAAGGGTGGAGTATAGGTGCTGTTATAACCATCCATGCTTCATTTTCCACACACACACAATTTTTTTTTTATTTTTCGACTCTAAATACGTTAAATATGAAAAGACACACACTCCTCCTATTTTCGCTTTTAGCTACGGGTACTGTCTCAGCACAGGAAGTCATATCCACGCAAGGAGATTCATACTCCAATGCTAGTGCAAACATAGACTTTACAATAGGCGAAGTGATAATAGACACCGGAACCGATGGAACCAATGATCTAACACAAGGATTCCATCAAACCAACTGGAGCTTTGTAGGACTAGAGGATTTTGCTCGCGACTACGAAGCCATTATTTTCCCTAACCCTACAGAAGATGTTTTAAACATTAGAACGAGCAGGTTCGAGAATGTGACCTACACGCTATATGATGCACAGGGAAAACTAGTTATGCAGGACATTCTTTCGACAGAGCAAACCCCCATTCAAGTGAGTCAATTAGCTCCTGGTAGCTATTTTTTGACTCTGAATAACGAAACACAAAATCTGAAGACATTTAAACTTATTAAGCACTCGAAATAATGAAAAAGCTAATACTATCACTGGTTGCCATAGCAACTATAGCAATAACATCTTTTGGACAAGCGCCAGAGGGTTTTAAATATCAAGCAGTCGTTAGAGATGCTGGTAATACTATTTTGAACAACCAAGCTGTTGGAATGCGCATGACGATCCAACAAGGTTCCATTGGAGGCGCAATAGTTTATCAAGAAACTTTTTCACCTACAACGAACGCATATGGCCTGGTAAACCTAGAAATAGGAAACGGAACAGTTGTAAGTGGAGACTTTACCACTATTGACTGGGCGGCAGGACCTTACTTCATTGAAACGGCTGTTGATGTAACAGGCGGAACATCTTATACAGTAATGGGAACCTCACAGTTGATGAGTGTGCCTTATGCGTTATATGCAAAAACATCTGGCAGCTCAATACCCGGCCCGCAGGGTCCAACAGGCCCACAAGGCCCACAGGGTGATCCTGGTGTTCAAGGTCCAGCAGGAAATGATGGAGCAACAGGTCCACAAGGTCCCGCAGGTCCGCAAGGTCCGGCAGGAGAAGATGGTGTTGATGGAGTAGATGGTGCAGTTGGTCCACAAGGTCTCGCAGGTCCACAAGGTCCAGCCGGAGCGAATGGCTTAGATGGAGCAACAGGGCCACAAGGACCGGCAGGTCCGCAAGGTCCCGCAGGAGCAGATGGTGCTGATGGATTAGACGGTTCAGTTGGTCCGCAAGGTCCGGCAGGAGCGAATGGCTTAGATGGAGCAACAGGGCCACAAGGACCGGCAGGTCCGCAAGGTCCCGCAGGAGCAGATGGTGCAGTTGGTCCACAAGGTCCCGCAGGTCCACAAGGTCCCGCCGGAGTGAATGGCTTAGATGGAGCAACAGGGCCACAAGGACCGGCTGGAAATGATGGAGTTGGAATTGCACAGACGTTAT
>Ga0209652_1000591_pt1 | contig 30791 bp, 30 predicted proteins | sample SaaInl74LU_5_DNA_FD_184641 | JGI IMG/M metagenome (GOLD analysis project Ga0209652, IMG submission 184641) | Marine microbial communities from expanding oxygen minimum zones in the Saanich Inlet - ESP_74LU_5_DNA (SPAdes) (version 2) | ecosystem: Environmental > Aquatic > Marine > Intertidal zone... | reverse complement strand
ATGACTAGCTTTTAATATTTCTGATGCTTTCATACCCTTCTTATAAAAATAAGTATCGGGATAAAGAACTCCTTCTTTGAATGGATAATCTGTTTTCAAGCATTTTAAATTTAAACAATCATTTATAAGCAAACTATTATTGATAATTCTATCTAGGTCAAAAATTGTTATTCCTTCATTAATTTGCAAAGACCTTGTGAAACTATCTCCTTTATTAAAAACATCTATGCTTTTTGCAATACTCATTTGTGAGATGTTATATTCACCTGCTTTAAATGACTCTATCTGATTTTTTTTGATATGTATTTTAAAAAAAAGCTTATTTAGAGGAGTATTTGGTACTAACTTTGAAATAACTCCATTCATAGAATCGCCTTTTTCAATAGTTATCAAGGAAACTGACGAGGTTGAATTAAGTAAAGCTATATAAGGACCAATAATAGATGATATAGCAATTGATAGTAAGAATATATTTCTTATCGATAACATTAATCTATTTTAATCCCATAAAAAAACGAGATTCCATATTACTATGAAATCTCGTTAAAATTGCTCTAATTTAGAATAGTTATTTAAAAACTTAAAAAATTATTTTTGGAATAGTTTTTAAGAATTTGAATTGATGTAATCAACAGCTTCATTTACAGTTGAAATTTTTTCAGCATCTTCATCTGCAATTTCTATATCAAACTCTTCTTCTAAAGCCATTACCAATTCAACTGTATCTAAAGAATCAGCACCTAAGTCATCTACAAAAGATGAATCACTTTGAATCTCATCAATAGATTTTCCAAGTTGATCGCTGACTATTTTTTTAACTCTATCTTCAATACTCATAATTACTCCAAAGTAAAAAGCAGCATTTTACATCGAATTATAAGAAGATGTACAATTTTTTAGGAGCAAGATATCAATACATAAACAGGCCGCCATCTACAGAGATGGTTTGTCCTGTAATATATGAAGCATCTTTACCTGCTAAAAAAACTGCTAATTCAGATATATCATCAACAGTACCTAGTCTATTTAAAGGAATATCATTTATTAGTTTCTCCTTTGCATCAGCATCGAGATACGATGTCATATCAGTCTCGATAAAACCTGGAGCAATAGAGTTTACAGTTATTCCCCTAGAGCCCACTTCTTTTGCTAAGGATTTAGTGAAACCACTCAATCCAGCTTTAGCAGAAGAATAATTAACTTGGCCAGGATTTCCCATCAAACCAGAAACGGATGAAATATTTATAATTCTTCCATATCGATTTTTTATCATCCCTTTAATGAGAGCTCTTGTTAGATTGAAGGTACCAGTTAGATTAGTAGCAATCACATTATCCCATTCATCATCCTTCATTCTTAAAAATAATTGATCTGATGTTATACCAGCATTGTTTATTAAGACTGAAGGTGTAAAGTTATTTTCTTTTAAGAAATTCATACATTGAGCAATAGACTCTCTATTCGTAATGTCTAATGAAATAGGTATTAAATTTTTATCTTTTGTGTCAAATGTGAAACTAGACCTAGATGTGCCGATTACCGTATGACCAAGATCAGCAAAATTTTTAGCAATAGCAGTACCAATTCCACGAGAGGCACCGGATATAAATACTACTTCTTTATTCATAATAATTCATTTAGCTCATCTTTAAATGTTGATGATGTCATTGATAATATATTATTTAAACCATTAGTCTTTGCAAGACCACTTAACACCTTTCCAGGACCGCACTCAATAACAAGCCCATCATACTTTTTAATTTTATTCATAGTATCAACCCATTGAACAGGATTAAAAAGTTGTTTTTTTAATTTTAATTTAATATCTGAGGAGTTCTTGCTCGGTAAAGCATCATAATTATGAATTACAGTTGTTTTTGGTTCATTGATTGAAATACTATTAAGCTCTTGTTCAAGCATGTCAGCAGCATCATTCATCAAAGCACAATGAGAGGCAACACTCACCTTAAGCTGGATACATCTTTTAGCACCAGCATCTTTGCATCTATCTGCCACAATCTTTGTTGAATTATCATTTCCTGCTATAACAATTTGATTAGTAGAGTTGATATTTGCTGCGCTAACTATCTGCCCTGTTAGACTCTCAACCTCTTCGCAGATAGTTTTAATCAAAGAAAGGTCAAAATTTAATATTGCATACATAGATCCAGATTCTGCATTCTCCATATATTTGCCTCTTTTATGAACTAAAGATATAGCTGATAACAAATCTATAGATTCTGAAGCTAATAGTGCTGAATATTCACCCAATGAATGTCCAGCAAATATATCTGGAACTATTCCAGTATCATTGATAAATCTTTGATAATAAAGATAAGACGTTATTAATATAGCCGGTTGAGTGATTGATGTCTGATTAAGTATTTCATCTGGGCCATTCTTAATACAATCGATAATATCTATATCTAAAGCATTATTAACAGTGTTAGAGACGGAATTAATTTCAGAAGATGAAAAGGTACTCAACATATTTAAAGATTGAGATCCTTGACCTGGAAAAAGTAAACTTATGTGCCTAGGCATAAGTTAAGCTGTTATATCTTCAGCCTCTTCTTTTTCAACTTTTCTTAAATCTTTTACAAGTCTACCTTTGTAAAAACCATCTTTTGTCATCTGATGACGAGCATGTTTTTCACCTGAAACAGGATCGATAGATAATGTAGAAACTTTTAATGAATCATGAGATCTTCTTTGACCTCTTCTAGATCTTGTAACTTTACTTTTTTGAACTGCCATACTTACCCTTAAAAAAACGTATCCTATCAAAATTATACTATGAATGGTAGAAAAACTTACTTTAATGTATCTAGAAGATTTTTAAATGATTTATCTAATTCTGCATTTATTGATATGAGATTATTACCAATATCAAAGAATTCAATTTGTGAAGAATGAAGAGCCATCCTTTTGTTGCCTTTAGGTGAAACCTCTTTATTATAATTTCTATCACCATACTTATTGTCATTAAGTACTGGGTGACCTATGTGATTGCTCTGAACTCTAATTTGATGTGTTCTTCCTGTAAAAATCTCAATTTCAACCAAACATGATGAATTTAATTTTTGTTTCGGCCTGAATATAGAGATAGATTCTTTTCCACCCTCAGATATAAATGATTTTGTAGAAGATGTTTCAGATTTATTTATTAAAGTATTAATTTCTTTTTTTGTTTTTAGATGGCCCTTAAGAATTGCTATATATTTCTTTTTTATCTTTTTTTCCAAAAGCAATTTATTGAACCACTTATTTGATTTTTTATTTTTTGATAGCACAAGACATCCAGATGTTTCTTTATCTATACGATGGCATAAATCAATTGAATCACCATAAATTAGCCTTACTACATCAATAACCCCAATGGTATTTTTTGTACCGCCATGCACAGCAATGCCGTGTGGCTTGTTAATGATAATAAAATTATTATCGTCATATAAAACACTATCTAGAATTACTTTTTTTAAATTTTGATCTATTGATTGCTTGTAATTTTTTTTCTCATCGTTATTGAGATAAGGAGGGATTCTTATTAAATCATTGGTTTTAATTTTAGTATTGGGTTTAACTCTTCCAGAATTAATTCTAACCTCACCCTTTCTTATGATGTTATAAATTTTTGATTTTGGAATATTTTTATAGATAGACATCAAGTAATTATCTAATCTTCTTCCATCATTATCGTCATTAACTTCTAATATTTTGACAGGCATAGGACAAATCTATAGGATATACATTTAAATGGCTAGATAAAGTAGTCAATTTTAGTAAAAAGAAAGATATATACAACAGTTTAAATACAACCCTATATAGGGTTAATCAGGCAAGCAATACAAAGTAAGACTTACTGATAGAAGCTTAACAAAGCACACTGCTGCATTATCTTCCTATAATTAGGGAGAATAATATGAAAAGAATTTTAATCAACTCATCTTATGGAGATGAATTACGCGTTGCTTTAGTTGATGGAGCAAAATTATATGATTTTGATACAGAATCACCTGATAAAGTCCTACTAAAAGGTAGTATCTTTAAAGCTACTGTTTCAAGAATAGAATCAAGTCTTGATGCTGCTTTTGTAAATTTTGGATCTGAAAGACACGGATTTCTTCCTTTAAAAGATCTCTCAAATGAGTTTTATAAAAAAAATAAAAATGGTAAAAGTGAGTGCATCTTAGAAGAAGGCCAGGAGATAATTGTTCAAGTAACTAAAGAAGAAAGAGGAACTAAAGGAGCAGCTCTAACAACTCAAATAGGATTAGCGGGTAGATTTATTGTTCTAATACCAAACTCATCAAGGTCTGGTGGAATATCTAGACGAATTAGTGGGGAAGAAAGAGGTCAAATCAAAGCAGCACTAGATTCTTTAAATATTCCTGAAAATATGAGTGCCATAGTAAGAACTAATGGTCTGGGAAGGACAAGTGAGGAGCTTAGTCTTGATTTAGCGTATTTATTAGCACTTTGGGATGAAATTAATAATCATATACCTAACGCTAAAAGCCCTGCCCTAATCTATAGGGATGACAAGTTGATTGTCAGAGTTGTAAAAGATTATTTTAAAGATGATATAGAAGAAATTCTTATTGATGACAATGATACCTATAACGAAGCAAAAGAGTTTATAGATGCGGTGCTACCTGATCATTCTGATAAAGTTATGCTGTATCAAGAAGAAATTCCATTATTTAATAGATATCAAATAGAATCCCAGATTGAATTAGCATTTCAGAGAGAGATATCTTTATCTTCAGGTGGATCTATAGTTATTGATCCTACTGAGGCTATGACGGCTGTAGATGTTAATTCTGCAAGATCTACAAAAGGCAAGGATATTGAAGATACGGCCTATAAAACAAATTTAGAGGCTGCAAAAGAAGTTGCAAGACAGTTAAGGTTAAGAGATGTTGGTGGGTTAGTAGTTATTGATTTCATTGATATGCTTGATACAGGCCATCAAGAAAAAGTAGAAGCAGCTTTTAGAAAAGCTGTATATTCTGACAGAGCAAGAGTACAGGTTTCTGGCATTTCTAAATTTGGTCTATTAGAAGTTTCTAGGCAAAGATTAAGACCATCTTTAAATGAGTCATATGATATTGAGCATGTTCTTGTTAGAGGCCCAAGGTCTCTTGGTCAATCAATTTTAAGAATTATTGGTGAAGATTCAGCAAAGGATAATACTGGAGAGATCCAAGTTTATGTTCCCTCGGATGTCGCCAGCTACTTATTAAATGAAAAAAGAAATGACATTATAAATATTGAAAAAACTAATAACATTAGAATCCTCGTTATAGCAGATCCCTATAAGTCTAGGCCATATTATAAAGTTGTTAGAATTAAATCTTCAGATATAAAAAATGTTGATTCATATAATCTTACACCTAACAGTCCAGAACCTGATACAAGCTGGAGAGATGATAAAAATCAATCAAAAGCAATGAAGCCTTTGGTTGATAGAATCAAACCACCAAAAATGCCTAAAAAGAAAAAGGAAGGCCTTGTTGGTTGGATTAAAAGTATTGCTGGTATAGATAAAGAGGAAAAGCCGAAACCTAAACCTAAACCTAAAAAAAGTAATCACAATAGGAATACAAAACCTAGAAATAATTCGCAACAAAACCTGAGTAGAGCTAAGGCTCAAAAAAACATAAATCAGAACAAAAAACCTGTTCAAAATAAAAAACCTGTTCAAAATAAAAAACCTGTTCAGAATAATAAGAAAGTATCTGACTCAAAACAAAATGATCTTAAAGATAATGCAAAAATAAATTCTTCACCTAAACCTGAAATAAAAAATCAGGAACCTAAAAAAGAAGCTATTAAGAAAATTGAACCAAAAAAAGATCCTGTAAAAGCAGAATTAAAAGATACTCCTGTTAAGAAAGAGCCTGCTATTAAAGAAATTGTAAAAGAGCCTAAAGTAAAAAAAGAAATACCGACTAGAGCGGCTAATGACCCGAGATATAAGAGTTAATTAGAAGCCCTGACAGTGTTGAGCTAGGTGGTGTATTTGGAAGATTATCTATATCAAACCATTTAGCATCAACGATTTCATGGCCGTCGACTTGAATTTCACCTGATTCATATTCACAAGTGTATGCAAGCATAAGCTGGCTTGGAAATGGCCACGACTGACTTCCAAAATATTTAATATTTTTAACTTTTAAGCCAACTTCTTCATACACTTCTCTTTTAACCGTTTCTTCTGCGGTTTCAGAGACCTCTATAAACCCTGCTAAAGAACTATATAAGCCCTCTGGAAAAAGTGCATTTCTTGCAAGCAGGATCTGATTACCTTTTTTTATTAAAGCAAGTACGCATGGTGAAATAGTAGGATAAGTCATGATGTTATTACACTTACAAAACATTGCTTCTTCTTTTTCATGAAAAATCTTTAATGAGCCACAATAGCCACAATGGGTATTACTTTTTAGCCAATGCAATAATTGATTAGCCCTTCCAACCAAATTCATTTCAGCTTCATTTAAGGTTGACATTAAATGTCTTAGATCATATTCAACAAGAGATGGATAACCTTGATCTGATAAATTAAATAACTCATCAGTAACATCAACAGCATAAATATTAATACCATTATCTTCAGCGATACCAATTTTTTTAAAGTTATAATTAATAAAATTTAAAAAAGAGGAATTTAAAAGATAAGTCTTATCATTCAAGTCATAAATTACTTTATTATTATTAAAAATAATGAATAGATTAGGAATATCGGGTTTAATGTTAAAAAATCTTTTAAAATGCATACAACTTATTAATTAAATTTATATATGATCAGCGTAATACAAAAACTGTTTTTAGGTAATTCACCAATTTGGTATAAGAAAACTATTGTAACTTTCTTATTAATTAATCCAATAGCTTTAATACTTTTTAATACATTTGGCTTGAATGGTAATTTTATTGTTGGTTGGATGCTATTACTTGAATTCATATTTACTCTAGCTTTAGCACTTAAATGCTACCCACTTCAACCAGGGGGCCTTCTTGCTATCCAGGCTATAGTTCTTGGTCTTACAACCACAAAAGGAATTTATTATGAAATTGAGCATAATCTTGAAGTAATTCTTCTTTTAATTTTTATGGTAGCTGGTATCTATTTCATGAAAAACTTAATGTTAGCAATATTTACAAAATTACTACTCAAAGTTAATTCAAAGATAAACCTTTCATTAATGTTTTGTTTTTCAGCAGCTATTCTATCTGCTTTTCTTGATGCATTGACAGTGACTGCAGTTTTAATAGGTGTAACAATTGGTTTTTATAGGATCTATCATACTGTTTCATCTGGTAAAAATTTTAGTGATTTATCTCATAACTATAATGATAATTCTTCTTTAAGCAGTGTCAGCATAGAAGATTTAGAAAAATTTAAAGCATTCTTGAGAGATTTAGTAATGCATGGTGCAGTTGGTACTGCTCTTGGTGGAGTTTGTACTATTGTAGGTGAACCTCAAAACTTATTAATAGCCAAGGTTGCAGGATGGGAGTTTATAGAATTTTTTATCAGGATGGCTCCCGTGACTATGCCTGTTTTTGTTGCAGGCTTATGTACATGCTATTTTATAGAAAAATTTTCAATTGCTGGTTTTGGCAGTCAATTACCTGCAACTGTGAGAAATATTTTTAATGATTTTGATAAATACGAAACTGAAAATACTACTTTAGAGCAAAAAACAGAATTATTTATCGAAATGTGTGTAGCTCTATTCCTTGTTCTTGCACTAGCATTTCATGTAGCTGCAGTTGGGCTAATTGGTTTAGCTGTGATAATTCTTCTTACTGCTTTTAAGGGAATAACCGAAGAACATAATCTTGGTGAAGCATTTCATGAAGCTCTTCCCTTTACAGCACTTTTAGCTGTATTTTTTGCAATAGTAAGCGTGATTAACGACCAACAACTTTTCTTACCAGTTATTACCTATGTACTATCACAATCTTTAGAAGTCCAACCACCACTATTTTTTGTAGCAAACGGTTTTCTTTCTGCAATTAGTGATAATGTCTTTGTAGCAACAATATACATAAACGAAGTTAAAGCTGCTCTTGATAGTGGCGTTATTACTAGAGAGCAATTTGATCTTCTGGCAGTTGCTATAAATACAGGGACTAATATACCAAGTATAGCCACACCTAATGGACAGGCTGCATTTTTATTCTTATTGACATCATCATTAGCACCTCTAATAAATCTTTCATATATGAGAATGGTACTGATGGCACTACCCTACACCATTGTGCTTTCAATAGTAGGATTTCTTTCTATTATCTATTTGTTGTAATAATGTCTTATTCGGATTCTCATAAGGCATCGATTGCTCCAATGATGCAGTATACCGACATGCATGACAGATATTTGTTGAGACTAATTTCAAAAAAAGTGTTTCTCTATACTGAGATGGTCACAACAGGAGCTATTTTATATGGCAAATGCTTTCATCAATTGGAATTCAATCAAGAAGAGCATCCCGTAGCTGTTCAGCTTGGCGGTTCAGACATTAATGATCTAGTTGAATCTTCAAAAATTGCAGAAGATTATGGATATGATGAAATAAATCTTAATGTCGGATGCCCGTCTGATCGTGTACAAAAAGGAAGATTTGGTGCATGTTTAATGCTTGAACCAAATCATGTTGCCGAATGTCTAAGTGCAATGCAAGACAATGTTTCTATTCCAGTTTCAATCAAATGCAGACTTGGAATTGATGATCATGAAGAATATGAATTTTTATATAATTTTGTCGAGATAGTTAAAAATTCTGGAATTAATCATTTTATTATTCATGCTAGAAATGGGATCTTAAAAGGTTTGAGCCCAAGACAAAACAGACATATACCGCCATTGAAATATGATTATGTTTATCAATTAAAAAAAGACTTTCCTGAACTAGATATAGTTATTAATGGTGGTATAAAAACTATCGCTGATTGCCATGAGCATTTAAGTCATGTTGATGGAGTTATGATTGGAAGAGCTGCATATGAAAATCCATTTTTAATTCAAGACATAGATAGTCAAATATATGGAGAACCTGAGTCCAAAAAATCTAAAAAAATAATACTAAATCAATATTTAGATTATGTGGAAGAAAAGCTTAATCAAGGCCATGACCTCTCAAGAATGATGAAACATCTTTTTGGGCTATCAAGGGGTGATAAATATGCTAAAACTTTTAGAATAAAAATCTTAGAAGTAATTAAAAAAGAATCAATTGGGGCTCACAGACAAGAATTAGAAGATTTATTGTTCTATTAATAAATCATCCATATCGTCTATAAACTCATCCTCAACATCAACACCATCATTAATTTCATAATTCATATACTGAACATATGAATCTCTAACAAAGTTATATCTATCACCATATATCAAAGACTCTATTTCTAATAGTCTTTCTCTAGTCTCTAGCGCGTCCATTCCTTTAAGTGCTAGATTTACATCCGACTCTGTCATATGAAATGTAACTGATAAGAAAGATGAAAAGGGTCGAGCCAATGTATCTCGCAAGGTTGATGGACCCAATCCAGGTAGCATTATATAAGGGCCTGACGGAACACCCCATAGAGCAAGCGTTTGATCAAACTCTTCCTCATGTCGAGTTAATCCTATTTTTGTTGCAACATCTAAAAAGCCACCAAGTCCAATGGTGCTATTAATTATAAATCTTGAAAAATCATTAATAGCTAACTTTGGTTTACCTTGAAGAATTTGGTTAACAGAAGTTTCAATCTCTTCTAAATTGTCAAAAAAATTAGAAATACCCTTTTTAATAGGTTTGGGAGCTTTTGAATATGTCACAGCCACAGGCTTTAAAAAATTATTATCTATAGATTCATTAAATTTAAAAGTAATACGATTAATGTCTTCAAAGGGATCATTAATATCCTCAGCATAAATTAAGGAAACGCTTAGAAAGGAGACTATTAAAATACGATACATAGAATAATTATACTAGTGATTAAAGATTGGAAGCTAAATCCTTAATAGAATCGTGTATCTTTTTTGGATTAAATTCATAAATTGATTCATTAAAATCTATTGATGCCAATTTTTTAATATTTAGATCATCGATGAGCTTAAAGTCATATGATATTTTTTTATTTGAAATATTATTCTCTACATAACCTAATATATTTATATCTAATTTATTAAATACCTCTACAGACTTGATTAAGTCATAGACTGCTAATTTATTTGGAGTTGTGATCAATAAGGAATTATCAGGTTTGATTTCAGAGCTAATAGTCAAATAAGCATCGCCTGTTCCTGGAGGCATATCTATAAATAAATAATCTAAGTCACCCCAATCCGTTGAGTGAATTAATTGTTTAATAGCACCACTTAGCATTGGGCCTCTCCATAAAGCAGCTTTATCTGAATCAAGAATAAAACCCATTGAATTAAGTTTTACGTTATGAGAAATTATTGGCTTAAAATATTTTTTGCCATCTATCTGAATAATTTCTGGTTTGATATTTTCTATACCGAAGAGTAGATGTTGATTTGGGCCATAGATATCTGCATCAAGAACCCCTACTTTAAAACCTTTTGCTTTTTCAATTGCAATCGCAGCTGTTAGGGAGCTCTTACCAACTCCTCCCTTTGCAGAAGCAACAGCGATTATTTTCTTTATAGCCATATGGTTTGTTTTTTCACATATAATACAGGTTATATATGAGCTCAACTACAAATAAAACAAGAAAAATTATAGTGACCCAAGCTTTGCCATATGCAAATGCTTCACTTCATCTTGGTCATATTTTAGAAGCAGTTCAAACTGATATATGGTCAAGGTTTCAAAACAAATCTGGTAATGAGTGTCTGTTTTTCTGTGCTGATGATACGCACGGAACCCCAGTTATGCTAAAAGCTAAAGAATTAGGCATATCTCCAGAGGATTTGATTAAAGATGTTCAAAAGGATCATGAAGAGACCTATAAGCTTTACGATATTAATTTTACAAATTATCACACAACACATTCAGATGAGAATAAAAAATATTCTGAAAAAATTTACTTAAAAGCTAAAGAAAATAAGTTAATTACAAGAAAAACTATCAATCAATTATTTGATGAAGCTGAATCTATGTTTCTTTCAGATAGATTTGTAAAAGGTACCTGTCCTAAATGCGGGGCTTCAGATCAATATGGCGATGGATGCACTAAATGCGGGGCCACATATGATGTTGGTGAACTTAAAGATCCTGTATCTGCGATATCAGGTACAAAACCTATAAACAAAGAAAGTGAGCATGTATTTTTTGATCTGCCAAAAAAATTAGATGTTTTAAAGAATTTCTTGACTTCAGCTGATCTTCAAAAACCTATTACCAATAAGCTCAGTGAATGGCTCAACGATGACCTGCATCAATGGGATATATCAAGAGATGCTCCATATTTTGGCTTTAAAATTCCAGAAGAAGAGGATAAATACTTTTATGTATGGCTTGATGCTCCAATAGGTTATATAGCATCTATAGATAATTGGGCTACAAAAAATAATAAAGATATGGACTCTTTATGGTCTGCTGATTCAGATTATGAAATTTATCACTTTATTGGAAAAGATATTTCTTATTTCCATGGTTTATTTTGGCCTGCTTTATTAAGTGGGTCCGATTTAAAACTACCAAACGGAATATATGTTCATGGTTTTTTAACCATTAATGGTGAAAAAATGTCTAAATCTAAGGGCACAGGAATACTGGCAAAAGAATTTGCTGAGCTTTGTGATCCTGAAACATTAAGGTACTACTTTGCAGCCAAACTAAATGACAAGGTTGAAGACATAGATTTAAATTTTGAAGATTATGTTCAAAGAATAAATTCAGATTTAGTTGGTAAATACTTAAATATAGCTAGCAGATGTTCTTCATTTATAGAAAAGAATTCAAACGCCCTTTCAAGTACTTTTGATAATGAGCTTATAGAAAAAGCAATTAATCAAAAAGAAGCTATAGAAGCATGTTTTGAATCTAGAAACTACTCTAAGGCTGTTAGATTAATAATGGATATTGCTGATTTAACAAATAAATATATAAATGACAATACGCCATGGAAAAAAGATATCGACGAAGCTGCTCAAATCGCGACAACTGCCTTGAATGTTTTTAATATTTTATCAATTTACCTGAGCCCTATTATTCCAAATATAACCAGTGAAGCTTTTAAGTTTTTAAATCAAGAAAAACAATCATTTAATGATATTGAATTATATTTAAAAAATAATATTAATAAGTACAGACCTTTATTGAAAAGACTTGAACCTATTGTAATCCCAGAGGAAAAACCAATGAGTGAAGAAGAAAATTATATAAATATTGATCAGTTTGCTGACATTGATTTAAGAGTTGCAAAAATTAAAAACGCTTCTCACGTTGATGGTGCTGATAAACTTTTGCAACTTACTTTAGATGTTGGCGATCTTGGTGAAAGAAATGTCTTTGCAGGTATTAAAAAAGCTTACGATCCCGAAAGCATTGTAGGTAAAATGGTAATTTTAGTAAGTAATTTAGCACCAAGACAGATGAAATTTGGTCTTTCAGAAGGTATGGTTTTAGCATCTAGTGATGACGAAGGAATATATCTCATCTCACCAGATTCCGGCGCTACTCCAGGCTTGAGAGTAAAATAATGGCAAAAGAAGTAGACATTGTAGTAATAGGAGCAGGACCTGTAGGCCTGTTTACTGTATTTGAGGCAGGCTTGCTAGGATTAAATTGTGTTCTTATAGATAACTTAGATAAGCCCGGTGGGCAATGTGCTGAACTTTATCCAGAAAAACCAATTTATGATATTCCAGGAGTTCCATTTCAAACAGCTCAAGAGCATGTTGATGCTCTTCTTAAACAGATTGAGCCATTTAATTATGAACTAGTTTTAAATGAAAGAGTTGAGCTAATAAATGAAATAGATCATGAGGATAGTAAGTTTTGGGAAATAGAAACAAACGAATCTACTAAATTTATTACTAAAAATATCTTTATAGCAGCAGGTGCTGGGTCTTTTGAACCAAGAAGACCTGCCAACATTAGTGAGCCAGATACATTTTTAAACAAAGGTGTTACTTATGCAGTTCGATCAAAATCTTTATATGAAAATAAAGATATCTTTATATTTGGAGGTGGTGATTCTGCTTTAGATTGGACGATAGATCTTGCAGAAAAAGCTAAAAGCCTCTCGCTTGTTCATAGAAGAGATGCATTTAGAGGTGCCCTTCACTCTGAAGAAAAGATGAGAGAACTTGTAGCTTCTGGAAAAGTTAAACTTTTGACTCCTTATCTTATTGATAGCATTGAGGGGTCAGATAAAGTTGAGGGTGTCACTCTGAAAAATTTTGAAACCAATGAAATTGAGCATCATAATGCTGATGAATTGCTCTTCTTATTTGGTCTTAATAAAAAACTAGGTCCTATTCTTGAATGGAATCTTGATTTAAGTGGTAAAAAAATATCAGTAAATACCGAAAACTATCAAACATCTGTGGAAGGAATTTTTGCTGTTGGTGATATCAATGACTATCCAGGTAAATTAGATCTTATTTTATCTGGTTTCCATGAGACCACTCTTGCAGTTCAAGAAGCCTACAAAAGAATCTATCCAGGTGAAAGAGTACCCTTTGGTTACACAACTTCAAATTCAAAACTTCAAGAGAAACTAGGCGTAAAAGAAAAATAAAATTGGAATTAATTAATCTCATTCATAAAGAATTACCTCAGATTCAATGCGGTAGATGCGATACGCCTGGATGCATGCAATATGCCCAGGCCATAGTTGACGGTGATCCTCATGATAGATGTGTTCCTGGTGGGCAAGAAACTCTTAATAAATTAAATCAGTTACTTGATAAAAAAATCTCTAAAGTGAATTTAGATTATGGTCCTACTATCGATAGTCAAAAAGTGACTATCGTTGAGAATGAATGCATTGGATGTAAAAAATGCATAGATGCATGCCCGGTTGATGCAATAGTTGGATCAGCCAATATGATGCATTCAATTATTGATGATATATGTACAGGGTGTGAGTTGTGTATTGAGCCATGTCCTGTAGACTGCATAGAAATTATTTCAGTATCTGAAAATCAAATAAAACAACCGAGAGATTTGTCTCAATTTTTTTATAATTTAAAAGAAACTACAAATACTAAAAAAAGATCAAAGCTAAAAAATTTTTCGAATGAAAATTTAAATATTAGCAAATTTATAAATAATCAAATTGAGAACAGGGGTGTCAACAAATCAGAAAATCTTAATGATATGCAAGTTAATATTACAAAAAATGATTTACAAAACTTACATAAGTTTGATGAAAGTTTGCTAGAAGATTTTGTTAAAAATAAATCTGACTAATGTTAAAAGATAGATTTAGAAAATATTTACCAGTTGTCGTAGATCTTGAAACAGGAGGTTTTGATTCTAAAACAAATGCAATTTTAGAAATAGCTATAACATTAATAGAAGAAGAAAATGATGAGCTGTTGGTTGGAGAGACATTTAGATATCATCTCAACCCTTTTGAAGGAACTGTAGTTGAGGATGAGTCATTAGAATTTACAAAAATTAAACTTGGTCACCCGTTAAGGAATGCGGTTGAAGAAGAATATGCCTTAAAAGAACTGTTTAAAATTATTAATAAAACTAAAAATAAATACGAATGCTCCAGGGCCATATTAGTTGGTCATAATGCTCATTTTGATAATTCATTTTTAAATGCGGCAGTTGAAAGAAATAATATTAAAAGATCCCCTTTTCATCCATTTTCTGTATTAGATACAGTAACCTTAGGTGCTTTAGCTACAAACCAAACAGTACTAGCTAGAATATGTGAATCTTTAAAGATTGATTATGATTCAAAGGAAGCTCACTCAGCTGCATATGACTCTGATGTTACTGCTAAAGTCTTTTGTAAAATAATAAATGACTTTAATAAAAATTAGCTAGCGTCATCAATTGCTTTCTGTAAGTCTCCTGACTCATGCATTTGGGTAACAATATCTGCACCACCAATTAACTCACCCTTGATGAAGACTTGAGGGAAAGTTGGCCAATCTGATACAGATGGTAAAGTTGTTCTAACATCATTATTTTCTATGACATCAACATATGAAAATTTTGCATCACATTCGATCAATGCTTGAACTGTTTTTGCAGAAAAACCACATTGAGGCTCATAAGGTGTGCCCTTCATATAAATTAAAATATCATTCTCTTTGATTTGTTGCTTTAATTTTTCTTCGATTGTCATATTTATCCCTTAATAACTCCTATATACCTCTTTATAGTGTCTTCAAAGCCATAATTCAAGGCATCAACTACAATTGCATGACCAATAGATACTTCATTTACACCACCAATACTTACTAAATGAGGTAGGTTAATTAAATTCAAATCATGTCCTGCATTAACCATTAAATCTTTATCTTTTGCTGCATAAATTAATTCTTCTAATTTGGTGTTTATAGTAAGATCATTTAAATCAATTAACTTTGCAAATTCACCGGTGTGAATTTCAATAGTGTTGGCTCTAACTTTAAGTGCGTAATCTATAGAATCTAAATTTGTATTATTATTTTTTAAATTATCTACAAACAAACTGATTGATGTACTTTTACAAAGACTATTCAAATTCTTTATTACGTTAATTAGATTATCATCATGGTCGCCACTCTCCCATCCATGATCTGAAGTTATCTGATTGGGAAGGTCTGGAACAAGGGTTGCTTGGTCTGGCTGACATGTATTTACCAAATTTACATAGCCCTGAAAAGGATCTGCAGGCTCAGAAAATGGATTGCCTTCAATATTGAACTCTACATCTCTTTCTTTGCATATTTTACCCAAAGAAATCACATCTTCGCTTGTTGCATGTCTGTGATCTGGTCTTGGATGTAATGTTAAGCCATCAACACCAAGATCAATTGCTTTGTTTGCATATTCCTCTAATGAGGGATTATTCTCCCCTCTAGCATTTCTTAACAAAGCAATCTTATTTAAATTTAAGCTGAATTTCATATTCTAATTATAGATTATTAGATGAGCTAGAAACGATACAAGTCATCATTTTTGTTAACTATTAAGTCATAGGCGTTATTAACGGAATAATTTGATCTATCAAACCCTTTGATAATCACAACAGGCTTCATATCATTGCCTTGGCCCATCAATAACCCAGCAGCGGCAGCTAATTCATCAGCAATAGCAATCTCTGTAGCATGCAATGTATTTCCAAAAATATCTTCCTCACCCTTTAAATCTATAAGACTCTGAATGTTAGAACTGGCAATTGCAAAATTCGTTACTCCAGACCTATATGGCCTAGTCATCGAATCAGTGATTATTACACTAATATCTTTACCTATCTGTGTATTTATTTGGGTTTGAATATCATTTGCGCTTTTTTTTGGATCCTCTGGCAGTAAAAGTACAAGATCTTTATTTTTTGAAATGTTAGATCTATCTATGCCAGCGTTAATGTTTATGTATCCAAGTTTATGCTCAACAATGATTACATTTTTTTCAGTACTTAATATCTCATTAGATTCATCTAAAATGAGCTGTATAAATGCTGGATCTCTACCCAGGCTATTTCCTAATTTTATAGCTTTTTCTGAAGGATTAATTTCTGATAAATTTTTAAATCTATTTTCTGATTTTGAGATAATTTTTTGTGCAAGAAGTATCACATCTCCATCATCAATAGTAATATCATTATCCTCGATAGAATCTAAAATAATAGAACTTAAGTTATCACCTGGATTAATTAAGGGAAACTCCTCTAAAGCTCTTATAGATAAATGGTTCATAATTATTTAATCTGCATATTTTTTTAAGCGATTACAATAGCACATATATATTCTAAATAAATCCTATTGTATACTGCAGGATTATGACCATATTAGATCAAAAATTACTGGATATACTTGTATGTCCCGTTTCAAAAAAACCTCTTGAGTATGACAAAGAGGCCAATGAACTAATTTCTAAAGAAGCTGGACTAGCCTATCCTGTAAAAGATGGAATACCTGTAATGCTTCCTGAGGAAGCCCGTAAAATTTAAGAATACTAATTATTTAACCCGTTCTTCCAGAAATATAATTTTTAGTCAATTCATGTTCTGGGTCATTAAAAATTTTCTCAGTATCGTTAACTTCAATTAAATTTCCTAAATGAAAATATGCAGCTCTTTGAGATACCCTTGCAGCTTGGCTCATAGAATGAGTAACCATAACTATTGCATAATTTTCTTTTAACTCATTAATTAAATTTTCAATCTTTTCTGTAGCGATAGGATCTAATGCTGAACAAGGTTCATCCATTAATATAACATCTGGTTTGATAGCAATCGCTCTAGCTATACATAGTCTTTGCTGTTGGCTCTCTTTTCAAAAGCTCTGGAATTGCCTGATAGTTAGAGGTAGTAATAACATCTGCGCCTGCTTCAATATTATCAATGTGAATTTGAAGTATCAGATCAGGGTTATGTATTAAACAGTAAGCAGACCAGATTGAAGTTTTAAAACTGGGAAGAAACTCTCCTCTATTTTCAATTTCTGTTCCCAGGGCTGAGTCTAATAATAATGGTTTCATAATTATTTCCTATGATATATATTTTGTAAGTTTAATCAAAGTCTTCCATGCCAAGAGTTTCAGCAAGTGGCTGAAGCCATTCTCTATAATTTTCCCATTGCTTCATACCGGACCTGTAAATAGGCTGTCTAACCTGCTCAGAACTTGGCGTCCTAACAGTTCTTTTATTTTTATAGAATTCCAAACAGCCATCTTCAAAGTCAAGATTGCAAAATTTTAGAAGTTGTCTTATTTCATTTTCAGTATTATTAATCATATTTTCATATATAACTCTATGAACTTTACCTGGCAGTACTTTATCCCAATGCCTCATAATAGTTAAATAGTCTAAATAGTAATTTCCAATTCTTTCAAAGCCATAAGTAAAACCCTGGCCTGAGCCAAATAACTGTTTATAACAACTAAAACAACAATCCATTGGATTTCTTCTTGCATCAATAATCTTTGCATTTGGAAGGATTAATTGAATCAAGCCAATATGAGAAAAATTATTAGGCATTTTATCAATAAAATATGGCTTGTCTGTAATTCTTTGATCTAAGGTATTGTTTAAATAAGACGAGCCCATAATTTCAAAATCTTTTTTATCAATATTTAAAATTTTAGATGGATATTCTGACCTACTTTTTGCATTTTTTTTATTTGCAATCTTTCTTGAAAGTGCAATTATATTTTGCAATTCAGTAGTGCCTTCAACAAGTGAATGTGAGGATAAAATCTGCTCTATTAACGTAGATCCTGATCTAGGAAGTCCAACTATAAAAATAGGGTCAGTATTTTTATCACCAACACCTTTATATTTATCAAAAAAATCTTTAGTAAAAAAATCCATGAGTTCATTACATTCAGATCTAAAATCCTTATAACGCCATGGCACTTGCTTTCCTTTAACACTATTACCTTTTATGTAGGCAGCTATAGAATGTTTAAAATTCTTTCTATCTTCTTCAGCCTTTCCTAGAGCAAAAAGCAAGTGGTAGTAATCATCAATTAGACAGTCCTTATTTTTTAAAAGTAAATTGATATTATTTATATCAGCATCTTCAAATTTGTATGTCTTTAGATTTGCCAAACTCCAATAAGCTTCTCCATAACCATAGTTCAAAGAAATTGCTTTTTTGTAAGCAATTATAGCCTCATCAACCCTGCCTACGGCTCTTAAGGTATGCCCATAACTAAGATGCAGTTGATTGTGATTTGGAAAATTCCTATAAATATTTTCAAATAGAACTAAGGCATCTTCATGATTATTTGCCAGAGCTAAATTAACAGCCTTTAAGGTTAGGTAATGTAAATTCTTGGAATCTTTTTCTAGCAATATATTAATTTGCCTTAAAGACTCGAAAGGAAGCTGTCTTTTGTATAAAAGATTTGCGTAGCTAAGTCTTGCAAGATCAAAATCAGGAGCAAGGTCTAAAGCTCTTGTTAATAAGTAACCAGCATCTTTGTATGCTCTAAATCTAATGCCTATATCAGCAAGTAACTTCATAGCATTAACATCTAAAGGGTTATCTATTAGATGCTCTCTAAGAATTGGCTCAGCCTTCTTAAGTTTATTTGCAGCAATAAGTTGAGCGGCATCTAGGAGTTTTTGGGGATGACTCTTGTTCATATTTTAGGCGTATAAAAAAAGGCTGTATTATAAATAATACAGCCTCTCGTTAAAAAATATAACTTCTAGTTAAATTTCCAAGAATACTTTAATCCAATAGTTCTAGGCCTATTGATAGTTACTAATTCTATTTCGTCCTCATTATTAATGTAAAGATCGGCCTTTTCATTAAAAATGTTATCAATAAAAAACTGTACAGACGAATTTTCATTTACAGGTTTAAGATAATAATAATTAGCAATTGCATAAGAATTTTGTATTTTACGATCGTCATAAAAAAGATCATTCCACATCTCATCTACGAAGGCATAGTTAAACTGCATTGAATCTCCGTTATCTCGGTCATAGTTAAGATTAAAGTTATATTTGCTATCAGGGGTGAAAGGCAAGTCCTGACCGTTTCTAGCTTCTATTGCTCCTCTAAGAACATAGTCTGCTTTCAACACAGCTTCATTCGTAGATGCGGATAATCCTAATGATAAATTATCATTAACCAAATACTTTAAATCAATCTCACTACCAGTACTCTTAGCCTTACCTATGTTATCAACAAGACCAAGCAAGGAAATTGATGAATCAAACCAGCCTAACTGAATGTCATCCCAATCCATTGAATAAATAGCCGCATTTAATCTTCCTCTACCATCAGCAAAAGTTGTCTTGAAACCCAATTCTTTATTTGTAAGGAAATCGGCTTCATAAGTAGCTCCAAGTTGTGTTGTTCTATTGGCACCACCTGGTCTATATCCTTCTGAGAGAGTTGCATATAGCAAAGTATCTTCGCTAAGGTCGTAAGCGACATTAATCTTAGTAATGCTATCTTTGCCGTTGTATGCAGAATTAACATTGTCAGGCCTTGTTGCACTTCCGTATATAGATGTAGGCCACCATATAGTCCCAACAAAGCCTGTTAAAGTAGTTTCATTATCGAATCTTCTATGACCAATTGTAAGTTCAGTTTTATCATTTAGCTGATAATATAACTCACCAAAGAATGCAGATTCTTCTTCTGAACGAAGCTGATCGGTTTGGAAATAAAGGTCGGTAGTTGTGGGCACTGCAGCATCAGGACTTATTGGTGGAACGTGCCATTGAGAATTAAATTTAGTTTCATTTTCACTATAAAAAGCACCAATAATCCAATTAAGCTTTGAGTCATTATTTGAAGCAAGTCTTATCTCATGTGTATCAAAATTTTGCGTAGTATCATTTTCAAACTGAATGCTTGGATCAACACAGGCTCCAAAATAAGATGTGTAGCATGTATAGTATCCTTCAACATAGCCATCAACTGAATAATGAGAATAATCACTTAATACTTCGAAATCTCTCTCAAGACTTGAGGTGGTAAAAGTTAGGTCTGCAAAACCAAGATCTCCGGTTAATGTTCCAGAAAATCTTGTCCAATCATCATCTTGAGAATCTTCAAAGAATCTACCAACGTTATAATTTCCAAGCCTTGTAGGCTCGTGATCCCAAACGCCATCACTTTCTAGTGTTTGACCAATAACTGAAGCGTCAAGAGTCCAATTTTCATTTAAATTTACTCTAAGAGCAGCTCTATAACCAGATTTTACTGAATCATTAAAATCATCTTGGATATAAGCTGTATTATTTCTAGTTATTCCACTGACTGGATAGGTTATTGAGTCAGCAACAGAATCAATATAACCACCATCTCTATCGTTATAACCAACTATACGAATTGCGGCATTATCGCTAAGGGGGATATTTACAAAAGCCTCAACCATTCCACTTCTGGATCCAGCTTTAGTACTTTCTAAACTTACATTAAATCCTGAATCAAATTCAGAATCTGGCTTATTTGTAATAATTTTTAAATTTCCTGCTTGTGATGCTGCTCCGTATAGCGTTCCTTGAGGACCTGATAAAGCTTCAATTCTTTCAATATCATAAACATGAACATCAAGGTTATCCCCGATCATAGTTACAGGCGATTCATCAAAATAAATTGCTACTGCAGGTCCTTGAAGCGATTGATTAGAATTGCCTCCATCAGAAATTCCTCTCATGAATATTTGACCCATACCAGGTCTTCTTTGAATAGCTGAAACAGAGGGAAGTTGAAGAACATAGTCTGAAAAATCTTTTATATTAAGATTATTTAACTCTTCACTTGAAAGAGTATTTACACTAATTGGAACATCTTGAAGATTCTCTGATTTTTTTTGCGCCGTTACAACAACCTCTTCTATCTGTAGATCACTTTGTGCTAAAGTCGAAGGTACTATTAAAAAAGATGAAGCTAAAATCGAAGCTTTAGTCGATTTAGTAACAGCCTTGTATATTTTTTCGAAGTGGAATATGTCCATGAATAACCCCTATAAAATTAAATATATGAAAAATATATACTAAAAAATAAAATTAGTATATTAATTTTTTACATATTTTAGAAGAGTCATGTGTTTTGGAAATTACCTTATTATTATATGAAATTACGTTATTTTTATATAATTTATGTTCCGGCCAAACGTTGAATAGTTTTGTATTTGGATTTCCATTTTTAATAAATTCAATCCAGTGGTCTTGGATTATTTTAGTTATCTCAATATCAACCGCTGATGTCGGAAGCCACTCATCATGTGTGTTAAATATATATGGAAGTTCTGCTCCATGATAAGCCCCCATCTCTTTAGATTTTTGACCATCTCTCACTCTATCAAAGGAATACACCCATACTTTATTTTTATTTTTTTTAACAATGGAGTCAGCAATAAAAAAAGAAGGGCATGCATAATTTCTAGATGAAAGAAGCATATCTAACTTTGCTTTTTCATTGTAAGTTTCAGGTAGCATTTCTTCAATTGACTCAATGGAGTCATAAAAGCCCAAATTAAGTCTTTCTTTGTAAAAATCTGATAAAGAGAAATGATCACCTAAATACATAAATTCTTCATTAGCATTTGAGCCAATTATCATGTCCACATTATGGAAGTTCCCTTTTTTAAATGATTCTTTTATAGGCTCTATAATTGAGTAATTATCAACTACTGAGTAATATCCCGTTGATCCATAAATATTTTCAGATATTTCTAGAATATCCTTAGCATCTATTTGCCTTAATTTATTAATACTTTTTCTGTCATTACCATGGCCTAGTAATTCTTGAGATAGCTTATTTGAAAGTATTTTTGGTAACTCGTAATCAATAGTATTTTCTGCGATTGTCCATCCTCCGCTTTGATGAATCGCCTTATTAAATAAATTTTTACTAAGTGGTGAAACTATTAAATGCTCAATATTTGTAGCTCCAGATGACTCGCCAGAGATTGTTATATTATTGGGATCGCCTCCCAGCAAAGATATATTATTTTTAATCCATTTAAGAGATTGGATAATATCCAATAAAGCAAAGTTAGATTTATCAAGTTCCGGATTAGAGTAGAAACCAAAAATGCCCAGTCGATACGAGATAGTTATGACTATTGCACCATTTTGAGCTAATTTTGCTCCTTCGTAGTTTGGCTCGAAGGACCAGCCTGCTCTGTTTGACCCGCCGTGAATAAATACAAGAACGGGAAGATTTTTTATCTTTATATTATTTGGCTTCCAGATATTCAAATACAAACAATCTTCACTTATAGCTGGAAATTTAATATAGTCAGGATTGCCTCCAAAACCTTTAGCTACTTCTTTATACCAGTTAGAAATTCTTGGGCCTTGCATGCAAGCAGCAGGATAGTTAAAAGCATTATATGATTTAGCCTCATATATCTTATCTTGGGGCTCTTGCCATCTTAGCTCGTTAACTGGAGGACTTGCATAAGGAACCCCTAAATATGACTCTACTAATCCATCATTAGAATATATACCATTTATTTTTACATCATCAATCATGAAGTAAGGCACTTCATTAGATGTTAGAGAGTTTGATGATATAAAGATAAAATAAAGTATTGTTTTTTTAAAGTTAGCCATCCAACTAATCTTAATCCAATAATCTAAGTAATTAAATAAATATTTTTATTGTTAAGTGAAATGAAGCCATAAATAATATCCTGGCTTTAGAAATGAAATCTACTGATTATTTTTTAAAATAGAGTGAAATTTTAAAAGCCTTTGCTTCCATGAATTAGTAAGAACTCTAAATTCATTAGGTTTAACAATAAACTCCTGAAAAATTAAATCTCTATCAACCATTAAAATAACAACTTGCTGTATATCTGTTCCAAACATTACGTTATGTGCGTTTGCATATGCACAGCATTGAAGAAAGTAATCCTCTATCCATTCACGTCTCTTAATTTTTTTAGCAGTTTTAAAATCTATGATAGACGGTATTCCATTTATCTCACCGATACAATCAGCTGTCCCTGCATACAGATTATCAAGAATCAAACCAACCTCTAGACCCCACACCTCCGTAATGGCTCCAAGACCATCACTAATAAATTTTTCAGTAATTTTTTTAGCAATAATATAATTTTGATCATTTGTAAAAAAATCCCATTCCTTTTCATTTAAAAAATTTTCAAGGGCCTCATGAACCATACTTCCTATATCTGTACTTTGCTTGACTACCCTATCAGCCTCTTCTTCTCCAACCCTTAATCGCCACTGATTAATAGAATCTGACTTTGTAGACGTCTTGCCTAAGACGGTCGTAACGCTAGGAACCGGATGATTTTTTGAATCTAGATAAATCTTCCCAGCTCTTGGTCAATTCTTGTTAGATCGGGGTAGTTATATTTATTTTTTATCATATTAATTATAAGGTCGATTTATCTAATGCTCTATATTATGATTTAAGGCAAATCTATCTATTTATATGCTTAATATCAAAATAAACCCAACATGGAATAAAACTGTAATAGCTATAACTATTTTACTTTTAGTTGGATTATCATCATATGTAATTAACAATCCAAAGGTAAGCGCTGAATCTTTAGCTTTTATTTATTCATATTTCTCTTCGACCTTTGAGTCAATTTTTTTATACATTGGTTTTCTAATATTGGTAGTTCTATTAATGGTTGCAATATCGCCTGCTGGAGGGTTTAAGGTAACGCTACCAAATAAAACTACATATTCATTTATTTCCTGGGGGGCAATGTTATTTGCGACCGGGATGGGTGCAGCTTTACTTTATTGGTCAACTATAGAATGGATTTATTATTTTAATAACCCCTTGGAGGGCGTTGCTAGAGAAAGTGAGTTAAATCTATTGAATGCAAGAACTTATCCAATTTTTCATTGGGCATTTACAGGATGGGCCATCTACTGTCTTCCAGCTGTAGCATTTGCCTTTGCTTTGACTCTGAAACCTGAATCACCACTAACCTTCTCCGGCATACTGCTAACTAAAAAAAAGGGACCAATAGCTGTACTTCTTGATCTTCTATTTATTGGTGCTATTTTATCAGGAGCTGGTGTTGGTCTTGGACTTTCATTTCCTTTAATATCAGCAGTTTTCTCAAAGGTACTGTCAGTTGAAAAGAATTTTGCATTAGATATAACTACCTTGTTTATATGTCTTGGAATTTTTGGAACAAGTGTTTATTTAGGTATAGAAAAAGGTATTAAAAAGTTAAGTAATTTAAATATTATCCTAGTAATAATATTTTTGACTACAATTTTATTTCTAGGTCCAACGCAATATATCATTAGCAATTCAATAAACACTATTGGCAATGTGGCAGTTAATTTTCTTGATATGAGCTTAACGTCAGGTACAAAATATAGTTTAGATTGGACAGTCTTTTATTGGGCTTGGTACCTAGCCCTTGCTCCAGTAGTGGGAACTTTTATTATTAATATTTCTAATAATAAAACTATTAGGCAAATAATATTAGGGACAATAATAATTGGTACGGTTGGGTGCATACTTCATATATCAATTCTAACAAATCTATCTATATTTTTTTATGAAAATAATATTTTAAACTCTCCAGAAATCATTGCTAATAATATAATGCAACCAGAGTCATTGATTATTGAAACTATCTCGAGTCTCAATTATGGCAATATTTTATTAGTAATGTTTGGTATTATTTCTATAATTTTTTTATGCACTACTTATGATTCATCATCATATATTTTAGCAAGTGCATCAATGAACAATTCTAGTATTGAATCCTCAAAAAACTTAAGAATTATTTTTGCAATTCTTCTAGTAGTGCAGCCCTCTTTAATAATGTTTCTAGGCGGAACTGAGTCTTTTAAATGGATTTTAGTAATATTTTCTATACCATTACTTTTTATTAACATTTTATTGCTAATCTCTATACTTTATAATGCATATAAATCTATCCGAACATAAAGCTCATATTTTTAACGTTAATGAGATAGACATCTCTAAGAAATCTATTATTTTCATTCCTGGCGCAGGAATGGATCATAGAACCATTTCAATGCTTAATTTAAGCAACTTAGAGGATTTCTATTTTGTATTTGAGGTTTATAAAAATCTTGAACTGCATATCGAGTGAGACTTTTAGCTAAAACATTACCAAGATTATTTCTTACTTCGTTAAATAAAAAATTTTCATCTTTTTTGATACCCTTTTCATCGTCATAGAAATCAACCATGTCATTTATTGTGATTCCTATATTCTTTTTTTCTGATAAGAACTTATCTTGATCTGTAACGATACTGATTGCTTCTTGTATAAATTTTTCTCTTGCTAACGAAACGGTTAGAGCAGAATGTGAACCAAGTTTAACCATTCGTTTGTTTTCTTTACCATTTACATTTTTTCTAAAGACTAGATAATATGTCTTACTTTTTGAACCTACGACAAATTGAAGTCTACAGTTTGGGATAATGGCTTTTTTATGAGAATCATAATAAGTATCATTTTTATCACCCTGTAACTTAAGTGAATTAATAATAGCTGGGGTAAAATCGAAGCTATTTTTAATCATAATAGATATGTTTTAAGTTGTTTATATATTTATTATAGTAAGAATTATGGACGATATTTCAAGTAATTAAGTGAAATATGCTGAAATAAAAAAATATAACTTGCACCAATAAATAGCTTTAAAGTATTGTTTTAAAGGGTTTTATAATTGATTGCGCCCGTAGCTCAGCTGGATAGAGTACTTGGCTACGAACCAAGGGGTCGGGAGTTCGAATCTCTCCGGGCGCGCCATTCTCTTTAAGATAAAGATTCCAAATGAGTTACTTTATCCATCCATTCTTGATCAGCAAGTTCAACTTCGTTAGATAACTCCAGTTGATTTCTGATTAAGTCCTGTAAATTATCTGATGAATCATCTTTGTATAAGTCAGGATCAGCAAGCTTTAAGTTTGCCTCATCTAATTTAGTATTGAGTCTTAATAATCTTTTTTCTAATTTAGATATCTCTATATTTAAGGATTTAATTAATTTACTGTTATCTTCCTTGTTATCTTTTGAACTTTTAACTTTTTTCTTCGTTTCTTTTATATCACTTGATTTGATATCTAAAATATAATTTTTGTAATCATTTAAATCGCCATTAAATATATCTACTCTGCCATTATCAACTAAATAAAAATGATCAACTGAGCTATTTAATAAATGTCTATCATGAGAGATAAGCAAGATAGCACCCCTAAAAGTTTGTAATGCTATCGTTAGGGCATGCCTCATCTCCATATCTAAATGGTTTGTTGGCTCGTCCATTAAAAGAATATTAGGTTTTTGATAAGAAATAATAGCAAAAGCTAGTCTTGCTTTCTCGCCACCTGAAAAAAGATGAATAGGATCTTTAACTTTATCACCTTTAAAATTAAATCCTCCAAGGTAAGTTCTTATTTGTTTCTCTGTTTTTGTTTCATCAAGTCTTTGAATATGAGTAAATGCTGATATAGATAAATCTAAATCATCCACCTGATGTTGAGAGAAATAACCAACTTTAAAATTAGTTCCTGCCTCTCTTTGGCCATCTATTAAAGAAATACTTCCAACAATGCTTTTTATTAAAGTAGATTTGCCAGCGCCATTTGGACCTAATAAACCAATTCTATCTCCAGGAGCAATTGATAAATTAACCATTGAAAGGATAGATGTATTATATCCGAGACTACTATCAGACAATGAAATCAGAGGATTTGAAATTTTTTCTGTTTCAGAAATAGTAAAATTAAATGGTGAATCAATATGTGCAGGAGCAATTAACTCCATCTTTTCTAGTGCCTTAACCCTGCTTTGAGCTTGTCTTGCTTTTGTAGCTTTGGCTTTAAACCTATTAATAAAGCTTTGCATGTGAGCAACTTCTTTTTGTTGTTTTACATAATTACTTTGTATCTCTGCCAATTTTGCAGCTCTAAGAATTTCAAATTGAGTAAAGTTACCAGAATATAACTCTATTGATTGATGGTATAAATGAGCTATAAATGACACGCAATCATCTAAAAAATCTCTATCGTGTGAAATTAATATTAATGCGCCTGGAAATGATTTAATCCAATTAGACAGCCAAAGGATTGCATCTAAATCTAAATGGTTTGTTGGCTCATCAAGCAGCATAAGATCAGATGGCTGCATCAATGTCTTGGCTAAATTAAGTCTAACTCTCCAACCTCCAGAGAAGTCCTTTAAAGGTTTATTAAAATCTTCGGACTTAAACCCTAAACCTACCATTAATTGCTCTGCTTTTGATTTTGCAGAATATCCATCCAGGGCACTATATGTCTCATAAAGCTCTGCAAGAATTTCAAATTTTTCTTCTTTTTCAGCTAATTCAATTTCATGCTGAATCTCAAGCAGCCTGTAATCACCAGATAATACATATTGAAGTGCGATTTCATCTGATGCTGGCACCTCTTGAGAGAGATAAGATATTCTTAAATCATTTGGGTAACTAACAGAGCTTTGATCAACTTCAATCTCTTTTTTTATAACTTTAAAAAGACTAGTTTTACCAGTTCCATTGGCGCCAATAAGACCAACTTTTTGATGATGATGAATGGTTAATGAAACATCATCAAATAATGTTTTACCGCCAAGAACTAGTTCTAAATTATTAAATGAAAGCATTGTGAGATCGTAAAAAAGCTAGTGTATCAGAAGATTTACTAAGCGCTAGATGTCATTTCCAGCAACATAAGCAGAGGCCCACGCCCATTGAAAATTAAAACCACCCAGATGACCAGTTACATCAAGAACCTCTCCAATAAAATATAAGCCTCTTTGGTTTTTAACTTCCATGGTTTTAGAACTTATATAGTCTGTATTGACGCCACCCAGAGTTACTTCAGCTGTTCTATATCCCTCTGTGGCAGCTGGTTTAAGAGTCCAATTATTAAGATGATTACCAATTTTTTCTATTTGGGTATTCGGCCATTCACCAATTGGTTTAGATTTAAAGTCATTCCATAATAGTATTTCTAATTCTGCAACCAATGCCTTAGGCATTAAGGGAGTTAAAATAGATTTTAATAATTGTTTAGGATTATTAGTTTTTATTTCCTTAATATAATCAGATGCTATTTTTTCAGGTAAAAGATTTATTTTTAATGAATCACCGAGTTTCCAATAATTAGAAATTTGTAATATCACCGGTCCGCTTAAACCCCTATGAGTAAATAAGATATCTTCGCTAAAAGTTTTATTGTTACAAGATACATTCACCTTATGCGAGACACCCGATAATGATGCGCAAAAATCTTTAGTGGAATCACTAAACATAAAAGGAACAAGTCCTGCTTGAAGCTCTGTAACCTCTAAATTGAATTGCTTTGCAATATCGTACCCAAAACCACTTCCGCCAAGGCTGGGCACTGAAAGAGCTCCAGTTGCAACAATCAATGAAGATGAGCTAAATTCTATTGAGTAGCTGTCTTTTTTGTTTTCAATTTTGGTATTCAATTTATAGAATTTTTTGTCTTCGTGATATTCAATTATTGAAGTAACAGCATTGGTTATGATATTAACTTTATATTTTTCACATTCTTTAAGTAACATCTCCACAATATCTTTTGAAGAGTTAATACAAAAAAGCTGTCCATGCTTTCTTGTCTCATAATCAATGTTATGACTTTTAACCATATCTATAAAATCATCAGCTGTGTATTGAGATAAAGCAGACTTACAAAAATGACTATTTTTAGATAAGAAATTTTCAGGAGATGTAAATTGATTAGTAAAATTACATCTACCGCCTCCAGACATTAATATTTTCTTACCAACTTTATTAGATTTCTCTAGAACTAGGACTTTTTTATCTTTTTTAGCTGCTACGATTGCAGCAAATAATCCACCAGCTCCTCCACCCAAGATGATTACATCATAAGATTGATTTGCTTTGCCCATACTCCTTCTCGCTTACCCCTTTCTACTTCTTTTCCTTTTTCTAAAACCAGCTTTATTATTAAACTTCTTTTTAGGGGGTTTTTCCTTTAATGGAATAACATGCTCTGGCTCAAAACCTTCTATTTCAATTCTTTCAAGTTTTTGATTAAGAAGTTTTTCAATATCTCTTAATAATCTAAATTCATCAGCGCTAACTAATGTAATTGCCTTTCCTTTGTCGCCAGCCCTTCCCGTTCTTCCAATTCTATGAATATAATCTTTTGCAACAGTTGGGACATCAAAATTTATCACTTGAGACATTTTTTTAATATCTATACCTCTTGCAGCTACATCAGTTGCAACTAGAATTTTAATTCTATTATTCTTGAATGCATCTAAAGCTTTCATTCTATTATTTTGAGTCTTATTTCCATGAATTGCCTGAGATTTAATTTCAACCCTATCAAGTTGTTTTTGCAATCTATCAGCACCATGCTTTGTTCTTGTAAAAACAAGTGCCTGATCCCAGTTTTGAGTCTCAATTAGTTCAATTAACAGTTCTGCTTTTCTAGATTTATCAACAGGATGAACATAGTGTTCAATATTTTCTCCAGTTTCGTTGTCAGATGTAACGGATACTTCAATAGCTTTATCAGCCATTTCTTTTGCTAGAGATCTAAAAGAGTTTGAAAAAGTAGCCGTAAACATTAAATTTTGTCTTCTCTCTGGCAGTAAGCTAGCTATTTTCTTTATATCATGGATAAAACCCATATCGAGCATTTGATCAGCCTCATCAAGAACTAATATTTCAATATTTTTAAAATTTACTGATTTTTGGTTATATAAATCTAAAAGTCTTCCTGGGGTGGCAACTAATACATCTACACCTTTTTTTAGTTTTAATTTTTGATTATGAATTCTTGCGCCGCCATATACAGCTGTCGATCTGATACTTAAATATTTGCTATATGTATTAACGCTTTCTCTTACCTGAGCAGCAAGCTCCCTTGTAGGTGTAAGTATTAAAGCTCTTAACTGATGACCTTTATAATTATTTTTTGGGTTAGATAAAATGCTGAGAGTTGGAAGGACGAAAGCTGCAGTTTTACCTGTTCCAGTTTGAGCAGCAGCCATTATGTCACTTTTATTTAAAATTGCAGGAATAACCTCTGCCTGAATAGGGGTTGGTTCTTTATAGTCTTGATCTTTTAATGACCTTAATATTGGGTCTGATAATTTTAAATCATCAAATTTCATTTAATTCTTTGTTATGGTTTGGCCGAAGGGTACAGACAACAAGGACAGTGGTCAATGTTT
>Ga0209652_1000588_pt1 | contig 30874 bp, 25 predicted proteins | sample SaaInl74LU_5_DNA_FD_184641 | JGI IMG/M metagenome (GOLD analysis project Ga0209652, IMG submission 184641) | Marine microbial communities from expanding oxygen minimum zones in the Saanich Inlet - ESP_74LU_5_DNA (SPAdes) (version 2) | ecosystem: Environmental > Aquatic > Marine > Intertidal zone... | reverse complement strand
GGAACCCTCCACCTACCTCGACCTTTTCACCTCCACCTCGTCCTACAACGACGGCAAATACTCCAACGCCGAAGTGGATGCGCTGATGCAAGAAGCCAAACTGGCCTCTGATCCGCTGCCGCTTTACCAGCGGGTCGAAGAGATCGCCGCCGCCGACGCTGCGATCATCCCGATCTACCACTACGCCAGCGTTCGCATGATGAGTGAGAACCTGGAAAACTGGCCGACCGAAAACCTGTTGCAGAACTGGTATTCGCGCGACCTCTACATCTCGGCTTCCGAGTAACTCTGGTCCAACCTGAACGAAACGCCGTGCCCCCCTTTCGCGGGGGCGCGGCTCATCGTCGTATTCCAGTGGCCGGAGCCCTGAATGTTCAGCTATATCATCCGCAGGCTCATCGTCGCTGTGCCGACGTTGCTGATCCTGATCATCATTTCATTCGTTCTCATGTTCGCCGCCCCCGGAGGGCCGTTCACCAGCGAGCGGGCCTTGCCCGAAGCGGTGATGAACAACGTGATGGAGCGGTACGGGCTGGATCAGCCCTATTGGAAGCAGATGTTCGACTATGTCACGAACATCGTGCTGCATTTCGATTTCGGCCCTTCGTTCCAGTATCGCGACCGCACGGTCAACGACGTGATCGCGCAGGGCTTTCCAGTTACGCTGACCTATGGCTTCTGGTCCTTTCTTGTGGCCATCGTAGTCGGCGTCACCCTTGGAGTGGCGGCAGCCATCCGGCATAACACCTGGCTTGATTATCTGGCTGTCGGCATCTCGATCGGGGCGCAGGTGCTGCCCAACTTCGTGATGGCGCCGATCCTCTTGCTGGTCTTTACCCTTTGGCTGGGCTGGCTTCCGGGCGGCGGCTGGAACGGCGGGCAATGGAACTACGTCATCATGCCGGTCATCGCCCTGTCGACCTCGTACATGGCCTCTATCGCCCGGATCACCCGGTCCTCGATGCTTGAGGTTCTCAATTCCGGCTTTATCCGGACGGCCCGTGCCAAAGGGCTGCCATCCAGCCGGATCATCATCCGCCACGCGCTGAAGCCCGCCATGCTGCCGGTGCTGAGCTACCTTGGGCCAGCCTTCGTTGCGATGATCACCGGGTCGGTCGTCGTGGACGTCTATTTCTCAACCGGCGGGATCGGGCAGTTCTTTGTGAACTCTGCCTTCAACCGCGATTATTCGGTGATCATGGGGATCACCATTCTGGTGGGTGCACTCACCATCCTGTTCAACCTTCTGGTCGACATCGCCTACGCCTGGATCGACCCGAAGATCCGCTATTAGGAGGGGCCAGAGATGTTTCCCGAAAAAGCTGTGGCGGACGGGCTGGCAGATGCCGCCCACCTCGCCGAGGTTCAGGGGCGGTCCTTGTGGAAAGATGCCCGCATCCGCTTTTTCCGCAACCAGGCGGCGGTGGCCTCGCTTATCGTGCTGATTGCCATTGGCATCTTTGCCGTCTTTGGCGGGGTGGTCGCCCAATACGAGCGGGACTTTGTCGACTTTTCGCTGATGGGGGCCAACCAGACCCAAGGGGCGCCGTCCTTTGTAACGGGGCATTACTTCGGCACCGACAGTTCCGGGCGGGACCTTTTTGCGAGGACCGTGCAGGGGACCCGGATCTCGCTTCTGGTGGGTCTTGTCGGGGCCGGTGTGGCGGTTGTGGTCGGGACGCTATACGGCGCGATCGCGGGCTACTTCGGCGGGCGGGTCGACGGTTTCATGATGAGGACCGTAGATATCCTGATGTCGATCCCCTTCATGTTCGTCCTGATCCTGATGTTGGTCATTTTCGGCCGGTCGATCCTGATGCTGTTTATCGGGATCGGGCTGATCTCATGGCTTGATATGGCGCGGATCGCGCGAGGGCAGACCCTGACCATCAAGAACAAGGAATTCGTCGAGGCGGCGGTGGCCATCGGGGTGTCGCCCATGATGATCATCCTGCGCCATATTGTGCCAAACCTTTTGGGCATCGTGATCGTTTACGCGACCCTTCTGATTCCCGGCATGATCATCATCGAAAGCTTCATCTCCTTCATCGGCCTTGGCGTGAGCGAGCCGAACACCTCGCTGGGCGCGCTGATTTCGGCAGGGGCGGGGCAAATGCAATACGGGGTCATCTGGCAGCTGCTGTTCCCGCTGTTCTTCTTCATCATCACACTTTTCGCCTTCTTCTTTGTCGGCGACGGATTGCGTGACGCGCTCGATCCGAAGGATCGCTGACATGGCCCTGCTTGAAATCGAAAACCTGACCGTGACCTTCCAGACCGGGGATGGCCCGGTGAACGCGGTCAACGGCGTCTCTCTTGGGATCGATACCCAAGAGACTTTGGCCATCGTCGGTGAAAGTGGGTCGGGCAAGTCGCAGACCGCCTTTGCCGCCATGGGCCTGCTGGCCCAGAACGGGGTGGCGACGGGCAAGGTTCGTTTTGACGGCAAGAACCTGCTGGAACTGCCGCAGGCCGCCCTCAACAAGGTCAGAAGCCAGGAGATCGCCATGATCTTCCAGGATCCGATGACCTCGCTGAACCCCTACATGCGGATCTCGGACCAGATGGCCGAGGTTCTGACCCTGCACAAAGGCATTTCCAAGCGCGCAGCGGTGGCGGAGGCGGTCAAGATACTTGACGCCGTGCGCATCCCCGACGCCAAGGCCCGCATCACCATGTATCCGCATGAATTCTCGGGCGGGATGCGGCAGCGGATCATGATCGCCATGGCCCTTTTGTGCCGTCCCCGCTTGCTGATCGCGGACGAACCCACCACGGCGCTGGATGTGACCGTGCAGGCCCAGATCATGCAGCTATTGGGCGAGATCCGGCGCGAATTTGGCACCGCCATCATCCTCATCACCCATGACCTGGGGATCGTGGCCGACTTCTGCGACCGGACACTTGTCATGTATGGCGGGCAGATCATGGAGGAGGGGGCCACGACGGATGTCTTTGCGAGCCCGTCGCACCCCTATACCCTCGGGCTACTCAAGGCGGTGCCCCGCCTCGATCGGGACGACGATATCCTGCAGACGATCGCGGGCGAGCCGCCGGATATGTCGCGCCTGCCCAAGGGGTGCCCTTTTACCCCGCGTTGCACATTCCGCCAGGACAGCTGCGACGATATCCGGCCCGCCCTGACCGATTTCGACGGGACCCGCCGGAGGGCCTGCCATGTCCCCACACAGGAGGTTGCGTGATGTCCAGCACGACCAATGAACCCATCCTGTCCGTCCAGGACCTTGCCGTCACCTTCGATGTACGGCCCGAAGGGGCCTGGCCCTGGACCAAACCGCTCAAGCTGTCCGCCGTGGGCGGGGTGTCGTTTGACCTAAAGCCCGGCGAGTGTCTTGGCGTGGTGGGCGAAAGCGGGTCGGGTAAGTCGACCCTGGCCCGGGCGATTGTCGGCACTGTGCCTAGTTCCGGCGGGCGGATCGTATTCGAAGGCAAGGACCTTGCCGCGATGGACGTCCGCCAGCGGCGGGGTCACCGCAAAGACGTCCAGATGATCTTTCAGGACCCTCTGGCGGCGCTGAACCCCCGGATGCCTGTGGGCGACATCATCGCAGAGCCTCTGGTGACCCACTACCCAAACACGCCTCGCGCCGAGGTCAAGGCGCGTGTGGCAGAGCTGATGGACCGGGTCGGCCTGTTGCCCAACCTGATCAACCGCTACCCGCATGAGTTTTCGGGCGGACAATGCCAGCGCATCGGGATCGCAAGGGCCCTGATCCTGCGGCCCAAGCTCCTGATTTGCGATGAGCCGGTGTCGGCACTGGACGTGTCGGTGCAGGCGCAGGTGGTCAACCTGCTGGCCGAACTGCGCCGCGACATGGGGCTATCGATGATCTTTATCGCTCATGACTTGTCGGTGGTTAAACATATCTCTGACCGGATCGTGGTCATGTATCTGGGGCGGTTCATGGAAAGTGCCGCCGCCCGCAAACTCTGCACCCGGCCCGAACATCCTTATACGCAGGCGCTGATCTCCTCCGTGCCGATCCCTGATCCGGTGAAAGAGCGTGCGCGCAAGAGGCCGGTGTTGGAAGGGGAACTGCCCTCGCCGCTGCGACCACCATCAGGCTGCGTATTCCGAACCCGCTGCCCCAAGGCGCAGGAAAGCTGCGTGCGGCACCTTCCGGCCATCTCGGATCTGGGCGACGGGCACCTCGTGGCCTGCCCGTTCCATGCCCCTGCCGAGGTCCTGGCCCCGGCCTGAGCGTAAGGTGGGTCCGGACCCACCTTACCTTTAGTAGTCGCGTTCGAAAAAGACGCCGAGGCTGGTGGACCCATCCGAGTTGGCGCTGCCTGTCACGGTAACGTCCTCTGTCAGGTCCAGGTTCAAATCGATTGTCGTCTGGTTGGTGCCGACAGTCACTTCCGAATAAATTTGATCTGTCAGGTACTTGCCCGCCTGCACAGCGGCATTGCCTTCGGTATCCGTGGTCAGATCCAGGTTGTCGAGGCCAAGGTCCTGTCGGAAACTATTGATCAGCCCGCCGCCCCCGCGGCCAGCCAGAGTGCTGACGGCAGCGGCAAGTTGGACAGCCTGAAGGGGTGAAATCTGCGACAGGTCACGGCCAAAGATCAGCCGGGCCAGAACCTCGTCCTGAGGATAGGACGGCTCGGATTCGAAACGGACCACAGGCTCGGACGCCGGGCCTTCGATAATGATCCTGACGATAGTCCCGTCCGAAATATTCGTTGTGGCAACAAGTCTGAGGAACGGCACAAAGTCGCCTTGAAGGGTGACACTGCCTTCGGCGAGGGCGAACCGCTGCTGAAGTATGTCCAGCCGTCCCCGGATCAGGTTGAATTGTCCGGCAGGAATGACCTGGCCTGTCGTTCCACCGATCCGAAGGCTACCGCCAAGCTCTGCGTCTAGGCCTCGGCCCCGGACAAAGATCCGGGCGGGTGCGTTGATGGTGATGTCGAGGGGAAAGGCGCGGGCGCCACCGCCCCCATCCCCTTGGACCGCATCCCCACCCGATAGTGACAGTCCGGCATTGGAAAGGGTCTGTCGAACCCCGGCCGAGGGGGCGATGTGGCGGACAGAGGGCAAGTCTCCGAGGGTGCCGATATCAGAGGACGGGACCTGCACTTCTGTCGTACCCAGAGAGACCGTGCCCGAGATGACCGCCCCTCCGGTCAGGGGGCCGTTGACCCTCAAGTCGGCATCGGCGGTTGTCTCGTAAAGGTTGGGATCGCGCTGGACGAGGTTGCGTAGGGTAATGGCAAGGTCCGAACTGAACCCGCCCGACAGGGCGATCGGGCCGCTGATGTCCAGCCGCCCGCCACCCGAGGCATCGGCACCAAGTTGCAGGTCAAGTCTTGCACCGGCGAGCCGGATTGTCGCCTCGATATTTTCCAGCGCCCGGCCAAGCGAGGGGTCGGCAAGTTGCCCGTCATTGGTGGTGATCGTTCCGGCAAGTGCGGCCAGCCCGGGTCGACCCTGTACGGTCAGGTCGAAATTGGCAGTGCCCCGGATCCTGCGAGGGTCGAGGACCGCATTGGCAAGGCCCAATGGGGCGACGCCGATCGCGCGCAGGTCCAGAGTGCCATCCTCGATGACCGAGCCGGTCACGCGCGAGGCGATCCCGCCGGGCCCAGTGGCATTTGTCCGGACCAGCCAGAACCCACCGGTCTTCCGGGTGGCCGTCCCTTCGACGTTGATGGGCCCCCTAAAGTCGGGGGCAAAAATACCAATGTCGGTCAGGCTGGCGTTGAACCGGCCCGACCCTGCACCGCCCCGTCCGTCCAGCGATCCGGCGATGACGAGGTTGGGGTACGAGATGCTCGCCCCCGTCAAGGTCACCCCGCCTTCGTCACCCCGGGTGACATCGGCTGTGATTCGTCCCGTGCCCCGAAGAAGATCCGCGACAGGGGCGCTGCCCACATCGATGTTGCGGGTCTCGGCCTCGATGCTCAGGTCAAAACGGGCGGCATTGGGCAGTGTGGTGCCCTCGATATCAAGACGGACGCCACCGCCCAGCTCGAACCCAGCAAGACCGGCATAGGCGGCTAGATCGGCGATTTCGACGGAAAGGTCGGTTGCCACCAGCCCGACACCAGCTTCGCTGGCCGCCTGCAAAGCGATATCGACGACCGCCCCGCCTGGGCCATTGGCCGTGAGATCCAGCCCTTGGGCGCCGTTGTCCTGCCGGTTCATCTTACCTTGGGCGGCGATAGGCCCGGGCAAGGACAAGTCGCCCGCCCCCAGGTCGCGGCCCGACAGATCAAAAGACAGGTCGATCGCGGACAGGTCCAGTCGTCCGCCGCCCTCAAGTGCGGCACTCAGAGTGCCGCTCAGGTCACGACCCGCCAGCCCGGAATAGGGGGCAAGCGACTCCACCCGGGCAGAAAGCCTTCCGAGGAAGTCTGCCCCCGGGGTCAGCTCCGACAGCGTGGTCGACAGGTCGATGGCCGCCCCGCCGGGTCCGGTCGCGGCAAGGGACAGGGCGACGCCTGCCGCGTTGCGCTGGGCGTCGCCCCGGACCGTCAGTGCGCCGTTCAGTGGAATGCCCTCTGCGACGATGTCGGTTCCTGCAATGTCATAGGTCACATCAAACCCCGAAAGGTCCATTCGGCCGGTGCCGCCCAGTCGGGCAGTGAGTTGTCCCGCCAGATCACGCCCGGCCAAACCTGAGAATGCGGATAGTGTACCGATATTGGCCTCCAGGGTTCCGGCCATTTCGCTGCCATCCTCGGGCGAGGTCAGGGTCGCGTCGATACCAAGCTGGGTTGCGCCCGGTCCGATGCCATTGACGGACAGCGTTGTCATAGCCTCAGCATCAACGGCTGCGTTGCCGCTGATCTGGACAGGACCGGACAGTCGCGGCTCAACCAGCCCTGCGTCGGTCAGGGCCAGAGCAAAGTCGGCGACACCCGTTCCGTCCGTGATATCTGCGGTTGCCGAAAGACCAAGCGCCGGCGTAGCGAGTCTGAACCCGTCGATCTTTAGGGAACCGGGGGTCGTGCGTTGCAACTGGCCCCACAGGGTGCCTGTGCCAGCCAGAACCGGGTCAAGCTGGGCGACGCCAATTGCGAGGTCCTTGCTTTCACCGGTCACAGTCAGGTCAAACTGACTTAGGTCAGGTTCGGCGGTGCCCGCGATCCGGGCGGCAACGCTCCCTGACAGATCACGTCCCGCCAGGGCGGAAAACGGGCCAAGGTCGCCGATGTCGGCCCGCACATCAGCCGTAGCAACGCCGCCCGCGTCTTCGGGGGCCAGGGTGGCGTCGATCTGTACGCTGGTTTGGGGCAGGCTTGCGCTTGCCATGATCACCGTCTGTCCGACCGCATCCCGGCGGGCGATGCCCTGCACCCGGCCCGGCCCGTCCAGTCCGGGCAGAGCGAGGGAAAGCTCCTTTATCGACAGGTCAAACAGCGCGTCACTGGCGGTGCTCGTGATCTCGGCCGCGCCGGTGATCGCGATTTCGGGGGTAGTTATGTTCAATTGGGACAGCCGGGTGCCGGTTGTATCGCGATCGGCAGTAACGGCAATCTCACCGATGCCGATCAGCAGGGGGTCCAGCTGGGCAAGGCCAAGGGCAAGGTCTGTCGTCCCGCCAGTCATGTCGATGTCGAAACTGCCGTCCAGCGGTGTGACACTCGAAACGATCTGCAGCCTTGCTGCACCTCCAAGGCCGTCGAGTCCGCTCAGACCGCCAAATCGCCTAAGATCGGTGGCATCAAGTGCGATGGTACTGGCGATCACGAGGCCGTCGCCCGGTCCGGTGATGGTGCCTTCGGCGACAACGCCCAGGCCAGGTCCTTCGACCGTCAGGGTGGTGATCCGGAACGGGCCTTCGCCGTCGCGGGCCAGGGCAAGGTCGCCAGTGATATTGGCACCAAGGGCGGTTGCAAGATCAGGGTTGGTCAGTCTCAGGTCGCGGGCGGCATAGGTCAGTGCCGCATCAAAGCGCCCCGGGTTTTCCCCAACGCGTGGCATGATCATGCCTCCGCCCTCCAGGGTCAGTTGGGGAATGGTCACGCCGGGCCGGGCAAAGCCGTCGATACCAAATTGGGCCGTCCACCGATCACCTGCGGCCGCGTCAAACCCTACGACAATGTCGGCACGGTTGACGAATGTCCTTGGCCCAGACAGGGGCAGAAGGACGGGAGAGTCGTCGTCGGCAGCGACCCGGCCGGTGAGGGCAACCCGCCGGGGCCAGCCGTCCGCGGTCAGTTCTGCGCTGCCGGACAGGGATAGGGACTGTGTGGCCACCTGCAATTCGCGCAGGTTGGTCGAGCCGTCATCGGGCCGTTCGATCTGGACGCCCAATCGGGCATTGTTCCCGAAGAAGGCGGCATAATCCGGGGGCAACAACGCGCCAACATCGCCTTCGACACCAAGCCGGATATCAAGCCTGTTCCCTGCCGCGTCGTCTGTCACCTGAACAAAACCGAACTGCCCGGTGATCCGCTCAATTCCGTCGGTTGCAAGCGTAAGGTCGGCACTGAAATCCTCGAGGGCGCCATCGCCTTGCAGCGTCAGATCGACCGAAGGCTGGCCCGAAAGATCCAGCGCCCTGACCACGAGGCCGCCCGGTTCTTCCTGCAGGCTGACAGCAAGGGCAAGTTGCCGCGAGGCGTTGTCGTAGCTGGTTGCGATGTCAAATCGGCCCCGGCCATCCAGCCGTTCGGCGACAATGTTTGCTATTCCTGTTCCACGTTCCAAGGACACCGACCCGTCAAGGCTAAGCGAGGTCTCTTCGCCCAGTAGGGGCGCGCCGAGAATGATTTCGTCCGCTCTGAGCCGGTCGATCTTGATCGCAACCGGAAGCTCGGGAAGCGAAAAGGGCGAGGCTTCGGGGTTTGGAGGTGTGGGTTCCGCCAGTGGTTGGCGAAAAAATGTGATGGTGTCGGCCGACATCTCCACCACGTCGATCCGGCCGCGCAGCAAGGCGCCGCGATTCCATTCGAAGGCGAGGCCCCGCGCTTCCAGCCAGATCCCTTCGGCGTCTGCGATACTGAGAACTTCGACCGTCGCCCGAGAAGACAAGGCCCCGGCAAAGCCGTCGATGACAACCGTGCGGCTGACGTTGGAAAGGTTGTCCTCGATCAGCCCAACGAGAAAGCCACGATCCCGCTCTTGCTGGGCTGCGTCCTGTGCACCAGCCAAAGCGGGCAGGATCATGCCAAAGAGGCACAGACAAAGGAGGCGAAGCACACTCAAAACGCTTGTCCAATGCCGATATAAAGCTCGACCCGTTCGCCCACGCTGTCGCCTGTGACCGGCGTGCCCACGTCAAGGCGGATAGGCCCGATGCCCGTATTGTAGCGCAATCCGATCCCGGCTCCGGCCTGGAAGGTATCGGTGCCGGACGGCAAAACGCCGTCCCCCACTAAGCCGATGTCGTAGAAGCCGACCGCCCCGATCGTGTCGGTGATACCGAAACGCGCCTCGAGCTGAGCACCGACAAAACTGGTTCCGCCGGTCCGGACGTCAGTCAAACCTCTGCCAAAGTCAGCGCGGCTTGTCACGGCAAGGGATTGGTAGGGCTGTCCACGCACCGTACCGCCGCCGCCGGAATAGAAAAGGTAGTCCGCCGGCGCTTCGAGCGGGCCTGCCCCCAGGATCGAACCGAACTGCGCGCGACCGGCCAGAACTAGCCTATCGTTCTCGCTCAGACCGCGATAGGCTCGCCCGTCGGCATAGGCCCTCACCCCGTTGGCCGCCCCTGTGACGCCAATGAACGGTGTCACCTCAAGATCCAGATAGAACCCATCCGTTGCGTTCAGCGGGTCGTTCCGCCGTTCCAGTGTACCCTGGAGGGGCAGGGTCAAGAGGATGTAGGACCTTGTCCGCCCTTCACTTTCTTCCACCGCCGTCCTCAGACCAAGTGAGGCGTTATAGGTCAGGTCATCGCGGACATATTGGGTGATTCCGACTTCGAAATCGGCGGAATCCAACAGGTAGCTTTCCTCGTCCTGTCGGGCGATCTCGGCCGTGGCGACAAGGTCGATGTCGCGCCGGAACGTCGAGGGACGGTTGAATGACAGGCTAAGCGACGCATCGATGCCGCTGCCGCCAAATCCATCGTTGGTTGTGTTGATGTCCGAAACCTCGGCCTCGATCCGGAACCGCTCGGCTCCGCCCAGTAGGTTCCGGTGCAGCCAGAACGCCGAAACCGTCAGACCCTGATCCGTCGCCAATTCGGCCCCGGCTCCGATCCGACGGGGGGTCATCTCGACGACCTGCAAGGTAAAAGGCAAAGTATCGCCCGGTCCGATCGTTTCGGATTCGATGAAGGTTGCCGAGCTGAAGGTACCGGTCCGGCGCAAACGGGCCGCTGCGCGATCCAGTTCTTTCGGATCGTAGACGCCCTGCCGGGGCAGGCCTGCAATCTGGCGGACGCGTTCGGTCCTGACCGCCTCGTTGCCCTCGATCGACAAGGACCCCCAACTTAGCCTCGGACCGGGATCGACGGTGACGTTGACATCCAGCCGTTGGTCCGGATGGACTGCGCTGATCTGTTGTCCGGCAGGCGCGGCCTTGGCGTAGCCTTCCGCCTGCCAGGCGGCGACAGCGGCCCGCAAGGCGGATTGGATCGCGCCTGAGCGGGCAACCTCACCCGTTGCAAAGCTTTCGGGCAGGATGGCGTCGGGCAGGATCGGGGCGACTTGCGCCTCGCCAAAAACAAAGGCGGGGCCGGGGTCAACGGTTATTGTCACATCTGAGACAGTGGACGGCGCGTCCAGCGGTGCAATATTGGCCGCCTCGCGCCCATCGATCCTGATCGAAATGGTTCCGCCGTAGTAACCTTCCGAGTAAAGCCCGGTCAGCAGGCGCCGGTAATCGGCGCGAGCGGCTGCAACATAACTTTGCGCCCCTGCAGACGTATCGGTGCCAAGGGTCGCGGTCAAAGACGCGCGTTCCAGCACGCCGCGCAGATCCTCTTGCCCGTCCGGCAGCACAATGGTGACGGTCTGCGACATTGCGCCCGTCGCCATCAGGAAAAAGACCCCGGAGGCCCATGTTCCGCTAATCTGGTTGCCTTTCCGTGGCAAAATCGCCCCCTCAGACATGTCGCGCTACACCAATGGTCGGCGACGTTTCCCCACGATACCCAAGCAGGCACAGAAGGAAAACGAGATAAATTGCTCGGATCGCGTTTGTTTGAAGTTTCGGCGGCTTTCGCCGCGCTACTTGAGCAGGTGGTTTTTTGTGAGAGCTGATCAGCCGGCAGCGCATCTTGACCCTTTTCCTGCGCGCCAAGCCCTGCCAGAGTTGGGATATGTTCGATACGCCTTCCCCCTCGCAGGTTCCTCTGCGGCCACCGTCCGAGGTGATGCGCCTGCGCCGGATGGGGGCCGCCTTTCCCACACGGCTGTCGTTCTTGCCGACATTGCTAAGGCGGTTGAGCAAGGAAAGCGTCACTGTCCACCGCCCGGCATGGAAGATTGATGCGGAAGGGTTCGGACATGCTGTCTACAGCCTGACCCTTGGCGGGCTCGACTATTCCCTCGTCGCCGTCTCAACCGATCTGCCCGAGGACATGCGAACCGACCGGGTGATCGCGACCGCATGGGACACCTCGTATGTTCTCTACGACGGCATTCCTGATGCTGAAGAGGTCGCCCGTATCGTCGCGTCGGCCCCATTACAAGAGGCCGCCCGCTTCACCCCCCGGGATCTGGTGCTAAGCAGGGCTAACAAGTCAGTTCGCCTTTGGGATCACGTAACAAGCGCCCTGAAGACTGGGCATCAACCCGACCGCAAGGCCGTGCGCAACACCGGCTACCTGATGCGGACCACCGCCGTATACGGCAATGGCAAGTTCGGGATCGCGGATCGTGCCCGCATCGCAGATCGCCCCGGGTTGTCCGGCCCCTTCATGGCCGAAATGCTGACGGTCTGGCTGATCCGAGGGTTCACTCACGATCTGGCAGAGCATGTCGGTGGCGCCAAAATCGACCGCGATCTCAAGCGGCATCTGGGTATCGGGAATGCAACAGGGTTGGGCATGGCGCCTTTCCTTGTGGCCCATCCCCTGTTGCTGGACGCCTGGATGCAGGTCCGCGAAACGGCCCTTGCCCGGGTCCGGGCGATCGAGGCGCTGACGCCCGAGCAACAGGACCGCCTGATCGCGCTTGGCGCACGTGCGGGGCGTCATCTGGCCGATTGGCAGGTGCCCGATGCCATCGCCACCAACCGTATTGCCCTCATCCGGGCCGAATGGCCCGATGTTTGCGCGGCTCTGGCCCGCTTGTCGGGCCCCAGGCCGCTGGATGGGCTCATGAAACAGGCGGATATCTGGTCGATAGATGCGCAAGAGCTGCTCGCCGCGCTTGTGATCGAGCCCTTTGGCGATCTGGTCGATGGGCTGACCGATTGCATGGCGACGCCCTTTGTCCCCCAGCTTGATCCTGCAATGTCCTGCGCTGATCTGGCGGGGCTTGTCGAACGCGACTGGGACTGGGCTGTCGACGTGGACTATGACCGGCCCGAAGATTGCGCCCGGTTCTGGTATGTGTCCGAGGAAAAGCAGGAACCCCGCCTTGGTGACCGGCATGCAGAGCCGGGGGCCGATCTGGAAAGCCCCCTCGACATCGCCCGACAAGTCCAGTCTCTGGCCCAAGATTTGGCCTACTACTTCGCCCAAGACCTTGGCGGGCCTTATGGACCTGTCGCGGCCTTTCTGGCCAAACACCCCCGGCATCGCGCGGCAGCACGCCGGGTACAGACGCTGGCACGGCATCCCTATGCCGAAATACGGGACAACCTGATCGGCGAAGGGTGCCTGCCGATAGATATGCTGCGCTGCAAACTGGCGTTCTTTGGGGCAGCCCGGTTTGACCCCAAGTCAGACCGTTGGACCCGGATCACACTGGCGCAGGGCGCGCCCTTGGCGGACGAGTTGGACGCGGACCCGGACTGGTGGCTTCCCACCCTGGGCCCATGATGCGGTCGCGCAACGAGATTGCCGGATTGGTTTACAAGGCGGCCCGGGGGGCGGGTTGGCCCCTTGGGCTGGCCGAAGATGTCGCGGTGGCGATGGATTTTTGCGCCGACCCGGGTCCGGCGCTTCGGGCGATTGCCGGGCACCTTGCGCAGGGGCCGGGTGAAGTGCTTGGAACAATCGCCACTCTCGATGCCTTGCAAGCGGGATTGATCGGGCAGGCCGACCTGCCGAATGGCCCGATCCTTCTGGCACTTGCCCAAATGCGTAGCCACAATGCGGCCACTGTGACGCTGGATCACGCGCACAAGATGCTGCGACTGCATAGCCCGCCTGCGGCCGAACCGGCCCAACCTGCGTCAGGCGCGGTAGAGGTGGACGATGACCTTTGGTCGGTGCTGGCCGGTTTCGCGGCCAAGACGTTTGTCCCCGCGACAGAGTCATCGCGTATCGCGGGGGCGGGTGCCGGGCTTAGCGATAATGACTAGGGCGTCTCGCTGAAGGGGTCTTGGGGGTAGCCCACGCCCATCAGGTAAAGTCCCTCGGGCGGGCAGACCGGGCCACAGGCGGCGCGGTCGCGCGCGTCTATTGCATTGGTGACGTCCTGCGGTGACCAGGCCCTGCTTCCCACCCGCTCAAGCGTGCCGACAAAGGACCGGACCTGATTGTGCAGGAACGATCGGGCGCGAAAGTGGAACCGAAACTCGGGGCCCGATGGCCCCTCCACCTGCTCGACCCGCGCCTCGTCCAGCGTCTTGACCGGCGATTTGGCCTGGCACATCGTCGAACGAAAGGTGGTAAAGTCATGCTGTCCGACAAGGCGTTCTGCCCCCGCCTGCATGGCGGAAAGGTCTAGCGGCTGGCGTACATGCCAGGCCAGACCGGCGTCATGGACCAGTGGCGCACGGCGGCTGATCAGCCGGAACATGTAGCGCCGCTCTGTCGCGGAAAAGCGGGCGTGCCAGTCGTCGCTGACCCTTGCGCAGGCGGTGATGGCGACCGGCTGAGGCTTAAGGTGGTAGTTCAGCGCCTCTGACAGGCGAAAGGGGTCCCAATCGCGCGTCATGTCGCAATGGGCGACCTGCCCTCTTGCATGGACCCCGGCGTCTGTGCGCCCGGCAGCGGCGATGTTGTGCACGCCCGGCTGGAGGCGGGCCAAGGCAGCCTCGATTGCGCCCTGAACCGACGGATGGTCGGTCTGGCGTTGCCACCCCGAAAATGGGGCGCCGTGATATTCGATTTTCAAAGCGTAACGCGGCATGATCCGGCGGCCCTAATCACAGGAGGGCGCAAAATCAATCCCTACACATCGGGGCAATGCCCGCCTATCTTTGGAACCAACAGAACCAGAAAGGGTCAGGTTTGGTCATCTCTGCCATCGCCGACAGTCTGACCCGGGGGGTCGAAAGCGTGACGGACACGCTGACTGCCCCGTTTTCGGACCCCGTGATCCGGCTGGGTGTGACTGGCCTGAGCCGGGCGGGTAAGACGGTGTTCATCACCGCCCTTGTCGCCAATCTGATGGACCGGGGCCGTATGCCGCAACTGGTGGCCGCCGCCAACGGGGCGATCCGCACCGCCTATCTGCAACCCCAACCCGACGATACCGTGGCCCGGTTCGCCTATGAGGCGCATCTGGCCCGCCTGACGTCGGCAGAGCCGTCCTGGCCCGAGGGCACCCGCCGTGTCAGCGAATTGCGCCTGTCGCTCAGGGTGCAACCGACCGGGCTGCTTGGCTCTGTTTCGGGGCCGCGCACCATTCATCTGGACATCGTGGACTACCCCGGAGAGTGGCTTCTTGACCTTGGGTTGATGGACAAGAGCTATGCCCAATGGTCGCAAGAGGCCCTGTCCCGGCTGGAAACCCGGGAAGAGGCTGAAGGCTACCTGTCCCTTGTTGGCTCAACCGATGCCTCAGAGGACCTGTCCGAACCGGTCGCCACATCGCTTGCCGCCGCCTTCACCGCGTATCTCAATGCGGCGCAGGGGGCGGGTTATTCCGACCTTACGCCCGGACGCTTCCTTTTGCCCGGCGATCTGGAAGGATCGCCGGTGCTGACCTTCGCCCCGCTGCCCAAGCCGGACAAGGTCGGCCGCAAGTCGCTTTGGCGGGAATGCGAGCGGCGGTTTGACAGCTACAAGCGCAACGTGGTCCAGCCGTTCTTTCGCGACCACTTTGCCAAGATCGACCGGCAGGTGGTGCTGGTCGACGTGTTGGGGGCCATCCATGCCGGTCCTCGGGCGGTTGAGGATCTGCGGCAGACGATGACGGATATTCTGGCGGCCTTCCGGCCCGGTCGGAACGCCTGGCTGACCCGGTTGCTAGGCGGGCGTCGCGTCGACCGGATCCTGTTTGCCGCCACCAAGGCCGACCACCTGCATCATTCCCAGCATCCCGCCCTGACCGGCATCACCGAGGCCCTCTTGCGCGAGGCCAGGGACCGGGCGGATTTCGCGGGGGCAAAGACCGCCGCCATGTCCATTGCGTCGCTGCGGACAACGGTGGAAGAGACGATGGACCATGCCGGTGGCCCCCTCGATGTGGTGCGCGGACGGCTTTTGACGACGGGCAAGCAGGCTGCGTTCTATCCCGGAGCCTTGCCCAGCGATCCCTCGCACCTCTTGTCGCCGGCCCGCGAGGGGGCCAAGGCCTGGCTGGATGCCGATTACGAAGTGATGAATTTCGCCCCGGCCCGGCTGACCCTGAAATCCGGCGATGGGCCGCCCCATATTCGGCTGGACAAGGCCGCTCAATTCCTGATCGGGGACAGGCTGTGATTGGGCCGAATGCCATTCGGGGCCGCGCCGCCCGAAGCGGCCCGGTGGTCCGGCACCAGTGGAGAGCATACCAATGACCGACGCCCCCAAGGCCCGCGGCCCCATCCTGATCGAACTGGATGGGCAAAAACCTGCGGCAGAGCCTTCTGCCGCCCCGCCCGTTCCCGACCTTGGCCCGCAAGAGCGGCGGGCAGCCATGCAGCAGGTCGCCGTCCTTGCCGCACGCCGCCCTTCGCAGCTGGCCAAATGGTTCTGGTCCCTGCTTGTCGCCATCCTGGGCTTTGTCGTGTCGTTGGCAACCTGGAATTATGTCACTGGCCTGATCCAGAGTGCCCCGATCCTGGGCATGATCGCGACCGGCCTTGTTGGCGCATTCTGCATCGTCCTGTTGATCATCGCAATCAAGGAGCTGGCGGCCTTCAACCGGCTGGCGCGCATGGACGGGGTCCACAAGGCCGCGCAGGCCGCCGTTGCGTCAGGGCAGCTAAGCGAGGCGCGGGCGGTGATCGACCGGATTGATACGCTCTACGCGGGCCGTGACGACACCGCCTGGGGCCGGGCGCAGGTCAAGGAGCGCAAAGGCGAGGTGCTGGATGCCGACGCACTCTTGGGGCTGACCGAAACCTCGATCCTCGCCCCCCTCGACCAACAGGCCATGCGCGAGGTCGAGGCGGCTGCGCGGCAGGTGGCGACTGTGACTGCCATAGTGCCCCTCGCACTGGCGGATGTGTTGACGGCGCTCACCTCGAACCTGCGGATGATCCGCCGGATCGCTGAAATCTATGGTGGACGTTCAGGCACCTTTGGCAGCTGGCGGCTGACCCGCACGGTGCTGAGCCATCTGGTCGCCACCGGAGCCGTCGCAGTGGGCGATGACCTTATCGGGTCGGTCGCGGGCGGGGGGGTGCTGGCCAAGGTGTCACGTCGTTTTGGCGAAGGGGTGATAAACGGGGCCTTGACCGCGCGGGTTGGGGTTGCGGCGATGGAGGTGTGTCGTCCTATGCCCTTCACTGCCCAGCCCCGTCCGTCAGTCACGGCTCTGGTGCGCCGGTCGCTGACCGGATTGTTTGGTAGTGCAAAGGAGTAGAGTGATGGAGACACTGGCAGCCGATCTCATGGTGCGGACACCGCTTGCCGACAGTCACGTGGCGTCCATGCGGGACATTGGTGAGGTGGTGCACTCGCCACCGGTGACATCGTTCAGGCGATAGACGCGCCGATCGACAGTTTTCACTACGTCCTGTCCGGCGAGATCGAGGCGATTGACCCCCGCACTGGCGCCCGCCGCGGTCGCGCAGCGACTGGGACTTGATATCGAGGCCGGACGGGACCTGACTTTTGACGTGCCGATCGTCGGCGGTGGCCCGGCGGGGATTGCCGCTGGGGTCTATGCTGGCACCGAGGGCCTCAAGGCGCTGGTGGTCGAGGATCTGACCATCGGCGGGCAGGCCGGAACATCAAGCCGGATCGAGAATTACATGGGCTTTCCCACCGGCATCTCGGGCGCCGATCTGTGCTGGCGCGGTGAGGTTCAGGCGATGAAGTTCGGCACCCGTTTTGCCCTTCCGCACAGGGCGGTGGCCATTCAGCAACAGGACGACGGGCTGTTCTGCGTGACGCTGGATGACGGGCACGAGGTTTGTGCCAAGGCAGTGGTTGTCGCTACCAGTGTTCAGTATTGCAGGATGGCTGTTGACCGGCTTGAGGCGTTTGAAGGTGCGGGCAACTACTATGCCACAACGGATGTAGAGGCGCGCTATTGTGGCGGGTCGGAGGTTGTCGTGATCGGCGGCGGCAATTCCGCAGGGCAGGCCGCGATGTTCCTGTCGCGGACGGCCAGGCATGTGCACGTTTTCGTCCGGGGGGCCATCGCTGGCCACGTCGATGTCGGACTATCTGTTGTCCCGGCTTGAGGCCTCCCCTGATATCACCATCCACTATAATGCCTCCATGACAGCGCTGCAGGGCGAAACGGGACTGGCAGAGATCACCGTGCAAGACAGCCAATCGGGCGCCACGTCACAAATTCCGACGCGGGCCGTGTTTGTCATGGTTGGGGCTGCCCCGAATACCGCCTGGCTCGGCGATCTGGTCAAGCTTGATGACAAGGGCTTTGTCCTGACCGGGGCGGCAGCCGGGTCCGACCATGCCTATGCAACTTCGCATCCTGGGATTTTTGCGGTCGGGGATGTTCTCTCCGGCTCTGTCAAACGGGTGTCGAGTGCGGTTGAAGAGGGGTCGGTGGTGATGTCGCAGGTCTGGGATTTCGTACACTCGCACTAGCCGATTGGCATAATCACGACGCCTCCGGTGCCCGGTTCAGGCTCGCCAATGGCGGGACAAGCCTGCCGCAGACAAGGGACGTCAGGACCGACGTCAGGGGCGGCAGCTGCGACAGGGGAAACAAGATCCGGTCGCGCACCCATGGCAGCACCCGGCTGTCAGATTGATACTGTGGGGTAAAGGCGCGGCTGAAGGCCTGATAGGTCCGGACATGCCAGCGCCGCGCCTGGGCATATAGGGCAAGGGCGTTCTGCCCATCTGCCAGCCGTAGCGCCTCTGAAAGGGCGAGGGCATCCAGCAGGGCCATGTTGGCCCCTTGCCCCAATTGCGGGCTGGCCCGGTGAGCGGCATCCCCGATATGGACAAGGCCCGCGCTGTAGGGTCTGCCAAGGGTACCGTGGGTATAGCTGGCCATGGTCATGTCGTCGCTTGACCGGATCTGGGCGACGAAAGGGGCGATGGCGGGCCAGAGGGCGATGGTCTCATCCCGCCATGCTCCGATACCTCGCGCGACCCATGCCGCGTGATGGCCTGAGGGCAACGACCAGAAGATGGCCGCCTTGGCCGTGGCCGCGCCGGGCATGTGCCCGATGGGCAGCACCCCGATCATCCGGTTGGCCTGACGGTAACACTGGCGCAGTTCAGTCGGGGGCAGGTCCGTCTCGGGCCAGTCGACCGTGCCCCAGACCGCCCCATATCCCAGCGCCCGCCCCTTGAGCGGTGAGAGGGGGGACCCGGCCCCCGCCGCATCGACGATCAGGTCAAAGGGGCCGGCGTCCCTTCCATCGGCAAGTGTCAGCACGCCGCCCGAGGCGCCAAGAACCTGTGCGTTCGGCTCTACCCGGGTGCCGCGCCGGGCGACGGCCTGCCATAACACCTCGAACAACGACCCCCGGTGAATGCCCAGCCCATGGCGGGGTCGTCCGGGCCGGTTACGTCCAGGCCGGTCATAGGACACATCCAGAACTGCCCGGCCGGTGTCCGCCTCGTGCCCCGACATACGGCTGATCTTTGCGCCAAGGGCTTCGGCTTCAGCCGCCACGCCAATCCGGGCAAGGACCTCCTGGCCGACAGGCTGGATGACTAGGCCCGACCCAACCGGTCTTGGGGCATCAAAGCGGTCAAAGACGGTCACCCTATGGCCGCCGTCGGCCAGCAGGGCCGCAGCGGCAAGCCCGCCGATCCCGGCCCCTGCGATGGCTATGGTCATGGATCTTGTCATGTCCAAGTCATCGCAAAGGGCGCGGGGCAGGGCAACGGGCCTTGATCAGGCCCAGACAGCTTCGGCGATCTGGACGGCATTCAGGGCGGCCCCTTTCATCAACTGATCCCCCGACAGGAACATGGCGATGGATCGGCCCGACGGATCGCCGCTGTCGGTTCTGATCCGTCCGACAAGGACGTCGTCCTGTCCTGTCGCCTCGACTGGCATGGGAAAATGGTTGCCCGCCCGGTCATCCACCAGCCTGAGGCCCGGCGCGCCGTCGAGACAGGCGCGGACGGCGGCGGGCGTGACATGGTCGTCAAAGCGGACCGTGACGGCCATGGAATGGGCCCGCAGGACCGGGACCCGGATACAGGTGATCCCGATGGGCAGGCGGGGCAGGTCAAGGATACGGCGGGTCTCGGCGATGACCTTGTCCTCTTCGCCGTTGTAACCTGTCTCGGGGTCGACGTCGGCATTGTGGCTGAACAGGTTGAAGGCTGTTGGATGCGGCATCACGCGGGGGGTATGGGCCTCGCCGGCAAGGGCGGCGGCGGTGGCTTCCTCCATCTCGGCCATGGCCGAGGCGCCAGCCCCCGAGATCGCCTGATAGGTCACCATCGACAGCCGCCGGATGGACCATCTTTGGTGCAGCGGCGCGAGAGCGACGCAGGCAATGGCGGCGACACAGTTGGGGTTGGCGATGATCCCGGCATGGCGGCTCAGGGCCGGCCCATTGGCCTCTGGCACGACAAGCGGGATATCGGGGTCCATCCGAAACGCGGAAGAGTTGTCGATCACCAGCGCCCCGGCGTCCCGAGCGATAGGGGCATAGCGCCGCGAAATCGAGGCCCCGGCCGAGAAGAAGGCGATATCGACCCCGTCAAAACTGGCCTCTTCCAGCGTTTCGACGACAACCATCGATCCCCGAAATGGCAGGCTTTTCCCCGCTGACCGGCGTGAGGCGAACAGGCGAAGGCGAACGGTGGGCACCGTACTGGCCCCAAGGCATTTGATCAGCTCTATCCCGACGGCGCCGGTCGCACCAACGATGGCGACGGTCGCCGGCCTGATGGCAACGGCACGGGTGGCAACAACGGGATCGGCAGCGGGGGAATGGGTCAGGGCGTTCATCAGTCACACTCTCTCAGGGTCAGGACAGAGTGGACGGGGGTGTTGGTGTCAAAGGCCCCGTCCGTCTCCGGCGGGGCTGTCTTTGCGGTCAGGCTGTCGGGATGAACCCTGCCATGCCGAAAAGACCCCCCGCCGGAGCGGTGGTCTTGGTCGTCATGGTTTTAGTCATCATCTGTGCCATCGATGGGGCGTTTAGCAGCGGCAACGTTGTCTGGCAATTCCTTATCTACGGCATTCCCACCACTTTACCCCGCCTGACCACCGCCGTATAAGCCGCGCCATGATGTATCCTTTGGTGATCATTCAGCGAATTATGTCCCCGGCGGGCTGACGTCTCAGCGCCGCCGGACAGAGGTGTTTGAGCTATCGCACCGACAACAGACCCTATGACACCCAGCATTTCCGAAGGACGCCGATATGTGCGCCGATACGCCACTAACGCCCGACTACAAAGACACCCTCAATCTGCCCCGGACCGAATTCCCGATGCGCGCGGGCCTGCCCCAGCGCGAGCCTGACTGGCTGAATCGTTGGGCCAGGATCGGGATCTACGACCGCCTCCGCCAGAAGGCCGAAGGGCGGACCCCCTTTACCCTGCACGATGGCCCTCCCTATGCCAACGGCCACCTGCACATCGGCCATGCCCTGAACAAGATCCTCAAGGACATGGTTGTCCGGTCGCAGCAGATGATGGGCCGCGATGCCCGCTATATCCCCGGCTGGGATTGTCACGGCCTGCCGATCGAATGGAAGATCGAAGAGCAGTATCGGGCCAAGGGGCAGGACAAAGACGACGTCGATGTCGTCGACTTCCGCCAGGAATGCCGCAAGTTTGCCGAAGGCTGGGTGGACATTCAGCGGGAAGAGTTCAAGCGGCTGGGCGTCACCGGCACCTGGGAGCATCCCTACCTGACAATGGATTTCCACGCAGAGCGGGTGATTGCCGAGGAGTTCCAGAAGTTCCTGATGAACGGAACCCTTTACCAGGGATCCAAGCCCGTCATGTGGTCGCCGGTTGAACAAACCGCGCTGGCCGAGGCCGAGGTCGAGTATCACGACAAGGAAAGCTTTACGGTCTGGGTGAAGTTCAAGGTGGGTGGAACAACGTCGACCGATGAGGCCCGAGAGCTCGGCGGGGCCTATGTCGTCATCTGGACCACGACGCCCTGGACCATGCCGTCGAACAAGGCGGTCGTCTATGGCAAGGACATCGCCTACGGGCTTTATGAGGTCACCGACCGGCCAGAGCAATGCTGGGCCGAGATCGGCGACCGCTACATCCTGTCAGACAAGCAGGCTGAAAGCGTGATGAAGCGTGCGCGGCTGGACGAAACGATGTATCGGCGGGTAGGCGATGTCGATCCTACGGTGATCACCGGCCTGTTGCATCCCCTGCATGGTGCTGAAGGTTCAAACGGCGAATGGGACGACATCCGCGACTTCCGGGCCGCCGACTTTGTCACCGACGACGAAGGCACCGGTTTTGTACATTGCGCCCCGTCCCACGGGATGGAGGAGTTCGAGCTTTATCGCGATCTTGGCATGCTCGAGCAGGTCATCACCTACAACGTGATGGAAGACGGACGTTTCCGCGACGACCTGCCGTTCTTTGGCGGCAAAGCGATCCTGCGTGACAAGCCGAACAAGAAGAACAAGGAAAATCCTTGGGAGGGCGATGCCAATGAGGCGGTCATCGCCAAGCTTATCGAAGTCGGCGGCTTGTTTGCGCGTGGCAAGATCAAGCACAGCTACCCCCATTCCTGGCGGTCCAAGGCTCCGGTCATCTTTCGCAACACACCCCAGTGGTTTGCCGCCATCGACCGCGTGGTCGGTGACGGGCAGGACACCTATGGCAAGACGATCCGCGAACGGGCGCTGACCTCGATCGACCAGCTGGTCACATGGACCCCGCAGACCGGGCGCAACCGCCTGTATTCGATGATCCAGGCGCGGCCCGACTGGGTCCTGTCGCGGCAGCGGGCATGGGGCGTGCCTCTCACCTGCTTTACCAAGAAGGGTGCGCTTCCCACTGACCCAGACTTCCTGCTCCGCGATCAACGGGTGAATGCCCGGATCCTTGAAGCGTTTGAGGCTGAAGGGGCGGATGCCTGGTACAAGGACGGCGCGAAAACCCGCTTCCTTTCCGATGACCACGCGTCCGAGGATTACGATCAGGTGTTTGATATCCTCGACGTCTGGTTCGACAGCGGATCGACCCATGCCTTTGTGCTGCGCGACCGGGCGGACGGGTCCGAGGATGGATTGGCGGACCTCTACCTTGAGGGCACCGATCAGCATCGGGGCTGGTTCCATTCGTCGATGCTGCAATCCTGCGGCACGCAAGGCCGGGCACCCTACCGAGGCGTGCTGACCCATGGGTTTACCCTCGACGAGAAGGGCATGAAGATGTCCAAGTCGCTGGGAAATACGATCGTGCCGCAGACAGTGGTGGACCAGTATGGCGCTGATATCCTGCGTCTTTGGGTGGCCCAGACCGACTATACTGCCGACCAGCGGATCGGGCCGGAGATCCTCAAGGGCACCGCCGACAGCTACCGTCGTTTGCGCAACACGATGCGGTTCATCCTTGGCTCCTTGGCGGATGTCACCGAGGCTGACCACATCGAACCGGCCCGGATGCCCGAGCTTGAGCGTTGGGTGCTGCACCGCCTGTCTGAGCTGGATGAAACGGTGCGGCAAGGCTACGCCGCCTATGACTTCCAAGGGGTGTTCCAGTCGGTCTTTACCTTTGCCACGGTAGAGCTGTCGGCCTTCTACTTCGATATCCGCAAGGATGTTCTGTATTGCGACGGCGATACCGACCGGCGTAAGGCGGCGCGGACGGTGCTGGACATCCTGTTCCATCGGCTGACCACCTGGCTTGCGCCGGTATTGGTGTTCACGATGGAAGAGGTATGGCTTGAGCGTTTTCCGGGTGAGGACAGCTCGGTCCACTTGCAGGACATTCCCCAGACCCCCGACAGCTGGCGTGACGATGCGCTGGCCGCCAAATGGGCTACCGTCCGCCGGGTCCGGCGGGTGGTAACCGGTGCGCTGGAAGTCGCGCGGCGCGACAAGGTGATCGGAGCGAGCCTTGAGGCGGCCCCGGTCGTCTATGTGTCGGTAGAAGCGGGAGAGGTGTTGCGGACGGTGACCTTCGTTGACCTTTGCATCACCAGCGGGATCGAGATCACGACCGCGGCCGCGCCGGCGGATGCCTTCCGGGTGGATGATGTGGCCGATGTCGCGGTCGTGTTCGCCAAGGCCGAAGGGAAAAAATGCCAGCGCTGCTGGAAGATCCTGCCCGACGTTGGTCACCATGCCCATGCCGGGACATGTGCGCGCTGCGATGCAGCGCTTTCTTAAGGTGGGTTGAAACCCACCTTACTTGTTCGGCTCTTGCAGACTTGGGGATTGAAATGGGTAAGGTGGGTTCAAACCCACCTTACGAGGCATCCTATTGTCAGAGACGGGCACCAGCATTCTTGAAACGCCTGTCGGGCCACTGGCGATCACGCTGCTCGACGGCCAGATTTCTGCACTTCGATGGGAGTGGGGACCCCTGCGTCCCGCATTCGGACCCGTGTCTGCCGAAGCGGCGCGCCAGTTGGCCGCCTATTTCGACGGACGCCTGACCTCCTTCGACTTGCCCCTGTTGCCAGCCGCAAGCCCTTTTGCGGCCAGCATCCGACAAGCCCTTTGCGCCATCCCCTACGGTCAGACCCTGCGATACGGCGATATTGCCCGCGACCTTGGTGTCCCGGCACAGGCCGTCGGTCAGGGATGCGGGGCCAATCCGATTGCCATCATCGTCCCCTGCCATCGGGTGCTGGCGGCCAATGGCCTTGGCGGTTTTTCCGGCGGGACCGGGATCGAGGCTAAAGTGGCCCTTCTGCGTCTGGAAGGCGCCGCTTCCCTGCTGCTCTGACCGCCTGTTCAGCCGTCCTTGCCGTAGACCAGCTGCTGCGCGGCACCCGCGCTCATCAGGTAGATTGACGTCACAACCAGACCCCAATGGGCCATGCTCTGTTCGTCGAATGACACCATCGCGGCCCAACCGGCAAAGAAGACCCAGCCGAGGGCCATCGGCAACGTGGCCGCCCGCCACCTCTTGGTTCTGACCGGGTGAACGAACTTGATCGGCAGGAACATCGCCGCCGCCAGCACCGCCACCAGCGCGGTGATCACCCAGAAGTTGGGGGACAGTGCAAACAGGACCAGCACCACCATGTTCCAGCATCCCGGAAACCCCGAGAACGAGTAGTCCTTCGTCTTCATCCGGGTATCGGCAAAGTAGAGGGCGCTGGCAAAGGTGATGACAAAGATGGCAAACCAGCCTGTCCAGCCCGGCATGATCCCGGACTTGAACAAGGCGTAGGCCGGCACGAACACATAGGTCAGGTAGTCGATGATCAAATCAAGCAGCACGCCGTCGAACTCTGGCGAATTGCGTTTGACATCATACCGACGTGCCAGAGGGCCGTCGATACCGTCCACGGCAAAGGCGACCACCAGCCAGATGAACATCAGTGCCCAATCCTCTTCTACCGCCGCCAGCATCGCTAGCATGGCAAAGACCGCCCCGGAGGCGGTCAGAAGGTGGACGAGCAAGGCTTTGCGAGAGACTGTCATAAAGCTGTCATGAACCATTCCTGCCCGATGGGCAACACGAAGGGTCCATTGTCAGGCCTTCGGGTGGGTTCTGTCGTAGACCTCCATCAGGCGGGCCGTATCGACAGCCGTATAGGTCTGGGTGGTCGAAAGGGAGGCGTGACCCAGGAGCTCTTGTATCGATCTCAGGTCGCCGCCTGCTGACAGTAGATGGGTGGCAAAGGAATGCCGCATGGCGTGCGGGGTTGCCGTTGCAGGCAGGCCAAGGCCCGAGCGGGCACGCTCCATCGCTTTCTGGATCAGGCGGGGGGACAAGGCACCGCCGCGTGCCCCCCGGAAGAGGGGGCCATTCGGTTCCAGCGGATGGGGAGACAGCCGCAGGTACGAGGCAACGGCAATCCGGGCCGGTTCGATTACCGGCACGATCCTTTCCTTGCCGCCCTTTCCCACGATCCGCAGGGTTTGGGGCAAGGGCACATCGGACCCAGTCAGCCCCAGGGCTTCGGAAATCCGCAGCCCGCAACCATAAAGAAGCGTCACGACAGCCATGTCCCGCGCCGCAATCCACGCCTCGGACACTTGGGTATCAAGGCTGTCGATCATCGCCCTCGCGGCATCTTCGGCCAGCGGACGGGGCAGCTTTTTGTGGAACTTGGGCGCTCGGGTGGACAGGACCGCCGTCGGCTCGAACCCTTCACGCTCGGACAGCCAGCGGTAGAATGTCTTGACGGCGGAAAGAGAGCGGGCAAGGGATCGCGCCCCGACGCCCCGACTGCGTTCCTGCGCCATCCAGGCGCGCATGTCTGACAGGCTGATCCGCGACAGGGGGCCGAGCCCCTCTTGCCCGCCGTGGTGAACCGCCATGAATGCCAGGAAGCCAAGCACATCCGACTGATAGGCCCGGATGGTGTTTTCGGCGGCCCCGCTCAGCGCCCGCTCGTGTTCCAGCCATCGGGCCAGCGCGTTCGACAGGGCGGGACTCAGGCCGATCTGAGGCTCAGACCCGGCCATCTGTCTCAGGACAGCCAGCGTCGCATGGCCCGTTCGAAGACACCGGCGAAGAAGGCCAGAAGATCCGGTCCTTGTTGCGGGGTGAACTGATGCGGATCCTCGGACCCAAGGACCAGAAGACCGGGCATCCGTCCCTCGCCAAAGTCAAGCTTCAGGCAGGCCTCGGACCGGATGTATTCGGCCTTCTCGCCATACAAGCGGCCATCCTCGGGCTGTGCCTGCCGGAGGGTGACCTGGCGGGCGGGGAGATTGCGGTTCTGGGTGACGTAGCTGTCGATAAAACCGGGCTCAGCGACCGAAAGCACATCGCCCATCCGCTTGATGGCAGGGTCTTCTTCTGTGACCTTGGTTTCCAGGACAAGGCGGATCGCATCCACCCGCAGGATCTCGGCGACATCGCTTCCCAGGTCACTCAGGAACACCTCGAACTTGGTCGCATCCATCAACCGCAGGATGGCGCGATGGATCTGATTGGTTCCGGCGAGGTTCTCGTAGGCGGCGGCAATAACAGACCGATGGGTGTCTTCGAGCCGGTCCAACCGGGCTTCGAGCCGTTCCATCGCGATGCCGCGCAGGTCGATGATGTTGTGGCCCATCGACTTCTCATTAGCCGCCACAAGGGCCCGCATGATGTCGGTATCCTCAAGGAGCATTTCAGGTTCGGCAATGAGGCGGTCGCGGATATCCGCGTCCATAATGGGATTACTGCTCATGTCTCACTCGTTTTTTGAGATTGTTGCGGAAACCCTAGCAGGTTGAGAATCCGAATTCTTCTGTTTTCTGTTCACGTCCCCCTTGGGGGTAAGGCATTATTGACACAGTTGGTCCGGGCGTTGCCAAACTGGACATTGGGCATCACTTGTTCGGGGTCCTCGCGGCTGGCCCGGTTGGCAAAGGCCGTCTAGTTGAGGCAACGGGTTATCCGCCCTCTGCCAGAGTCAGGGTCGCTGGCAGGCGACATGCCTGCCAGCACCTGTGATCGTTGGTCGTCAGAGGATGTTCTGACCGGTCTTCGCCCAGTCCTTGAGGAAGGCATCAAGGCCCTTGTCGGTCAGCACATGGTTGGCCATCGCCTTGATGACGCTGGCGGGTGCCGTGGCCACGTCGGCGCCGATCTTGGCACATTCGCTCATGTGGTTGGCCGACCGGATCGAGGCGGCAAGGATGTTCGTCTCAAACCCGTAGTTGTCATAGATCGTTCGGATGTCGGCAATCAGGTCAAGGCCGTCAAGGTTCAGGTCATCCAGCCGCCCGATGAAGGGAGAGATGAATGTCGCCCCCGCCTTGGCTGCCAAAAGGGCCTGATTGGCCGAAAAGCAGAGGGTCACGTTGACCATCCGGCCTTCATCCGTAAGCACTTTGCAGGCCTTGAGGCCCGCCCAGGTCAGCGGCACCTTGATCGCGATGTTGTCGGCGATCTTGGCCAGCTCGCGGCCTTCGGCGATCATGCCATCCGCGTCCAGGGCGATGGTCTCGGCCGAAACTGGGCCGGCCACGATCGAACAGATCTCGGCGGTGACTTCCTTGATGTCCCGCCCCGACTTCATGATGAGCGAGGGGTTGGTTGTGACGCCGTCCACCATGCCCAGATCGTTCAGTTCCTTAATCTGGTCGATCTCGGCGGTATCCACGAAAAATTTCATTGGTCGTCTCCGGCAATGTCGTTGCGTTGGGGTTGGCAGCTCTCGCCCCCGCGTTTACCTCAGAAGCCGAGAGGCGGAAACCCCGATGACGCATACATGGCCATGACACCGGACTTCTTTGACGAAGGTCAGCTTGTAGGCGTGCTGACAACCCAGCCGCTTGACCGGCTGCTGGATTACAAGGCCCCCGAGGGGGGCTGCTGGCTTGGCGCCTTTGTCGAGGTGCCGCTTGGGCCACGCAAGGTGCTGGGTGTTGTCTGGGGACCGGGCAAGGGCGACTATGAACATGCCAAGATCCGCAGCGTCATCCGGGTGCTGGATGCCGCCCCCATGCGGGACGAGATGCGGACCTTTCTGGGCCGCACCGCCGACTACACCCTGACACCGATGCCCGCGATGCTGCGCCTTGCGACCCGCGCGCCGGGGCTGGGCGATGCGCCGTCGATGCGGCTGGTCTACCGGCTTGGCTCCAAAACCCCTGACCGGATGACAGAGGCCCGCGAAAAGGTGCTGGCCGTCCTGAGCGACTATGGCGGTCTGGCCTTTACCCTTGCCGAGCTGGCCGAGATGGCCGGGGTCGGAACCTCTGTTGTAAAGGGGCTGGTCAAGCAGGGTGCCGTCAGCGAAGAGGCCGCCCCGCGCGATACACCCTATCCCCAGCTTGATCCCGACTACGGCGGCAAGGACCTGACCGCCGACCAATCCATCGGCGCCCGCGTCCTGCGCGAGGCTGTCCGCTCACGCACCTATGGCACCACCCTTCTTAGGGGGGTCACCGGGTCGGGCAAGACGGAAGTCTACCTTGAAGCCGTGGCCGAGGCGCTGCGCATTGGCCGACAGGCCCTTGTCCTTCTGCCCGAGATCGCGCTGACTGGCGAGTTTATCGACCGGGTCGAGGCGCGGTTCGGGATGCGCCCGGCCGAATGGCATTCCGGCGTGACCATGACCGAGCGGCGACGCTGCTGGAAGATGGTGGGGCAGGGGGCCGCCCAGCTTGTCGTTGGTGCCCGCTCTGCCTTGTTCCTGCCGTTCCGCGACCTTGGGCTGATCGTCGTGGATGAGGAACATGACACTTCCTACAAGCAGGAAGACGGAGTTCTATATAACGCCCGCGACATGACGGTCCTGCGGGCCTCATTGAATGCGGCGCAGGTTGTGCTGGCCTCTGCGACCCCGTCGCTTGAAAGCTGGGCAAATGTTGAGGCGGGGAAATACGCCCGGCTTGACCTTGCCTCGCGCTTTGGGGCGGCTGTCCTGCCAAGGATGGGGGCCATCGACATGCGGGCCGAAGAGATGCCGGGTGCAAAATGGATTTCCCCCACCCTCGCCCGCGCGGTCGAGGCGAGGATCGAGCGGAAGGAACAGGCCCTCTTGTTCCTTAACCGTCGCGGCTATGCCCCGGTGACGCTGTGCCGGGCCTGCGGGGTGCAGATCGGCTGTGACCATTGCGACGCCAAGATGGTCGAGCACCGCTTTCTCAAGCGGCTGATGTGCCACCAATGCGGCGAGACCAAGCCGATGCCGACCAAATGCCCCAGTTGCGAGGCCGAGGATCGGCTGGCCCCCGTCGGACCGGGTGTCGAACGGCTTGCGGAAGAGGCGGCCGAGCGGTTCCCCGAGGCGCGGATCGCTGTCCTGTCGTCGGATCTTTATGGCTCTGCCCGCGCCCTCAAGGCCCATATCGCGGAAATTGCCGAGGGCGGGGCCGATATCATCATCGGGACGCAGCTGGTCGCCAAGGGCCACAACTTTCCCCATTTGACCCTTGTCGGAGTGATCGACGCCGACCTTGGGCTACAGGGATCGGACCTGCGGGCGGCCGAGCGGACGTTTCAGCTGATGCGACAGGTGGCCGGACGGGCCGGCCGGGCCGAGGCCCCGGGTGAGGCGCTGCTGCAGACGTTTCAGCCAGAGCATCCGGTGATCCGGGCGATTCTGGCCGGGGATGAAGAAGGCTTCTGGACGGCGGAGGCGGGCGAGCGGCGTGCCGCCGGCGTGCCACCCTACGGACGTATGGCCGGCATCATACTGTCCTCGCCCAATGTGCAGGAGGTGTTTGACCTTGGCACCGAAATGGCCCGCAACGATCGGCCCTTGCGGCAGATCGGGGCGCAGGTCTTTGGCCCGGCGCCTGCCCCCATCGCCCGCATTCGGGGGCGGCACAGGGTGCGCCTGCTGGTCAAGGCCGAAAAGACCGCCCCCCTGCAACAGGCGCTGGCCCAATGGGTCGCCCAGTTTCGACTGCCCGCCAACCTGCGGCTGTCGATCGATATTGATCCGCAAAGCTTCTACTGAGGCTTCGGATTGACCCTGACCGCGCCGGGGCCTAAGCGAACCGAATGACAGCCAAGGAGCCCGCCATGCCGATCTATTCTGCCACCACGACCCTGCCGACGCAGGACAAGGCCGAGGCCCTTGGCGACGCGATGGAGGACCTTGATCCCGCCCCCTACGGCGTCGGCGTGTTCGAGATCGAGGACGGATCGGGCCTTTACGAGGTGGGCGCACATTTCGAGGAAGAGCCGGACGGAATTGCCTTGGCCTTGCTGGCCGCCAGCCACGGGGCGCGGCCCTTTGCCGTGTCCGAGGTCCCCGATCAGGATTGGGTGGCCCATGTCCGGCGCGAGTTGGCCCCGGTCGAGGCTGGCCGCTTTTTCGTCTATGGTAGCCACGATGCCGACAAGGTGCCCGGAGGGCGCCATGCCCTTCTGATCGAAGCGGCGATGGCCTTTGGCACAGGGCACCACGGCACAACGCTGGGGTGCTTGCGTGCATTGGACCGGCTGGTGGACGAAGGGTTCGTTGCCGACAGGGTGGCCGACATCGGGTGTGGGACGGCGGTCCTAGCCATGGCGGCGGCGGCGGTCTGGCCCGATTGCAGCTCAGTTCTGGCCAGCGACATTGACGATGTGGCCGTCGCCACCGCCAAGGCGAACGTGACAGCGAACGGACTGGACGGACGGGTGACCTGCCTGATGTCAGCCGGGTTTGAGGCACGGTCCCTCACCGAAGCCGGTCCCTATGACCTGATCTTTGCAAATATCCTCAAAGGCCCACTGGTTTCCCTCGCTCCGGCCATGGCAGCGAATTGCAAACCCGGAGGGATGGTGATTCTTTCTGGGATATTGAACGAGCAAAGTGATGGCATAATTGAGATCTATGCACAGAACGGGTTCAATTGCATCGCCAGAGAAGAGATTGTTGACTGGACTGCCCTAACTCTTAGGCGAACATCCTGAATTTAAGGGGTTTCTAGGCTAATCTGAAGTGTCCGCCATTTTAGTGCCACAATTTAACCGGAT
>Ga0209652_1000578_pt1 | contig 31128 bp, 18 predicted proteins | sample SaaInl74LU_5_DNA_FD_184641 | JGI IMG/M metagenome (GOLD analysis project Ga0209652, IMG submission 184641) | Marine microbial communities from expanding oxygen minimum zones in the Saanich Inlet - ESP_74LU_5_DNA (SPAdes) (version 2) | ecosystem: Environmental > Aquatic > Marine > Intertidal zone... | reverse complement strand
CGACACTGTCGTCTCAGAGGCGCCGTGGTGCTCAGCGAACGCCGCGAGCACGCCGTGCCACCCAGGTGGAAGCCGCACGAGGAGGGACGCGTCCTTCGCCGCATCAGCTGGTCCTCGGCTTTCGAGCGGCCCGCCCGTCGCGGGGGCGCCGGATCTACGCCAAGCGAGCCACAACGCTCGCGCCAGCTTCGTGCATCCCTCCGCGACTTCCTCCTCGCGAAGGGTTTCGTCCCGCTCGAACTCGAGTTCTACCGCTGCCGAGGGCGCGGAGACCAACGCGGGCGACGCGACTTCTACTGTGCGCGACGCGGCTTCAGGAGCGAGGGCACGTTTGGCATCTACGGCGTTTGCGCGAGGCTCGACCTCGGGAAGCACGGGCGGTTTCTCCGGTGCCTTCGGAGCCGAAGGCGTTTTCCGCGACGGCTTCGCGGCGCCGCCGAAGCAACACGCAAAGACGCCGCCCGACGGCGGCGTGTCCGGCTCGGTTTCTACGCCCACGTCCTCCTCGATACGCTCGATGTCCGTCGCCGGCTTCGTCGCGACTGCCGTCGCGTCTGACGCATCGTTCGCGTCCTTGACCGTGTCCGTCGCATCCTTCGCGGCCGGCTCGGGCGCTCCCGGGCTCTCCGACTCGCGCTCGGGAGTGGCGGGCGCCGAGGGCGAAGACGCCCGCGGTGACGCCGCGGCTGCGAGCGCTGCGTCGTGGGTCTCCGCCGACGGACCTAGAGCCTCGCGGAGCGCCTCTGCGATTGGAATGATGTCCTCCGAAAGCACAATCCCTCGAGATGCGATGACCGCGCGAAGCGCGGCGGCGTAGAGACGCGGGGACAGGTCGGCGTCGTCTTCTTCCGGTGCCGAATCGTCGTCGTCCCGCCGTGCAGACGTGGAGGGCACGCATTCGGGCAGCGGCACGTGCTGCCATCCACGCGTCGCTCTCGCCGAGATGTCCAACGCGTGTTCGCCGACGAACAACTCGACTCCGCGGGTTCGCCACGGCTTGAGATCCTCTAGGCTTTCCCCATCGTGCACGCGCGTCAAGTATTTCGAAGCCAGGGCCGCGGCTTCGCGGGAATGCGACATCGCAACCTCCGGCCAGTCTGGCTGAACTCAGTCGCACCAGGCGTTACTACGCGTGGGTCATCGCGCGCGACACGTTCGAGTGAGGCGTTGTTTTCACGCCCGGCCGGCGGTGCTGCGCTTTCTACGGCACGTTCCGACGACGCGTCTCGCGTTGTGGCGACGTGTAGCAATTCTTGGAGGAGTTCGAGTGCAACAAACCGACAACGCCTCGTTGTCTAAAAAACCTCTCGACAGTCCTCGCGACGCAAGGGGGTGCGCCTTGATTTATTCGGGACCCCGTCCGTGGTCGTCCATCGATATCGTGCGACACCGAGCGCGATGTCCGTCGCACGGCATACCGTCGCGCCTGCGCGGGTCTCGTACGTCGCCTCGCGACGGAAACGCTTCGATGAGTCCTCGTCACGACATTCCGCGTCGCGAGCCCGTGGGTGTCGCGGTGCGGTCTGTGCGTTACCGAGCGTGTCCACGCCCAAGAGGGTGACCTTAGTGCGCCACGGGCAGTCCACCTGGAACGAAGAGGGGCGCATTCAGGGAAGCTCTGACTTCTCCGTGCTGACGAGCAAGGGGGAAGCCCAGGCGGAGACGACGAGACAGATGCTCGAGGGAGAGAGTTTCGACGTTGGGTTTCGAAGTCCTCTGAAGCGCGCGAGCCGGACCGCGGAGGTCATATGGGGCGCGCGTGAGCCACCGCTCGTGGACTCGTGGGTGCTCCGCGAGATCGACCTGTATTCGTTCCAGGGTTTGCGCAAGCAGGAGGGCAAGTCCAAGTTCGGGGCCAACTACGCGGCTTGGAAAGCCGACCCCGCGAACTTCGAGATCGACGGACACTTTCCCGTCCGCGAGCTGTGGGAACGCGGCGCGGAGTGTTGGGAAGAGGTTTTGCGCGCGGAAGGAAAAGACATACTCGTGGTCGCTCACAACGCCGTGATTCAGGCCATGACGGCGAACGCGCTCGGTCTGCCCCCGGAGTACTTCCGACGCCTCGAACAGTCCAACTGCGGGCTCACCGCGTTTGCGTTTGCGCCGGGGGGCGCCGTGGAGCTCCTGAAACTCAACCAGACTCCCGCGCCGCCGGTCCGCGGAAAAGACGAAACCGCGAAACGCGTGGTGTTCGTATGCGCCTCGACGGAAGGACAAACCTCCGACGACGACGCGGCGTCCGTCGCGGATGTGCTCCGGGACGTGACGATAACGCGCGCGTTGCACGACGGCGACGCGGCGTCCGCCGCTCTGGCGACCGAGGTGTCCGCGAAGTTTTTATTGGGAAGGGACGCGCCGTCGGCGAGTTCGTCGGACGAGTTGGAAAACGCGCTCGGGGAAGGCACATCCGCGGTGATCGCGTCCGCGAGCACGATCGCGAGTTTCGTTGCGCGTGCGCTAGGCACGGAGGCTGCGTTCGCGTCGAGACTGCGCCTGACGCGGGGAGGGATCACGGTGGTGGAATACGCGGGCGAAAGCCCCGCGCGTCTTGCGTGCCTCAATTATACCGCGCATCTCTCGTGACACGGCGAGCGGGTTCCATCTCTATTAGACGTGCTATTTAATCATGCCCTCCTCGTCGCTGGTGCTATCTCCGAGTCCTTCCTCGTCCGTGTCTCCGTCGCGCATTCGCTTCTTGTGCTCCTTTTTCGCTTTCTTCGCTTCCTTCTTCACGCGCTTCTTCTCCTTCTTCGCCTGCTTTGCCTCCTTCTTCGCCTCTTTCAGCGGGTCCGCGCCGGGGAGGGGCAGACCCTCAGCCGCCGCTCTCGCTCGAGCGATCGCCGCTTCCTTTCGCGCCTTCAGCTCCCGCATCATGGCGTCGTCTTCGTCGACAGCCCCCGCGGCGAACGAGGGCCCTTCCCACGCCTCGGGTTGCCGAGCGCCGCCTCCCGGAGGCGGCGGCACGTCCATCGCCGCGGCTGCGCCCGCGCCCGACCCAGAGGCCGGCTCCTCCGGCGCCGGTCGCGGTCCTCCGCACTTGTGGCAGTTATCTCTCGACTTGAAGTTCTCCACCCCGCACCCGCACCGCCAGTCCTTTCGCTTGGCAGCCTCCTCGTCTTTCAGCCTGTAGTCATCCACGTGCTCCACCCTGATCGTTCGCCCGAGCACCGTCGCGCCGTTCAGGTTGTCCACCGCCAGGACCGTGCTCCGCTGGTCCTCGTAGCACACGAACGCGAAGCCCCTGGACTTTCCCGTCTCCTCGTGCCTCACCAAGTTCACGTCCACGATCTCGCCGTACTGGGAGAAGACCGCGAGGACGTCGCCCTCGGTGAGGTCGAAGGAAAGCCCGCCGGCGAAGACATACGCGGAGTTGGCAAACTTTGCGTGCCATGACGCGCTGTCACTCAGCCCCTGACGCACCTCGCTCAGGGTCGCCTTCTGGGTGTTCTTGATCTGCGTCAGGGGGTTCATCTCGACCGACCCACCCGCCTAGCGCGCCGCGCACCCGCGCCGGTCGAAGTGAACGCAGGTAGATTCGGCAGAGTGGCACTTGTGATGCAGTAGTCCGCGGAGCCAGAGCCAGCACTGCAGCAGAGCACGTGATGCTGGTTGTAAAAGCTGCTCACCGAACCCCTCGTTCTTGAGTTGATTTCGTCGGCGGCGGCGGCGGCGGTTCCGGTTTCTCGAACCGCCCGAGAGCATCGGGACGCACAAGCGCGCGCGCCAGCAGCGTCGGTGCGTTCGTCGCATTTCCGGGTGGGACGAGTGCGAGCGGACGTCGGTCGTTGCTCTCGCTCAGCAGTATCTGCCCTCGCGTGTCGCGACCGCCGCTGCGGCGTTTGGATCGCGACACGGCCGCCGGCCATCTCGTTTTGGGGGCGGGCCAATCGTGAGCTCTCAAAGATGTCCACCGGCACGCTCGATGCCGAGCTCCTGAAAGCTCTGCAGGATGAATCATCGCTTCCCCGAGCAGTACGTGGCGTCGCGAGCACCCTCGTGGATAAGCTGCAGGAGACGCTCTCAGGTACGGCACGACGTGGTCTCTGTCGGGCTCGTCACGATTTTCGACAGTCAACTCGAGGCGAGCCGTCTTCCGCTCCGCGCGACGCCCGTACACCCGCGCGGCCCGAATCCAGTGATGCAAACTTATTAATCTTTGAGAACAGACTATCCTCATGACGAATATTTAAAATGACAAGCATATGCCTGAGGATTCCCGGCGGTTTGGCGCGAGCGGGACGCCGCGCATCGCATCGTTCGTTTTTCCCGTTTTTCCGCGCGTCGACGCTGGTCAGTGATGCAAACTTATTAATCTTTGAGAACAGACTATCCTCATGACGAGTATTTAAAATGACAAGCATATGCCTGAGACCAGCTCGACGCGCGAAGCGCGTACGCGACGTTCCGTGTTTTGCCACTCGAATCGTCTCTGACCAACATTCCCATCGGCTTGCAGGTATTCCGGAGAAAGCCGCAAAGTTTACGCCGCCGGCGCACTTTGGCGCCGGCGCGGACCGCGTGGCGTCCGTGAAATTCGTCGCACCCGAGCGCGTGTATCTCACCGGGAGCGTAGCAAACGGTGGATGTCTGCGAATCTCTCCCGGCACGTCTTCTACCGTGGCGGACGTCGCCGTAGAGGTGCCGAAGGGATATTACGCGGAGAAGGATTACCTGGACCATCGGTACCACGCGAAACGGTTCGCGTACCTTCAGGTGCTGCAGCAACATCTGAGCCGCGCGAAATGGGTCGCGAGCGTGTCGATATCCGCACACCACGGAGACATACGTAAACCGTGTTTGCTGGTCACTGCCGCGAAAACGAAGGACATGTGTCTTCGGGTGCTCTTAACGGCCCCCGCGGACACGTTCCCGGCGTCGCGCTTGATGCCGGACAAGGCGAACTTGCGAAACTTGGACGAGGTTGAAGGGGAACGCGCGCCGAGCCCGAATTACAACCAGTCGATTCTCGAAGACATGTTCGTCGAGGAGCACGGGAAGTTTCTCCGTGATGCTACTGGTGAGGTGGAATACTTAGAGGACGCGTGCTTGCTACTCAAGGTGTGGGCGGCGAGGCGCGGCATGCTCGGCGCCCCCGACGGGTTCTCGGGGTTTGTGCTGTCAACGCTGATGACCCACCTGGTGACAACCGGAGGAAAGCTCAGTCCTCTTATGGATACTCAGCAACTCGTGAAGGCTGCTTTGACCTTGCTTTCTGATCCCAAAGTTCTATCTGGTGGATTCAGCGCAGCAGCGCAACAGCCCTTGGGTCGGTGGAAGCGTGCCTTTCCGTTTGTCCTCATCGGACCCTGCGGAAGCGTGAACATCGGGGCGCGCGTGTCGAAAAGCGCGATCGCCGAGTTCGCGCACGAGGCTGCGCTCTCCGCCGCGGTTCTCGAGCGTGGTGAGAGGACCGCGTTCGAGCAAGTGTTCTTGAGTGCCATGTATCCTGCAGTGCGATATGACGTGCATCTGCATGTCACGTTGGATCGAAACATGACGAGCGCGTCTGGTTCGTGCGACGCCGACGCCGTCAGTTGGCGCGGGTTTGAGACTCGCGTCAACGAGATTGCGACGAAAGCGCTGGGTTCGCGCGCGAAATTGATTCGCGTGCAGCAACAGACGTTTGTCAACGCTTCGGATATTCGACCTGCGCTCGATTCTGCGGCGCAACCGGCGACGAAGAAACGGAAAGCTTCTGAGGCAGACGCGGCGGACGGATCAATTGACGAGGAACACTTCAAAATTTGGGTCGGGATCATCCTCGATCCCGATAACGCTTCGAGATTGGTGGACCTCGGGCCGAGCTCGGACGATGACGAGCTCGCGAAAGATTTTAGTGCGTTCTGGGGCGACCGAGCCGAACTGCGTCGGTTCAAAGACGGACGCATTTGCGAATCCATCGTGTGGGACGCCATCCCGATACACGAGCGCCACCACATTCCGGCGCTCGCGCTCGAGTACACGGTGAAGCGCAACCTCGACGCCGCGGAGGAGGTGGACTGGAGCTGCAACCTCCTGGATGCTGCGCTGAAAGGCAAGGAAGGAAAGATCCATGAGGAATCATCGCCGAAAGCGCTTGTGCAAAGCCTTGACAGGCTTTCGAAGCGCATGAAAGAGCTGAAGGACCTGCCCTTGAAGGTGGTGAACGTCCAACCGCTGAGCGCCGCGTTTCGCGGAACGGACCCGTTCCCTCCGAAACCGCATCAGCTCGCGTTCGGGGCTGGGATAGGCATGGGCCGGAGCGATGAGCACATGTCTGTGTGTCCAAAGGCGCTTGATGTTTTGGTCCAGCTCGAAGGAAGCGGTAGATGGCCCGATAACAGTATGGCGATCAACAAGACCAAGGCTGCGATGGCGCTCAAGATCGCCGAGCAGCTTCGGTCGAGTTTCGCCATGCAGACGGTGGTCGCGGAGGAAGCGATTGACGTGCTGCACGAAGGGTTCGCCATTCGGATGCACATAAACTCTACCGCAGGAGGGGCAAAAAATGAGGCTGCTGAAAGACATCTTATATGCGGCGCTGCGCACGCTGGGGTCGTCGCGACCGTGAATTTGCGGTTTCCCGCGTACGGCCCAGCGACGCAAGTGGCGAAGCGTTGGATCGCAGCGCACATGTTATCGCCGCACTTCAAGGGAGAGGTCATCGAGCTTTTGATGGCGTATCTCTTCCTGCACCCAGGTGCTTTCGAGCCCCCTACGTCACGCGAGGTGGCGTTCGTGCGGTTTCTCGATTTACTCGCGTCGCATCCCTGGAACGTCTTGCCGCTGTTCGTCGACCCGGCCGTGGAGGAGGACGGGGACGAGGGGATCACCGCGGACGCGATGCAAGAGCTCGAGAAAAAAATGGACGAACCGGACGCGCCTTCGATGTGCGTCTGGACGCCGTACGATTCTTCGGGAGACGTCTGGACCCAAGTCGGACCCGGCGCTGTGGTTTTAAAACGCGCGCAGGTTCTCGCGTCGAGAGGCGCCGAGCGTCTCAAAGCGATTTTGCAGGGCCGCAACGGCATGGACGCGAGCAATGCGAAAAACGACGCGCACGCCGTGCGGCTCGGCGACGACGCCGCTTGGGAGTCGCTCTTCACGCCGGCGCTGACGCACTACGACATCGTGCTCAAGCTGCGCAGAGCGTCGTTGCCTTTCCCGGAACACGCTTTATTCACCCCGAAGCAGATCAAACGACGACTCGTCAAGGAGCTCGGGGTCGACGCCGACGGGCTCCTGGAGGCGGAGCACGGGAACAAACGCGGGCTTCAGCTCGCGAAGATGCCCGAGAAGGTGCTCAGCCGCGGCCCGGACAAAGCGCGCGCGGCGATGCTCATCGGTTTTGATCCTCTTCGGTGCTTCATCAGGGAAGCCGAGAGGCGACTCGGAGGCACAGCGCTCCTGTTTGCGGACGAGCATGGAGTCGATCTCGTCGGCGTGGCCCTGAAACCTTCCATGCAACACCACGGCGCTGAGCTTCCCTCTTCCTTGGCCGACTTTGACCCCCTCGGGGACTTCTCGGCGCCGGCGCCACCGGGTGTGGAAGAGATCGCCGAGGAGTTGTTGTTTTGCGGCGTCGGCTTCGTGATCGACGCGTACAAAGGCGTGAAATGGGCGTGATTCACAATAGGCATAGCTTCTCCATATTAATAGCGACCTAGAAGAGAAGAGAAGATCGTGTTACATCGTTACCACCTCGTCTCACCTACATGACGAAGGGCAGCAGGAAGTACTCGAGATAAAATGCCTTCCAGATGAAACGGATGTAGAAGTCGTACAAAGAGTCTGACGAAGAGACATCGACGCGTCGCGAGGCCGCGAGGAGCGTGACGATGACAACCGAATGAACCGCTCCCACCACGCGCGATATCGTGGTAGGGGCGTGTACGACACTCATGAACACCGCTGTCCCGTACGCGATGGAAAGAAGAGCTAAACACAGATTGAACACGAACGAAGGCCCGAGTCGAACGCTGAGCGTGCGCACGTTTTGCTTCATGTCGCCTTCCATGTCCGGAAGGTCTTTGAACAGGGCGATGACGATGCCGTACACAGTCATGAACCCGATAGCGCACCAAAGGTTTATGGGGAAGTTGAAGTCCGTTAGTTCACGGCCGAGAGCGTGCGCGAAGAACCCAAGCTGAACGATAACCGCTCGCACAAATAAGACGCACGTCGCCGCGAGGAGCGGAGACTTTTTCCAACGCAAGCCCGGGGCGTCAACTGAGTACACGATGCCGAGCAAGAGACTGATCACGAGCGCCCACATCAACGCGCTGGATCCGCTCCAGACACCAATCATGAAGCTCGCCGTGGTGCTGACTGCGATGACCGAAAGGGCCATGTCTGAGCTGAACGCGCCGCTGGCCATGGGAAGGTACGGTTTGTTGACTCTGTCGAGTTTTTTATCGTACACCTGGTTGATTCCCACAATGGCAACGTTCATCAGCACGGCAGCCGCGACAGCCTGCGCCGCTTGCATTGCGGCGATCATCATCGAGAACATCTCGAGCACGTGGCCGAATTGCCAAGCCATCAATGTCACAGAGCTCGTGCTCACCTGCGATGAAGTGAAATCGAACGTCAGTCAAGTTCGGTTGGCAAATGACGTTTGGTTTTCAGGAACGCCGACGAAAAGAGAAGCAGGGAACGCACGATAGTCCCGAGGATGGTGTGCGGTCGCGTGAAGTTCTTGAAAGCTTCGTGAAGCGAAATACCAGGAGAAGGAAGACTGCGGTGTCCGGGGAGAGGTTTGTCAGGTCCTGTTTTGAATGAAAAAGGTGGCAGGGATGACGACGTACGTCTGCACGGCTCGCACGGAGAGTCCGAGATATTTTCGTCGCGGGCTGCCCGCCAGATGCACTTTTTTGGGCAGTGCCTTCCCGACGAAGGCGCTCGACTGACAGCTGTGCGCACGACACGTTGTGCTTCGGCGCGTGGCAGCTAGTCTAGCCACCGTCGAGATGCCGTGCGCACTCATCGCGACCGCCATTGGACCCGTCTCGTTAAACGCGTGGACCGCGTCGCGCTTTATGGGACCAATGTGTCTCGGCTCGGCAAACGAAACGACAATTTGCGCGTCGTCAGCATTTCTTTTGACGCGCTTTATTCCAAAGTCGCAACAAGACACTCTGCGTACCGACCCTGCCTATCGGCGCGTGCGCAGGGGGAGTCTCGAACGCGAATTTTCTCGGCGCACGAGGGCGGGCGTTTTGATGGACATTGATGTCAAACGCGGCTTCTAGCATGGCGGCATTACCCTGGCGCCTGAAACTGCTAGGCGTGCCTGATGGAAGATTAAGTCGGTCCATCACGAAGAGACAATCCGTGAAGTTTCGCGCTGCAGCGAAGCACGAGGTCAACGTGAGTTCCTTCGAAGATGTCGAACGTCGAATCCGTGGAATCATCGACGCGAAGGCAGAAGTCAAGCTCAGCATAGTGGAACTTTCGAGCGGTTTCTGCAACAGTGTGTACTCGGTGGAGACGGATGCTGGAGACAAAGTCGTGGTCAAGGTGTACAGCGACTTGTCCCTGCTGCGCACAGAGAAACATCAAAGGGGAGTGATCGACGTCATGGCCAGTGAGTCGAATCTCGGACCAGCCGTGCGGTGGAATACGAACGAGGGCATCGCACACGATTTTGTCCATGGAAGAATATTGGAAGAAAAGGACATGCACACCCGACGCGACGTCGGTGAAGCGTGCGCGAAAGTCGTCGCCAAGTTTCACTCTCTCGAAACTCCCCCCGAGTTCGACGGGGACGGGCCTTTGCTATGGAAGTGGCTGGAGCGGATGTTGAACCAGATCGAATCTTCCGAAAACACAGCTGTGCTCCCCGTTGATGTTTCGGAATTGCGTGCTGAAGTGAACAGAGTGTCCACAGTCATCAGAGATGATGAAAATGCTTGCGTCGTACTCGCGCACGGAGACCTGAAGCCGTCGAACGTGATATTGACTCAGAGTGACGCGCCGGAAGTACAGCTCATAGACTTGGAGCTGTCCGGGCCGAACTATCGGGGATTCGATCTCATGAAACTCTTTCGCACGTCTCCTCAGCAGTACTCTGAAGAGCGCTTAAGACATTTTTTGAAGGTTTACTGCGATGCGATGAACGTGGATGACGTCGCGGGCGTCGAAGCAGAAACTAAGTTGTTCTTGCCAGTTACATGGCTCGAGGCGACAGTGTTCTTCGCCCTCGTCTTGGTCCTAGAACCGCAAGGAAGCGACGACCATGAAAAATGGGAAGCACTGTTCCTCGATCGATGGCGACAATACCAAGAGAACGCGAAAGACCTAGGGTTGTAATATGAGGTGTATTGCAACCGGCGTAAGGGACGAGGAACTCGTCGCGCTGTTTACCAGCGCGACCCGCCGCCACCGCCACTACCTCCTCTGCGAGGCTCATAGCGGTCTCCGCTCGGGCGATCGCGATCGTCACGCCGAGGTTCGTACCTAGAGTCGCCACCGCGCGAATCCCTGGAATCGTAACGAGAGTCCCCTCCACGGCGAGGCTCGTACCTCCCGGAATCGCGAGAGTCACCGCCGCGCGAGCCGTATCGGTCATCACTGCGGCCGCTGTCGTATCGAGATCCGCCGTATCGGTCGTCACCTCTGCGCGGCTCGTATCGTCCACTGCCTCCACGATCGTCGCCTCTGCGAGGCTCGTAACGATCGCCACCGCGGTCGCCGCCGGAACGCCCTTCATCGCGACGCGGCGCATCGCGTTCGGAAGCGCGTCTCTGCTCTTCCTCTTCGCGGCGCGCCGCCTCGCGTTCGCGTTCTTCGGCCATGCGGCGCTCCCTTTCTTCCTCTTCCTTAGCAGCCTTGTCATCTTCCTCGATCTGCTGAAGCCTGCGCATGTACGCACGTCTTCTCGCGACCTCGCGCTCGTTCTTGCGAAGAGTGCGAAGTTCGTTGATCTTTTCTTCGCGAGCGATTCTCAGAGCCTCGAACTCTTCGGAGCGGCGCTCGACGATCGCTTCCGCGAACGAGTCCTTGTCGGCGCCCATCTTGGCGAGACGCTTCTTCTCCTCGACGTTTGTCTCCCAGGACTTGCGGTGCTTCTCGGCGTTCTGCAGCTGCAGTTCTTGGTGAAGCTGCTCGTCTTCGGCCATCTTGACCTTGTACGCCGCCTCGATGAGCGGAACCTCCTCTTCGCGCTTGGCGCGCTCGAGGTGATCCATGCTTTTCGCGAGGCGCACGAGCTTGCGCTCCATCTCCTGCCTCTCCTTGATCTGCTCCTTGATAGCATCTTCCATGAGGGTGCGCTTGTCGAGCTTCTGGCCTTCTTCGAGCTTGATCTTGAAACCCTTCTTGCCCTTGTTGCGTTTCTCCGCCTCGGCGATAAGAGCGAGAGCCTCCTCCTTTTCCTTCTCTTCCATCTCCTGGCGGATGCGCATAGCCTCGCGCGTGCGGCGCTCCTCTTCGAGGCGCTTCGCTTCGGTCTCCTCGTGCAGGCGCTGCGCGGCGACGCGGGCTTCTTCGAGGATCCTTTCCTGCTCTTGCATGATGCGCTCTTGCTCCTCCTTGCGGCGCTCGATGATGACCTTGCGCGCGAGGGCCATCTTGTGCTCGTTCTCGACCTTGGAGAGGAGCTCAGCAGTGTTCGTCCTCGTCGCCAGAGACGCGGCGGGAGCTTCGGGGTACATCATCTGCATGCCCTTCTTGAGCTTCTGAGCCATCGCCACGAGGTGGTTCTTGATGTTATCACTCTCGAGCTGATCGCCCTCGAATCGCACGCACTTGTTCTGGTGGTCAAGGCGAACGGCGACAGCACCGCCCTTGGTGGCGTCGACGAGGATGCGTTCCACCTGGGAAAATTCCAGGAAAGGGACAACGCGCTGGAGAGTCTCCAGTTTCATCGTCTGGTACACCTGAGACGACTGCTGGAGCATGCGCACGACGGCGAGGCTGCGCATGCGGGGAAGGAACTGCGAGAACTCGATCGTGGGGATGGGGCTCGCGGCGGAAAGCTGCACGGCCTCAGGGCTGAGGGTCGCGAACACCGTCTGCGCGTGCTTGCACATGTCGAGCGGGTGGAACTCCTTCTCGAACAGCGCCCAAACCTGACGCGCCTCTGTGGACACGAGGGAAAGAATACCCTTGGCGATGAGCTCGTTGAGCAGAGCCTTGCGGGAGAGCACTTCGCGGGGATCACGTTTGGGATCCAGGGTGTACCCGAGAAGGGTGGCCATGCGAACGTCGCGCTCCTTCGCGTTGTCGAGCTCCTGATTGGAGGGCGCAGCGGCGGTGCGCGACTCGTAGGGAGGGATCGCAACGGCGGAGAGGAGCACCGTCGAGGCCATCGCCTTGAGATCCTCGGGAGTCAAGTTACGGTTGTACGTCTTGCTCAAGTTGAACAGCTTGTACCAAGCGTAGGCGTGGTACAGGTAGTTCTCAGACACCCAGAACACCTTGGTGAGCTTGGCAAAGTACGTCGCCATCATCTTGGGGTTGGGCGTCCGCTTCAAGATGATGGTAAGGCCGTGGATGTCCTCGATGGTGCGGAACGCCTCTTGCCACAGCTCAAGCTGCGCCGCGGCCTTGAGCTGCTCAAATCTGGTCTCGAGGTAGTACTGCTGGGTCTCCGGGAGCGTCAAATCGGGCCTGTCGCGTTGGTCGCGGTACTTCATCAGGTTCGACAAGTGGTTGCGCAGAATCTCGCACAGACGGCGGAACTCGGTGGTACGCTTGTGGGTGACGCAGAAGGCGAACGCGCGGTTGGCCGTCATGGCGTACAGAGGCTCGAGCTTGTTGTTGTTACGCAGAATCTCGAGGATCGTGCGGTACGTTTCCCAAAGAAACTTGAACCACGGCGTCACAGTCTCGCGGTCCGAGCGTTCCTTTTCGCTCTCCGCAGAGACAGACTTGAGCATCAGGTTCTCGGGAGTGTTCTCAGCCTCGAGATCGCTCACAGCGAGGGTGGCGTCGTTGGCCGACGCGGCCGCGGCAGCCTGCGCAGACTCTGCCTTCTCCGTCGCGAGCTTAAGAAAGTGTTTGATCACCTCCTCGAGCGACTGAACGTTCACCTGCTGGCACACGATCCTGTATTGGATCAGACCGTCCTTCGCGAGGCGCCCTTTCTTCAGCTGGATGCACAGCTCGACGTACTTGAACATGATCTGCTCAAGCACCTTCTGCCACGTGCGGTGGCGCTTCGAGGTGATCACATCGTGGAGAGCCTGAAGCGCCGCGTTGGGCTGACCGACGTGGATCAACTCCTCCTGTGAAACGATAACGATGGGATGGTGGGTGAGGGTGAGCGGAGAGTCGATCAATAACCATCCCCCGCTGAAACGAAGCGCGTCCCAGGGTTTTAGCTGGGATTTGCCGGGCGGCGGCCATCGCCGGAAAACGTACCGCACGCTTCAGCGCGTTCTCCGGTTTCGCGAAAGTCCCGGCGTAAGGCGGCATGACGATCGACTAGGATCGGTTAGTTGCGCCTGTCGCCCTCGCGTCGACCTCGGCTGACGGTCGAGCGGCGGTGTGAAAGGGCGAGTGCTGCGGCGAAGCGGCGGTTTTCAGGCGCCGACATCGATCGGCTTTTTATCGAGCATTTCGGCTCCTTGCCGCGCGAAGAAATCAAACCGGGGTTGGTCCGTTGACCGGCAGGCATTTTTGGGGCTGGTTTTGGCACGCTTCCGGAACGCAACCGAAGACGGGGGTTGCGCGGCTTCAGTGGCACGTGCGCGGCGACGGGCGAGCCGTCTCGGTTTTCCTCGCCAGGATGAGTGAGGGAGAGCCCGATGACTTCGAGGATGACGACCTTCTCGCGGAAGACCGCGAGGAGGAGGAGCGCGAAGAGTGCGTACAAGACATGCTCGAGCTCATCTTGGAACGTGTCAATTCACACCTCGACGCCGCGGAGCTCCAGCGTAAGGTGGTGTCTTACGCCGCAAGTCAGGCTGTTCGGGACGCCCTCGCGGTGGTAGACATGACGTTCGTCGAGCGTGAGAGCTTCTCTACCCGAAGTCCTGTGACCGACCCGGAGGAAACCGTGGGAAGCTGGTTCCCAGACGAAGCCCACATCCCAGCTCCTATCGACGCGTGGGCGAGAGGTACAGTGCGCGCGAGGCGGCGGCCGAAGGTTGCCGAGCAAGACATCCCTCGTGCGACTGTCGGTGCTGGTTCTAAGCTATCGGCAACGATGGGTGCGCCCAGGGCGGGGGTAAGGACGGGCGGAGAGTCTACGTTACGTAAGACGGGCGCGAGGCTGTCATCCACGATGCCGAGGAAATCTTTCCCGGCGGCGAGAGAGGCCATGCCAGCAAAGCCACTCAGGCGCAAACAGAAAATGACCCCGGAGGAAATGGAACGAGAGCGTCGGCTGCGCGAAGAGATCGAGTCGCGTCGAGCTGCGCAGGAGTTGCAGAAACTGCAGGTGCAGAAAGACCAGTACGAGTTGAGGAAGCTTGAGTCGCTCCAAAAGTCGCTGCGAGGTCGAGATTACGGATACGACCACAACGGCGAGCTCGTCCTGGTTACTAAGCTCGATCCAGACAAGATGCCAAGCTTCGCTCAGACCATGAAGGTGAAAGTGATCGACCAGAGGGAAACTGCGGAGGAGGCGAGCGCCAGGAAAGTGCAAAACCTCAAGGTAAAGAGACTTGGAGGCGTGGACTATGTCCACCCCGAACACAGTGAACAGCAAGCGAGCGCGTTGGAGGCGATGAAGATGTCACGGGGGGTGACCCTTCGCCACGGAGCTTCGTCCAAGGTTGGGCCGCCGCTGTTATCGTCTCAAGATATGTCAAAGCGAGATTACATGGATCTCGTCGCTGCGAATTCGACGGCATCGGGCCGTGCGGGATCAGCGATAGCGGCGTCAAAAGCGCGCGTGCATGCGCAGCAGGTGGTAACGGTGGATCCTAACCAGGCGCTCCTCGCTGCAAAGGACTGGGGAGTGAATCCTCCGTCGGCGATGAAGTTAAAGCCTTATCAGCCGCCGACGGAAGGGATTCCGAAAGGAAGGAAACCCGCAGGAAAGGCGACGGTACGACGATGAGTCATAGGAGCTCACCACGTCTATAGAATTAGGACCTGAGTCGCTTGCAAATTTTAGTGAAATCAAAAGCTATCTCAAACTACGGCGCCAAAAGGCTTATCGTGTCTAACGCGCTCCCTCAGCGAGCTCTTCGATTTTCCTCCAGTACTGCTCACGATTCGCCTCCACTTCCTCAGCTTTACTCTCCTCCTCTTCCCATTTCTTTTGGCATTCCTCAAACAGCTGCTGGTCCATTTCCATGAGCATCTTTCGAACGTTGATGGTCAATCCCCCCACCGCCGCGTTCCAGTGGTTCCGCGCGTTTCTCTCGAACGCGCCGAAGCAGACCGGCAGCAACACATGCCTGTTCTGAGCCACCAGGTTAACGATGTAGTCATTGTTCCACAGGAACAATGCGCGCTCGGCGACTTGGAAGTGCGACGAGTTAATGCAAGTGGATATTCTCCGGAACAAGGGAATCATCGTCTTGACGAACTCCGCCGCCTGCGTGAGCTCAAGAACCTCCTCGAGTTCTCCGAGGAACAGCACTTCCTTTTGGCTGTTCGTCACAGGCCAGTATTTCAAAAGGCCGTTCAACACAGCATCCGCCAGTCTGGGATCTTTCTCCACGAACTGAGTGATGCAATACGAGAGCTGCTGATGGTACATGGCGACACACTTGGGCTTGTGCAGCGGCAAGAGTGCTCGCTGGAGGAAAACTTTGTGCTCCTCCTTGAGCGGCAGTGCGAAGCCGTTGATGATGCTCCCGAGAATTTCGAGGAGTTCCGCGATGCCGTTATGACGTTCGGTCTCATAGATGAACCTGAAGAATATGTTGTTGATCGCCTTTCTTATGAACGGCCGGTGCACCATGAACTTTCCATAAATGCGGTGCAAGATCGTCTTGAGATAATCCCGCTCTCGAGGATCCTCTGAGTCAAACAGCTCGAGGAGCTTGAGCACGAACGAGTTGTCGATGTACTTCTTCCCGACCTTAGCATCCACCTCGTTAGAAACGACATAACGCAACAGGAATTCGTAAATGATTTGCAGATGCGGCCACGACGGCTCCAGCGTCGGTTCCTCCTCCTCGGGCTCGAGGTTGTCTCCAGCAGCGTTCCCGGTGATCTCGTAGTTTGAAGGGGGCAAACCTCTGAAGAGGTTCTGCGCGAGCATGTACGAGATATCTTCGAACACCGCCTCGGTAAACTTCCCCTGCCCTTGATTAACGTAGTCCACCAACTCCAAGAGCGTCTGTCGCTTGATCTCCTTCTCACGCACTTGCGCAGTGGCATCGGTGAAGTCGAAGGTGTAGGAGCACAGGTGCAGTTTCTTGATGAACAGGTTTTGTCGTTCCGACGCCACCACATCGCGGAACAAGAAGAGCGGCTTGTTCGTATCGTACAACACCTCCATCGGAGGGATAGATGACCGGGGACCACCCGTGCTGGGTTTCTTGCTCGTCATCTGCGAACCCGCGGGACGCCCGTTCTCACCTTCCTTCTTTCGCCCGCCAACCCCGGTCAGCTTGCTTTTCACGCTCTTTAACATGCGTCAGCCAGCGAGATAGACGCGCCACGACCGATGCGCTCGGCGTGGAAGTACGTCGACGCGCGCGACTATGGCGGAGGATCGGACTCCTGCCTCGATCCTCGTGACCGCCGGCAGCGCGCCGCTTGATCTCAGGACGATCCGTCACCCGGATCTGACAAATTTCCCTGAGTATTCACCCCCGTTCGAAGGGGCGCGTTTTCGCAGAAGATGACGCTTACAGACGAGAGGGGAAAAGACTTCGTCGAAAGACCGAAAATCAAACTTCAAAGGCGTTTTTACGATTCATCATACTGACGACGATGTCTGCGAGCAGAGTGGAATAGACTAGGTACAACACAATCAAAGAACCTTAGCTCATCCTATACATAGGTGAAAGAGCTCCTGTCGGTTAGACTGTGATCGCATTGCTAGCTAGCTAGCTAGCTAGAGTTAGTGTAGGAAGAAAAGTAGCCAGTAGCCAGTAGCCAGTAGCCATTCGTTTGGAATCGCGTTACGTTTGGTGGATAACAAGCACGCCGCCGTTCGCGACGAACCAGGGAGCAAGCAAGTTGCGCGCGTGATTTCAAAGGTTAGGAATGCCAGGGGAGGGCATGATAAGTATACAGACAGCTGTAAGAGCGAAGACTTCAGCCAAGGTGTGTGTGTATGGATGGTACTTGAGGCGATAACTGACAGTCAAGCGAACGAGAAGTGAGCACGCTGGTGTAAAGCCTATTGACAAAAGCACGCGTATTCTCTTTCGACGACATGATGCGTGATGACAGAGCGAGAGTGCGAGTAAACTGCGTGCCTGCGCTCGTGAGCGATGATGATAACGAGACCCCACGGAGAGAGCAAGTTGACGAGACCAAGAAGAAGAGAAGCACGTAACGATCTTCATCCCGAGCGTGAGAAGCGTCGAACCGTTACCAAACGAACGCTTCTGCGAAACGACGCCATGGCGTGCGAGAACACAGAGCAAGAAACACGGAAATTAGAAGCTCGACGTCGATGCATCGACAGCAAATCTTCGATGACAAAAGAAACAGAAGAACCATATGCACCGCTCTATCTCCTCGATCCCTGTGACATCGAGGTTGTGAGCTTTTAAAAAGCATGACCGATTTGACGGAAGTAAAACGCAGAAAATAGATTCAAAGCGCCTTGGAAGATGACTTGAAGCAGAATAGATTCGCATATTTGACGGAGTCGAACTTGAATCATTTGATATGCGACACTGTAGAATTCGAAACCCTTACTTTGGCCGACGGTTCAGGTACTCGTGCGAACACTTCCGTGAGTGGTGCATCCATGTACACATTCAACGTTCAGCAAATATCGACGCGCCACATTGAAACATGGAACAGTTTAGACTGTCGATCAAGCAAGGAAACAGGTTCTTCATTGAACACGTGCAACGCACGAAAAATACTGTCTCGCGCGGAAAAAGAAAAAATCGCGCAACTCGTACTTGGAGAACAAAATCAGTGTTGAAAAGTGCACGCGCGTATGGGTGATCATTCGCGAATCCGTGTGCTTCTATCTCGCATAGTTTCATGACATGTTACGGATGGCAGCGCTTCTTTGTCGACCGAACTACTTCATCCGCACGTACAGCTTCACGTATGTTCAGAATAGGTTTACATGCTTTTCCTAGCTCTAGATAATGTCCTCTCTCAACTTGATGCTCGGAGTGTTCCAACGATGTGCCGTAAAGCCGCATGCTGCGAAGCGTCTCGAAGTCATTTCGCGCACTTTCATTTTTTCTTTGTATTTTATGATTCAACGCCTTGAACTGCTTTTCCTTCAATTACACCGTGTCGACACCGCGTTGCCTTTCTCTGAATTAATTTTGGTGCTGTTTCAGAGTTCCATCGGCCTTCTACGATATTATTTTGTTTCCCCGTTCGCCGCGTTTATCGAAATATTCGGAGGTCATTTTTTGTTTGTCTCGGCACACGGTAAGCAGTCATAGATTCATGTAAACCCTGCTCGGCTCACTTTGATTTTTTTTTCTTTCAGCTGCAAACTTTTCGTTCAGTCTCTTCTTCTTACGCAATAAATGAACGATTTTTTTCGTGGACGCCAGCACTCCGCGCTGCTTGCCGTGGGTGACAACGCGCCGGTTAGGGCAAGGCGAGGCTGTCTGGAAGCATCGGGTGCACTCTGATTGCTGTGTCGGGGACAGATGAGTTCCCAGTACTGGCTCGTTTCGCTGCCCCTTGAGGGTGGGAACGCGGACCGGACGTGGAGCATCTTGCAGGACAAGACCTGTCACGACAACGATCTGAGTGTCAACTACAGGGTATGTCCCATCCCGTTACTTCTCCTTCGTATATCGCGAGTGCGACGCACAACTCTCTGAATGTCGGTAACTGAGTGCATATTTCCCCTTCTTCTTGCATCGCAGTTCAACGTGCCAGAGCTTCGCGTTGGAACCCTAGATTCGCTTCTTGCGTTGAGCGATGATCTGGTGAAAGTGAACACACTTGTGGAAGCGACGGCGACAAAGATTCAGAGGCAAGTCATCGACCTCGCAGCTATCGAGGGTGCGACTGAGGAGCTCACCGTTGACGGTATCTCGGCCGAGCGGTTTTTGACGGCATTCACGTGGGATGAAGCGAAACATCCGGCGCGTCGTCCTCTTCGTGAAACCGTCGAAAAGTTGCAGGAGAGTGTCGCTAAAGTGGATGACGAGTTCAAGGTGAGGACAAGTGAATACGTTACCGTCAAAGGTCAGCTCAACGCGTTCTCGAGGAAAGATAACGGGAGCTTGGCGACGCGTGATCTTGGCGGACTCGTCCGAGAGTCAGACCTCGTTGACACCGAAAACCTCACTACCCTGTGTGTGGCGGTGCCGAAGTTCAGCCAGAAGGACTGGATGGAAAGCTACGAGACGCTCGCGCAGTTTGTTGTTCCGCGGTCATCCAAAAAGTTGAAGGAGGATGGGGATTACGCACTGTACACCGTGACGTTGTTTCGTCGTGTGGTGGATGCGTTTAAGTCGGCCGCGAGGGAAAAGTCGTTTCAAGTGAGAGACTTCACGTACGACGCCGAGGCTATTCAAGCGAAAACTTCTGAACGCAACGATTTGAAGACGGAAGTGGAGGAGAGGAGAGCCGCGATGTACGAATGGTGCCAGACGTGCTATGGTGAAGTGTTCAGTGCGTGGGTTCACATTTGTGCCATCAGACTTTTTGTGGAGAGTATCTTGAGATACGGTCTTCCTCCTAGTTTCTTGGCAGGCGTGATGAAACCGCACGCCAAGTGTGAGAAGAAACTTCGCGCGGTGTTGACGAACACTTTTGGAAGGGGCGCTTCCTCACACTGGAACGCCGATCCTGATGAAGATAAGGTACTCGGCGAAGACACGCATCCTTACGTTGCGTTCACGATCAACATGTGACCCTAGCTAGACGAATACGGACACTAGCAAAACTTGAGTAGAGGCTGCAATTTGAAATACAAAGGTTCCCTCGCCCTCACCGCTTTCCAAAAGAAAAAAGATTCCGCAGAGTTGAAGTCTTCTTCACCGCCGCGCGTTCTTGTAAATCTGGGTAGACGATCTCATCACCAGCCACATCCAAAACGATCGGGTTAACCGCGATTGGGGTCATCTTGGGAGGAATCGGCATGATGTGTACTTTGCTCGCCCCTTTGCCCGAGACCGCAGACTTGTACTCATCAAGATGATCGAGAAGGTACTGTGGCTCGATCCCACCAGCCGAAGCTGATTCCTGAAATGACACGCTGTCCAACCCAGAGCGCAGCCCCTTTTGCTCCGCCACGTGCGCGATGGTCCCATCAGCCAATGCGATGCATCGTGCCTTTCTGGCATCACTCTGGACCTTCTGCGCGACAGCAGCGATCTCGGACGATTTCGGCGCGCGGTCCTGAACCTTCGCTGCGTGTTCCGCGGCTCGTGCATATAGGACAGCGGCTTCAGCGTGGCTTCCAGCGCCGAGATGGACAGCAGCCAAGGCGGCGGCGCGTTGACCCTGCAAAAGGGCTTGCTCTAGCATGCAATCCATTCGCACGCTCTCTTCGACTTTGTTCGCGCCTTCCATTCCACGCAAAACTTCCGGTCCACTTTCTGCGAGCTCTTCGAAGTTTCGGAGCAAGGTATTGTAAAGATGTACCAGATCCTCCGGTCGCGCCACTTTCTCCCCCTTCTCAAGCTTGATTTCACCCGCAAGCTTCGCGGTTGCGGAAGCCACCAGGAACTTGTTCCGCTCGATTGTTTTTTCCAGCAACAGAACGCTGAGAGCGCGATCGGAGAGCTTAATCTCCATTACGCGGGTCGTGGATTCTGAACCACCCTGAACTGAGCTCGCGGCGGCCATCTCATCGCGGAGGTGCTGCTTCGCGTCGTTGTACGCCATGAAAGCTTTGTCGTAGATGGCAAGACCGCGATCGGCGGACATCGTCAGCGGTGACTCCAGTTTCGCCAGCTGGTTCGCCGCCGTGGCGACACATCCTCGCGCGTCCTTGTTTCGAAGCGGGATTTCATGACCACGCCAGATCAACGACGTGGGAGCTTCCGATGCCGAAGGTTTCCCGCTGTCTTCAGACACCAACCCTTTGAGCTTCTCGTCGTCGGCGCCGCTTTCACCCTTGAGCGCAGCCAAGTCCTCGGCGTCCAGACAGGATTCATCACCACCTTTGCTGTTGCCACGCTTGTACGTGCAGTAACGCAGGTTCGGCTCGAGTTCCTCGATGCGCTCCCGGCACACCTCAGCTTGTTCAGATCCCCCGACTCGCGCAAGCTGCTCGAACGCCTTTCTCGCACGCATGAACTTCGCCAACGCCCGGCTCCAATCGCGCTCCTGCTCGGCCAGGAAGTTGCCGAACATGAAGGACGAGTAAGCCTCCGCCTCCAGAGCAGTCTTCGCGTTCCCCAACTGCTTACACAGAGCTACGAGTTCAGAGGCGTGCACGGTAGCTTTCCTGAGGCGTCGAATCATGTGTGATCGCTTTCGCGGGTCGTTTCCAGCGCCAGTTTTGAGTTCCATGGCGTAGCTCCAAGCGCGCTCAGCGCTGATCAGAGGGATCATCAGGTGGTTCGCATCTGCCACAACCTCCGGCGACAGCGTCCTCTTCTGGTACTTTCCACGTCCGTGACTGAAGTTCAGAGCCTTGTACATACGCGCCAGACGACGCGTGCAGTACTGCCTGTACCGCGTGTGGTCGCCGTGACGAAGGCCGTGCTGACTCTGGCTGATTTTGACGATCTGCAGGATGTCCAGCGTCAGGTTGGAAGCCAGCTCCTGCTTCGTTGCGGCGTCCGCCATCTCGGCTTCGGCCATCCTTTCCTCGAAACGTTCCACTTAGCCCTTCCGATGGGCGTTCGTTGGAAGTCAAACGAGATACGGCACCGTGACCTCGAGAGTGACTGCTTTGTTCCTCAGATCCGGGAAAAAGGTGTAAAACCCTCGCTTCGAAGGAGGCGCCGCGGCGCCTCTCGGAAGTCGTGAGTGACTTTTTGCGTTCCTGCAGTCTCGAGAGACGGTACGTCGGTGCCAGCGCCCGTGTCAGTGTCAGAAGCGCCGCTGCACTCACGGCGGTTGAAATGAGCGCATTGCTTCGTTCGTGCATCCAATCCACAGTCTCGCGAGACGTGGTCTTCGGTTCACACCTGCGCTCTCTGAGTCGCAAGCTACGAAGTTTGAGTCCATCAACTTCGCACTGGAGAACTCCTGCTGTTCGTGAAGGCGGTGATGGGTTCGTCTTGTCCTCGCCGTCTGAGTTTTCCTCTTCTGCTGCTCAGCCCCTATCCATTCTGCTTTGCGGCGAGGGAGACTTTAGCTTCGCTCGTGCATTGACCGTAGGTGCAGGTAAAGAGCTAGATGACAGGGTTACCGTCACGGCGACGTCGTTCGAGCCAGCCGAGGACATCGAAAATCAGTGGGGAGGGTCCGATAATATTCGCGAGCTGAATGGCACTCCCGGCGTGGAGCTTCTGCACGGCATCGATGCCACCATGCTCGACAAGACGTTCAAAGGCCGAAGCTGGGATCGAATATGTTTCATGTTTCCTCATATAGCCGGCAAAGGCCGAATCAGCCTTAACAGGGAGCTTCTCGCTGGCTTTTTCCGAGCGGCAGAGCCGGTGCTCTCGCCGGGTGGCACGGTTGAAGTCGCACTCGTTGCTGGACAGGGAGGCACGGCTGCGGACGGTGATGCGCGGCGCAATTACGGAAATACTTGGCAAGCTGCGACGCAAGCTGCTGAAAGTGGACTCGTGCTGGTCAACACAGCACCTTTCGATGCAAAGGCGTGGAACGACCGGGGATATGTCAGCCGCGGCCACTGGCGCTCCAGACCGGAGTCGCAGGAGCGAAGCTTCACTGTCAGAGATGGCGTGGTCCACATGTTTCGACGAGAAGGAGAACTCGAAGGGAAAACGTGTCTATCTCATGCGCTCACGTATACACGCGATGTTAGCATGTGGATTACCGGCGCTCAGATGTTCAGCGAGGAAACGCTTCTGGACGTCGTTCATGAGACTGCGGGAAAAGGCGTCGATGTCCACGTATCGACGCTTGAGGTTCACAAGCACGAGGATGGTCGTTTGTCGAGAACCATTCGAATTGAATACTCTAGCGCGGTACTCGCATACACGAGGGCACGCGCGAACGTGTCGCAGTTTGCGCTCAGAGACGCACTAGAGGCTGGGAGAGTGTGTGGTGCGGAGCTCCGGTAGTCCACCAAAAGTTTGCAAAACCCAAAACAAAAAGCTTCACTTGAAACGTTGAAAGTCGGACCACGAAAGCAGGGTGCACACATTTCGCTACAAGGCCGGGCAGCCGCGAGCCCTCGCGCGCGGCAACCTCATTTCACGGGTGTCGCACGAGTGGTCTAGGATGGCATGCTCTAGTTAAGTAGGGTGTTAGCCTGCTGACGTAATGGCTAGAGCGGATGAGGTTCCTCCGGGTGACGACCCCGAGGCAGAGGAGGATCTCGGACGGCGGGGCACCAAGACGAAGGAGTTCCACCTCAGGCCCGTGGACGGGAAGGGGCTGAAACCCATCCCTATTCGGGACGGCGAAACGAAAGTCGTCGGCCGGAACGCACGCTTTGGCATTCTCGATGAGCGCATCGCTGCTCACCACGTGGAGTGCAGGTTGGTGTTCGCTCCGGAACTCGCGCTCGAGCTCAAAGCCATAGTCGAAGTGTACGTCAAGGACCGCTTCGGCGTTCTCAAGATGCTCAAGGCGGGATACGTCGGCTATCTTCAGCGAGGATCCGTGTTGTACCTGACGAGAGCTGAAGGTGTGCCGATATGTGGGTACGTTCTCACCGAAGGGTCGCCGCACCAAGCTGAAACGACACCCTCGGCGACAGGTGGTAAAGGTGGGGAGTGCATCGACTTAGCCTCAGACAGTGACCTCAGGTCTGACGGCGAGGAAGAGATCGAGGTAAGGCCTCGCCCACGGCAGGCAGCACCCAGCACACCGCAAGCGAGTACGTCTAGCGGCTCCAAGGAAGAGGAGGATGCACCAACCCCGGGTGCGAAAGGGACCGCTGAGAACCCATGCGAGCTGCTCTCATCTGATGACGAGGAGGAAGTGGTCGTGGAACGCGAAACGGCCGGAAAGAAACCACGGAAATCCGCGGCGAAACCAGCGCCGAGGGCGTCGTCGCCGCCTAAGGCGGCGCGCCGCAAACCGGCCAAACCTTCTAGAAGTAGAGAGCCTCCACTCCGACCAAGACCGCAAGCTCAGCCAGGAGCAGGTCAAGGTGCTCGCCCTTATTATTACGGCGCTGGTCCTCAACCTGCTAATTTTGGCGCTGGCCCTTCTTCTCATGGGGCTGGCTATTCCGCTGGGTTCCATCCTGGCTTCCAGCCGGAGCCTTCAACGATAACGCCGCCACAGCCTGCGCCGGCGCAACCGGGTGATTCCCCCAAAGTCGCCGCTAGCAGGTTTCAGTTGAGAAACGCGTGGGTCGCCTTGCGTGATGTGCAAGCATACTATCTCGAGCTGGTCGGTCAGCTGAATCAGGCGCAACAGCAGTACCATGTACTGATGGCACAATGCGGACTTCGTCCACAGCATGAGCTCAACTTTAGCATCAACGAGACGACGGGTTCGATACAGATGCTGATACAGAGAGTCAACGGAGCTCGCACATCGTTGTCGACGCAGATGGCTCGGTATGAAGGTGCCTTGAACACGCTCAACTCTGATATCACGTTGATGGAACGTGATCGCCGCAATACCACCCAGAGAGGACAAGCCGGCGCGAAAACCACTCAAAGAGGAGAAGCCAGCGCGAATGCCTTTCAGGCGGAGGTGAAAGCGTGGGAACTCGTGGAGAAAACAGTCGACTTGAGCGCGTTATCAGCCGGTGAGCTGAGGAGGATCGCGAAAGCGATGGGGATCGACGTCACCGGGCTGTTGGAAAAGGAAGAATTCGTCAACGCCGTCGTTGCCAAGCGGGATACCGGTAAAGAAGCATGGGCTGCGCGGAAGCGGAAACGCGCGGCAGAGGAGGAAATCGCCTCGCGTCAGAGACAAAAGCTCGCGGAGTTACGTCAGAACGAGTCGAGGAAGAAGGCTGAAGAGTCCGCACAATCTCCGGCGAAAGCGACTGCGGTTAGAAAGGTGAAGCAGTGGGCGCACGGCGCGGACCTCAGGCTCTTTTTGCAGCGTTGCGGCATTAAAGTCGACGGACACGGCAAGACCAAAAAAGCGTTACAGGGGGCGTATCGCCGCGCCATGCTGAAGTTTCACCCGGACAGAACGCGAAGCGCGTCTCCGGCAGATCAGGCTATAGCAGCGGAGGTGACGAAATGGATCACGAGCGAGTGGAATACTCTTAGGGATTGATTTTGATGGCATCTCGTAGTTTACAAAGTCTATTCATCGTCATCGTCCCACTGGTCCTCGTATCCGATTCTCGTCTGCCATCCCTGCAAGCCATCTGGGACTGCGATGCCCGCGCTCTTGATCACCGACTTCATCCCGAACTCGGACACTCCAAACTGTTCGAGCGACGGACGTTGACCATATGACTTTTGCGACGAAGTGATGAAGGCGGGATTCTTGGGAATCGCGCGCATGAGCTTTTCATGCGTAGCTTTCGCCACTCCCGCTGCAGACCTCGGATCGAGGACTTCATCCTTTGCCGCGGGGTCACGCGCCGTCGCGGGCACTCGCTTCTCGATCACCGTGGTGCCTTTTTTCATGTCGAAATATTTCGTCCGCTTCACCTCAGTGGGGGGCGATTCACGCGCGTTCCTCTCCTCAGGATCGGGCAAAAGGAACCCCCACTCCGACTCAAAGTGTCGTTGCGACATTGTTTCCTCTTTGATGCGCAGCCGCCAGTTCTTGTCATCGTTCACGACGTTGCGCTCCACGGGCGCGGCTTTCCCCATGATGTGTATTTAATAATCCGCGATTCACGCGCCTCCGGATTAGGAATCCCCGATCCCCCTTAACCTGGTGACGCTGCTGTATGTAAAAACGTTCGGCTACGACACGACTGACGTACGTGCAATGCCGGTGACACTCGTGGGCTTTCAGGAAAAGCCCCTTCGTCTCACCCCACCGTGGACTGACGACGCGCGTGCAGCTCTGTGTGATTCTGCTCCGCGGGTGTCGTCGACGATAGCGAAACTGGCGCGTATTCGCGAGACCGGAATCCGACAATCCGACTCACGCCTCGTGTTCAAAAAGCGGGTAAAGGCACTGACAGGGTTTCGCTCTGCCTCAGCTTCACGCGCGCGGCCAACCTACCCAGGGTTGAACGCGTCGCGCCAATCCCCCGTTGACTGACCGTGTGTCGGGATGCCTTTCAAAGGATGGCGTCGCGGGAGGTCTTCCTCTGAGGCTTCTTCGCTGCGGGACCCTGGAAGGCACTTCACCATTGTCACTACCGCGTCTTTGCCTTGGATGACTGGTACGTCGGTGAACCCTCTGCTCCGCGCTGCCTATCTAGAGTTCAGTCGGCGAGGCGAGGTCGGTGTCACGCTGCTCGTCCCTTGGCTTGCTCCGTGCGATCAGAAGCTGGTGCACCCGAACGCGACGTTCGAAACCCCCGAAGAGCAGAAGGCGTACATCCGAAGCTGGCTCGCCGGGAGAGTCGACTTCCAACCGGCTTTCGATATTCACTTTTATCCCGGCAGGTACGCCATCGACAAGGGAAGCATCGTCCCCGTGGGAGACGTCACCGAGTGCGTCCCCGAGGAAGAGGCGGATGTGGCGGTGCTGGAGGAGCCGGAGCATTTGACGTGGTTTCACCATGGCACGCGCTGGACAGACAAGTTCAGGCACGTCGTGGGAATCATCCACACAAACTATCTGGAATACGCGCGACGAGAGAAGGATGGCGAGAAAAAGGAGAAGCTCCTTCGAGGGGTCAACGCCACCGTCGCGCGAGTGCACTGCCACAAGATTATTAAACTCTCCGGTGCGGTGCAGGATTTCGCGCGATCCATAACCGTCAACGTGCACGGTGTTTCGCCGCACTTCATCGGCGTGGGTCGAAAGATTGCGGAAGCGACAGACACCGAGACGAGCAGTTTCTCGAAGGGAGGGTACTTCATCGGGAAAGTGGTTTGGGCGAAGGGCTACTTGGAACTCCTCGAACGTGTCGCAGAGTACAACGAGACCGCTGCGTCGGAAGATCAGTTGGCTCTCGACGTCTTCGGCGACGGCGACGACTTTAAGGACGTCATAAAAACCGCCGCGCGACAGAAACTGCCGCTCACTTTCCACGGACGCGCGGATCACGCGGGGGAGAACACCCAAGGATACAAATTCTTCATCAACCCCTCGTTGTCTGACGTCGTCGCGACCACCACAGCGGAGGCTCTAGCGATGGGCAAATTCGTGGTTTGCGCTCGTCATCCTTCAAACGAGTTCTTCTCGACGTTCGCAAACTGCCGCACGTACTCCACCAGAGAGGAGTTTGCCGTTTGCGTTCGTGAGGTGCTACACACTGAGCCCAAGCCTATGCCGGCGGAGGATCTCCGAAGGCTCACGTGGCAGGATGCAACTGAGAGGTTCCTCGACGCCGCGGAACCTGACCCGCCACCTGCGAAGCTCAGAGATCGGATAGGGCAGAAAATGTCTGATTTCTTCGCGGCGGCGTGTCACAACACGATGACGGCGTCTGAGGCGATGAGGTGCTTAGTCGGCGGAGGCGCGGGAACACTCCTGAATCCGACCGTAGACCTCGCGGATTGGCGACCAGATGAGTGGTCCGGGGGGGTGATGGATCGCAAGTGAGGGCATCAAATCGCTCGATGAATATCAACAGTAGTGCTATTTAATGAGGGCATCAAATCGCTCGATGAATATCAACAGTAGTGCTATTTAATAGGCTATCGACGCAGACCGGCTCCGGCACTGTACGCGAGCTCGAGTTTCTTTTTCGCCGCGGCGTCCGCCGTAGCCGCGGCCGTGCTCGCCGGACTCAACGGGAAGCTTTCGTCCCATCCTGACTGGAACCCGCCGGGCTGTGTTGGTTTACCAAGAACCAGCCGTAACGGGGTGAGCTGTTTCTTGCCAGTCACGGCGGGCAGACGGCGATGCAGCGCTCTTCCCCATGAAGCGACGACGCGGTCGGTCACCTCAACCTCCAAGTCTCGTTTCGGCCCGCGGATCATGAAGCTGGAGCCGTCGTTGGTCCACTGGATGTGAGCACCCTTGATAGACATCTTTCGGAAGTCTCCGATAGGCGCCCACTCGAGGATGTCCGTGTCCAGATTGCATCGCACCATCCGTCTGTACATCTTTCCGTTTCGTCCACGCTTAGTGACAGAAATCCCCGAGGCCAACCTCTGACGCGCCGTCGCCTCGGCTTCCTTCGACGTCGTGACGGACGCGCGTTCCAGCTCCACTAAATCATCGTGCCATTCCGCGCGCAGCTGCGAGAGCTCGTCCTCGAATGCCTCCCGCGCGGCATCGCTCGCGTCAGCACGCGCGACGCTCTCCTGGCACTTGATCTCCAGTTCGTGCACCCGCCGCAAGATGCGCTCTTCCGCGTCCGCGGACGCGTCGGCGTCTTGCAACGCGCGGCGCACAGCCTCGCGAGCCTCCTCGAGCTCAGAAGTCAAAGCGGTGACCTGCTCTTTCTGCTCATCCACGCACGTCGTCGCAGCCTGCTCCGCAGCCGCACTTTCGAGTAACTTGGTCTCGAGCTCCTGCACCAGTTTCTCTTTCGCAGCAGCAGACGCTTTCGCATCTTCAGCTGCGCGGCGCGCACCCTTGCGGGTTTCCTCCAGCTCGGAAGTCAACGCGGCGATCCTTTCTCCCTGCTCGACAAATCTGTCTTCCACCTCGGCGATATCTCCGCGCGCGCACGACAGTTTTCTGTCCATATCCATCGACTCGCGCTTCGCGTCGGAAAGCTGGAGTTTCACAGACGCGAGCTCGGTTTCGAGCTCGGTCACTCGGAGCTGAAGTTTCTCCTCCGCGTCGGCGCGCTCTTTGATTTCGCGTTCGAGCGACGCGCGAAGCGCGTCTTCCGATGTCGCGCGTTCGGACCGCTCGCGGTCGAGAGCATCGCGAAGTTGTTGCTCTGTCTCTTCGCGCTCAGCCTTCTCGCGGTCCATGGTCTCGCGAAGCATGTTTTCCTTCGCCGCGCGCTCTTGTCGTTCCCGCTCCAGCTCGGCGCGAAGCGAAGCCTCAATCTCTTTTCGGCTCGCCCGCTCGCGCTCGATCTCGGCGTTGAGACGCGCCTGGATCGTCGCCTGCTCCTCTTTGGTGCGACGAAGCAGCTCTCGAAGCTCTTCTTCGGCGGATGCTTCCGCCCGTTTCAGCGCATCTCGCGTTACGCTACGTTCCGCTTCGAGCTCCTGTTCCAGCGCCTCGCACCTCGCGAGCTGCGCATCGCACTTTTCCTTACCAGCCGCGACGGACTCGAAAGCTCGAGTCAACTCGTCTTTGGACTCGCGAGCTTCGCGTCTGGCGTCGTCAAGCTGCTCTCGGAGCAAAGAAACCTCGGCTTCGAGCTTCTTTATACGAACTCGCATCACAGTCTCCGTGTGCGCGCGTTCTTTCCGCTCTCGCTTGATGGTATCGCTCAGCTGCTCCTCCTTTTCCGCGCGCTCCTCCTTCTCGCGGTCCAGTTCCAGCTTCGACGAGACCATCTGCCGGTTCAGGACTTCCATCGCGGAGAACGTGGATCCATCCGCCAACTCGCGCGCGAGCGTAGCCGGATCCACCTCCACCGCGGCAGACCGCACGCGAGGTTTGGCCTCGACGCGCATGCACCTTGACGCAAACTCCAGCGACGTGGAGGTTTCCTGAGCGTGTTTTTGCTCGGGAGCGACGCACACGAGCAACGCCGTGCGGCTGAGTCCCGACAACGACGACTCCAGGAGTTTCGTGAGCATGGAGTCGCGATACGGGACGTGCGCGCTCTTCTTCGCCAGAGCGTGGACGACGTTACCGAACGTCAAAAGGCTGGTGTTGATGTTCGTGGCTTCGTTGAATCGAACACCTCGCGATTGCGTCTTCTTCACGCGCTCGCTGCCGGCCATATCGACGACCGTCAGCAGACCGCGCTGCTGGACGAGCTCGACCTTCCCCGTCCCCTCGGCGACGGCGGCGGAGTCGAGTCGCGGGACGCTGTTCACCTGGAGCTGAAGCACGCAATGCGAACGGGAAGAGTGCTTGTTCATCATCGTCTCCGCGTACACGAGTCCTTTTTGCCCTCTGCGGAAGCACTCGAGGAGGTATTCCGGAGAGGTGCACCGTATCCACGTGCACTCGGAGAGCTCCCAGCCGCCTCCGTCCGCGGGTCTGCGCTGCGTGGCTTTCAGCGCGGGGTTCGACAGCGGGCCCGGCGGCGACCCCCGATGGTTCGTCCTGTCGCTAGACTTAGAGAGCAAGTCCATCGCGGACTCGTTGTAAATTTGGACCATCGCGATCTGAACCTCGTAGATGTTCCCCCAATCCGCGGCGATGCGCGTGAATAAATCAACCGCGAGTCTCGGCATGAGGCCCGCGTCTTCCGTCTGTCCCCTGTCGGGCAAATTCAGCATCGAGTGCGTTTTGCCGCTGCCGGTTTGGCCGTACGCCATGACGCACCCGTGGCATCCCTGCAGCACGGAATCGAGCACCGGCGCGCCCACGGCTTCGTACACCTCTTTCTGCGTGCACGTCGGGCCGAGCACTCGGTCCATGGCGAAGCTCTTGGACACGCACGCCGCCATGCGGTTCGTCACGGTCAACGTCTTCGAGACTTGGGGCGCGGTTGCGGAAATCCCGACATCGACGGCGTCGCACGACGTCGCGAGCTCAGAGTCGTCGGAGTCCGAAGCCGGTTTGACTCGCGCATACACGAGGACGCGGTCAGGTAGCGCGTCGACCAGCTTCTGCGGGGACATGCTGTGGTCGAGGTGCGCCGCGCTTCTTCGAATGGGTCTGCGATTGCACGCACGTGTCGGTAAAGCGTTTTGCGTTTTTCGACCACCTGGCAAATTTTAAATCGAGGAGCTCGACCGGCGGGTGAATTCTCGAGTTATTAGACCCTCGTATTCACGAAATGCGGCCCATCTTCCGCGAAACGCGAAAAAGTCATGGTTAGACTGAGGGGCATACGTTTTAGGCGTGTGGAGTCCGCATGAACAGCTCAGCACGCCAAGTGTCAAGAGAGTGGCTAACGCGGCGCTT
>Ga0209652_1000573_pt1 | contig 31248 bp, 25 predicted proteins | sample SaaInl74LU_5_DNA_FD_184641 | JGI IMG/M metagenome (GOLD analysis project Ga0209652, IMG submission 184641) | Marine microbial communities from expanding oxygen minimum zones in the Saanich Inlet - ESP_74LU_5_DNA (SPAdes) (version 2) | ecosystem: Environmental > Aquatic > Marine > Intertidal zone... | reverse complement strand
TGTTTACGACTACGGATCAGAAGGTTTCAGGTTTGAATCCTGACGGGGTCACTAAGAGACGAATAACCCGCAGCGAAAGCTGCGGGTTTTCTTTTTTGGAACCGCTGGGAGTTAGCTTCAGGGTGGTTCCAAAAAAGAAAAGCGCTGCACGGAGGTGCAGCGGGGTTTTCGTTTCGGAATTCCGAGCAAAGGAGCGCGGAGCACTCCGGAAGGGGTCACTATAAATCAATAAGTTAGGTCGCTTCGGCGACCTTTCTTTTTTCAGGTGATACCCACGGGTATTAACCTTGTACCCTTTGACGAATAGCTGAACCGCCTTTTTAAAATCAGCTGCTGAGATTTCAAGTTGAGTGTCAGGTGGTATTGCTGAATATTGGATGCCAGGGAAAGTTGAGTAGAGTCTGGCAGGTTCAAGCATGTCAATCTGCAATCTATCCATCGCATCCAAAACAATTTCTTGCTTATTCCTGAGGGGATGAATGATATAGTTTGAGAAGCTTGGAGTGTTTGCCACGAGCTGAACCGTGTCTTATGTATTCTGCCCACATTGTGTACGAGCGTGTTGTGTGGGTAGCGATAAAAGTAAAATGGTAAGTATACCAAGGGAAGGCTTCATCCGAAAGGATTTATTCTTGTTCGTGCTCCTCTTTCATGCTATGAATTTCTTCGACATACGCTGCAGATATCAGGCCAGCTGGTACGGCAACCAACCCTATTCCAACAAGCGCTAAACACGCCGCAAGAATCTTCCCTAGAGCGGTTACGGGATAAATATCTCCGTACCCCACTGTTGTTAAAGTTGCAACAGCCCACCAGATAGATGCGCCCATATCGGTAAAAATGGCGGGTTGCGCCTGGTGCTCGGCGTAAAACATTAGAATGCCTGCAAATACAACGGCAATTATACTAGCGAACATAACAATCCCAACTTCTGCTTGTACGGATCGAACCACCTTCATTAAAGTTTGGATCCCTTTATTGTGACGGCCTATTTTAACGATGTTGACTAGACGAATAAGGCGTAAAGTTCTCAGACTTCTGGAATCCAACGGTATCAGTATGGGCAAAAAGAATGGAAGTATTGCTAGAAGGTCGATGATTCCAAAGAATGAAAGGGCATATGCACGGAGTTGCTTTGCTCTGTACGCCCACCAGATGCGCAAAATGTACTCCAGGGAAAATGCCACATACGTTGCTACATCTATGGTTTGTATAATGGTCCGATGCCGATTGTAGAACCCATGGAATGACTCTGCGATGATTGTGCCTATGCTGATTAAGATAAGCGCGTAAACAATTCTATTTAGAGTGAATGACTTCATGGCTTCCTACTTAGGTACATACTTCAGAATTATAGGCTTCAACCCATGAATCAGAAAGTTAATTCAAAAGACGGGTTAATGTTGGATATAAATTGAACAAATGGACTTACCAAGAAAGCCTTAAATTGTTAGTTGAAACAAATTCCTGAGGTCCATGCGTTCCATTTATTTCCTTTTTGTCGCTGCATTTTGTGTGCAAACGATTAACGCTCAGTTTATTGGAAGTTCAAATCCCACTGAAAAAAACCGAATTGAGCTCCAAAAAATTGCTTCGGAACAGGCTGCTCGGTATGAGGTCGAACGGTTGTTAATTGAACGAGCCGTTGCACAGGGAGAAGTCCTCGACAGACTGTCAATCGGTGAAAATGCTGAAACTCAATTGAAAAGTTTAAGTGCGGGTGTGCCAGTTTACTATATCACGGACAATGCCAATGCGGCTATTTCGATAGGGGCGAACAAATTGCACACTGGAGGAGGCCTAGGGTATACACTGAATGGTCAGGGTATGCAAATCGGCGAGTGGGATGGAGGGGCTACCCTCGTCGGGCACCAAGAATTTGGTAATCGCGCCACTCAAAGCGATAATGCCACGAGTTTAAGTAATCACGCTACACATGTAGCAGGAACGATGATAGCATCAGGAGTGCAAGCATCAGCGAAAGGAATGGCCCCTCAAGCATCACTTCTAGCAAATGACTGGAACAATGATAATTCTGAGATGGCAACAGCGGCCTCCAATGGTTTAATCTTGAGCAATCACAGTTATGGTATTGTGAGTGGCTGGGCCTACGGCCCTTGGGCCACGGGTTCAAGTAGTTGGCACTGGTTTGGTGATCCATTAGTGAGTTCGGTCGAAGATTATAAGTTTGGGTATTACAGTTACAATGCTCGCGTTTGGGACCAAATAGCGAATAACGCGCCCAACTATTTAATCGTCAAGTCCGCTGGAAACGATAGAAATGATACCCACTCTGGAGGGCACTATGTATGGCAAAATGGCGGTTGGTCTTATTCTACGGCTTCCCGAAATTCCGACGGAAATACAGATGGGTACGATTGTATCAGCGGAGAAGGTGTCTCGAAAAATGTAATGACCATCGGAGCCGTGGATGATGTTTTGAGCTATTCAGGGCCTTCTTCCGTATCGATGAGTTCCTTCAGTGGCTGGGGACCTACAGACGATGGAAGGATAAAACCAGATCTTGTTGCGAATGGAGTTATGTTGTACAGTGCCCTCGCGACTGGTTCTACCTCTTACGGCAGTATGTCCGGCACAAGCATGTCTGGTCCAAGTGCAACGGGAGGTCTAGCACTTGTGCAGCAGCACGCCTATAACACAACCAACAATTATCTGAAGTCGTCAACATTAAAGGGATTAGCAATTCATACTGCCAAAGAAGCAGGAAGCGCGCAGGGGCCTGATTATCAGTTTGGTTGGGGTCTTTTGGACGTGGAACGGGCAGTGGAAGTCTTGGATGATACGCTGGCCATGGTTGGTACGCATGTACTTTCCAATTCATCCACATATTCAACCACGCTAACACTGTCGTCCCTTCCTGTTCGAATCACAATTGCATGGAATGATCCAGCAGGAACTCCCGTCACGTCGAATCTGCTAAACAACACAACTTCCATGCTTGTGAATGATTTAGACGTCCGTTTGACAGCCCCTTCAGGCCAGGTTCATTATCCATATGTTCTTAATCCAAACGCGCCATCCTCTGCCGCGACAACAGGGGATAATGTCCGGGATAATGTTGAAATGATAGACCTTCCTAACGGTGTAGCTCCTGGAAGTTATACCCTAACCGTTAGCCATAAAGGAACTTTGGCTGCGAATCAAGAGTTTGCACTCATTGTGACTGGTAACTTGCCAACTACAACCTCTCCGACATGTCAAGGCGTGTTCCTACAGCAACCACAGACCGTACAGGTAGATGCAACTACAATTTCTGCATCTTTTCAAGCACCTTTTTCGGATAGTTCAGCCTTGTACCAATGGCAACTTTTTGGAGGTGCAGTGCCTAACTGGACAAATATTCCGGCGCAGGGTCAAGGTATAAGTGGGTCCGCAAGTCCAATCCTGACAATCGCGGGCCCTAATGCGTACATTGGATATTCTGTTAGATGTGTAGTAAGCTATGCTAGTTCATGCTCGTCTATATCCAGTACTGCATCTATTCAACCACAGAGTACGCCCATTCCTGGTTGCCTCAGCACAGATAGCATTTTTGTTTCAACGACAGTTTTGTGCGAAGCCGATAGCGTCACTATTTCAGTGCCTAATCCTCAAATGGATACGATTCCAAATGGCCAGTTAAACCCGGCTAGTTTACAGAATGGTAATGTGGTTTGGTTGCCCTTTAATGGTTCAGGTATGGACTTTAGCGGAAATCAAAATCATGCAATAGTAGGAGGGGCGGCCTATGTCTCCAACCGGGCTGCGATGGATTCTGCAGCCATTGATTTAACAGGTGCTAACACTTACGCAGCAATTCAAAGTTCTCAAAGTTTGAACTCGATTTCTCTTCCAGGATCAGAGGGGTATTCAATCTCTTTTTGGTTGAAGCCTGACACGGCAACGGAAGGGGTCGTTTTGGCGAGAGTAGACACTTCGGGTGATGGCAGCATGTTAGCATTCACAGATGGAGGTCTATTGCATTTTGTGACATTTCTACAAAATAAAATCTCAATGGTTTCGGCTCCCGTTATGCATGGAGCATGGCAGAATATTTCTGTCACACAGGGTGCCTACTTGTCTATGTATCGGGATGGGACGCTCACAGATACGAGCAATATTCAAGGTTGCCTTTGCACGAATACCTCATTGCCGCTAGTCTTGAGCGTGCCGACTATTGATACTTCATTATTCCCTACACCGGTATCATTAGGGTATGGGGGGCTTCTGGATGATTTTGGTATTTGGAACAGAACGCTAACCTCCTCAGAGGTAGTAGGCTTATATCAGAGCGCTGCACAAAAGATTCAAAGCCGGTATTATTACGTTTGGGATCAGGGTAGTGACACTAGCTTTACGCATGATGTCTATGTTTCTGGGGATACAAGTATTCCATTTGAAGTTGTTCACCGATTGTCTGGAGCATCTTGCCAAGTGTCGGTACCCGTGCAAACTATTCAACCTCAAATTCAAGCTTCGAGGACTTTAGTATGTGCACCAGGAGATTCTGTGCTCCTCTATGATTCGAATCAAGGAGATTCTGCAGTGAATAAATCCCTTTTGTGGTCAAATGGGGCGACTAGTGATTCCATATGGGTCGTGCCAAGTCAATCGACAACGTATTGGCTACAGAGTACAGCTCTTGGGATAGTTTGTATGGACAGTATAGTTGTGCAAGTTGCACCTCCAGTGCCTGCCGCTATTACGAGTACAATCACATCAGATAATTCACAATCAAGTGTTGCGTTGACTGCCTCAGCCGGTGCGTCTTACACTTGGTCAGACTCTTCAACGACACAGGTGATTTCCGTTTATCCAAATACAACTACTACGTATACAGTGACTGTCATAGATCAAAATGGCTGCTCATCCACCGCTTCCTTTGTTCTCGCTACGTCACCTGTAACGTTCCTTTTGGACCTTTCGACTCAAACTATTGACACAGCCAAAGGCGTTCATGTCGCTGGTAACTTCCAAAGTTGGAATGCGGGAAGCACGGCGTTAAGTTTTGATTCAGCCCTTGGGGCTTGGTCCTACTCGCGTGAGTTCGTTATAGGAGATACGGTTATCTATAAATTCATAAATGGTAACGATTGGCAAGACCCACATGATGTCGTCTTAAACGGATGTGGCGTCGGGACCTACGGCGACCGATGGATAGCAATAACCGCCATTGGAGATACAGCCGGGGTTTTCCACTTATCAAGTTGCGATGATTTACCCCCCGTAAACCCATTGGTGGATACGCTCTACACGTGTGCTAATGCTTCCGTGCAATTGACGCTCCCTCCGATGCTAACAGATATTCAATGGAACACAGGAGATACTACACAATCTTTGGGAGTTGCGAATTCAGGTACATATTGGGTTTCGGCACTTTACCCAAATGGGGTCGTCATTAAAGACACCGTTGAAGTAATTCAACATGGTTCCCCAAGTTCTTTGATTTCCACGATGGGGTCGACGAATTTATGCCCTGGGGAAGATGTAACTCTGTCATTTGACACATCATATGTAGCAAGTCTAATTTGGGCCCCCTCACAAGACACCACCTCTTCAATTGTGACTTCCATTCCGGGTAGTTATTACGTTCAATACTCCACGATAAGTGGATGTATAGGGTATTCAGATACCGTAGAAGTTACCTCTCTACTAGCGCCAAGTGCTGTTATAACGCTTTCGGATAGCGCGTACTTCTGCCTGGGCGACACTTTGGTTATTTCCGCAGAACCGGGCCATAGCTATGTTTGGAGCACAGGCGAGCAAGGTGCATCCATAGACGTGGTCACTTCAGGGGACTATTGGGTTGAAATCACATCGCCTGCAGGATGTATGACTCAATCTGATACGATTAGTGCTGTTATGTTGCCTGGGGTTGTGTTACCGGTTTTATTTACGAGTAACGCCTTTGCGGCAAATGGTGACACGACCAATTTCAAAATGATACCTTATAATCAAGCGTTTACGTATACATGGTCGGTGATAGGCGGTTCCATTATTGCCGGTCAGGGTGGCGAAAATGTAGATATTTTGTGGCAATCAACACCCGGGGATACCGCTGTTGTGAAACTGATCGTTGACAATGGATTGTGTGTCGATTCCACCACATTAAAGGTCTACATCACGACAATTGGCACAAGTGAATCATATTTAGATAATTTGAAGCTATACCCTAATCCCGCCACCGGGCGTCTCTACGTGGAGGGCCTCAATGAACAATCGAATATTTTGATTTGCGAAGTCATTGATGCCATGGGGCAAAAAATTCAAATTATCAAGCTTGCGGAGGAACGATTCATTGATATTGAAATGTTACCTGCTGGAACATACACCTTGCGACTCTCAGATGGCCTGAGCCAATCGGTCTATAGATTTGTAAAAATTCGATGAAATCGCGGCAGACTATTGGTTTAAAGATACTAGCGCTCTGCGCAGGCTTTATGATTTATTACGGATTCTACTCTAAACTCAAAAGGGTGGTTCAAAAGGATAAATCTGTCGAGGAAGGTAATGAACGCGATACGATCATCTGGCAAAGTGATACTGTGCAATGGTGAAGCAATTTGATGCCGGGATTAATTCATGTGCTCTCGGGCAATTGGTTTTTCAGACTGGAAGTTGTTCATTCTATCATAGAGTTCAGGCATGAAAAAACCCGCACACATGGTGCGGGTTTTTAGGGAAGGTCTAACACAGTATCCACAAAATCACAGTGATCAAGTCCCCTGGCTTGGTGGTTCAAAGATCTGACTTGGGAAGCCAAAGGGGATTAACCCAGCCTTATGTTAGCGTTAAAGATTGCGGAGAAAAAGGGATAAAACGCTTGGGGTCATGTTGATCTTCTATTCGTTCATACTCGCAAGTTCTGCAGGGCTGAAATTTCGCGGGTGTACCCATATTCTCGAAATCAAGTCGTCGTTGATTTGGATAAGCACCATGTCGTTTCTTGTGTAGCTAGAGTCTCCATAGCTCTGAATGATGTCATGAGATGAAAGCACGTATTGTGGGCCATCGGGCTCTCCAGCGTTGCGCACAGCAATGCACCAAACAGGATCCCAGGTCACTTCGGTTTCCGTAAGCCACGCTTCCATGCCTGCCATGTATGCTGTTTTATTGGCGTATTCAAATCCATCGGCCCAGAGATGAAAATCCTCTGCTGTTATAGCTTCTATTCCGGCAAAATCTTTGTCGTTGTGAAGTTCCATGCAATTCATCCAGAGATCTACAGAGGATTGATCTCCAATGACCGCCGTTGGGCCATCCCAGCGATTATAACCGACTCCGGTCTCTTCGAGTTTCGTGGATTCTGGACTGCAGGCAGTAATCAGCCCAAGGCAAATTAAGGCTATAAAGTAGTTTTTCATCCTTTCTATTTTAAGGTTATAACCTTCAAAGTACTTTAAAAGGAACTATTTCAACGTCTCAAAATGAACTAGTTAGTGTTTGTTAGCGGTTTAGGGCATATGAATTTTACTGAAGTGCTTCCAGTATGCCACATGGATGGTCCATGAAGGCTGTCTTGATTTAGGGGGGGGGCAATGAGGCTAAAGAAACAGTTTAGCTCCGCTTTGGGTGAATGGTACTTTTCAACAAAATAGCCCGCACCAACAGGTGCGTGCTTAGAGTTCATTGCCCAAGGGATTTCCTCATTAATCCACCACCAGAATCCCTTGAGATAGTCGACCAGCATCGTTTAGGCGCAGGAGGTACGTACCGGGGGAAAGATCGGAAATGTCCAATCGGATAGTGGAGCCACGCGAAATGCGTTCTACATAAATCAAGCGACCGAGTAGATCCATCACTTGGACCTCCGCCTCGGTTGTGGATGTGAAGTCCCATGACACATGCACGTGCTCTTGTGCGGGGTTGGGGTAGATCCGTAGCTGCCCACTTCGGACTGATTCTTCGATGGAGAATGGAATAGTCGTGGCATTCCAATAGGTACGGGTTGCACGGGCAGGCAAACCAAATGACGTCCCGGCCAGGATGATGTCCGGTCTAAAATCACCATCCAAGTCACCCATAGCCACGCTGGAGAGGTAGGCCCCTACAAGCGTATCACTTAGGACATAGCCCTGGACCCCTTGATTTTGGTATACATACGCAAAGACTCCAGGCGTACCAAAGCCAGCGACGACGGCATCTAAGTCGCCGTCCAAATCCAAGTCCTGCCAGGCCGCAAAGCCGGCACCTGATCCGATCAGGGAAAAGGTGCTCGAGCTGACATAGCTGCCTGAACCATGATTTTCATATATCCCAGAAATTTGGGTGCCTGCAGGGTTTGAATCCCCATTGAGCAGAAGGTCCAAATCGCCGTCTAAATCCACATCTCCAAGGGATAAACTACCGTTACATGCTCCGGGCAGGGAGGTCGGCTCAAACGTTGGAAAGCCGCTCATTCCTTGATTTTTAACCACTTTCGTGACGCAAACCCCATTCGCCCGCTTCCCCGTCACCAAAAGGTCTATGTCGCCATCTTGCTCATAATCCAAGGCCAACGCTCGAGGCAATTCCAGACTGTCGCACAAGACAAATGGACTGGAGAAGCTCAAGCTCCCAAAGACAGAGGTATTTTGGAATAAATAGACAAACGACTCTGAGTTGCTGGTGACGCCTGTGTAGATCAAATCCAGGTCTCCATCGCTATCAAAGTCAGCCGCTTCGGATGTTCCTCCCCAAAGCCCCGGAAAACTGGTTCCTGTGAAGAGGGAAAAACCCCCAGTGCCATCATTCACATAGAGTTCTGCGGTCTTTATCCCACCCGACGTGTTTCCGCTCTCGAAAAGGTCCACGTCACCATCGCCATCCGCATCAAAGAACACCACACTGCCTCCGTAGAGATGTGTAAAGCTCGAACTGCTTTGGCTGAACCCTCCATTGCCATCATTGAGGTAGAGGATCGATTGTACCGGACCCCCCTTTCCGCTAATGAAGGCATCCAAATCACCATCGTTATCCACATCAGCTAACGTCATGGCGCCCACATCTGCATCGTGAAAAGCTGGACCCGAAGTGGCCAGATTAAACTGAAGTGGCGATTGCGCAATGGCAGACAAGGAGGCGCAAAGCGTCGAGAATACGAGGTATTTCATGGACGGGTGTTTTAAACGTGGGTGTGCCTAAATATAGGCAATGATAAAGCCAGTTTGCCTCTATGGCTTCTTCTACGAGAAATGGGGTAGGTCAATCATAGCGCCCTAGAACCCTCAAGGGAATCTGAAGTTTTCCTCAGCGACGAGTCGGTTTGCATTTCTGGAGTGGGAGGTGAGGCCAGTCCCCATGGACAAAGCGCTACCTTTGCCCCGTCGCATCGGGCGGCTTAAAGCGAAAACGCAGTTACCTAGCAGATGAAGTTTACAGATTTCGGCCTCAATGACGCCCTTTTAGATGCGCTCTATTACATGAATTTTGAGGATGCCACCGAGATTCAAGACAAAGCCATTCCTTTAATCTTAGAAGGAAAGGATGTGATCGGCTGTGCGCAGACTGGTACAGGCAAAACGGCTGCCTTTGTACTTCCCATACTCAATCATATCTCTGAAAGTGCGGTAGGCGGCGTTCAAACCCTCATTCTTTGCCCGACCCGTGAACTGGCGATCCAAATTGATCATCAGGTACAAGGCTTGGCCTATTTTGCCCAGGCTACGTGTCACGCCGTCTACGGAGGGGGAGATGGCGTGGCTTGGGACCAAGAAGCGGCCGCTCTCAAGGGAGGCGCAGATATCATCATTGCGACTCCTGGTCGATTGTTGTCGCACATGGAGCAAGGCAATGTGGATTTTTCAGAGGTGAAGCACCTCATCTTAGATGAAGCGGATCGCATGTTGGATATTGGATTTTATGATGACATCATTCGCATCATCAAAACGCTTCCCAGTGAGCGTCAAAGCCTCATGTTTTCGGCCACGATGGCGCCAAAAATTAGAAATTTGGCCAAAGAAATCCTGAATAATCCCGAAGAAATCTCCGTAGCGATTTCTAAGCCAGCAGAAGGGGTGACTCAGCAGATCTATTTAGCTCATGAGGAGCAAAAAATTGGATTGACACAGCATCTCCTCAAAGACAAAGAGGGCTTCCATAGCATCATCATTTTCTGCTCGACGAAACGCAAAGTAGAGCAATTGACCCGAAAGCTCGCCCAGCGTAATTATTCGGTACAGGGCATGTCTTCCGACTATGAGCAAGAAGCGCGAGAGAAGGCCTTAAGCGCATTTAAAGCCGGGCGAACCCGCATTATGGTGGCTACGGATGTCATGAGCCGAGGCATTGACATCAAAGGCATTGATTTGGTGATCAACTATGACGTGCCCAATGACGCGGAAGACTACGTGCATCGCATTGGTCGCACGGCGCGCGCCAAAACGGAAGGAATGGCGATTACCTACGTCTGCGGAGAGGACATGTATAAGTTTACCAAAATCGAGCGCCTCATCGAGCGTGATTTTGACAAGCTCAGCCCGCCAGAACATCTCGGTGAAGGACCCGAATGGAATCCGGGTGGCAAAGGGCAGGGCCGCCGCGACCGAAAGGGTGGTTCTTCGCATTCCGGTCAGTCCGGTTCATCGAACGGAAAGAGGCAAGGCGGATTTAAAGGTGGTAAGAAGCGACGCAAGGGCCCGAGTGAGCCCGGGGGGGCGTCCTCCGCGAGCTAACCCCCGTCTTTACCCAGGCGCCGAGGGTCAAATTCCATGGTGATCGCTACGATATATTGCTTCGGTCCCTGTTTACGGGTTCGGAGGTACCTCCCGTTTGATTTCAAGCCCATGCCATTCTGAATCGTGCAAGTACATTGTGTGAGCTCCCCCTTTGGCATGAGTGACCTGCATCACGCTTGATTAAATCTAAAATCACGATGTTTGAGTCATGGCAAAATCTATCACTTTAAGAGAGCACTGGGAACACATCTATGAAACCAAGCCCGCCAGTCAAGTTTCATGGACCCAAACGTCACCCCAGCCGAGCTTAGATTGGATCCAAAAGTTGAAGCTCGATCCCAAAGATTTGATTGTGGATTGCGGAGGGGGACGTAGTGCCTTGGCCGAACAGTTAGTGGATTCGGGGCATCTTCAAGTGGAGGTTTTTGATATTTCGATACGCTCCTTGGCGCAAGCTAAGCTCGAACTGAAGTCGGAGGAAGCGCGCCAAAATATCTCGTATCGGGTTTGCAATGTGTTGGATTATAAGCCGGAAAAGCAAGTCCAACTTTGGCATGATCGGGCCGTGTTCCATTTCATGACGGAAAAGACAGACATAGATACCTATGTGGAGCTGGTTGAAAAAATGGCACCGGCGCATGTAGTCCTAGGCACTTTTGGCCTGGATGCGCCCGACGAATGCAGTGGCCTCGCGGTGAAGCGCTACGATGCATCCACGCTTTCGGCATTGTTTTCTCGAACCCATGAACTCGTCCAGTCAGAGGATTTAATTCATCGCACTCCTTCAGGAAAAGAACAGCATTTTACGTTTGTTCAGCTGAAACTCCGTGGGAATTTGTGATGTGACACGCATCACATTGTCTGCTCAATTCAAGAGTATCTTAGACAGACCTAAACATAAAACAACGCTCAAATGATGGACTTTTTACTCAATCCATGGCCCTGGTGGTTTTCAGGAGCCATGATTTCGGTCATAATGTTTGCCCTGATCTTTTTCGGTAAATCTTTCGGTTTTTCTTCCAATTTGAGGACGATTTGCGCCATGACCTTTGGTCGAAATGTAAAGTTCTTCGATTTTGATTGGCGGGAGAACACATGGAACCTCACCTTCTTAGTTGGGGCTGCGATCGGTGGGTTCATTTCCTATGCTTTCATGCATGGCGGTGAGGCCATTGACCTTTCGGAAGCTACCAAATTGGATTTGGCTGCCTTGGGATTCGCCGCTCCTACAGATTTGCAGCCATCGGAAGTGTTTTCATGGGAAGCGGTACTGACTCTGAAAGGTTTTTTAGTGCTTGCTGTAGGAGGATTCTTGGTTGGCTTTGGAACGCGCTATGCGGGGGGATGTACCTCCGGACATGCCATTTCTGGCCTTTCCAACCTTCAATTACCCTCTTTGGTAGCGGTGATTGGCTTTTTTATCGGAGGCTTGCTGATGACGCACCTCATCTTCCCATACATCTATTAAACCGCTAGACTTATGAAATTCTTCAAATACTTAGTGGCCGGGACGATCTTCGGTATCGTCATGGCGCAATCGGAAGCGCTTTCTTGGTATCGAATCCAAGAAATGTTTCGCTTCCAGTCTTTTCATATGTATGGTATTATCGGGACGGCCGTTTGTCTCGGGGTCCTTGGGGTCTTTTTGATTAAAAAATTTCAATTGAAGGACATCCAAGGCAATCCCATCGAGTTTGCGCCAAAAGAACCCCAGATGATTAAGTCGCTTTTGGGTGGAACTATTTTTGGATTAGGCTGGGCGTTAAGTGGTGCGTGTCCAGGTCCCATTGTGGTAAATATTGGCTACGGTATTTCTTCGATGTCCATCGTGCTGCTCTTTGCCGTCTTCGGGACGTATTGCTATGGCATTTTACGCGATAAGCTGCCTCACTAGATGAACTCGCAGGATCCTCATAGGCAGATGGACGCTGTCCACGTGAAATTGTTTAGGCAATTTTGGGGTCTTGTTAGCTTTTTAGTTCTTTTTATTCTCTTGCTATTCCTGTACATCGGGTATTTTACCCAACCTGCCACGTGGTGGTCAGAATGGCTAACGGCGAAGCCTCAACCCAGTGAGTCGATAGCAAGCACCCTGAGTACCAATCAGGCGGAGGTCCTTTACTGGGTAGCACCAGACATTGAGTCGCTGAATGATGAGGGACAAAAATTACAGCTCCGGTATGGAAGAGAATTGGTAGCACATACCGCTCAATATTTTGGTCCGAACGGTTCAATCGAAGCCAACAAAACGAATGGCTTGAATTGCCAAAACTGCCACTTGGAGGCAGGCACAAAAGTGTTTGGAAATAACTACTCTCGGGTCGCTGCTACGTATCCCAAGGTACGCGCTCGCTCCGGTCAAGTAGAAGACGTATACAAGCGAATCAACGATTGTTTTGAACGGAGTTTGAATGGACAAGCCCTTGCCGTCGACTCGAAAGAAATGCAAGCCATGGCGGCCTATATCCAATTCCTGGGGAAGGATGTGCCAAAAGGGGAAAAGCCGCCTGGTTCAGGTTTCAAAGATTTGGCCTTTCTCAATCGACCGTTGGATCCAATTCATGGCGAATCCGTCTATGTGGATAAATGTGTTTCATGCCACCAAGCGGATGGTCAAGGGTTAAAAGATCCGAATGGAGTCTATACCTATCCGCCTTTATGGGGCCCGCTATCCTACAACCAAGGTGCGGGGCTCTACCGCATGTCCAACTTTGCGAAATATGTCAAGTGGAACATGCCGTTAGGCATCAATCATGATGACCCCGAACTGACGGATGAAGAGGCTTGGGATGTGGCTGCCTGGGTAAATACCCAACCGCGCCCGGGCAAGGATCTTTCCCAAGATTGGCCAGACATTGCCAAGAAACCCTATGATCACCCCTTCGGTCCATATGCCGATGGCTTCTCCGAAGCACAACACAAATTGGGTCCCTTTGGTCCAATTAAAGCCAAACTCGAAGCGCTGGCTACAGGCGCGAATTAATACTGATACGAACGCAACCCCTTCTATCTTATGAAACGTAGATCCTTTTTACTAGGCGCTGGCGCCCTTGGCTCGGTCGCCGCATTCAAAGGCGTGCAAATGCTAATGTCCGATGAAGTCCCTGCCAATGAGCAGGGGAGCGAATCAGGAGATTCTGGAGATGGGAGTGGTAATGCCACGGTGACCATTCTGCAAACTACGGATGTGCACTGTCAAGTGCATCCGCATGATGAGCTCTTTTGGGAAAATGATCAAGCCGTCTACCGAAAGACGGGAGGGTACGCGCATTTGGCCACCTATCTGAAGCAAGAACGTGCAAAACATGCGCACAGCTTTTTGATGGACACTGGGGATATGTTCCAAGGCTCTGAGCTCAGCGTAAAAACGACTGGAAAGGCCATGGTGCCTATTTTGAATGCCCTAGGCTATGACCTCTACTTGCCAGGAAACTGGGAAGTGGTTTACTACAAAAAAGCCATGCAGGAGCTCTTAGGTTCGTTGCACGCACCGAAAGTGTGTGCGAACATGTACCACGATGCGGGGGATGGAGCGCGCGGTGAGCTTATTTTCCCTCCATACCATATCTGGACAGTCAATGGCGTCAAAATTGGCTTCTTGGGGTATACCGACCACCTAGTCCCCGTCCGCCAGTCTCCGAACTATTCGAAGGGCATCCTGTACTCCAAGCCCGAAGAAAACACCGCACACTATGTGGATGTGCTGCGCAACCAGGAGCAATGTGCCGCGGTCATCATCATTGCCCACATGGGCCTGTCCCAGCAGATCGCCTTAGCCAATTTAGCCGTCTGTGAAGGCGTTGATTACATTTTTGGTGGGGACACCCATGAGCGCGTGCGTGTGCCTATTCAATGTGCCTACGCCAAAGTAGTTGAACCTGGTGCGTTTGGCTCTTTTGTGGGGCGTTTAGAAATGCGTTTCGAAAATGGTGAATTGGTCGAGGATACGTACACGCTGGATGAGGTAAACGCAGAGCAATATCCTGCAGATGCAAAAATGGCAGCGATTATTCAAGAAAACGAGGCGCCATTCCATGAAGAGATCGAGACGATTGTTGGGTATAGCACCTTGCCGCTGTACCGCTATTTCGTGATTGAGAATCCTATGGATACCATGATCCTCAATGCCTTGCATTGGAAACTAAAAGAAGTAGACGTCGTCCTTTCTAACGGCTTCCGATTCTGCCCGCCCCGAACGACTCCGGACGAAACAGGTCATATTCCAATTACGGCGGGGTATCTCTACGACATGCTGCCGGTGGATTCCAATGTCCGTATAGCCCAAGCGAATGGAGCTCAAATAAAAAAATGGCTCGAAAAGGAGTTGAATAATGTGTTTGCCAAAGAAGCAGCCGAACGTTTTGGCGGCTGGGTAATCAAATTCCAAGGGATGACCATTGAGTTTGAAGCCTTTGCTCCAAAGGGGCAGCGCGTCAAAAAGGCCCTCATTCACGGCGAACCCATTGAGCTATCGCGCATGTATACCCTGTCCGCTTGTGAACGCGATGGAGATCCTGATGATATTCTCTGCCGAATCAAGGGGGTTCAAAATGCGGTAACCAAGGATTTCACTTTACACGAAGTAATCAAAGAATACCTCGCAGCGAATAGTCCTGTGACGCCTACACCTCCTCAAGCAGCCAAGGTGCTCGACGCCCCTCAAACCCTTCTTACGCAGGTGTCAGGGGTCGATTATCAATTTGTCTAAAGTTGAAACACCGCACCGATACCGGCGTGGTAAGGTATTCCCGTGCTCACTTGAAGTTTCCAATTTGGACTGAGACGGATTGGAGCAAAGAGAATAAGGGCGACGGGTCCTAGCCCAGGGCCCTGGGTGGCTCGATCATTCCAGCGGAGGTCAAGTTCACCCCCTAAGGCGATACGCTGCGTGAGGGAAAACACTTTACCCAATCCAAGTATAGGACTGATTTGTGGTCTATTCACATCGCCTGAAAACCAATCCGTGTAGCGCGTCATGGCGATTCGGGCACTGGCATAGTTCTTTTTACCCAGGTCCACATTAAGCCCAATTTCATTGGAATTAGCGAAATCCAAGGCGCCGCCCACGCGTGTGTGCATGGATAGGCTGAGTTGAGCTTGAGCGCTCCAACACGCACAAAACAGAAAGAGGGGAAGAAGTGCTTTAGACATGCCTTGAAGGTACAGCCTTGATCCGTTGGTAGGCATAAAAAAAGCGCCCGGGAAAACCCGGGCGCTCTGAGATCAGGGAAGGAAGAATTAACGACCTACCACAACATTGAATTTAGACTCTTTCCCATCCACGGATTGAATGTGGAAGAGATAGGTGGCAGAGGGAAGGGCGCTGACGTCTACTTTCAAAACGTTACCGTCTTTTTGGAGTTCGTCTTGGCTCAAGACCATGTTGCCGGCCATGTCATACACATGCAAGCTGCCTTCGTTCACCATGTTTACCATGGGCACATTCAAAATGTGAGCGGCGGGCACGGGGTAAGGCTTGATCTCAACAGCCGTTTCATCGACAGAGATGTTGTTCTCACTCATGATCAACTGAATCGTCGGTACATAACCGTCCCATCCGTTCTCGCTCCACGTGCCATCCACCATCAACAGATCCACAGGCTGCGCCGTAGACTGCTGGTCATTGAACGTGTAGGCTGGGTCACGAGAGAAGTTGATGTACATGTCTGTATTCGCAGAAACTACGGCGACCACATAACGCTGGTAGTTGTCCATTTCCAAAGGCGTTTGGAACATGTGCGTCACCGCTGAATCTTGGTATTCATCCAAGAACATATACGATTCTAGAAGCAATGGTGTATTGGACAAGGTGCTGGTGCTGATTCCTGGGTCATTCAATCCAAAGAAGAAATCATCCCATTCATACACAGCAATGTCGACCGCGCGACCAGTGATGGAATCACCGTTGGTCATGTAGGCCGCAAATTTCACCCCATCAAGGGTCATGGCGGAAGCATCTTTGTGATAGAAGTGCACCGCGGGAGCCCAATAAGAGAAAGAGCTTGGACGTACAGAATTATTGTCCAATGGCTGGAAGTCGGCATCCACACGTGCGTATGAATAAATACCATCATTCATGCGAACCGTGTAGCTGATTTCATTGTCCGCAGGGAAGTCATCCGTCCCGCCCGTGATTCCCACCATGTACGTGAATACATATTCACCATTTGGATAGGAGTTCTGCTGGAAAGGAGGGAAGGAGATATAGCTAGAGTCGCCAATGTTTAAGCCAAAGCTATTTGTGCTATTGCTATAGACGGTGCTACCATTGTACGTGACTTCAGCGCTTGCATAGGCTGCAGTTTGGTTGCTCGAACCATCATTGCGCATCCAGAAGCCAAGATCTACCGAGTACGCGGTCGAGTCAGAAGAAATCAACTGCGGACGAGCCATTTGGTTTGGCGAAAGCACTTTGTCTGAGGTCATCGCGAGGTCATTGGCAAATGCGCCCACTTTCGCACCCAAGAAGGCAACTACGGGGGTACCTGCGTCTACCTGAGCTTTGAAAATTTGGCCATCCCCATTGGCAACAAAGGCCACGGGAATCGTGACATTCATACCATAGTCCCCACCGGCCATGTTGATTAATCCTCCTGAAGGGTCGGAATCTAAGAAAGCGTTGTAAATGATAACTCCAACCGCACCGCGCAATTGGGCAAAGTATGCCTTCGCACCAAACTGGCAACTGCCGCGAGAAATCAAAACAATTTTCCCTTCAAAATCCACATTCGAGTTCATCACACCTGCGGAGTCACATCCACAACGACTGTTCGGAAAATTGTATCCATAACTGTTGTTCGTCGTCGTGTCTCCATCGTCCATCATGATGAGGGTATCCAATACCGCATCCGCTGGATTCAGAAGATTAGCAAGTCCCCATGCAGAGCCATCGCCTTGGTTTGTGTGGTCGTACAAACCAGCGATGGTGGAGGGGTTCATTACGTTCAAAATGACTGTTTGCGCGTTCATCGCAAAGGCTCCAAAGAACAATAATGCACTGAGAGTTAGTTTTTTAAGCATAAGTTTCGTTTAGGTGGTTATGTTTCTATGACCAAGTTACAGAAAGATATCAATACATAAAAGCTTGAATACCTGCGATTTCGATCAATTCGCAAAGATCATCTGCTTGGATCCGAGGCACTCACCATCGACAAACAAGCTGTACGTGTAGGTGCCCACCTGTCCGTAGCCATGGTCGTAGAGCACTTCGTTCAAGCCTGGTTCTAGTGGAATATGTATAATTTCAAGCAAGCGCCCTTGTAGGTCGGTTACTCGGATCTCTCCTTTTGTGGGAGATTGATTATCCGCCACATGCACCCCGATCCAAGTGGATTCATCGAAGGGGTTGGGGCGGTTTTGCAGAAGTTCGAAGCTAGGGGAAGGTTCTTCAACGACTGACTCTTCGAGTCCGACTTGCCCATGCAAAATCATCTGTTCTTTGCTGAAGAGGCTTTCTAATTTTTGACCATCCGGCATAGTCCGAACGGCACAGGCGCTCACGAAATATACATTGGCCAGTGGCACGCCACCAATCCACCAACCTGTTTCAGCGGGCATATCCGTTGTGATGGTATCGAAATCTGTGCCGGCCGTCCGGACCATGTACCGAACTGCGTCCTGCGATGAATCCGTGGTTGCCCAGACATTGAAATATACTCTGTTGGATGAAGCACTACTTACATGTTGGGCTTGGATGACGACAAAATCGGAAGGTGGCGGTGGGGCATAGGCCGCCATCACGGCGGCATTCGCGTTGATCAAGGCATTTCGGCCCAAATAATGGAAGTCCACATAAAAGCTATCGATCGCGCCATCGCCGTTGGTATCCGCACCCAAGACATCCCCCGACGTGTGCTGACGGTCCGTGTAGCCCGGGCCATTGCTGGCATTTCCGTGCTCATTGGCCGAGGTAAAGCGAATCGCCGAAAACCCGCGCTGGCGGAACGGGATGTGGTCGCCGCCTCGCCCTGTTCGGTCCTCTGCGGCCATGACAGAAACCTGCATGGGCACACCCTTCCAGCCGCCTTGCACCGTTCCGATGGCGCTCAATTCCTCCTGGTGCTGCAACTTGACATAGCGTGCTAGCTGTTTGTGGGCAGAATTAAAACTGCCGGCCGAAAACAAGCGCACCTGCGTACTGTCAATCGCGTTAACGCCCGGGCAAGAGGGCGCAGAAGAAGTCTGACCGCAGATGACCCCACCGATCACGTCGTTGTTGAAGACGGCTGCGATGGGCAGGTCCTCTTGGTCCGCATATTGGGCGAAGGCACCCGCTCCATAGAGCCCTTGCTCCTCACCAATGGTCACCATGAAGACCAGGGTGGCTGGGTACTCGTGGGCTGACATGATTCGGGCCAGTTCCATCACAAGCGCAGTACCGCTGGCATTGTCTTCCACCCCTTCAGCCAAACAGGCCGTGTCGCACGGCGTGTCGCAGCGGCTGTCCATATGTCCCTCGATGAGAATAATTTGGTGGTTGGCCGTATCCGTGCCAGGAAGGACGGCCAGGATGTTCCGGTGCTGCGCCATGCCACAGATTCCTTGATCAAATTGGAAGTAGGAGGGGATGAGCCGCCCATTTTGCTGGATGGAGTAACGCTGAAACGATTCGTAAACCCAGCGCCGCGCCGCGCCGATTCCACGTGTCGAGGACAGCGTATCACTTCCTGTGTTTCGATTTTCAAAGCTGGCCAAATGCACGATGTACGCTTTGAGGCTGTCTGCATTCAGGTCTTGGTAAATGGATGCGCTAATAGCTCTTGGGGTAGCTGTGCTCCCCAGTGCATAGGTGGCGGGATCAAAGTTCCCGGCTAGAACCGCATCGGCTACCGAAGAGGTGACCACAAAATTGCTCTGCGCGCAGACATTTGGAGCGGCCCAAAGCAAAAAGACAAAAAAGCTCAATTTATTCCACCATGTTTTCATGTGCAGAAGATACTCATAATACAATGTTCCTTGGTTTGTACCTTGGCTTTATATGCGTCGAATCTTCCTAATATGTTTCCTGACTTTGCTCGCCAGCGGCATGCGTGGTCAGTGCAACTTAACGGTGAGTCCATCGAGCGTAAACACCTGTCCCGGGGATAGTTTGTCGGTGAGTGTGTCAGGGGGTACGGCGTATACTTGGACCCCAAGTACTGGCTTGAGTTGTAGCAACTGCCCAAATCCCATGGTGTACATGGATTCGGCTATGAGCTATACAGTGACCTCGAGTAGTTCCGGAAGTCAGAATGCGGTTAATTGGAATTTTTCCAACGGGAATACCGGCTTTGGTACCCAGTATATTTATAGTCCGACCAGTATTTGGAACGAAGGAACCTACGCAGTTGGCCCAAGTGCCAACGCCGTACATCCCAATTTTGCCGCATGGGGTGACCACACAACGGGCACGGGGAATTACATGATTATTAATGGTTCTACGAGTGGGATCAAGACGATTTGGTCTCAGACCGTGGCCTTGCCTGCAGGGTCCAGTGCAACTTTATCGCTTTGGATGCTCACCTTGGCGACGCCTGCCGGTCAGTTCCGAGTGAAAATCAACGGGACGGTGATCGGGAGTAATCAAACTACCCCCACGACGGTGGGTGTTTGGGGCAACTACACCTTCCCATTTACCGTACCGGCAAGCGGAAATGCCGTGGTGCTCATTGAAAGTGTGAGCACGCTTTTGGCGGGGAACGACTTTGGCTTAGATGACATTCAATTCACCTATGCATGCACAGCATCGGCTACACTGAATGTGCAACCTTATCCCGTTCCGCAACCCGTAGCCTCTGCGTCGGATACCCTCGGCTGTCCTGGCATATGCATCCAATGGGCAGATAGTTCAACGGTCGAAGCCCCAGGTCAGATCGTATGGCGCCAATGGGACTGGGGCGATGGAACTCAAGATACAGGGCGGTTCCCTTCGCATTGCTATGCGAGCGAAGGAAGTTATTCGGGGACTTTAACCGTCGTAACGAATCATGGATGTAGGGATACTCGTCCGCTTCAGACTATTCTCGTGGCTCCGGCCCCGAGCTTGACCGTGGGGTTTGATTCTACCCTTACCTGTGCGGTGGACCCTTTAAGCGGCCAGTTGTTGTCCCTTCCAGCCATTATTAACCCCAACGCCCAAGCATCGTGCTATAAATTTCAGGTGCAAGGCCCAGGTTGGGGGAGTCAATTCCCCGACGGTAGTCAGGTGACTGTGTCATTTAAACCCGCGGGCATTCAGCCGAGTGGACAAGTTTGGAATTTCAACGCGTCGGAGGCATTAGATACATGGTTTTCGGGGCCAATCCCTAGCCAATTCAGTGAGCGTCCGGAAGAGATTTGTTTTTACTTAACCTTTCCCAGTGGCTGTGGAGATAGTTTATGTTTCCCGCTGCGCGTCATTCCCGAAGTCGACATGCCGAATGTGTTCACTCCAAATGGCGATGGAGTCAATGACCTTTTCTTACCGAAGTTCACCTATGTCGATTGGGCGGAGTGGACCGTGTTTAGTCGCTGGGGACAAGAAGTGTATCGCAGCCAAAGCATCACGCAAGGTTGGGATGGGCGGATTGCCGGAAAGGCTGCGCCGGATGGGGTGTACTTTGTGGTGATTCGATCCGGGAATTCGGATGTTCCCGATGTGGCAGTCAGCCATGGAACGCTTCACCTGCTGCGCTAACTTTACGAATGCGCTAGGTCCGTTCGAATACAAAGCGCTTCCCGCCATCCGCGCGTTCGACCAAGCGATATCCTTCTTCGCAGAATCCCACTAGAGCCTCCAGGCCATCGGATGAATGATGGCATAAGTGCCTAGCCATTAGTCCCCTAGCTTGTTTACTGAATACGGACATGGCCTTTCGCTTTCCTTGTGTTACTTGCCAAAAATCCACTTCATAGACATCTATTCCTGCTCGATCAAAGGCCTGACCATATTCGGCGGAAGCCAGATTGATGAGGCTCTTGTCAGCGCAGACTTCCCGTAGAAAACTAGATCCTTTGGTTCGCCAATAGCTTTTGAGTCCGGTTTGACCGACTTTTTGGTCCATGTCGAGTCGGTATGGCATGATGGCATCGTCTCCTCTCAACAATCCATAGAGCCCTGATCCAATGAGTATGTTCTGTAGGGCATACGCTTGAATCTCTGGCAACATCTGTTCTACATTCAGCTTTGAAAAGGCCTCACCTTTAAATTGACCCAAAGCCGCTGCGCCGCCCTTGGCGTGCGTTTCCATATTCCAGGCGTCAATCAGGTCGAGCACCTTTTGGCTCAAACTGGCGGATGTTCCGTAGAATTCCGCGACTTTTTTTACGTTCCACCTTTTGAGATGGCCCATAAGTTTGGCGGCATCAGGAAGAAACTCAGGACTTTGGGCAGCTGTAAGGGTGGTGGGGCCCATGGTTTTGGCGGAGGAAAGGAGCAACTTCATGCCTTTAAAGGTAAGGTGGATATATATTTGGCACAGGCTTTGTACCTATTGAGACGCACTGATTAGAATAGCCCATAGTTGAAAACCTACTCCTCCATTTTAGTCTTTATTCTGGTATTGGTTGTGAGCCACACGCTGAGTGCTCAAGTGGAGGTAGAACGCGCCTACATTGAATTTCGCGTGTCGAACCCATCCACTCCCAACTGGGTAGTGAAAGCCGAACGGGATAGTGTGTACAATCCGCTCAACGAAGTGGTGGTCTCCGCCTATCGGTCGGTCGAAAACAAGCGAAAAGTCATTCAAGAGGTCGCTGTCATTAGTCAAGGGTCGATTCAAACCTCCTTGGCCTCGAATACCGTGGATGTTCTGAGTAATGTACAGGGTATCACGGTCCAAAAAAGTCAACTGGGCGGTGGTTCAATTACCCTCCGTGGAATGGAGGCGAACCGGGTGCTCCTGGTCGTAGACGGGGTTCGCATGAACAACTTAATCTACCGGTCGGGACACCTTCAAAATGCCATCACGGTAGATCCCTTTGCGCTAGAACGCGTGGAAGTCGCTTTTGGCCCAACGTCAAACGCCTTTGGTAGCGATGCTATGGGCGGTTTAGTCCATTTCTTCACCAAAAACCCTTCATTTTCGATCGATGGTCCCCGGTTTTCTGGGCAGGTATATGCCAAATACAGCACGGCCACCCAGAGCTGGGCGAAGCATGTGGAGTTGTCGAGTTCGAACCTGCGCTGGGCCTTTTACACGTCCTTGACAGAATCTGAATTTGGCGACCTGCGCGGGGGTAAGCGGATCAACCCATTCTACGGAAGCCTTTATGGCCAAAGAGATTTTTACGCCATGCGCCTGTCCCAGGGTGATTCGTTGGTCGCAAATCCCACTCCATGGATCCAAAAGGGTAGTGGCTACAGCCAATATGATTTGGTCCAAAAAATTCTGTTTAGAAATCGCCGTGACCGTCGAAATACTTTGAACATTCAAGCATCGACCTCCACCAATGTCCCACGTTACGATCGTTTGACCGACCCAAGTGGTTCAGGATTGAAGCATGGCGATTGGTATTATGGTCCTCAAAAAAGGCTCATGGCGAGCTACAAATGGGACGCGTTGAATTTATTGGGCTTTGATGGGGTTTCTGTCTTGATGTACCATCAAAATGTGGAGGAGAGCCGGATGAATCGAAAATTTGGCCACGCTGTTTTGCAGTCAAGGATTGAACAGGTCATGGTCAATGGCTTCAATTCAGATGCCATGAAGCGTTGGGGGAGCAATACGTTGCGTGCAGGGGTCGATGGATGGTTTCAAACGGTGCGCTCTTCAGCTTTTGCTCAAGATATTTTCAATGATGGCCCAAGAATGTCTTTGGATTCGCGTTATCCCGGGGGTAGAAATGAGATGTACTCCCTCGCGGCATTTGCTACCCATATCAACCAAATAAGTCCTGAGATTACGTTGACCGAAGGCTTTCGCATTGGGAATTCAGTGCTTTACAGTGAATTTGTGAACAAGGAATTCTTCCCTTTTCCATATGATTTCATTTATCAGCGGATGCCCGTGGCTTCTGGAAGCATGGGGGTGATTTATACTCCGACTGAAAGCAATAAATACTCCGCGGCCTTATCATCGGCCTATCGCGTCCCGAACATTGATGATGTATCCAAGGTCTTCGAAACAGCCCCCGGTATGCTGATTGTGCCCAATCCTAAATTGCGCCCAGAGCAAGCGTTTACCGCTGAAATAGGCAACATCCGTGTTCTTCGTGGAGGCCACAGTCTCGAGTGGAATATCTATACCACGGCATTGACCGACGCGCTGATGGTCCAGCCTTCAGAACTCAATGGGATGGACTCCGTGATGTATGACGGCATGCTCTCAGGCGTATATGCTCAGGAAAATGTGCAGAGTGCAACCATCGTGGGGTATTCCGTTCGGAGCACCGTGAATCTTTCGGGCTATTGGAAAGCCATGGGCATTCTGCAGGGTACGCAAGGTTTTGTGGGATTTCCTCAACGAGGGAACCTAGATCACATCCCTCCGGTTTCGGGTAAGCTCAGTTTAAACTGGTTGTACAAGGCCTGGAATGTGGATCTCTACCTGCTCGGAAACGGATGGAAGCATTTAGAAAAGTACCAACTGAATGGGGAGGACAATGAACAGTATGCAACCCCGGAAGGCATGCCTGCTTGGATTACTTGGAATGCGAGTGTCGCGTTTAAAGCAGGGAATGGGCTTTTCTGGCAGCTAGGAATTCAAAACATCCTAGACACGCAATACCGAACGTTCGCCAGCGGCATCAATGCCCCTGGGCGGAACATTCAAACGGCGATTCGCTACAGCTTCTAAATCAGAGAGCCTCCATCCTGCGTACCTTAGGGGAAAGCCTATGTAAGTATGAAGAAATTCCTTGTTCTGATGCCATTGGCCGCCCTTATAGCGTGTCAGTCTATGCCGATTACACCTGCTGTAAGCCCGGTGAGCATGGTTCCTCAGCCCCTACTCGTTGAAGTTGAAGAGGGGCAATCTCCTGCCATTTTAGAGCAGCCCGTTCGTTTTGTGAATTTGAAGACCGCTGACTTTGCGTTGACCGGAGCTTGGCCCCAAGCGGAGGATGGTTTCCCCATTGTTTTTCGCGGGGGCTATTCTCCGGAAGATTTCCATGGAGGTCAGGGTGCAGCGGGGGCGTATAGTTTAGATGTGTACGCCGATTCCATCGTAGTTCATACCGAGAGCGATGCCGGACGCTACAACGCGCTGGCGACCCTCATGCAACTCGTCCCCGTGGAGCATTGGCCCACGGAAAAGGGGGGGGCACTAAAGCTCGGTTTTGAGATAGCGCCCGTGCACATCGAAGACCAGCCACGCTATGCCTACCGCGGTATGCATTTGGACGTTTGCCGCCACTTTATGCCCATTGAATTTATCGAGAAGTACATCGACAACTTGGCCTTGCACAAGTTCAACCGCTTCCATTGGCATTTGACAGAGGACCAAGGTTGGCGGATTGAAATCAAAAAATACCCCAAGCTGACGGAGGTGGGCGCATGGCGTTCGGCGTCCCAAACGGGAGCCTACAGCGAACAACGCTTTGACAGCACCCGCCACGGAGGCTTTTATACCCAGGAAGAGGCCCGCCACATCGTGGACTATGCGGCCAAACGCGGGATTACCGTCATTCCGGAAATTGAAATGCCCGGCCATTCTCTCGCGGCATTGGCAGCCTACCCTGAGCTCTCTTGTACGGGTGGCTCCTTTGAGGTGGCCCATGGATGGGGGGTCTTTGACGATGTATACTGTGCTGGAAATCCGGAGGTATATGCCTTCCTAGAAGGGGTCTTGGATGAGATTATGGACATCTTTCCATCGCCCTTAATTCACATTGGGGGCGACGAATGCCCCAAGACCCGCTGGGCGTCCTGTTCCAAGTGCCAAGCAGAAATGGCCCGGAATTCCCTCAAAAACGAACATGAACTTCAATCGCACTTCATCACGCGCATGGAGCGCTACCTCAATGCCCATGGCCGAAACATCATTGGCTGGGACGAGATCCTAGAAGGCGGCTTAGCCCCCAATGCCGCGGTCATGTCTTGGCGCGGCGTAAGCGGCGGTATTCAAGCGGCCTCCATGGAGCACAACGTGGTGATGACTCCGGGTAAGCCGTTGTACTTTGACCACTACCAATACAACCCTGAGGAGGAGCCGGTGGCCATTGGCGGATTTAATTCTTTGGCGGATGTCTATGCCTTTAATCCGGTCGAAGGGGTTCCTGCCGAATACCACGCCTACATTTTGGGCGCTCAGGCGAATGTTTGGACTGAATACATGGAAACCTCAGATCACGTCGAACACATGGTTCAGCCACGCGCCTCGGCCTTATCGGAAGTCTTGTGGCTTGGGGGAAAGCGCCCCGGCGATGCTGCTGCCTTCACTCAAGCCATGGACTACCACGTCCAGCGCCTCATAGCCATGGGCTGGAACTATGCGCCTTATGAATTTGAAAAAGCCGCTGGAGATGAAGCGCAGTGATTTCCTCAAGCTCGTCAGCGGGGGAGCTGCGCTGACCGCCTTTTTGCCTCCAAAGCTGCGCGCAGCGACGCGCTCAAATACCTTCGAGCCCGTAGAGCCGGTTTCTATCGCTACCTGGCGCTTTGGGCTGGAAACCACGGCAGAAGCCATGAAGGTCCTGAGGGCGGGTGGATCTGCCCTGGATGCCACAGAAGCAGGCGTAAAGCTCTGCGAGGCAGACCCCAAGGAGCGTTCCGTGGGTTTAGGAGGGCGTCCTGATCGCGATGGCTTTGTGACCCTAGATTCCTGCTGCATGGACCACTTGGGCAACATTGGTTCGGTAGCCGCGGTGGAAAATGTGGTGCACGTGAGTTCGCTTGCTCGGGCCGTGATGGAAAAGACACCGCACGTCATGCTCGTAGGAGAAGGGGCACGCCAGTTTGCCCAGGAAATGGGCTTTCCGCTCCAAGATTTGATGGTACCAGACTCTAAGCGGGAATGGGAAAAGTGGCGCGAAAATTCGGACTATAAGCCCGTCGTCAACATCGAAAACCACGACACCATTGGACAGTTGTCCTTGGATGAGCAAGGCCGCCTCGCAGGCATTTGCACCACCAGTGGGATGGCCTTCAAAATGCGGGGCCGAGTAGGGGACAGCCCCATTATTGGTGCTGGCCTTTATGTGGACGGTGCGATTGGGGCGGCCACGGCGACCGGGCATGGCGAGGAAGTCATTCGCGTCGTGGGTTCCTACCGTGTCGTGTCCGAAATGGAACGCGGGTTCAGCCCGCAGGAGGCTTGCGAGCGGGCGGTCCAAAAGATCTACGATTTCTTTGAACGCCGCCAGGCCGGCATTCAAGACACACAAATTGGGTTTATTGCCCTAGACAAGCGGGGCCGAACAGGCGCCTTTGCCTTGCGCCCTGGATTTCAATATGCCGTGGCCCAAAAAGGGAAAGCGCCAGAATTGGTCGACGTACGGGCCTTGTTGGATGCGTAATAACGGGTGTGCATTCCGGCTTAGAAGGATTTACCGGCGCTAGCTTGACTTTTCAACGCATCGATGACAACACGATGGAGCAAACCTATTTGCAGGACTCCGTGGCAGTGACCCAGCGGTATACGTGATTGTTAGCGCGTTGTAACGTTGTAGAAGTCCGCTTTGTGCGGGCTTGTTTATGCCCGCTGCAACACGCTTAAGAGGGCTCGGACTTCTTCGGCATGAACTTCTAATCGTTCATGGTCCAAAATTGCAGAACTGTGCAATTGGCGGAAGCCAAGTTCTGTATAGGTCGCGGCATTGCTGGAGCGGATGCCGCCTCCAGGAAGGATTTCGATGCGCTGGCCTGCCTGCCTCTTTAACTCTTGTAGGAGTCTTCGGTTCACAGATCCATAGCCGGTGAGAATTCGGCTGAAACCTGCGCTAACGGCATCTTCGAGGCCTTGGGTGGGGTCCGAAAGTTCATCAAAGGCGCGGTGCAGCACACAGGGCAATCCCACCCCTTGTATGAACTGCTTGCAGCGCGGTACGTCGAGTTGCCCTTTGGCCGTTATCGCGCCAAAAACCAAGGCATGTGCCCCTGCTTTTCGCAAGGCGAGTCCACTGGCCTGCATGTGTGCCCATTCGTCGGGACTGTAGGTGAAGTTCCCAGCTCGCGGGCGAACCATGGCGACCAAGGGTATGTTGACGCTGTGCTTTAAGGCAAAAATCCACTCTGACGGAGGGGTAAGGCCACCCACGCGGTAGTCTCTGCACACTTCAAGCCGCTCTGCACCGGCCTCAACGGCTGTAAAAGCATCTTCCAATGAAAAAGTGCAGATTTCAAGCATATTTGTATCAAATATGGCACAATATTTTGGTATACTTGACGCATGAAAAACTACTTGATTGCCGCGGCCATGCTGTTCAGTGCAGCTACTCAAGCTCAAAAAATGGACCCTGCCTTAGCACAATTACCTTATAATCTGCTTGGTCAAGATTCTGTTGGTTTGCGTCAAATGGCTCCAGCATTTCTGGCGTTGGAAGAAAATACCTTCATCGTACAATACACGCCGTTTTTGATTACGGCAGAACTTGAAACGATTTCTCGGGATAATATGGAGCGTCGAGTCACGACGGTGAATGTGACTGCAACGGATAGAAAGCAACAGAAGGCGATCCAAAAGGCATTCCCAGGCAAGTATGTCGTTGACACTTCGGGCTTCAACCCGTTGAATCACCCAATGGGCCTTTCTGCGATCATTGAGGCCAGCCGTAGCAGGGATACCGTGCAATATGAATTCCGATTAGTACCCGACAAATTGCGTTTGCCAGACTACAGTAAGTGGATGCCATTTATCGGAGCCGTTGCAGATTCATTCCTCACGGCGGAGGATCTCTTCTATGTGGGCGATGAAAGTCACACCTTAGAACGAGGAGAGCGGCATTATTCCATAGATACGACCGATGAAGGTCAGTTGGGCTACCGAGTGGATTACAACAGTGATGTGGATGTTATTTTATATCGCCTTTTGGACGGTGCAAAGGGGGGCGAAGTGGTCTTTGTGCCCTACAAGTCGAATCTGCTCAAAGCATCGCGCGAAATGTTCAAATATTACTTCCCTCAATTTGTGGATGGGGATGCGGATTTTGAGCTTCGAATTCGAATCGAAGGGGAGGGCGCAAGCCAACGCTACTTCTTGGGGACTCAGAGCAAGGAAAATGGCGTGAGCCATGTGCAGGAATTCACTCGACAAGAATATTTAGACTTGCTCGAGGAGGTTTCTGCAGGCTAAACGCTACAGGTCCTTTAAGCTAAAGGAAAGGGGCAACAGGGCGTTGGCATCGGCACAAACCCATGTAGCCCCTTTTTCATTGGCCAGCAGTAAGCGCACCGGGCTATTTTGTCTTTGGCTTTGCTCGCTTAGGGCCTGTCGGCACATCCCACACGGGGCCAATGGCTCATGATGTCTGTGGCTAGGGTCGCGGTATACTATCGCCATTTCGAGCACAGACTGGCCAGGCGCTTGCATATTGGCCACGGAGAGTGCTACGCGTTCCGCACAGATGCCAACCGGAAATGAAGCGTTTTCTTGATTGGTGCCAATCCAAATTTGTCCGTCCTCAGTGCGACAGGCGGCACTTACATGGAAGTTGGAATACGGGGCATGGCCGCTACCAAGCCTTTGGATCGCGGCACGAACTAGGCCTTGATCCGAGTCATTCAGGCTTGCAAGCGCATCATAGGTGTCCAGCGTGATTTCGATCTTCTTCATGTCAATAGGGGTTGGACGTGGAAATCTACGCAAAAAGGCGTGGCTTCCAACCCTACCTTTGGACGATGCGCGCAGAAATCATCACGATTGGAACAGAAATACTCCTTGGTCAGACGGTCGATAGCAACTCGGCCTGGCTAGGCCAGCGCCTGAATGAATGCGGGGTACAAGTAGAGCGAATCACCTCGATTTCGGACCAACCCGAAGCAATTAAAGCGGCGCTTGATGCGGTTCCGGCCGGAATTGACTGGATTTTAGTGACGGGGGGATTGGGCCCAACAAAAGATGACCTGACTAAAAAAGTGCTCTGTGAATATTTTCACGATGAACTTGTGTTTCATCCGGAAGTCTATGCGCACATTGAAACACTTTTTGCAAGTATGGGTCGAGTGCCCAATGCGCTCAATCGTCCGCAAGCGGAGTTGCCGGCTTCAGCTGAGGTAATTCCTAACGCGGTAGGCACAGCTCAGGGCATGCTATGGACCCGCGGCCACCAGCATATTCTATCTATGCCTGGGGTGCCCTATGAGATGAAAAGAATCATGGAGGATGGTATTTTGCCCCGCATGCGAGCCGAGCGGAATGAGGTGCTACTTCATCGTTATTTAGTTGTCCAAGGCATCCCGGAATCTGATCTAGCCTTGCGAATGCAGAATTGGGAATCGGCATTGGAGGTGCCGTTGACTTTGGCGTACTTGCCTTCTCCAGGCCTCGTGAAGCTTCGCATTTCCATTGCGGGTCCAGCAGCGCAAGAAGATGCTTTGCTTGCAAAAATCACAGCATCTGCGGAGAGTTTAAAGCAGCTTTTGGGAGAAGACGCCTATGCCGAAGAGCTTAAGCCTTTGGAAGAGCTTATTGGCGAGCTACTGGTGGCCCGGGGTGAAACGCTGTCCACCGCAGAGAGTTGCACAGGAGGTGGCATCGCTGCGCGGATTACGTCAGTAGCAGGCAGCTCAGCATATTTTCAAGGGGGTATTGTGGCCTATGCGAATGGAATAAAGCAGGCGCAGCTGTCGGTGAATCCGGCGGATTTACTAGTGCATGGGGCAGTGAGTGAGCCCGTGGTCAAGCAAATGGCTGTGGGTGTGCGAAAACACTTGAAAACGGACTGGGCCATTGCGACGAGCGGGATTGCTGGTCCAAGCGGTGGCTCCGAAGCCAAGCCGGTGGGCACCGTGTGGATTGCTGTTTCTGGTCCGGGGTATTCCTGGTCGCATCGTTTCCAGATGGGGAAGGATCGAGGCCGAGTGATTGAAAAGAGCATTTTGGCTGGTCTCAATGCCCTACGCCAAGGGCTATCTAGGTAATCCGGCCGTCATGAAGGGTAAAAAAAAGCCCTGTAGACCCCGTGTTTTATAGGAAACTTTATATATCTTTGCGCACCCGTTGTGAAACGGTCTTACTAAGTACTAAGTAGCTATGTCACGAGTTTGTGAAATCACAGGAAAGAAAGCGATGGTAGGTAACCACGTGTCTTTCTCGAACAAGAAGAACAAGCGCAAGTTCAATGTGAACTTATTGCGCAAGCGTTTTTACGTGCCCAGCGAGGACCAGTGGGTAACCCTGCGTATCTCTGCGGCGGCCTTGAAAACCATCAACAAGAAAGGAATTGAAGCTGTGCTTTCCGAAGCCCGCGCTAACGGCAACGTTGCCATTTAATCTGATTCATCATGGCGAAAAAAGGCAATCGTATCCAAGTGATCCTAGAGTGCACTGAGCACAAAGAGAGTGGCCAAGCTGGCACGTCTCGCTATATCACCACCAAGAATAAGAAGAACACACCCGACCGCATGGAGATTAAGAAATTCAATCCCATCCTAAAGCGCATGACGGTGCACAAAGAAATTAAGTAATCATGGCAAAGAAAGTAGTAGCAACCTTGAAAAAAGCCGGTGGTGTCAGCTACACCAAGGCATTGAAATTGG
>Ga0209652_1000567_pt1 | contig 31390 bp, 27 predicted proteins | sample SaaInl74LU_5_DNA_FD_184641 | JGI IMG/M metagenome (GOLD analysis project Ga0209652, IMG submission 184641) | Marine microbial communities from expanding oxygen minimum zones in the Saanich Inlet - ESP_74LU_5_DNA (SPAdes) (version 2) | ecosystem: Environmental > Aquatic > Marine > Intertidal zone... | reverse complement strand
GGAATGTAAACTTGATACTCCTCACGACACGAGTGCTCCAGCTCATGGTATACTGCACATTACAGTCCATAGATCAATTTCGCCATTAGCATCAGATGCATTTCTAAATATGATCAAATCAGAACACTTCAATGGATGTTATCTATTTCGCGTAGTGAAAGGATTCCTTGTTCAATTTGGGATTGAGTCCCCTCATTCAGATGGACAACAAGCGAAAGTTAAATTTGACAAAGTAGGAATAGATCCTCCAGTGACAGGCCAAAGCTTATTAAATGTTCGTGGCTCGCTCAACTTTGCTGGAGGTAATTCAGGAACAGGACAAGTATACGTGAATATAAACAACAATCCTCATTTAGACAAGGAGCCGGGTTCATTGCCATTTGCCATGCTGGATGACAAGAGTATGGCGATAATAACATCTGTGTTTGATGGTTACAGTGCGGGCATGGGACAAGTCAAAGCAGTTAAACAAGGTGCTAACGAGGTCAAGAAATTGTTTCCCAAAATGAGTAGAATTGAAAAGTGTTGGATTGTAAATGATGATTAACAGCGGCAACAACATATACTGTAGCAGAACTAAAAGTCTATTATTATTTTCATAGATATATTTAAAAGCGACTGTTTAAGCCTCATGACGGAAGTTTCTAACAGTCTCAATGAAGTATGCCGCATTTTCCTCTGGAGTGGCTGCCTCAATTCCATGACCCAAGTTCATTACATGTCCAGTTGGTCCAGCCTTCTTCAAAATTTCTTCTGCCCTCTCCTTGATGGTGGCAAAGTCACCGAACAATATACCAGGGTCCAAGTTGCCCTGTACACCTCCTGGTCCAGAAATTCCAGCCTTGGCACGTCCATTAGCGATACGCTCACGTCCTTCAGCCATATCTACAGTCCAGTCAAGAGAAACAACATCGACACCAGTACCAGCCATACGCTCAATGAGTGCTCCAGAGTGTTTGATGTAGGTCACGGTAGGAACAGTTGGGTACTTCTCCTTGATCTTATCCAAAATCATCTTTTGATAAGGAGCTGCAAATTCATCGTAATCTCTAGGACTTAAGTGTCCAGCCCATGAATCAAAAATCTGAATCAATTGTGCGCCATTTTCAATCTGGAAAAGAGCATACTCTGAAATAGACTCGGCCAAGTTCTTCAAAATCATGTGCAAAAGCTTGGGCTCAGTGAATGCCATTTTCTTAATTTCAAGGTATTCCTTGGAAGTCTTTCCCTCTACAAGGTATGTGGCAAGAGTGTAAGGACATCCGACGAAGCCAAGCACGGCAGTTTCAGGTGAAACTTCCTCACGAAGAGTGCGAAGAGCTTCAGCCACGAAGGGAGCCGCAGTAGAAGGATCAATGAGGTGCATCTTCTCGACATCTTCGTATGTTCTCATGGGCTTAACAACAGGTCCAACCTTCTCATCAATATCGAATTCAACTCCCATTCCTGGCAAAGGAGTCAAAATATCACTGAATAGGATGCATCCATCCGTTTGGTAATTTCTCCATGGCTGCAAGGATACCTCCACGGCAACATCGGGAATTTCACTCCTTTCACGGAAAGTTGGGTACTTCTTGCATAAATCTCTGTACTCTTTGATGTGACGACCAGCCTGACGCATCATCCAGACTGGAACACGTTCGGTCTTTTCACCGCGAGCAGCACGGATGAGTAGAGGGTCGACTGTGTTACCAGATGCATCTGTGTTGGAAAGGGGCATAGGCTCCGATTTCGCAGGGGCGGAGAAGGAGAGAGCCCCGGGTGCAGAGGCGAGAAGGAGAGCGGCACTGATGAACTTCATTTTGGTGTATCTATTTGATAGTAACGAGGTGCTGCCAACAGATGAAATGGTTGAATTGCCTTCGTTCTGCAGGATCTTCAAGCGATTTTGATTTTTTGAAGTTGTTACGTGGAGGATTGTGGGAGATGTGACTACGACAAAGACAGGTATCTCAAAGCTCTGACATCTCATCTCATCTCATTTTACTTCTTCAATCAAAAGTGCAAAATGCAAAACACATCTCCATCATCGGAAGAAGCGCCGTAGGGAAGCTGCAATTTTAGTGCTCTAACTTTGGATTCATCGATTGAAATAACATCATGGCGCTTCAACAAGTTGGTGGTGTGCCAGTTGCGATGGTGGGTAGCCATATTCGAAGGTCTTTGCCATTGTGCGGCGGCATAGTCGCGAGTGTCTTCTCCACCACTGCAAGTGATGGCTGTCACCATCGGCATCACAGGCGATCTTCTTACCATCACCAACGAAGCTTCTTCCATAATGATTTTAGTCAAAATAAACACTCATACAAGATAACTAATTTTTCTACGTCTTCAGAAAAAAGTGATGTGAGCATCAAAGAAGAATTGGCAAAGAATACATCCGATACAGACACTACTTCAAACCCTGAATCGTCTTCATCACCTGTGAAAATATCAATGGATGAGCTACTTGCACTTGCATCATGTCAACCTACGCCCCTATCCTTAAAGGCGATGTTTGAATACGCTCCGAAGAAGGCTAGTAAAAAGTCACCATCGTCGGCAGCAGCAAACAAGTACGTGGACCTAGATCGTCTCAGAAATTCACAATTCCTGCATAGAGAACTCCCCATCCGAATTGCACAGCGAGCCATTGATTTGTTGACGTTACCCTATGGATTAAATCGTACCAAAGAGGTTCAGTCTATAGCAAATACATACTTGCAATACCTTCAAAAGCTACGAGATTCCCCCATGCCTACGAATGCAGAGAGTGAGAGAGAATTTACTGATCAATTGAAGAGTTTCATTCTGGATAGGCATTCTATACCCATGGCTATTGCCAGAGGTTTACAAAGTCTTGAGGACGGGAGAAGGGCACCAATGGATGTGCGACGACTTGCAGAAATGGAAGATGCTTTGAGTAGATTCTTTACTGCTCGTGTGGGGTTAAGGTTCCTTGTTGAGCATCATGTATTGACGGGGAATGAGGAAAGTTCAGATGCATTGTATAGACAACAATTAGAGGCCGAGGGTGGACTGGAATTGTTGGAAAACGATCCAACTATAGAGATGCCATCGGATGATGATTGTTGTGGAAGTATTCAGAAGAATTGCGACCCAGTGTTGGAGGTGAGAAGGACAGCAGCACGTGTTACAAAGCTTTGTCGTGAATCGTATGGAATCGCACCAGAAATTGAAGTTGTCGATTGTACTCTAAACGCGGATGCGGATGCTCCGTTTACCTACGTTCCGCACCACTTGAGATACATGCTAGCAGAGCTGCTCAAGAATAGCTGCCGTGCAACCGTGAAAAGGTGAGTGTTTTTTCTTTGCCTTCAGCCAAAATATATTTGACTTTCCTATTCAACATTCACTCATTAATTCACTGTTCTTCGCCTTTATTCTTAGCTACCTATCTGGCACAAATATGCAAAAAGAAGACCACACAAAGCATGGTGAGTCCGAGGGGCTGCACGATGCACCATCTCTATCGCCCATCAGAGTTGTTGTAACGAAAGGTGCAGAAGATGTAACTATCAAAATAGCCGACCGAGGTGGAGGTATGCCACGTTCTGTTGCAAAACGTATTTGGTCATTTGCACACTCAACACGAACCAAAGAGGGGAAAACTCAGGAGGGGGAGAAAGATTTTGGGAAAGATGAGTTTACTGGAGGTCATATTCGCGGTTTCGGTTTGCCCCTTGCAAGGATATATGCTCGCTACTTTGGAGGGGAGGTCACAATCAAATCTATGGAGGGATACGGAGTTGATGCTTATGTATACTTGCCTGTGTTAGGTGTTGCTTGCGAGAACTTGCCGCAGCGTGTGAATCTGAGTCCTGGTAACTTGGACTCGTCGCACGGTGGTGAAATATTGGATGGCGATGGATACTATGATTCATCAGAACCGCCTGTTGATGGGTACAAAACTGACGGCACCTGCAGGAATGATGATTTCTTCGACGCGAGCAGAAATCCATACGAAGCTGAACCATCGAGGCGTTCACTGACTGTATTGAATGCTCTTGATGAGAAGGCTCTCCATTAGTTAAGAGATACTTGTAAAATAGAAGTTGTTTGGATTCTGCATGCAGTATTACAATTGATGTAGAACAAAGTATTGTCAAACAGTACATTGAGCCATATAAACGTAGAATACAAGAGACAGCCTGCGTAGCATAAAACACATTTTCTTATGAATGGTGGTGAGGAGTGCAATGCACAATCACACCTACATTTCTTCTATTGAACAACAACAACGAGTAAGCAGTCCCCAGCTAGGTATTTTGCATGAATACCCCAATATAGCCACTCAAATATTAACACAATAAGCCCCCAAGCGAATTGTTCTACTCGTTTCCAAACGTAGACTCTCCACTGTATTGAACGTACAAAAAGCCATCCTCATCCTTCTGCTCCTCATAAACAGTTGACATAAGAGCTGCATTGGGCGGGATTGTGTTGGAACAGAATAGGAAGAGTGCCTTTTCTGGTGCAAGTTGGATTCGCTTCCTAATCACATAATGGAACTGGCCTACGGTCAAATCAGCCGGAACGAGATACTTCTTCTTATCAATATCGGGTATGTCTGAGCGATCTGCCTTCTCGCAAATAACAGGGACACGGTCAGGATATTTAGCACGGATGCGCTCCGCCTCTGACTTCCTCTTCTCTGAATGGTTTAGAAAGAAAAGTTAGTTGATGATGACATGAAAGATACATCAGATTTCACTGAGATGTCAAGAACAAAGTAGCACTTAGTCATGATACATTCTGTCAAGAAGCATCACATGCACGCTTGGTATCGACATGAAGAGCTCCTTCATGAATCATGTTATATCTTCATATTCTGTCCTCGTCGAAGCGACATCAACACATCACCGACTGCAGGTGTCACTCACCTAATGGGTGTTCTTCCTTGAAGGATTTGCTCATGATGGACAAGTAATGATGATTAGTCGGCGGCAGGCGGCGATGCAAATAGGGTGACGAAGGGTGCTGTTGTCGGTGAAGCTCGCGGGTAGGTCAGCTGCTGGCAAGTCGTTCACTTTATGCCATGATCGTTGTTCTTGATGCGCACGTCTGAAATGAACGAAGAATAGAATTCAGAAGAGCCCCGCCATTTCCGTTTTGAAGAACATTCTCCTTTTTCCTTGGCTACCGGTTTAGAGTATTTCGTATGCACTTTCCTAAAGAAGTAAGTAGTTGCTTGAGTTCATCAAAGCAATAAAGCAAGAGGATTGCTCTTTGCAGCGCACATTGGATAACTGTTAGGGTGACTGTAAAAATCAATGCTGACTCATTATACTGTGTAGCTTCCATCAGCAAGAAACACTTAAAAACATAAACTTGATTGTTACTTCTTTTCAGCTCTTTTTTAAACACAAGCAAACCTGTCTTCTATCTCATCTTGTAACTCCTATCTTGTCCATCCTGTTTCTTCATCTACATAAATTTGTATACACCGCATTTCCCTTCATTCTCGTCAAGTCAACCTCATTAATCATTGAAGTATGGATTGTTGCTTGAATTTGAATAGTCGCTTGAGTCATCATCATAATCCTCGTTCATTGTATCAAGATTGTTTCCATTTCCCCCTTTTCCTCCCTGGGCAGCTTGTCCCCCTTTTGATACATACGTACTGGAACACCGAACGATAGCTCTCCCTACAGAACCTATCCAATCATCTTTTGCTTTTTCGTCATCTTTTGTGAGTCACAACATGATAATATGATAGAAAATTCAGTGGCAGTTTGGATTTATTAGTATTGCTGCAATATCTGATTGAATGCAATTTTGTTGCGTGATAATATCACAGCACATAGTATCAAAACAATTCTCACCTGCATAAAGTAAATAAGTTGTATCTGGTGTACTAATCTCAAAACTGTGCTTCTTATGCGCTTTCAAATCAGCCGACTTGACTGTTGTGCATCGGCTCAAGTCAATCATACCATGGGGTGCCTCATATGGTGTCTTGGCAAAGAACAATCGAGATCCCTTGAGAATGAAATATCTCCGTCTCCAATCCTATAAATGAAAAAATACAAATGATATGCACATTTTGTGTGTGAGCATGAAACTACACAGCACATAAACAAGTGTGTAGGTAATATTCTTCTTACCCTCAGCCACATACTCTGCTTGGTAAGATAGCCCTCAAACTCCGCCTTGTCGGTGTCATATGCTATCCCTGTTGTTGTATCAATGTAGGGCGGTCTTGCAAGTCGACTCATTGTTCTATTGTGCTTCAATGTAGGTATACGTTCTTCCGTTTCTCAAGTGAGCTACCAATTTATATTCCAGCGATGAGATGATGCTGCACAAAAGATCGACACAATACAGCGTCCGGTTGTCTACTGGATACGATACAATAGATGCCTGCTACTAGCTCACGATGTTCGTTGTCGTAAGGTCATTGTGCAAAGATTCGAGAGAACAGCCCCACCGCTCCCGCACAAAAATGAGAACCCAGATCTTGCTCCTTCCACTTGCGCCGATGCGATGCCCCGAACGCTTGTAGCATCGATCACAGTTACAGTTCCATAAAATCAAATCGAAAACAATCATATGAGTCTACGAAATCTCTCTCCACCGCTAGTCACATTGGCTGGCGTCGCTACAATGGCTGGTCTGCCAGCACTCGATGCAATCCTTTCCACAACATCCCTTGCCGCCCTCAAATTCATCAACACTGCTGCATTTGCTCTCAATGTTGGCGCAGTATCAGTCCCTGGACGTCTCGATGGCCAACAAGATGACGAAATGCGTAAAGGAGAAATCAATCCTTCTAAACCAAACGCGAACGAAACTGCATCTGGTGTTTACGGAAGAAATAGATGCCGCACCTTGGTAGATCCTTCTGGCTGGGCGTTCGCCATATGGGGACCAATCTATCTTGGAGAGACTGCATTTATTGCGACGCAGTTACTCTCTTCCCATGCTGATGCAGTAATTCCTGGAATGACTGCACCATTTGTTGCCGCCAATCTTATGCAAAGCCTTTGGTGCGCATCTTTTCGACCAGCATACCTCGGAGATGGAATGAAGAAGTATATTAGTGCTGGTATGTTGGCTGGTACTGCTTACAGTCTATCGTTGGTTTTGGAAGCAGGTAATGCTGCCGCAGCAGCTAATCCAGCATTCCAAGCTTGGATGCTCACGCCCTTTGTGATTCATTTTGGTTGGGTTAGCGCAGCTACCTTGGTGAATCTCCATCTCGCATCTGATTCAACTTCATCGCCACGTGCGTTGACCGCATTGGGTCACTCATCAGCACTTGCTGCTACTGCTTTGGGCGTTGGCGTGACAGTGGCAATGTCTGCACCTGTCTATGGAATGACACTCGCATGGGCACTAGCTGCGTGTGCAGATGGAATGAAGAAGCGTAAAGCTGCTCATTCTGAAAACGACGAAAAGATTTTGGGCGCAGCTGCCAATGTGCAACGCAAATTGTGTTTGGCTGGATCATTCGCGTGTGGAGCCTCCGCACTTTATACTGCTCTTTTATAAGACATTATTTCCGAATTACAGTCATTGTAAATCTAATTCAAACTAATCACATGTCAAGTAATTGCTTAACAACCAATAGCCATACCTCCATCGACATTGAAGGTGTGTCCAGTAATGTAGGCGGCGGCAGGATCAAGAGCCAAGAAACGACACATACCGGCAACCTCCTCTGGCTTTCCCATACGTCCTAGCGGAATTGTTGCAACAACCTTCTGTTGGATATCTTCACTAAGCTTTCCAGTCATATCAGTTTCAATGTATCCAGGGCATACACAGTTCACAGTAACTCCACGGTTGGTAAATTCACGAGCATTTGACATGGTAAGTCCAATCACACCTCCCTTGGCAGCAGCATAGTTAGCCTGTCCAGCATTACCCATCTGTCCCACAACACTGGAAATGTTAATAATCCTTCCAGCGCCCTCGCTCATCTTCTTTTTGGCAGCAGCCTTGAAGAATTCTTGAGTAGTGTAGAATACTCCGGTAAGATTAATATCAATAACATCTTGCCATTGGGCAGGCTTCATTCGCATCAAAAGACCATCTTTGGTGATTCCAGCATTGTTGATGAGCACGTCGCATGAGCCATACTCCTCAATGATCTGCTTGAACATAGCTTGGATGCTCTTTTGGTCGCTGCCTATATGTTTGTGTTTGTTGTGTCATTGAGGTGATAGATGCAAAAACAATCGATAATGAAGACATGATTTGATGATTAGGTGCCAATTCGAAGCAACATAAGTACATAAACAATACAACGAAATCAAACTATTTCACAACTTACAGTCAGCTTGCACAGCAATAGCATCTCCTCCAGCAGCCTTGATCTGTTCAACAACTTCCAAAGCCTTGTCCTCACTACCGGCGTAGTTCACAACAACCTTCTGGCCTTGCTTTCCCAACTCAAGTGCAATAGAAGCTCCCAAACCACGGGATGCACCAGTTACGAGGCATACTTTGGCATCGTCGGCGACCATTTGCAATGATGAGACATGACGACTGCTGCGGCCAGCAGAAAGGTTGAGAGGTGTGGCAGGAGCAAAGGCAGCGGCAGTGGATGCCAAGCCGAAGAGGATAGCTGTGGAGAACTTCATTTTAGATTAGTAAGTGAGAAAGATTGCTATGGTTGGATAGTGAGGAAATGCAACGTCTCTCTTTCAGCGGCGAAGCAAGCTGAAGCTTGGCAGCGTGTTGAGGCTTTGACTTGGTTGACGTCACTCGCCTCGGCGAGCGAGATAGAGATAGGAGCGAGATGAGAGATGAGGGTGGGGCAAGTTGGCGGGAACATGATGTGAGAAAGTACACCAAGCTGCAGTTAGAATTAATATTGATTCCTACATGGACAAACGTCTCAGATTCGGGGCGGAAAGCATGCCGGCTGCCGGCCACAACATGCAACATGCACCACCAACAACGCCTGCCGCCGTGACCTACCAACTTACAACAGCCATTGACTAATCAAACCAAGCCATGTCGTCGTCAAGAGCATCCTTGTTGTCGACCAGATCATCTAGCAACTTTAGCAAAGGAAGTGTCGACTACGACTTTGTATCCATAGAAGAAGAATGTCCATCATCCGATGATGGCGAAGAGAAACCACCATGTTTTTCTCTCTTGCAACAGTTCTACGATGAGCTGATGATCCCTACCTTTCCAATAGAAGAAGAACGAGATGATATAGACGACTGGTTTGAATGCTTCCGTCTGCAAATGAAACAGCGGCACCAATTACATGAACAAAAACAGCAAGAAGATATTAAACAAGCTTTGACGGAAGTAATTCAAGAAGAGGCTATTGCGGAAGTGGTACAGAAACTATCTAATGCAACTATAGCCGATGATGGTGAGTTTGATGGGCCTGCGATGGACGTTGTCCTAATGATACTAGATGAGGGTTCTGATGGTGATGATTCAAATAATGACGTGACAACAGCAAACACTACTGGGAGGTTGTTAAGAAGAGGAAGTAGTCGCATCAGAATGAGTATGTACGGAGGGTTATATGCTCCTAAATCTGATCAGAAAGCAACATCGTACAGTGATGGTAACAAGCCAGTGATAATTGGTGGAGCAGCGGTAGAATACTACAAGAAATCTCGTGTAGGCTTGTTATCATACGTAGTACTTCGAGATGAATTCAGAGGTTGTGGTTTGGCTAGATATTTACATGAAGAAGCACTATCACGTCTCGAAAATCTGGCTAATGTGTATGGCGCATCGTTCCAAAAGGAAAGAAATAGACAATCTGAATCAACAACATTACTGCAAGCTGTTTTTGCAGAAACCAATACTGCCGAAGCTGGCGATGTGTCTCCAGAGCAAATTTTACTGAGACACAAATCTCTTTACAACTTGGGATATCGATTAGTTTCATTTCCTTATGCTCAGCCACCTCTGACAACTGAGGATGTAGACGGCTCGTTTGACGAAGTTGTGTTATTGACATACTTTCCATTTGACGAAAATACTGTTCGCACAGCACACAACGTCGGCGAGTATTCGATGCGCTACTGTAAGTGGTTTTCACAACAAGAGGCTTCAAATGATGCAGTAACGGAAATTAGAAGTTCTGCACAGATGAGTGTGGACATTCCCTTCCTTTACGTCGAAGACTTTTATCAGAGTGTGTTTGGATACGATACTAATGACGACAGTGAAGCCAAGAAAGTCGAGGACGGTATACCTGATTACCGCACTGCAAAATACTACAAACTTGTGCACTGGTTCACTCGTCACAGAAAAGGTAATGGCAGCGGAAGCGTAAATGTTAGCCTAGACAGACCTCCATGGAATGATTGCAAGGAAATCCTTGGGAATGAGTACGAAGAAAGCTTAGCACTCGAAGGAACAGAAAATTAGAATAAGTAGGTAGAATGAGGAAGTAATTTAGATTCTTATTATCAATTATGTGTCTGGTTGTCTGGTGCTCATCTCCAGCCAGATAAAAGAACCTGTATGTGACGGTGGCATTAAGAGAATGATGCCGTGCGTGGTTCATTCCGCGATGCATGATAACGGAGGAGAATCGAAGCGTGCGTAGTGAAAGAATCTAATCCTCTCCTGCATTTTTCTTTTCGCTTTTCTTTATTCATTATTTTTCATCGTTGTCGTTCGATGCACTGGTTGGTTGCGTTAACATCATTGACTATTGACTCCTACGATAGCATTGCCATACTATAGATCTGAGCTCTCTTTGCCTATTTCATCTTCCAGCTACCCTGTTTCAATTTTACCATGAGTAACCAGGAAACAACAGCCAACTTCACTACTGCCGAGATGGAAGAAACCATTGCTCGGATTTCGTCTCACAAAGGGGTTGAGGGAGTTATGATCATGAATAGAGAAGGTGTGTGTACGCGACATTGCTGCAGCTATTGACTACATATTGCCCTGGCAGAACTTTTTGGTTGTCATATTACTACATCTGAAACAATTACAATATTCATATCAATCTGACGCAATATCTCTCTTTCTACACGCACGCTTGTAGGCGCCATCATTCAATCGACACTGGATGAAGACAAGGCCAAAACTCATTCTGCGGCGCTATCTGAACTCACTGCAAAAGCTTCTCATATTGTAGGCTTGTTAAATCGCGACGATGAATTAACTTTTCTCAGAATACGTTCTAAACAGAGGGAAATAATGGTAGGTTGAATGCATCGTATTAATTCGCTTTGTGTTGGGCTTTTACTAATTTGCCCTTTGTGGCTGTCTGTCATTCACTAATTTGTTGCTGTCAATGCGCTTGCAGGTTTCTCCAGACAAAGGCTTTATATTAGTAGTGCTTCAAAATCCCAACATCTCCGAAGAATAGAATAAGTGTATGTAATTGAAAACAAAACAACCAACTGCATCTCTTATGCTTGCAAACGAAATGATTTTATTTGCTTTAAATACTTCATTACTACTATTAGAACAACACAATATGGACTTTTAAATAGCATGTGGGAAGGGGAAGCTAGTACCAGACCCACCATCTCCAGGCGTACCATTCATATTTCTTGTTACATCCCTAACTCGCCTTCCTCGGAACATCCACCTAATTGGGGTGGACTCGAATCCATCTAAACTCTCACGCATCTTTCTGTCCAGGTATCTACGGTAGTTGTCGTTTACAAGCTTTGGATCGTTCACAAAGACGACAAGGGTGGGAGGGCGTGTCGAAACTTGGCTTGCATAGTAAATCTTTGCTTGTGCTCCGTTTCTACGTGAAGGAGGTGGCTGCCAAAGGACTGCATCACGTAGCACTTCGTTGAGGACAGATGTTGAGATGCGCCTGCGGTGTGCGACAATAGCCGAATCGACAGCGTCGTAGATTTTGCCACAGCGTTGGCCTGTAGCGGCTGAAACGAAGAGGATGGGCGCCCAACGAATTTGGGGAAGCTCAGTACGGAAGTACTTGACTGATTTGTCGTATGTGCTGGAATCTTTATCAAGCACTGCATCCCATTTGTTGCATATGATCACACAAGCACGTCCATCATCAGATACCTTCTGGGCTAATATACGATCTTGTTCTGTTACTCCTGCAGTTGCGTCCAATACAAGAAGGACTACGTCAGCACGGCGAATTGCCCTCAAAGCACGATTGACCATGAAGAATTCTGGTCCAAACTCTATTTTCCCCTTACGACGGATACCCGCAGTGTCAACGAAACGATAGATTGTTGGAAGGGCATCCGGATCATCGGATGATGCTGGACGTTCCATAATTGCATCAATGGAATCACGTGTTGTTCCTGCAACATCACTCACGATGGAACGATTAGCACCGAAGATTGTATTGATAAGAGACGATTTGCCAACGTTTGGTCGGCCAACAATAGCAATATTGATCTCTTCTTGCGAAGGCATATCGTCAAAAGCAGACATGGCTTCCTCGTATCGCTGAATGACTTCTTCACTATCACGTCCAACACCATACTGTCGGAGGAAAACATCTGCGTCATCTTCACCGTCCAATGCATCAGCCTTATCGAGTACCACCAACGCTTGCTGCGCAGCCTCAAGCTCCTTCACCTTAGTACCAAATCCCTGAATCGCAGATCCCTTCTTGACAATTCCCTCAAACAAATCTTCCAACAACTCGGCAGTTCCAACACCATGCAATGCCGAAACAGCATGTGGTTCACCCAATCCAAGGTTCCAAAACTGAGATGCCAAGTACGCTCCACTCTTGTCACTTTCACATTTATTCACTGCCAACAACACAGGCATCTTCTTCGTCACCTCCTTCCTCAAAAAGATGGCAAGTTGTTCATCCATAGCAGTGGGCCCCACCTGCCCATCCACAACCAAAATCACACCAGCACTTTCTTCAATAGCAATCATAGCCTGCTCTCTAATCTCTTTCGCAAACAAGGCATCATTATCATCAAAGACCAATCCTCCCGTATCCACCACTTGAAAAGTCTCTCCCAAGAATTCCGCAGTACGATATGTTCGATCACGTGTAATACCCTCTTCATCGGCGACAATCGCTCCTCCGGATTGAGTCCCAGCGAGACGATTCACAAGAGCAGATTTACCAACGTTGGGCCTTCCTACTACAGCGATTAATGGTACCTTTTTGGGACGTTTGAATCGACGGATGGGTGCTTGGTTTTGTTGTTGTGGTTCATCATCCATTTCTTCTTCGTAGTCTTCGAATTCTTCGTTGTCGTCATCGTAAAAATCATCCATCATCATTTGAGCATCTTCATTTGTCACCATGGACTGAGTACGGATAGAATGACGACTAATAGAAGGACCTAATGCTACCGACCGGACATTGGTTGTGATAGGTGATGAGAATGCGTCGACTGTACTCGCCGAAAGGGCGAGTATTGTTATCAATTTATGTATTGGGCACATGATGTGTGTGATTTGAATTAAATTGGGTGTAGCCAAAAATGATAATAGAGCGAGTGTCAGAGAACTATTATTAAGTAGCCGTCTTCCTTTGCTGCAAGTATTGATGTACCGGAGTTCAGAGCCTCTGTCGGTGAATGTCAGTGTAACTGAGGTGATGGTGATGGTGATGGTGATGGTGATGGTTAGCCTACCGTTACTCTTGCTTTGTGCGTCATGTTCATTTTTCACTGGAGGTCTGGCCTTCAAAAATTCTCAAAAATTTAGTGAGAGTTCCACGTATTTTCTCAACCTCAACGCTGAAGTCGACGAGTGTGAACGAACTCACTGAACGAACTCGGTTGTGGACATTGTAAGGCGTAGCAGTCGTTGACCGAATAGTGGTAATATCATTGGAACTCTCAGTTATATTTAGTTTGGTTGATAATCATACATAACAATGCTTCAGTACGACGATTCTGCCGCAGCATTCGTGGCGTTGAGCTTCGTCACAATATACATCGTTCCATGTAAGTTATTGCATGTTTTTCGTGCTGTTGTGTTGTCCATTGAATAATACTTCTGACCTAATCATCGTCATCCTCCACAGCATGGTACAACATTATCAAAAAATTCAAGGTGGCCCTCTTCTCCAGCGATGAAGAAATTGGTGCCATCTCACGCACCACTGCCGAAAAGGAAAAGGCTGCCAAATTGAAAAAGACAAGCAAGGGTCTCAAAACTCTCAACTCTCCCTGGTTCCTTGCCAATCTCGTCATCACTATCCTCCTCACGGCGTTATTCCTCTGGCTATTCCTATCTGTCCAATCCAACGGTGAAGTCAACTCCTTCGATCCCTTCCACATTCTTGATCTTGATACCGGAGCTGATATGAAGGAAATCAAAAAGGCATACAAAAAGATGAGTTTGAAATTCCACCCTGACAAGAACCCCAATAATCCTCAAGCCGAGGCTACCTTCATGATGGTTGCCAAGGCCTACGAGGCTCTTACGGATCCCACTGCCAAGGAAAATTATGAGAAATACGGTAACCCCGATGGAAAGCAGAGTCTTGCTGTCAGTATTGGTCTTCCGGAATTCCTCCTCAATGTGGATAACCGTAACTTCGTCCTCTTGTCCTACCTCATCATCATGGTCGGTGTTATCCCCATGGCGGTATGGTCGTACTACTCCAACTCTTCCAAGTTTGGTGAGAAGGATGTCATGTACGATTCTTACGCCTGGTTCCATCACAACTTGAATGAACACATACTTATTAAGAGCCTCCCCGAGGTCCTTTCTGGTAGTGCCGAGTTCCGTGAACGCAACATGACCAAGACAGTCGAGGGTAAGCAAGAGATTGGCAAGATTTTGGTCAAGGCCAAACCTCACATGCAGAAACCACAATTCCAACACCCGGTTGTGCTCAAGGGTAATGTTTTATTGCATGCGTATTTGACGAGGCAGACGGATGTTCTATCCGAGGCGTCTCAGGAGGATTTGAACTTTATGCTCAGGTATTCTAGCAGTTTGATTGATGCCATGATCTCGGTGTGCAAACATCAAGAATCACTCGCTGCGGCATTGAACTGCATCAAATTTGGACAGTATGTGGCACAGGGCATGTGGATGAAGGATAGCGAGCTATTGCAGCTGCCTCATTTCACTTCGGCCGAGGTGGCACATGCCACAAAGGGAAAGAACGGTGTCAAAACTATCAAAGACTACATTGCGCTCGATAATGATTCGAAGAAGGGACTTGCTGACTTCTCCGATGCACAAAAGGAGGATATCTTCAAAACATGTACGCTTCTCCCAGATGTTACCATAGAAAGCAAAGTTTTTGTAGATGATGATGAGGATAGCAATGTCTACGAGGGTGATCTTTGTACTGTCGCCGTGACAATTACCCGCAACAATCTTGAGGATGGAGAAAAGGCTGGACTTGTCCACGCCCCACGATTCCCCTTCCCCAAGAGGGAGGCGTGGTGGGTTGCACTTGGAACCACACAGGGCAAGATTATCAGTATTGATAAGGTTACCAGCCCAAACAAAGTTGTGGAGCACAAAATCAAGTTCTTGGCTCCTAAAACGGGAACATACGAGTTTGAGTTACATGTATTGAGTAATGCCTACGTTGGGTTTGACTTCAGTGACTCCGTGGAACTCAAAACATTGGATGCTTCCGTCCTTCCCGAGTACAAAATCCATCCAGATGATGCTGAACTCGATGACGAGCCTACATTGTTCGAGGAAATGATGAATGCCAACATTGAAGATGACAGTGACAGCGAGGAAGAAGAAGATTCCGATAGCGACGATGAAAGCGAAGAGGGGGGTATTCGCGAACTAACAGCTGCGGAGAGGAAGAAGCAAGAGCTACAGAATGCTCGCAAGAAGGCTGCATCAGCAGCAGGGGATGATTCCGATTCGGATGATGATAGTGATGTAGAGGAAGTTCACGCTGACTAAATCTGTATCGTTTCGAATAAAAAAGAATGTGCATAGTTCTATAAGGAATAAATAAAAACACAGAGTAAAGGAAGATCTCCTTACGACATTATATATATATTATTGATTACCTCTCTAATGCAACATGCTAATCTCCTCAACAGCAGTGAGAACATCTTCAACGGACAAGTTATTTTGAGCGGGGGAATCGCTCGAGTCGTCTTCCTCCGTATCCATGAGATTCTGTTGGCTCTGGCCACTGACGCCTGAGCCATCGTCTCGAATCCTCCATCTACCATCGTCATTCATCCACTTGACGATTCTTTCCATTGTCGGTCGATTCAAATCAAGAAAACATTCGACCAAGTCTCCGTCAATAAAACCACGACTGGGGCGAACACGACCATCAGCTTCATAATGTCGATGACGTTCGTGGCTTAGATCTCCCACAGGCCTTACAACGGCAAATATGGCCCTTTGTAGGCATCCTAGGAACGCAAATGTCGACCCTCTAAGTCCCATAATAGACCCAATCGTTCCATCCACTGTGCCAAATAATGTCTGACTCCCCACAGCAACTTCAATTGCATTGCCCTCAAACGAGCTTTTGTCAGACTTGGACTTGGTGTCAGATTTTGCACTCGAGCTTCCTCCTGCGTTGCTTGGCATGACGAGGCTTCCAAGCTTCATTGTATTTACCATCTCACCAAGATGATACTCCCCAATTGTATCAAGCCTAACCCTAGCCTCTTCTGATGGTGCATCTGCATTATGTCGTAGAACGAATAAGTTGGCAAAGTTTTCGCTACCGAGGTAGATATTGTCCGTCAGCATCTCAATAGAGGTGCAAAAGTTGGCATTGTAGTCACGGGCAAGCTCTTCTATCACTTGATGTTTGGGGAGGTACTCAACAAGTGATATGGAACGCATCAAGTCACCTACGATAGCTAGCTGCTTTCCACTACTGCTTCCTTCCTTAGATGACCTTTCGCCTGCAAGGCTTTTGCAATACAGTGAAATCATGTGACCATGATGTCCAGCCCCTACGAGCTTCAACTCTCCAATCTCATTGTCGCCAAGAGACAGCTTACACAAGTGCGTCTTGGAATTCACAGTAATCATAACTGTGCCACCGTAGAATGGGGTAATGCTGTACACACCTCCTCTTGTTGGCATCTGTGTTACATGACGAACGCAGCGAGTGACCATTTCATCTTCTGAATCGGATTTCAAGTTACTTGATTCTCCACTATTGCACTCAACAACGAGGACTCGACCCTGAGATGGTTCGTCCTCATCAGGATAAGAATAAGCAGTACCAATCAAGATGTACGGCTTGTAATTATCGCCGGATGAGTTTGAGCTGGTACAAAGAGAAACACTTGTAACGTCAAGGATCATTTCAAAGGGCTCAAGATCAATTCTGAAAAAATGCAACACAAACATAGAGTGAGTAAACAGATGTAAAAACCAATAATACTCATGAGCGAACCAATTTACTCACCGGTTGACTTCTTCAAAAGTTGAATCGTCGAAAAATCTGACGCAGTTACCCATATTGGCTTCGCCCCCAATCTGAGCACCTTCACCAGCTCCACCAATGCAACCAACACAATACACTCGACCAGCTTCATGGTGCGCTATTCTTCGCGGAGTCATTCCTAATTTATAGGACGTAACATGTAGTTTTTGAATGTCGTCAATCATCCCCAATCGGAGCGTGTTCTCATCTGCTACGCAGAGAGACGAGTTGTTTTTGTTTGTTGACGAGAAGAGGAGAGATGACCGGAATGGAGTTGCTACATTGACAGAAATGTTTCGGTGACTAGCGTGCCCTTCATCTTCATCGTCGTCTTCAACAGTGAGACTAATCGTAGAATAGCACAATTTTGGATTGCTATTGCTGCCGCTATTGCCGCCTGTGAGATAAACGACTGTTGGTCTATCGCCAGTTGCCAAGACACATGCCCTCGCTCCGTGATGAAAGGGAACCAAGTGGATACCTTGGGTGCCAAGGCTGACTTCTTTCCTTGAATGAACAAGCCACTCTTCAGAAGACGATTCAGGCCGTGTTACACCGAAGCTAATACATTTGCCATCACCCAGTCCCACGAAGAGCATGTCAACTTTATTGCTTGAAGACGTGCTGTTGTTCACAGCTGAAGTGGAGTTGGACGACTGAGACTCCATAGTTACGAGACAAAGACTTCGAGCCATCATGTGTTGGCCACTATCAGCCGCCTGTTCTTCGGCATCATTCCCCATGTTTGCATCGACACTGCGACCAAGGTTGATGTGAAGAAGCTGGTCCAAAGTGTTTGAACTTTCGTTGAGGTCCAAGAAGCGAACAGAAAAGTCATCCCACAAACCCACTGCCACCAAATGGCTCCTCTCCGTACTGCGTGATACCCCGCCTCCATCAACTTCCATAGAATCGTTACCAGATGACGATGGAGACTCAAATGGACGCAAATCAATACAACTGATTTCTCGTTCGAGAGTAACGCTTTTCACTTTGCGGATAGTGGGTTTGGAGTTTTTGTTCTCCACGACCAAGTACACAAGTGTACCCCCTCTTAACGCAACAACAATTTGGCCGCTTTGATTAGAAGATGCAACAGTGATGAAACCCATTGGCTCGTCCTCGTCACTTTCGTCGTCACCACCCCTGAACGGTGACCAATCCGTGACCATTTCGAGTGTTGCTGAGTCCACAACACGAACACTATCATCCACAACTTGCACCAACAAGTCAGCTCCCCCAACAGAGACGTTTCCTGCAAACAAAGTCGACTTGGACGAATTGAATCCACCAATTGTGACTTCGGCAAGCGCACCCCCTTCCTCTTCTTCATCGTCGTCATCCATGTCATCTTGAGAACCATCCATTTGAAGATCCTTGGAACTTTGCACTCCCAATATTCTCGTTTCCCTTACAAAACTTTGTACCAAAAATGTATCATCCTGCTCGTCAAATCCACGTCTCAAACTCCACATACCCTTGATTCCCTCCATTTCAACTTCAGCTTGTTCCCTCATGCCTACACCATTGCGTACCAATCGAACAGTTCCATCCTTCGCAACTCCAGAGCATGTAACGACGACTGATTGACGATAATTTGTTCCTGCACTGTCATCTTTGGATTCATCACCAGTGGGACGCAAATCAAAGTCAACAATTGGCCCCAAGTTGGTATATTCTTCCAACGTTTGTAAATACGTCGTTTCTTCCAATGGGTTCATACCATCCTCACTTTCCTCGCCCCCACTACTGTTGACTGCAGATACAGGAACAGGATTATCCAAAATTTGAACCAACTGACTGTTTGCAAATTGACTCCCAACAAACACCATTCCATTCCCCAAATACACCAAGGCAGACGAAACTGATGCAGTACCAAGTGTTTCAAAATGAAGATTTGTGACAAGACCACCCTTTCGTCCAACAACTAGCAAGTGGATACGACCAGTCTCATCGCCAAGTAGATAACGCAACATGTCCTCGTCACCAGAAGCGGATCCTTCCTTCTCAACTACTGGACAACAACTCAAAAGTAACGATTGCCCAATAGGCAAAACCTTTGTCGCCCCCTCCGCAGTAGAATGGTATGTAATCTGACGTTGTCCCAATATCAAAACTCCTCCCAAAGCATTTGCCTTGGTCCCCCCTCCCGCAGTTTTGGCAGGTGGGACAGACACCAACATGGCCGAGCCACCCTCAATCCGAGACTTTTTCAATTGTTCCCCTGGAGGAGGCATGACAGATGCCGCTGGCTTACCATCAATTTCAATAGCATCCTGAGCACTATTATTAGCAGCAGCAGTCGACCCATACAGCACCATACACTTCTTTGACAAATCAATCCCATGAGAAATGACATGTTGAAACCCCCGTGCATCTTGGTATAACAGTGCCAATTGTGGAATGTAAGTGCTTCTCGTGGGATGAGTTTTGAGGAAAGTCATGGAGAGTACGGTACGTTGTTCAATACGTGTGTGAAAGGCATCCCCGAATGGTTTGGTGGTGAGTGATGCCATTCCCCTTGGTGCTTGTTTTCCACCACCGTCTGCACTACTACTACTTGTTCTTGGAGTATTGATGTCATACCCCCGATGGATAGGAATGACAGTCACAAATCCATCATATAGATGCAATGCAATGCACCTATGAAGTGGATCCACAGCCGCAAGTGGTCCACACTCAGCTCTTCGTCCACCAGCAATGACGGAAGTAGAATAATTGGTCAATGATCCAGATGCATGTGTCCGAACAGGATAATGTTCCCCAATAATCAAATCGGAGGATGATGTACTATCCACATTATCATCACTCTTCTTTTTACTAGGACTAGAATGCGACAAAGCCGCACTACTCTGCTGAATTGTCGCCAATTGTTCATCATAGGAAATGAGCGCATACCCTCCCCGCTCGGTGGTGAAAAAGAGACAATCTTTGGAACTGTTTGTGAATCGGATGGGTGATAGGGAGGATATGCGGCCGTTGATTGGCAGTGTTAGTAATAGCGGGAAGCGATCCTCTGCGTTGTTGTTGTTATCAATGGTATCGTTAGTACCATCATTGTCCGAAGGAGGTTGATACTGTCTGATTTCAATTCGAGTACTTTTGGCAATGACAACGTCTCGAGAGTTGGCAGAGAGAAAAGAGCATTGGACTGCCGAGAGGACGGAGCCGGATGGATGGGCCGTTACCACGTAGTGCCCTATTTCGGATTTGTCGTTACCACTCATGGTTGTATGTTATTGCTATGCTGTGATGATGCGCGTGTAGCAGAGTTCATGTCATGGTCGAAGATTTTTTGATTTTGAATTTTGAGCACATCACATGCTTCTCAATAGTTTATTGTCACCTTTTATTGATAATGACACTATAACTATTATGCCCGCCCGCGGCCAACTCCAAATCCCAAAAAATACCGACGATTTCCGATTTGCCGCCGATGACTTGGTCTTGTTGGCCTCTTTGGGTTGCATATTGTTTCGTTCAAATGCATGTGGAGACAAACACCTACCAGAGTTAAGTAATTTGGAGCATAGCATATGCACTGCATCTAGGGCACTCGTGGGAGCATTTTGGTGGCAGCATCTTGCACAAGCAGACTGCTGCATCTACAAGGGAATACATAAAGTTGAACCATGGGCCTCAAAAGCAAAACAACGAAACAACAACCAGACATTGAAGAACAGCATCAAATTCAAACTCGAAAACAGCCACTCCTAGGAGAACCAATCAGGCCCAATGTTGGGACCAATGAAACCAATCGAGGAAGCTGCTGCGCCCGTATATTCTTTGCGTTCATGCCTCTATTGAGCAGCGCACTCATTATAGCCTTTTTATACATTTTAATTTTCGAGGGCAAGAATGATCCAACACAAATTTTGATAGCACAAGCAATGGCGGGGTATGAACGACAACAAGAGATTATGGCGATAGCGTTAATGGGATCGGCGTTTGCAATTATCACGACAATTGCGAGAGAGGTACAGATTCGGGTCTACTTTACTAGAGATGGGACGTATACGTGCTGCCTACAGGCGATGAATTCTATTGGAGCACTGGCAAACATTCTTGCATATGTGGGCTATCTTCTTACCGTTTTTAACAATTATGATGCTGAAGATGAGACAAAGGCTCTCCTACATATGGTTGGTGTACTGATGTTCTTCATCTTGGCTCCCTTGTATGGATTACTCCAAAGCGCTCTACTATTCAAGCAAACACAATACTCGATATTTATCAAAATTATCTTTCTCTTGATGGCAGTACTAGAATATGCTGTGGTTATTGGTTATCTCGTTTTGAAAGAGAATGCAATCATAATTGAGTGGTTTGCAGTTGCTTTGATATCGATGTACACAGGTCTATTCTTCATTTTGTTTTTGATAGATCCTGTTGATGACGAATTGAAAGAATACTTTACCTTTGGTTGTTGTCGAAAGAAGAGTGGAGCTAGTGAGAGAAAAGATCGCCCGTCAGTGAGCAAGAGAAATGATCCTACAGTCAGCAATAGAGCAGAAGATATTGAACTTGCATAGTTGAATTCAAACAGAATGAGTACGTGTGTACAGCTTATGTTATATGTTCGTTTAATCCACAATAATATTGATAATTTCAATTAGCAGTGAAAGACAATATCCAACTCAAATGATATTTAACCACCTACAAAGCAATTGGGTTGTTCACCCATCCTTTGATGTCCCTCTCGCCTTTCTTTGCACCCGGCAATATACCACCAGCATCCCTTACTCTCCGGCAGGCCTGTGAACGAGCATCCGCCCCCGATACCCCATACTTGCAAAGAGCCTCATCAGCAGTTAGTTTCGGTGCGCATTTACGGTCCAAGTTGGGATCACAATCACTTGTGTCTTTGTCGATTAGAGATTTTTCGAAAGAGTCAAAATCAAGTGCATTTGCCTCTTGAGTTGATCCGACTAATGTTGCAACACCTGCGCCTACAGCGGCTTTCGAAAACATATCAATCATTTCTCTTCTTTCCATGAATAGGGGCTGTGTCGCTCTGGAAGATGATGCAACAGGAGCTTGTGACGATGGAGCAAATGCAGATGCATCTCCAACGAAGACGACGCTGACAAGTGCAACGACTGCGGCTCCAACTCCGACTTTACTACTACTGTGTCTAGACATGATTATTTCTTTGTGAGATATATTTCTTCTTGCGTTATGTTCCCTTGCTATTGTTGCATAGGAGGAACGATGCTTCATGATTTTTGTGAAAACTCATTGATTGAGTGAGTCAGTCATCACCATCACAGCCCCCAATTGAAACACTGCTCTTAGCCTTTTCTCTCTTCTTCTCTCTCTGTTTTCAGTCATGTGTCATGTGCAAAGCAATGATGGCCCGCAGAGTGATACATATGACATGAAAAAAGCGATGCAGATGACCTTGGCTCGTCCGTTCGTTCCGATAGCATGCCGACAAGACTCGTTTGGGCCGCAAGGAAGGCGGCAATTCCCCTCTTGCCTCTTGATGGCATCCAGATCTGATCAAGATGGCCCATGGGCCTTGTCTTGTTTCCATTTCCAGTTCCAGTTCACTCTCTTGTCATTGAATCACATAAGCTCCTAGGCGACGCGTCAATTCTTTTATATTATGCCGCCATCACCGCCCATCGTTCACGTTGGCACGAGGAAGGCACCCGCCGTTGTTGCCGCCGGCGGTGCTACGCTTCCCACAGCTGCAGATTTGTTGGAATGTGAAATCTTGTCTCCGCCACGAGATCACGCTGTTCCCACTGCCACAAACATCGATGGTGCCACCCTGCAAGGCAAATCATTGGTACAAAAGATCCACACTATACTCGCTGAGCCGAATTACTCCTCTATCATCTCATGGAACAGTGCTGGTACCGCCGTCATCATTCACGACGTGGATGCTTTCGTGGAAACAATCATGCCAGCGCATTTTCAACAGGCTAAATTTGACTCATTCACTCGGAGGATGCGACGATGGGGATTCCGTGTTGTCAAACAGCGTTCATTGTCATCTACATCATCGGAGCGTAGACAAAGCACTTCGATAGAATTCAGTAGTGAGAAGTTTATTCGTGATCAACCGGATTTAAGTTTGTTGATGAAGGATGAACGTATTGTATCGAAGCAGTTTAATTTTTTGGATCGTAGTAATGTCAGGAAGGTCGATGGTGTTGTGGAGCAGAATAGTCATCAGAGACCAACGCTTGGAGTGTGTGTTCACTATCCTCCGTCCTCTCGAGGTGGTACTATGATACCTTCATCTGGGGTTAAACAGCCAATTCCTGTTCACTATCCTCCGTCATCTTCAATGAACACTGCACAAAAGCAGCCGGAATTTCAGCAGTCAGAGATGACACCGACAATGCCAAAGAGCAACTTAGATGGTGGTATGAATATGACCATGAGTTATGGGTATCCTCACAACTATTCACAAGAGCAACAAGTTACAACAAATCTGCATCCATTTCCGATAAATATGACTATTCCAATTTCTCCACCACGACCGTACCATGGACAAGATCCGTACGGCTACGGAGCTCCTGCTCCGCAAGGATTTGGTTTTGAACCAGCATCGTATAGCGGATCACCTTCTTCGGAACAGCATCGGCAACATCATATAATGTCGATAATGGATGCCAAGGCTTCCACTACGAGGCAAAGTGCTACACTGATGTCGTCAAGTTCTGAAGAATCGAACGAATTGGAACTCTTACCCGTCGCCAAGCGAAAATGAACTCACAACTCATTGAAATGTAGGCAATTGTGGAAAGAGGAGAAGGAGAGAAGCTTGAAGTCCATACTCGCCCACGGGTGTTCTTTCTTTGGTGACTCTCAATAGCTTCCGCAAGTTATAATGAAAGCAACATATGATGCGTCTAATGTTTGGCTGGGGTAGCGGAACAATGCGGCAGAGTTAGGATTTCATCAGAAAGATCTCTGATCGCTTGTTATTTCATGAATGAGGTATTCTAGTAGGACAGCACCAGATGCTTGAGGTTTCTCGCCAGCATGAGGAAGGTTTTGACCAGAATCTTTTGCAATTGGAAAACATTCAAGAAATGTCCAAAGAATTGGGCCAACTGCTGCAATCAAAATGCGTTTTGATTTCCAGGTATATCTGGTGCAACAAAGAATTGACGTGATGTAATTAATTAACGTGATAGATTGCAATGATTGACAAGGCTGTGCGTAAACAGCAATGTATTATCACTCGATTATTCTTCTTCAGGTGGGCATTGAGCAGTTTCATTGTCAAACAGTGACAACCTTGTTTCATTTCCATCGTCACCACATTTGGTATCATCGAGCATTATTATAGCAAGCGAAAACCCAAGAGAGAGAGTTGCTAGATACCAGCATAACACTCAACATTTTCCCGAGAAAGATAACACAATCCCTCGACCGGTGATTCTGCTGTCAATTTCAGCTATTGAATCAGCTTTGTATTTTGCAGCAATCGCCCCACAAAGAATGCCGAATCGAGTGTCATCTTTTACTTTCATACTTGCATCTAAGTGATGTTCCGCTTGCAAACAACACGGCAATGATAACCAAGACCAGTTGTTGGAACAGGCTAGCTCAATCGATTCATGCGTTAATGATTTGCATCCATGAACACACAATAAGAGACTACCGCTGTTGTCTTTGATGCCGCTATTGTTGTTGTTCTGTGCATGGAGAACATTCTCCTCCAACACCGTCAAGTCACCAGTCACAAAGTGCAAATTGTCAAGAGACATACCCGACGCTTCGAAAGCAGTTCGTTGTGCTTGGAATGACTCGCGTGGAACTCTATCAATACACTGCACTCTTATGTGAGGATAGGCTGCAGCACAAAGCATACCAACCAGACCATGTCCACATCCAACATCGTAAATGTTGCCATATGTCGTATTACCTCTTCGACGCAGCAGTTTTTCGATATGTCGAAAAACTTCCAATGATTCTAATATTTCCTTTACTCGAGCGTATTGTGGTGGCAATAAATTTACCATGTCTGCTGTATTGGATGTGTAGAGATGTCTCCAGATCATGGCTCGTTTGTTTGGTGATAGATCCTCTACTCGAATGTTGGGATCTATCTGACCAAGATTGATGCCATTGGCCAGTACACTTTTGATTGAACTACGACTTCTTGCTTTGAGTTTGCAAAATGAAGCAGAGATAATATTTCACTGAGGATACAAATATAGAATGAATATTCAAACCAGTATTGATCTTGATATAATTATCGTACCTTGCAATCCATCCACGAAAAGATCCAACGACCACACTGCTATCACGACCTCTCTGGCCACCGTCTCGTCAAAGAACACTGGACCACTATTCTGATACTCCCTCCACGCATCGTCCGCTTGGTCCATGATAGCATTGTGTTTTTTGCCTACAAGATGCTCCTTGTACTGTTTCTGCTTGTCAAACCCGCGAGAACAAATGTTGCATCGGAATTTTTGGGTTGGCGTGTTATTGTTGTTGGTGGTGACAACTTCTTTCAGAAAGGCATTGCCATTGCCATTATCGGTCTGCAGGAGTAATGAACCAAATGAGGTTGGTGGCACAGAGTACAGTTGAAGTTGCTGCGATGACGCACGTGATGCCCCTGCAGTACAGTGAGCTCGGTCCGGGAGATGAAGTGAAAATGGGGATGCTGGTGCTGGATAGGCGAAGAGGAGCCAGCAACCAGAAAGATATGAAATCATATGATGTGGGCGGCCAAGTTGGAGGGCGAAGGGCAGCCAGCGATATAGAAAGCTAGAGGTGGTGCGGTGATGGACACTTGATGGTGGATGTGATAATAAAACGCCAGATAAAGAATTTGCGCCAGATAAAAAGAATTTGCGCGAGAGAGGAATTATGGCGGGGCAGAACATCAGCGTCAGCGACAATATAGTCAACTACAGAAGTCACCTTACGCCACCCCTATACACCACTAAGGAGAGGAACAAACCAGATCATGATTGGTGGTATAAAAGAATCGTTTCCTTTTCTATCACTCTTAATATTGGTGCTTGGCAGCTCCTCCGCCTTCCATTTCCCATCAACTCTGCTAACTACATCACGTCAAATTTGTCGGCATAGACTTCAAATGACATACTATCCGAGCCCAACTGAAACAGAAAAGGAGATCTACAATATTTCTAATTCGGGTTGGAAATCCAAGAAATGGAACTGGGGCTCTGCCAGAGGAACTGGTCATGATGCCGCGATGATCTGTAGACGCAGATGGGATAGTCGCGAAGAACGACAAAAGTTGGTGCAGTCGTTGCTAGATCCAGTTGAATTTAAAGCATCTTACCCAGATAGTGAGGTGCCCTTCGAGGAAGTGAAGCTTGTATTGGGTCTAGCTTGGCAGCGAGGACGTTGGGATGGAAGTGATGGGGGGCCTGGAGGCTATGGAGAAGTTTTATCTATCATGGCTGATGCAAGAAGATATGAAGACGAAGATGAGATGATCTCAGCTTTAAACTTCATTGAGGATGTTAGCAAACGATTTGCAACAATTTCTAGAAATGCGGAAGAATTGAAGAGAATGAAGTGCATTGCAACTGAAATCCAAGGGAGGCATCATCATGCAGGGAAGGAAGAAGTATTCATGGACAGAAGGGAGGTAGCTGGCATGGTATTGGATGCAATGGGGTTTGTTGACAACGGCTTGTAATTAATATGTAAGCAACTCTTTCTCTTTGGCAGTGTATCACGATGATATAACTAAGTGAGATGTCATGGTGTATACTATTCTCGTTGATTGCGTGACATGATAGTAACTACTTGAGCAACACTTGTATTTTCATAGCAACATCTATTATTACGATCTTGGTCGTGATAATGCTGCTCCCACAATTGCTCCAACTGCCAAGTATAATAGTCCATCTTTTGTAATGGAAGGGATAAAAGAATTTCTCCAAGTCTTCCCCAAAATGGCAATAGCCTCCTTGTGTAATCCTTCATTAGCACATGCAACAACTCGTCCTTTGGATCGCTCATGATTCTCTAGCGTCAACCTTCTACCATACCAATCCGTCATTTTACCACCTGCCCCTTCGACAACAGGCACTAATGCACAGTAATCATACAGCCCCAAATCAGCTTCCACAACAATATCTGCGCCGAAACCTGATGCAACAATTGCATAAGCATAGCAATCTGCTCCATAAAGTGGCCTCAAGACTGTGTCACACATTTTCTCGAATTTATCAGCTTCTTCACCTTTGTGAAACATGTGTGGAGTTGTAGCATACATCATGCTCTCTTTCAACGTTGCACAACCTGATGTGGACACTGGTTTTCCATTAAGTGTTGTCACTTGTCCAGCAGCACCTACCCACCTCTCCTTCATCACACATTGATCAATGACTCCAATAATAGGAACTCCATCTTTTAGACAAGCAATCAATGTACCAAACAATGGTTTGCCAGTAATAAATGATTTTGTCCCGTCGATTGGATCTAACACCCACACATACTCTGCATCGGTGCGTACTTGACCAAATTCCTCTCCATATATCCCATGTGATGGGTAGCGTTCCTCTATCAATTTACGCATCACTTCCTCAGCTTTTCGATCTGCAACTGTTACAGGTGATTCAGCAATGGGACGATCATGCTCCATTTTACTCTCGACTTCAATTGGTTGACGCCAAAATGGGAGGATCACTGTCCGAGCTGCGTCGGCAAGCTCATTTGCAAAAGATACCAGTTCATTATTTGTAATTGTTGTCATGGTTTGACGATAGTAATATTATTATCAGTGTTGTTCTTCTATGGTCTCCTCGACTATCGACTACCTGTAGAGTAATGCCGTCCCTCAGAACGCACGTCACAGTACTTTGTCTTTTTGGACGGACGGCTGGATGAGCCGGTGGAAAAGAAAAAGAGCGCCAAGATAAGAGATAAGGGCTAACTCTCGTCAGTAGCGGCCCCAGGGTTAACCCGTCTTATGTACCTACATACCTGTAAAAAAGGTACATATGTTCAAAATGCCAGGTTGAAAACCGGGATCGAACTTGAGGAGAACTCTGATCTAAACGGTATTCGGACAAATCTGTCGGGTCTTTGCGTGAATGACCCGGCAGAAAATATGGCTCAGACAAAATGATTTGCCCTACATGCGTTAGGAACTAATACAACCTATCTTTAAGGACAATTTTCGGTACCGCGAACGACAGCTATGCAGTTTTGTGGTTATCACGATCACTTCTTGCATGCAGTGATTCGGAAGAGAACACAACCACGCTTCCCCTGTTAGTTTACGTAACTAAAAAGCCCACAACTCCATAATTCTCCCAGGAAGCAATTGCCTTTAGAAACCGAGCTCTAAATCGTGCTCAGCAGTTACATTCACCGCTCTCATCATTCTTGTGATCAACAACCTATCACAAGATAACCTGCCCCGCTAGCAATCAACCCAAGACGAATCAGCACAATTGAAATTACATTCCATCGTTCTCAAAATGAGTAACCATCAAAACAACTCCAACAGCTTCCCTTTCAGCTTCACCGGCGGCCAGCAATACTGTCAGGGAACTAATCCGCCGCCTCTCCCTCCTCTCGCCTTTGCCGCCGCCAACAATCAAGGTCAAGGCAACATGGCTGATCAGCAACGGGCTCAGCCTCAGCAAAATCAGCAGCAGAACCATCAGCAGATCGACAAGCACATGAACATCGTCGCATCCTTCGTCGAGAAAAACTCCAATGGGGGAGAATCCTGGCAACCATGCCGCTATTGTCAGCAGAGGTTCTTCGTCTCTGCTGATGGGCTCTCCAGGCATGAGGTATCCTGTCCCGTGAACATTCAGGTGCAGCAGTTCCTCCAGCAGCAGCAGTGTAATGAGTTGCAGCAGCAGCTTCAGTTGCAGCATAATCAACTGCAGCAACAGTTCCAGCAGCAGCAACAACAGCAACAGCAGAGTTATGGTTCCTACTTGCCTGCTCCGTTCGCTGCATCTCAAGATGCCATGACTTCTCTCCAAGTGCAGATGCCCCGTACCGCCCAAGGTCTTGATCTGCTTTCTCAGCAGAGTCTCTCGATGGATTTCAACCAGCAGCAGAGTGGACAAGTTGGTACCAGGACCTCCCCAGTCGATTTTGAGACTGCTGTTGCCAACCTACCTGCAGTGTTCACCCCTCCTTCCAAGCAATCGGATCCTAATGCATCCGATTACTTTCCTCTCTCCCGTCCGGAAGATGATGAATGGCTCACACCCCTCCATTGCTTCGTCCGCAAATACTGTGTTGAAATCTTCGTGGCCACTCCTGCAGATGTTGCCGCTCCATGCATGGGGAAGCGAAATCCCGTCACTGTCGACCAAGTTGGCATCAGGTGTCCCTACTGCTCTCCAGAGAGGATGAAGGGAAAGATTAATGAAGTTGACATTGCCCGTGCCCGCGAGAATGGAGTTGTCTACCCATCCCTCATCTCCCGCATTTACAATGCCACCATTAACCTCCTCCAACGCCATTTGCGCACTTGTGCTTACGTTCCTCCTGAAATCTTGGCGAGATATGAGGAACTCAAGAACTCCAATGCACGCAGTGGGGCTTCCAAGATGTATTGGGCTGAATCAGCAGCCAAATTGGGCCTCGTGGATACTTCCCATGGCATCCGTCTGGATAAGGAGGTGTACTTGAAGGAGAAGCGTCAGATTGAAAATTCTCCGAAGGCACAGGAAGAAATGTCTCAAGCGCCGATTGTGCTGCCTACTGATAAGAGGTATACTACTGCCTTCACATTCAACGTGATGAGCCAGTTGCAGCCTTGTACTTTCACCGAGGCAGATAGGCTTGGTCGTCGCAGAGGCTTGGATGTTGGGTATGCAGGACTAGCATGTCGCCATTGTGTTGGAGGCTACGGCAGCGGACGCTTCTTCCCTTCAAGTGTCAAGACGATGAGTGATGCCTCCAAGACTTTGGATGTGGTGTACAAGCACATGTGCAAGTGCAAGAAATGCCCACCCAAAATCAAGAACACCTTGCTTGAACTCCGTCGTTATCATGATAGTGAGCGTGCCAAGATGCCCTTTGGAAATCAGCGTGCCTTCTTCACCAAGATTTGGTGCAGGCTGCATGAGAATGACTCTGTGTCCGAACTGCCATCACTTCCACCACCAGCAATTGCACCGCCAGTAGCGTCGATGCCCTTGGCTTTGGCTCCTCCTCCCATCGGAATGCCTCCTATCGATGTTGAGTCATCAAAGCACGAAGAGAGTACGGATTCTTTTCCTCAACACGTGATTGCATCGATCAACAGGACAAACAGTGTTGAGCCTACGCAAAATAAGGTGGTCTCAGAGTCAGCTTGAATGGCGATGGATAATATCCAGTGTATATTATCCAGTGCAGTGTAGTGTATATAGCTAATTGTTTCATAAGTAGTAGAATTTGATTGATTGATTTGTACATCTAGTCTCAGTCTACTTCCCCTCTGCTTCTATAAACACTAGTTTCTCGCAATTTTTTTTGAATTCTTCGTCGCCCCTTGATACTTCCAGCATTTCACCTGATTTTCATCGTCGCTTGCTGAGATTCGTCTCATCGCACGTCTCTTCCCAAGCTGCAGACGAAAGATGGGGCAAACTATTGGGAAGGAGTTGCCCACTGAGCCGTCCTTTTCTCCCTTTATCAATCTCCCCAAGTCCATAATAGAAGGCATCCGATGCGCTGTTTCCGAAGTCTCGGAGAGTGGTTACAGCCTTACCAAAACGGAGCTTGAGCAAATTTTCCAGCTAAGTCTACACGAGTACTTCTCGGATGAAATTGTTCGCGAGTATAGCAATGCTCTGTTCACACTTTTCAATGCAGATACACTGCCGGGATGTGACAGTGACGAAATTGATTCCTTCGAACTGCTCGGCACACTTTGCCTGACATCAGGAATGCCCTTCAAGGAAAAGGCTCGGTTCCTCTTTGATTTATTCGACTTGAATGAAAAGGGAGAACTCAACATTAACGAAGTCACTCTAGCATTCCGATCGCTGGTATCTGGCACGAAAAAGATAGCAGTTGATGCAGCGATGCTAACAGATGAAGACACCGATCAAGTAGCATTGGAGGCATTTGATCTGATTATGCCTGACAGTCTAAAATATTCGCTAGCCATGGCCG